>Ga0082212_10003444_pt1 | contig 22459 bp, 17 predicted proteins | sample TergutNt197P3_FD_71548 | JGI IMG/M metagenome (GOLD analysis project Ga0082212, IMG submission 71548) | Neocapritermes taracua P3 segment gut microbial communities from Petit-Saut dam, French Guiana - Nt197 P3 | ecosystem: Host-associated > Arthropoda: Insects > Digestive system > Gut ...
GTAACGTATTGCATATAAAACATTTACCCAATTCTCCCAAATTAGCCTGCAATCTTGCCATGTCGCTCCATATTACCACATGTTATTATTTATCAACGATATAGAGTTTATAGACAGACTCTAAATAACAGGAGGCTTTAGTGGAAAAAATATAATTACGAATTAAAATATTACAATGACGTGTCTTCACGAAAAATTGAATGGCTATGGTATCCGTACATTCCTTACGGTAAAGTCACCATAATTCAAGGCGATCCGGGAGAGGGTAAGACCGCTTTCGTTCTAAATCTGGCATCTTTACTTACACGAGGGCTTGAGGACTACGAGATAAATCAAAACGATCTAATTGGTGAGTCCAGAAAATGCGATAAAAGCAAGTTGGAGTTAGCGATAAATAAACTTGGCGATCTATAAATAATAAGAATTTTTCTGCGAATGAGTGTTATGCGACATGTAAGGAAATCGGTGTTAATACTAGAACGGTCGAAAAAGCTAAAAGTTTTCTTGGCATTATATCAAAAAGTGATAATGGTAAATGGTACTTGGAACTGTTAGATGGAGTAGCAAATGAATAATGATACTGAAATGAGGATTACCGTTTTCCCGCAGAAGACAAGGGATGAAATAAAGCGGCGGTTCCGGTGTTTTGGACAGTTTCCAATAGGAATTAAGTGTAATCCCGCATGGTTTTGGCAGAATCCGTTGGCCCTGAGGCCGTAGGTCGAAGGGCTGACGGATTCCGCCTTTATATCGGCTGGTCGTACTTGTATAGAACGTTGTTTATATTATTCCGGCATCGCGCCCGTTTTCCTGCACTTTCACACGTGCGCCGACACCTTCCGCCCAACTTCTACCATCGCGGATCGCTTCGTAGCGGCACAGACGGTCGCAAAAGTATTTCATCCATTCTCACTGATTCCTATTGAAAACTGGTCGAAACACCTAATCCACCTATGTTGTCCTTTTTGCATCCACTCGTTTATCATACTTGATACTTTTTGCGATTCATCGACACCTACTATTGACAACCCCTGTTCTGTATACATTACGATGGGGACATCGGGGAACAACTTTCTAGCGCGCTCCACAATATCTTCCTTATGGAAGAGATCGATTATAATAATATCAGGAGTCTTGCCTTGCTTAATCAGATCATTTAATGTCGACATAAGTTCCATACTGTTATTGATTATCACGGTTTCAAATTCCTGTGTATGATCGTTTACAATCTTTTTGTCCATTTCTTTTAATCACAATTAACCAAAATAGTATTCCGGATTCCGATAACGTACTATGCTAGTTTTATGGGATCATAATTCCCTCATAAGTCGCCGAAGGTGTGCCACTAAACAAGTTATTTTTACTACGGAATTTAAAAATGGCACTGTTTTAAAGGTGTTAATGAATACGAATATATCCGCCGGCGCTGTCCTTACGCACCCAGTTGATGAACACTTCATAAAGTACACGATCGCTCCCGATAAAAAAACGTAACGGTTCGTTAACTTTATTGTTTTTTTTCTCAATTGTGTTTCCAGCCACGAGAACTATAATATTGTATTGGTCTTTTTTGACATCGGTTTTAGTTAATTGTAATCGGATGTCGCCTACCTGAACAAATCCTTTTCTATCCGGAATTATAAATGTTTCAAAGTAATCCTGTTCTCTATACAGTTCAATGGAGTTTTCGATAGGTGTATCAGGTCGTTTGTTTGGAAAAGTTCTGTCTGCGTATAACGGCGGTTTGTCGTAAGCCTGGTCGTTTTTGCTAACTGGTTTCGTAATGGCACTGCCAAAAAACTCTTTGAAAACATCGGCCGTATACGACAGAGACATTGAGGCATGGTTTGTTTTCCAATAATCATCGTCTTTTTTATAAAGGAAATAAATAACAGGGGTGCCGCCGTTACGTCGATAGACAGTGCCTTCCACATCAACATCGTACCAATACCACCGACCATCCACATAAGCCCGGTTCCAAGAGTGACCGTACGTGCTGCCGTCCCTGTTTACGTAAAAACCATCCCAAATTTCACACGGAATTCCCATCCTGGAAAGTAAAAGCGCGAATAACGCAGCGAATTGACTGCAGGAGCCTTCACCATCTCTAATAAGCAAGTCAGCATAATAAAGCGATGATGCTGCGGCAGATGGTTTTAACAACGCTATTTCATTGGCGTTTAGTTGTTTCGGGGTATAATCAATTTTCCTCGAACTTTTGAGTGGTTGTTGCCCCGAGTGAACGTATTGAAATATCAAAAAATCATACGCGACCTTAACCTTCTGGTCATCGCTCATATCTTCTGTAACGATTGCGGCTATAATACCATCGATATGGCCGACCACACGCGTCGCCAGAGTGTTGTCAACAGGAAATGGCATTATGAAGACGGAACTGGGAGCAGTACCATCGATGATTGCGCGATATTCATCCTCTGTTACTATCATACGTTTGCCGTATTGCGCATAAGCCGAACGGATGGCGACATCTCCGGGTAGCAGTGCGGCAACTGAAAATATTACGGCAATGAATTTCAGGCTACGGAGGCAATTGCAAAACCGCGGACATAAAAGCGCAAGTGTCCTGCCTGCGAAAAAGTTTTTAATTAAATGATAATACGTGGGACACAAGCGCCAGATTGTCTCGCACGAATTCATCATGATTTTGCAATTACTTCTTATTTCTTTTTTACCGGCGGTTATCATGTTTTATCCCTTTAAGTTCTGACAGTGTGTTGGCAAAAAGAGTATTCAAAGGTAATGAGCGGCGGAAAGGTCTTTTCATGAAGTACCAATAAAATTGGATCATGTGCGTTTCACCTGCAGTAAAAACAACCCTGCAGGCGAAATGCATACGCTCTGTCTATATCTTGTGTCGCGCAACGCGGCAATTCGTTCATATAAGTAATAGGCGTTGCGATGGATATGTCAGTTACCGAGCCTGAATACAATTCCGGCGGATATTCTAAAGTTGTTCCAGGTATATCCGTCTTTTCTCAATGGAAAGTAGTCGATCTGCGGCGCACGGACGCCAACTCGCCCATTGCCCCAATCGATCCCGCCTCCGAATGCCATAGCAAAAAAATTAATAGATTCTACATCTCCTCCTATGCGTTCAGTTCCGAATAAAGCGTGTCCGAATACGGAGGAAACTCCGGGAAACAGTTCAAACCGTCCGTTTATTTGCGGCCCGGCCATGAATGAATAACCGTTGACTTTGTAATTTCCTTCAAAATAATCGTCTTTTATGCTTTTGTAAATTCCAGTTACTTCCGCCTTGATACCCAATATGGAATTGATGTTGCCGGTGAATGACATATTCCACCCATTCATGCTTTCACTGTCTTCCCCGACCCCATCTAAACGAACGAAATTGTATCCGCCGATAATTTCAAACGGGGCATAATTTTGAGCGAAAGATGGAACTGTCGGCAACAAAAACGCAACCACTAACAATACTGATAATTTACGCATTAAACTTCTCCTTCCAGCCGATTTCCCGGCTGCATCCATATTTATTATTTTGCGGATGATAGATGCATTTGCGTCCGCTATACCCGCATGTTTACTATTGATAATATCGGTTTTTAAAAATATCCGGGACGCGCGCTAAAAACCTGTGTCCAGTAACTCCCCACCTTTGCGATGCCCATTACCTCAAAATCGGGATACATGATATTTGAGCAATGTCCGGGACTGGAAATCCATCCTTGAATTACCTCTGCTTCTGTTCTGTATCCCCAAGCTATATTTTCTCCCCATGTTGTCCAGCTATAACCGCGCCGTGTTATCCTGTCTCCCGTATCGGAACCATCGCTTCCTGAGTGGCTGAAAAAATTATCGGTAAACATATCCAGAGAATGGTCATACGCAGCCAATTCAAGCGTATTGTTCCACGTCAGAGGGTTTGTAGGCAGAAAATAACCTTCGCTTCCACAATCACAGCCTGCCGTGCGATATGAATTCACCAATTCCAATAAAAGTGTCTTATTAAGCGAAGATTCAGGGATATCTTCTTTCGGCGTCCATTTGGCGTATAGTGTAATATCCCGCAACACCGTATATGGGAATACAATCATGTTCGTCAATCGGGAGTTGCCATACCAAACGTCGAACATATTACCCTCCTTTACTGGGTCGTTGGGTTTGACCAGCGCGCCGTTCTTTGTCACCTGTGTTGAATGGTTGTTGTTGGCAGGCCAACTGCCTCCGTTCAATTCCCACGAAACCCGCCAGTATTCGATGCCGGGCGCTGTTACCGTTAATACAGAAGGCGCTTTCGTTATTTCATCGGCTGTAGCTGTAGCCGTGACGGTGTAGGTTCCCTCTACGGTCGGCGTGCAAGTAATTACATTATTACCGCTTTTGTAGCATCCTGAACCGGAAGCGGGACTGACCGATACCGAGAAATCCGTGTTTTGCGTCGTCACATTGAGCGTCTTTGTATCGCCGACAAGCATACTAAGCGACTGTGTTATTGCAATATTCACATTCTGATTATTTCCGGGATTGCGCCAGAGGTTGCTTCTTGAGGAACTTTCGTTTTCATAACCACAGGCGATAAAAAACATCAAAAAAGTTGTTATGATACCGAAGGTTACTATTTTTAAGCATCTCATGGTTTTTCCTTTTCGCTTATTCGGCATGTTTTTGGCATATAATCATTGCAAATGAAACTGATCAAACACGCATGTCGTTAGCATCAACTCGTATGTGCCGCCCGCTCTTTTCTTTGAGAACGACTCCATGCTTTTTTTAATATAAATACAGAGATTCCTGATATTGTGAATAACACAAATATCATTATCGGATATTTGATCGAATACACAATTGGGAACAATGCTGCTCTTGTGGCTGTTTTTAATAATTTATGTTCAGAAATCAAGACCGCAATGGGAGGCGAATTGCGATAATAAAACTCAACAAAAGCACGCCCGGCGGCATTGGTTAACAAATGGCTGTCGCGAAAGTTTCTTAAAACAATAACATCCGGATCCATAAAGCTTCCATATGCGGCAGTGGCAATGAAACAACGCCCGTCGCCATTTTTGCTGCTTCCGTTCCCAGGATTAATTATTGGCGGCTTAGTTCCGCCTCCAGGCGGCGAAGGCGGCGACGATATTGCGGCAAACCTTGCTTCGATAGTTCTATCATTGACTGCCGTAAATCCGTAAGTATCGCCTGCATTATCAATCTTAAAACCGTTTTCGTACCAACCGTCGAAGGTAAACCCTTCTTCGACGAAAAGATCCAATAATACATAATCACCCCTGGTGTATGCCCCGGTTCCAAAAACCATCCCGCCTTTAGAGGCTGTTACGTAGATGGATACTTTTTGAGCTTCATCAGGCGTTATGAATTCGTCGGCATATATTTTTCTTTCGATTCCGTTATCGTCAATATAACTTAAAGCGTATCCGTCAGAATGCTCCAATCGAGTATTGTTTATGTTGCCGTTAAACACTCTGTTTTCTACTGGAATACCGTAAAAATTTGAACGAAGGACTTCATTCCATTCGTTGTCGTATTCCGAAATGGTATAATTCATTTCGCCTCTGCCAGCGCCGACAATTTCAACTTTAAAATTGTCGTCGCCAGGCAAAAAGACTCTTTTGGCGTCGCCATTCACATCAACAATCAGGCCGTTTTCAATATCGTAATCAGGCTCGTTGTTTACGATTTTCGCTACGAGACGGCCATCGCTGTTATAAACAAATATGTCAACAGGACACATTATATTCATAACTTTCGAGGATTGATTGCTAACAGCAATTAATTCTTTATAACTTATAGCGTCAAGCCAACTTATATAGGTTTCAGGAGCATGTGCATGGTCGATATAATGGTTAAATGTTTTGTTGACAACAAAATACGAAGATATTTTACTATATGCGCCAATGAGATCAAAAGCAATATTATTGATCGGGACCAAAGTAGTACCTCTGTCATTAACAGCGATAGTAGCAATGTCTAAAAAATATCGATGTGGCGTTACCAAGATTTCATAAGATAGTGGTGCAATATGTTTTGTTTCGTAAAAATCTTTCACTGTTGGCGCTAACTTTAATAATTTATCGCGCATATCCAAAGTGGGCTGAGGCCCTAACAAAAATGGAAAAAGTCCAATTTTATCAGCGATATCAGCAAATTTTTGAAACGGCTCATAATAATTACCTGTGAGGTTTTTAAATTTGGATTGCATTCTCCCTATTAAACTGTTATAGGTACTATTTCCTTGTGTTGGAAAAGTTCTCGTTATCCCGTATTTTTTATAATTCCACTGTCCTGTACTTAGCGGCATGTACGGAACAAAATCCTCGTCGTTGACAATATTATAAATATTATCATAATAAGTTAATGGGCCTTGTGTATGATTAGGCGTTGCGAAAGTGTAAGCGAAAATATTGTCTTTTGTAGTATATTGTTGATCTCTGGAAAGTTCGCCTGCAACTAAATTGGCTACAGCGGCGCCACGACTGTGACCTGTTATGAAAATCTTGGTATTGTTTCTGTTAATGTCTGGAATTGATTTAATATACTTATCAAGTTCTTTTTCTAAGTCGGTGGCAGACATTCTGAAGCCAGCGTGAACGCTTTCGTCGTAGTCTTTCCCTTGGTATGCCATGTTAAAATTGCTATACCATTCGCCTTCACAGGTGCCACGAACTACTATCGCTATTAAATACGTATCTTTTCCATTTAGATTTATTTTTTTATAAGCAAACGTGTATCCGCTTTTGTGATCTTTTTCATCATTACTGTTTGAAGAAGCTCTTGACCCGGTTTTAACATATTCAGGTTCATAATTACGAGGATCAATTTTATCAAAATGGATGCTTTTTAAGGCTTTTTTTACATAGTCGTCATATGGAAGTTTTTCTTCATGCGGAACGCGATATGCCGATGCGCTCAGAGCCATTGCCGCTTTTGCCAATTCATGATTATATGATAACGAGCTTTGGGCGAACCACTTATCATCCCAAGGAAACTCAATGGTCTTGGTTTTACCTTCTTTAACAGAAAGCAATTCAAATGTAGCTTCGCCCATAAGACGTTCTACGATTTTCAATTGCCCATTATCGAAAATTACAGATTTGTCGGGTTCGTCCGCAAAGAAATACGCCGCGTATTCTTCAAACGCCCCAGAGTTGACAATAACTCCTGACGGCGTCGCGGTTTGTACGCCGACATGCGTACCCGGAGAAATCGGCGTTTCTGTTTGAAGAGTGATGAAGTTGCCAGGAAGATATACATTGCTATCCGTCTTTTCGTTTGCTTTTTTGTTGCCGCTGATTTCTCCTCCACTCATGGTAAAAGAACCATACACGCCGCCACCAAAAGATGTTGTAGTGTTTCCACTAATTTTACCACCACTCATGGTAAAAGAGTTAACGTATGTGCTACCAACAGCATACATTTCAGCACGCACACCGCCACCGTATCCTGCGGTGTTGCCGCTGATTTCTCCTCCACTCATAGTGAATTCGCAAAAAGATCCAGTAACATACACACCGCCGCCGTAGGATGTAGCGATATTGCCGCTGATTTTTCCTCCACTCATAGTGAATTTGCTTCGGAACTGGACGGTCACGCCGCTGCCGCTACCATTGAAGTCGATAGTACCATTACCGCTGATTTCCCCTCCGCTCATGGTAAAAATTGCGTTGTTGTACACATACACGCCGACGCTACGATTACCGGTGACTTTACCACCGCTCATTGTAAACGTGCCGCCAAGGACGTGCACACCTTCAAATGCATTGTTCGTCACTATCGAACCTTCTTTCATATTGAATTCGCCTATTACGGCAACACCTCGCGAGGAGTTATAGTTTCCGTCAAAAATAATATCCTCCACAATTAATTTAGCTCTGGTATTCACATAAACCATGTTAAACAGATCCCCGCCAACACCTCGAGACAATGTGATAGGTTTTTGCGGATTCGCGCTTCTTATAGTGATGGTTCTACCGTTTGCATTAGCAGGTATGCTCAACCTATCGGTAGTGGAAAAACTCGATGTAATCGTTATTACTACATCGCTTGTTGCGGAGCCGTAAGCTTTTATCGCGGATTGCAGCCCGCTGAAATCACTCACTGTCTGCGCCTGTGCCGCTACAGGTACAAGCAATATCGCGAATATCCAAAATATGATTGCCGTAAACACAGCGCGTCCGCCCCTGCCATCAGTACCTTTTGTTCTATTATGTCTTATTTTCATATTTCCCAATATCCTCTCATCAAAACGAACTGAATATTTTCCGCAATTTCCTATGTTGTCCTATTTTCCACGTTTCAAAACGGGCAATGTTATACCATTTTTTCAGCGCTCATAAAATCGTAGGCTAAACAATCCGCGTTCATCATCGTTCAGGCTGCCCAGAGGATTTTCCGGATGTTGACTTATGGAATTGTCTGGGCACGCTATACGATTGTCATCAACGCGCATTGCATGAATAAAGCGGAATACTGCTGTTGACTGGCGGCGCGGGTATATTTTCGCCGCGTCTAAGGCCCTCGTCTTCCGGCTTAACGGATTTCGCCCGTTGAGGAAAAAACCAGTTTCACCAAATTTGTTTTCATTACCCATACGCCTCCTATATGTTGACGTAAGAAATGTACCAGGGCAAAGCGTCGAATAGGTCGCTTCAAAAGCGACAAATACAATTTTCTCAATCTCTCATGCGTTATACCAAGTCGGGAAGGTATCGAATACACGACAAGCGAATAGTAGACGCATTTCTTCTGAGACAGAAGCGCAGTCATGATCGGCACAGGCACGAATTGTAAATATTCCTGCCACGGCGCAAACGATATGCGTAAAACCTACATATTATCGACGCTGACACCCGTGTTCTGCTGGAAAAACAGGCGAAAACCTGATAAAAATATTTTCCGTTCAATATCAATAAAACAAGGAGCGCGCATGGCCGACGACAAAAAAAGTAACGATAATCCGGAAGCAATCGAACTGGCCGATTCCTGGGTAAATGCCGTCATCACCGGCGATATGGAAAGTGATAGGAAACTGGCGGCCCGAATCAGGGATGAACATGAATTGCGTCCGGCGATCATCGCCGCCATTCGTCGACGGAAAGAAGCCCTCGACCAGAGTTTCAGTACGCTCGTCAGTAGCATACCCGACCATGATACGAAGCCATGTTCGGAAACAGAGACATCTGCAGCTATGCCGCAAAATGCAGCAGCGGCGGTTACCACAGTTCAGTCTTCATACGTGAGCGCTGAAATTGAATACAAAAAACTGCTTAAAACATTAAGGAATAATGTCAAAGAAAATAAGGCGGAACATCTATTGGCTCGCCTGAAAAAACGTATTCTTGGCTTCCAGATCGAGAAGTCGACGGAAGAAAAAGAGAGGGATATACAACGCGTTGAAAAAGAGGGGAAGCGCTTCCTGGACAAAAATAATGAATTTTTAACAATATTACGAAATGAGCCGATTTCAGACGATGCTCTGGCTGCCTATAAGGCTGCGCCACACTGGTACAAATATAAGGCGGAGGAAAACCTGACATACACGCTTACTAAAAAAATGGATAGATTAAGCGGCGATGACGGCAAGCTGAACAATTTCGTCAGCCAGGCGATAAAACGTTATGCTTTCGCCGAGACCGCGCTTTTAGCCAAGCTTGATCAGATAAAAAACAGCGGCAGCTTGCCGGAAGTCGATAGCGATACCGAACACAGACTCAATTTTTTAAAATACAACCCCTCATGGACTGCCTATATCGATGAAACGGGTACTCACTTTAATCCGGATGATGCTAAGGGGAAAAAAGCCGGTAAAGTGGTTGCGGTATTGGTTCCGGACAACGTGGAACTACCGCCAATAAGCTCTGATTTTCACGCCACAGAAAATACGCCAAATGCCGTCCTGAGCACGCTCAACGAGCTTTTATGTTTCCCGGTCGGTCTTTTAGGATTCAGCGCACAGTCCTTAAATAAAATGAGCGAAGATGAGTGGTTCCAAAATATCCGGGAATTGATTAACTGGATTTGGCGCCTTCTGCCGCTGTCGGACAACGTTAATGACACGGTCTGCCTGAACGTGGTTGTTGAAAACCGGGAAAACGATAACGATAACGATACCCCCAACCTAAATTTTGAATCCATGGTGCGCGCCATCAATCAGGATTGGGATAAAGAAAATCCCGAGCGTAAAATACGCATAAATCTTGAGACTCTACGCTTTGCGCCCAAGGGCGAATCCGGCGGCTTGGCTTGGGCCGATGTGGCCGCTTATGTATGGGGATCAACAACGGAGGAAATTAAAAACGGGTTAAAACAGAGCGGGCTTCCTGGTACCTGCTATTTTGATGTGAAACCCGATCTGATGAATTATTGGATAAAAGGCTGGATTGGCCGCGAGCTTTTAGACGGAGAAGAATGGCAATGCTTGTTGGAGAGAAAAGACGCGAACAGTAAAGGTAGCTTGACTTGGTTAGCCTTGGAACCGTCAAGGCAACGCTGCCTCAAATCACCCGATCTAGCTCGGCGCTATATTGATAAATTGCGCAAATATCTTGACGATAAAAAGTATGACCTGAAAATTCTTGATCGCCAGCTTGACTGGCTGAGTGATGTCAACGCAGAAAATATAGCTCTGGATTTGCGTTTCTATTGGGAATCAGCCAAACTTGCCAAACATAACCACTCGGGAGATTTTTCCTCAGAGGAAGCGCGGGCGACGCGAAATATGCTTCAGGAATTATTGCCCGGTATGGATGGCGTCGATTCACGGGCGGCTATTCAGGCACGTCTGCGTATGACTGTAATGTCTTTCAACGCCTACGACTTTTCAGGCGCCTTGGACGGGCTGGCTGTCTATGATCCGGAAAAAGGCGGTCGCCTCCCTGAAAATGATGTCCTATCAGCCGGTAAGATTCTAAGCAGTCTCGGCCAAGCCTGGGCGTTCCTGGGCGATGCCGGCAAAGCATTGGCGCTATTTGACGAAGCAAACAAGACTTTCGAACGCTTGACTTATCTTCCATTAGAAAAGGCCAGACAACAGGAGCAAACCGGTATTTACGCTGCCATCGCGGCAATGGATGATCCGACCACGCTTAAAGATGAAAAATGTAAACGAGTGGAGTACGCGCTTGATTTGACTATTTTGGAAGCGAGCCGGAGGTTCAGTTGTCGTAGCGGAGTCCCTATAAATGAATTGCGCTATCGACACCATTTGCTCACCCGTTACTTAGTTAGCTTCGGCAGCGAAAGAGAAAAAAATGAATATCTGGCCAGATCATCAAAATGGCTTAATCTTGGTGAAGGTTTGGATTCTGGGCACCCCTGGTATCTAATTCAATACTACCGTTGGTTGATGCTTTCGGAAGCGAAACCAGATGATACAGAACTCAGGGATAAAATACTCGAAAGTATTTTTGACGTATGCCTGCAAGGCGCGCCGGGTTTAACGATTGAGTTGATTGAACTTGCTTTGGCAGTGGCAACCGGCTGGTGGGATAAAGACACCGCCGACGACGATATTCAAGACAGTCTGTCGCGGTTTAAGGATGCTATGCCTTTGGCTGACCGCTGGCTAAAAGCCCTGGCGGAGATGCCCGCCAACAGCGGCCCGGAAGCGTTGGCAAAGGTTCTGCCGTTTAACTATCGGTAACGATATTTATAAAAATAAAAATATTAAATTAATAATTCGGAGTTGCTATGTGGAACACAAAAACAAAAAAGAAGTTCGAGCATGCTGGTGAATTAGTCAATTCGATTATAGAAAATGGGAAATTGTCTGAATTATTGACAATGAAAGAGTTCAAAGGCGGCAATGAACAAGACTGGCTTGAATATAAAGCCGCGTTCATCCCTGATGAAAGCCAACAAGAAGAAGATCGTATAAAAAAAGGGTGGAAAAATAATATAGGGCCGGATACCTATAAATGGATGGTCTTGAAAGCTATAATCTCTATGATAAATACTCGCGGAGGGTGCGTAATCATCGGTGTGCAAGATGATGGTCAAGTCAATGGGATCGGCTTAGAAGTGACCAAAGATTTGGTCAGAAAACATATTCTTTCACCACTTAATGGAATTACTCTTCTGGGGAGTACTGGCAGTAAATTACGAGTTCGACACAGTGACAATAAAGTGGTTTATATTAGTGTTATCACGCCGTTTAATATAGATTCATATGTAAAGGCGGAGATAGTACCAGTAACGGATAAATATGGTATTAATAAAAATATTGTTGTTCTTGTAATCATTCCGGATAAAGTCCGTTTTTTGGTTACTAAGCAGTTTGAAGGTAATGAGTGCCAACCGGTTCAAGGAGTTTGGTCCAGGCTTCCAAATGGAGGTGAATGTAAATTTGAATCTGACTTAGATATTATATCGAATAACTTACAAAGACGAAATTGCTCGTTAGGTTCCAACTCCTCATATGTCGATTCAACCTATACCAAACTAGAAGTTATTTGGAAAAAAATCAACAGAATTGATAGATTACACAAGCGAAAACAACTGATTGTGGGAGTTGTTTTAATATCGTTTTTTGCAATATTTTTTCCGCTGAGCCGTTTTTATTACAATCGTACCGAAATAACTTTTTATGCCGATTATGTGGACAGGTATGGAATTCCAGAAGGAGTTGTTAAACTGGACACGGCGCAGATAAAAAAGCGAAATACTCATTATCGTTTTGAAGAATCCAGGGGGAAATTACGTGAAGTAATATATGCAAACTCGGTAGGCGTTCCCGTTGATCATAATAATACTGAATTTATTGATCGCCCATCAATATTAAGTTTTCATTATTCGGGCGACAATCTGACGAATACGGAATTAAAAAATTCCAAGGGAAAAGTAATTGTTGTCTATTCATGGGGTGGTGATCACGATCGAATAGATTTAAAAAACGATAAAAGCAACGAATCAAGCGCCACATTGGCCGCTTCATTTACATCTATTACGTCGAATTTGTTTGAAGGAAGGATGTTTAGGCCGAAAGCAGAAATAAAGCGATACAAACTGACCCGAGATGAAAATGGATATATAACTCAAAGAGAATTTAAAAGATTCAATGGAGAAGACGACGTTGCAAGTGATATAAGCGGAGTATCCGGTTTTGAATATAAGCTAGACAGTCTGGGTAGAATTGTTGAAATGTTTTATTTGGGATATGACGGCGAAAAATATCGGCGTCAAACGGATATGATCGGTGTAATGGGCAGGAGATACGAGTATGATAATTATGGCAATATCTCCCGCGTTGAGTATTTTGGCAAGGATTACCAACCTACCTTGAATGAACAATTATGGGCGATATGCATCGAAATATCAGATGAAGATGGTAATATCATCGAAAGAACATACTATGATACTGAAGGCAATCTATATTTGAATAAAAACGGATATGCAAAAGTGAAAACAATATATGATGACAAAGGAAATATAATTGAAGAAGAGTATTTCGATACAGACGGCGAAAAGTGTTTTCATAACGATGGATACGCAAAATATAAGGCGAAATATGATAACAAGGGATACCAGACTGAAATATCATCTTTTGATGCTGATGGCAAACTGTCTTTACATAATAACGGGTACGCAAAGATTAAGTTTTTATATGATAACAGAGGAAATCTGATTGAAGCAGCTTTTTACGATACAGATGAAAATCTGAGTTTAAATAATTACGGATTCGCAAAAGGGAAGTTAAAATACGATGACAAGGGAAATATAATTGAAGAAGAGTATTTCGATACAGATGGCGAAAAGTGTTTTCATAAAGACGGATATGCAAAGGTGTCAGTTGAATACGATGACAGAGGGAACCTGACTGAAAAAGCGTTTTACGGAACGGATGGTAAACTAATTTTTCATAATGAAGGTGAATTTGCTAAAATTACAATCAGCTACGACAAAAAAACAGGAAACCAAACTGAATACTTGATTTACGACACGGATGGTAAATTAATCAAAGATGGATTAGCAAAATGGAATATGGAGTATGATGCAAGAGGAAACCAAACTGAAATTAGGCTTTATGATGCTGCGGGCGATCTATTAGAAGGCGTCGCAAAAATTAAATTTGGATATAATACAAAAAGTGGGATGCTAAATGAAGTCACGTTTTACGATGCACATGATGAACTATATGAGTCAGATGAGGACGGATTTGCAAAAGTTACAATTAATATTAAATTCGATGATCAGCGAAACATTATTGAATTAAATTTTTACGATTCGGACGGCGAGAAGTGTTTTAATAAAGACAGATATTCAAAGTTAATACAAATAACCGATAAAAGGGGCAACCTGGTTGAAGAAGCATATTACGGTGCGGACGGCAAACCAATCTTAAATAATGAAGGAATCGCAAAGTGGACGGCAGAATACGACGAAAGAGGAAATCAGACGGAAGAAGCGTATTACGGTACAGACGGAAAGCTAACGTTAAACAATGAAGGAATCGCAAAGTGGACGGCAAAATACGATGACAGAGGAAACCAAATTGGGAAAACGCATTACGATGCGGTAGGCAATCAAATAAGGCATATGATACCAGGAAACATCAATGAATTACGGAAGATGATCCGTGATGTAAAAGATGAATCGCTTAAATTTTTTGTTCACAGTAACAGCGCGGAATTAGACAACGTAATACGTGCGGCTTGATTTTGTCAATCAAATTTAACCCCACGTTTTATAGCATCGTTGATTCCACAAGTTATTATTACGAGCATCGTCTGATATCATGTAAAAATTTACGTTTCATCTCGTAATACTTTGTTAAACAATCCGTAGAATAAGTTCCACGCTCCGGATATCAAACGTCCTTCTTCGATCTGCTGACCAGCAGGATATTCTTTATTATGCTTCCATGCTGATAAAACGATGCTAACGATAATCATATCAACCAACAATCCAAATCTATTATATGAAATGAACGGGATTTCGATACTTACGATTGGAAGAAGCCCCAGGCAGATGAGAATGCCAACCCCAGTCTTCAACGCAAAAACAATGCTCGACGCCAAAGACATATAATAACCCAATTCATTTTTGATTTTCAGCGACATTTTAAACAAATTAACGGCTACAGTAATAACGGCAAATAATACAAATATACCAGCAATCAATCCATACCTGACCGTGAAATAAATCCATGCCACTTCGTTAACAGGATTTGGCAAAGAATGCTCAATAATACGTCCGTTAATTAAACTTTCTCCTGACCCGAAAACTGATGAGTTCAGTAGCCATTTGTGCGTCATGTTTGTGTGATACCCGGATACGAATGGATCGTTTGCTCCGAAGAATGCAAACGAATCCCAGATGCCTTTAAATGTTGGCATATTCGCAAATATATAGATGGTATAAATCCCCAGGAACACCCAAATAAAAATAGCTGCTTTACTGAACGTGTCAAAACGCACAAAAAAGCCTCTTCGATACGCGGTAATAAGCAATATTAAAACCGTTGTGCCTATTAGCGCCATTTGCGGCAAAGCCGGCATAATGCCCATGATCAACAGCAATAACGCGGTAAGTCCCCAAGTGATGAATATGCAAATTACGCCGCTACGTTTCTTGAGTTTACACATAATAATAGAAATGGGTATTACTGCCAAAACACAAAGATCCGGAACATAGACGATAAATTGACGGAAGATTATCAAGCGATGGACGCCGTAAAAATGGAATCCTGCCGGCGAAAAACAAAGCATTACGAGAACAAGTATAATAGCAAATCCAGTCCATGCGGCAGAATTCAATTTGCGGTAGTCCATGCGAATGATGCAGATGGAAACTATGATTCCAAAGATTATGTTCGCCGCCAATCGCGGGAAACCAGTCCATGCCCGATCCACCTGAGAGAAGAATGTATTTACAATAATGATACCAACTCCAATCAGAAGCGTGCAAAGCGTCAGGATTGGCCATATGCGACCAGTAGCATTTTTATCGTACCGACGCACAAAAACCTCACTATCGCCCATAGAAGAAATAACGTCTTTATCCGCTATATTTGTGTTATTGCCTGCAGCCATTATTAGACCCCCCATATGGTTTGTCGAACGGAGCGTACCAAAACAAACCGGCAAAAGGGTCGCTTGGTAAGCGACAATTGAAATTTTTTTCAATCTCTCGTGCGCCATCCCAATATCGGTTGGTCATACTTAAACAGAACGTTGTTGATTTCGAAGATGTCATATTTCCCCCGCGTGATGAAGTATTCGACAATAACATCGAATAAAACGCTGCGCGAGAGCGCAAAACCCGCGCGTTTGAGCAAGTCGGCGGTTTCAGCGAGCGTCAATTCCAAAGCCAGGGCAAAGGCGATGATGGTTTCCTTTTTAGGTCTATAGCTTCTATCTGTGCGGATTTTGCTGAATAGTCTGCGGTCAATGTTTGCTCGCTTGTAAACTTCAGCGTCGCTTTTACCCTTCTCCTCAATAAGTCGGAAGAGTGTTACGGAAAACGGTTTGTCAAGACGTTCAGGCCACTTTTCAAATACGCGTTCTTTTATTGGCGCGGACGGCGGTGGCATTGATATTTGAGACGCGACGCACGGCTCTGCCACCGTGGGCTCAATTTCAACACGAAGCGATTTTCGGCTGAATACTTCGTCGCGTTTGCCGGTATAGTTTTCGTCGATAAACGCCAGGACTTCATTAAGCACTTTTCGCGAGATCTCGAATGCTGATTTGCCGAATAATGAATGATTCGTGCCGCAATTGCTGCAAAAATTTTGATCCGTGATTATTTCCGCCCCACAAGACGGACAGGCGCGACCTGTATTGTTTAGCAGGATATGCAAATCACCGTCGTAAATTACGATGCTATGATCTCGCTCAAAAGATTTACCCTTTTTCTTTGAGAGTTTCATAACACTGGCGCAGTTCGGGCAAGTTGCACGGTAGTATGCACCGAACGGAAAAATTTGAATAAAGAAAAACGTGAAAATAGAATAATTCTTGTTTATGTGAAGATCCGCCATTTTGCCGCACGCGGGACAAACACATCCGCTATCACCCAAAGGCTTGCTTCTGTAGTTGATTCCCACTATGAAAAACATGTCTTTCTCTCATTCCAACACTGCGAGTCGGTCAAGAAAATCCGTAGAAAATTGCCGATAATTATGTGAAACCACCAGCCGTCTTCCGCCTGCCCACGTCAAATTTCCAATTGAGAGCGGCCAGTTGTTAAAAGCCCTTAAAATACTCGCCGCGCACCGTCCGCCACCCGGCGTCCTTAATTACTTTCAACATTTCTGCGCGATTAAAACGGGTAATCCCGATGCGCTCCTGCGGTATGGCGCGGATATGACGACACCATTGATCAAGTTCCGCCAGACATTGAGCCGTACCGTTTCCCGATCCGCCCGCTGCCGCCACAAGACTGATCTGCTTGTTTTCCGCCCAGCTTCCGCCATCGCGAATAGCCTCGCAGCGGCGCAGACGGTCGCAAAAGTATTTCATCCGCTCCGACGGCTGCATCCAATATACCGGAGTAATCAGGAATATGCCTTCGGCGTCTTTTATTTTTGCCTGTATCTCAGACAGGCAATCGTCGATGACGCATTTACCCGCGCCACGGCAACCGCCCCATCCGTCACCGCAGATCCGGCATGGTTCCAGCTTCAGCGCGGAAATATCGAAACCTTCTGCATGCCCGCCCGCACTGGTGATTCCCGCGTTCGCCGCTTCGCCGCAAGCGGCGGTTAGCCCGTCTTTATTCGGACTTGCCGTGATAATGATGAACATGTTACCTCCTTTGACTCTTCATAGTTGAAATACCCTCCCATTGATCTATCAGGGTAGAGAGAAGGCTCATTTTATCAATAAAATCCGTTATACCCGCTTTTGGAGTTTGGCTGAAATGCCGAGCAGCAAAAACACCAGGCCAACTGCCAAAACAAGGTGAAGGTTGTTTAAACTGCCGAGCCGCCCGGCTATAAATTTTACTATCAGAGCAGACAAAAGCCCTATTCCGAAAGTGTATACGAAAATATAGATCAGAAAACAAATCAGGAAATTCATTTTTCTCGTCATGCTTTTCAACGCTTTCAAAAGGTAAACCCCGAAGACGGCAAAAGCGGTCGCGACCATCCCAATGGAGACGTATATTAAATTTGAACGCAAAAAGCTGGCTGCATAATCAATCATTCGTATTTTTATCCTCCCAATAAATATTTTAACGGAAAATGCGCGCACTCCGATTAATACCGATTTCTACTGCATATTTCATCGATTAGGGGTGAACCAGAAATGGCCATGAATTGAGCCGCTCTGTATAGATGAAAACGTCGCGCTTTAAGAAAACCTCGCCGTTACCGCTGAAAACCCGCTATTGATACTGAAAAACAATTCAAGGACAGCCCAAAAAAAATTCGGCATGCGCACAAAATTCTTTTGCCTGCTACCTATTTGCTACCTTTTTGATTTTCGTGATTTTCAGAATCGCTGTAAGTTGTTGATATTATTGGTGCCCCGGCAAGACTCGAACTTGCGACCTTCTGATTCGTAGATTCAGGCAACTGGTTCCGGCATGTTCTTAAATGTTCTATAACATTCTATGAATCAACCCGGATATTTCATGGGGGTTCGTTATGAAATATACGGGTTAAGAATTTTTTATTGAAAGCGGCGTCGTGCAGGGACTCGGCTTCCGCAACAGGAAGCGATGGAAAACGGCGCGTGAAGCCGCGCGCGAAAAGCCCCATGGCTTTTCCTGCAATCCTGCCATTGGAATCGTAAACTCCAATTGCGAGGCCGCAGCTTGGCGAGTTGCTCTTGAAGACAAACCCCGCAATATCTTCTTTTTCCAGTTCGTCGAAACATGTTTGCATCCAAAGTTCAATTTGACCGGTTTTGTCAATGCGTCCCGTTGTTGTTATGAGACGAGGCGAAGCGGGATCGCCTTCTAGGCGCATAGGTTCGCGCGGAACCGTCATCCCGCAGCCGTTTTCCGGACAGATGGCGACGAATTTAAAATGCCGTCCAAGAGACTCAATAATATATTCGTCCAGCTTGTGGCCGCCGTCGTATCGCACCGCTTTTCCAAGCAGACACGCGCTGATTCCCATCAAGGGTTTCATTTATTCAACGCTTCCCCGGCGCGTAGTTCATCCAGTGCTTCCTGAACGCGCCTGTCGTATTCCGTAAGCCGCTCTTTTGGAAAATCGGCGTCAATATAGATTGGCTCGCCGATTTCAACATGCGCGCGGGAAAAAGGCATAGGTATCTGGAAATGATCCCAGCTTTTCAGTTTCCATTTTCTTTTTACGGAAACATTAAAGGGAAGAATGGGATGTCCGCTTTTCCATGCGATATACGTAGGGCCGCGCTTGGCGACATAACGCGGGCCGCGCGGGCCATCGATAGCAAACCCGACATCTTTGCCGCTCCGCAAAGCTGCAAGCGCCTCGCGTGTAGCGCCCAGGCTTCCCCGCGAACTTGAACCCCGCGCAGCTTCGTATCCCAACCGTTGTATTACTTCCGCGATATAGTCGCCGTCCCTGTGCCGGCTTGTCATGACAACGATGCCGCGATTGCGAAAGTAGTAACTTGCCATGAATATCCGTCCGTGCCAGAAAACCATAATCGGATTTTTTCCCGCCCGATAAATGGATTCCAGCCGTTCCCATCCCGTAACCCGCCAGCGCAGCGTTTTACAAACGCCGAGAATAATTCAATACCCAAGCAAGGAAATGCCACGAGTTTTAATTTTTTTAATAATTTTGTGCAGCATATTAACCCGGATGGTTAGCTCTGGATATGCGTATCTACCCAATCATTCGTACCTGAGCGCTTCGATAGGATCGAGCATAGCCGCCTTGCGCGCCGGCCAGACGCCGAATATAAGCCCGATGGCTATTGAAACGCCAAGCCCGGTAACGACAGCCCATAGCGGTATGGCCGCAGGCAGTTCAGGTATCAGCCAGACTATCATCCAGCTCAAAAACGCCGCGATAATAACTCCGAATAATCCGCCCATTCCGGAAAGCGTCATAGCCTCGAACAGGAATTGAAGCACGATATCGCCCTTTGTCGCGCCGACAGCCTTGCGCACGCCGATTTCGCGCGTCCGCTCCGTCACGGAAACAAGCATGATATTCATCACGCCGATCCCGCCTACAAGAAGACCGACGCCTGAAATGGAAATCATCGCGATGCCGAGCATTGCCGTTATCGAATCAAGCTGCTCAATGATTTTGTCGGCCGTCGTCAGATCAAAGTTGTTATCTTCCGTGTAGCCTACGCCCCTGAGCCTGCGGAGGAGACTTTCGGTTTCGTCAAAAGCCTGGTCGCGCATCCCTGATTTTGCCTGGATAAAAAGCGTGGGCGTATCGGTACCCGGCGACATTCGCTGCAGAGTGCCATAAGGGATTACCACCTGGCTGTCGGCTGCGGAATCCAGAAAACTGGTTTTGCTTTTTTCCATAACGCCAATCACTGTGAAAGGGCGGTCGCCGATAAGAATCTGTTTGCCGATAGGATCCAGATCGCCGAACATCGCCTCAGCGGGGTCCGGGCCGATTACAACTACCGCCACACGGCGTCTTTCTTCCGAATCGGAGAAAAAACGGCCGTTTTCGATTTTCATGTTTGAAACCGCGCCGTAATTAGCGGATGTCCCGCGAAACTCGAAGCTCCTGAGCCGGTTGTTTTTGTACTGTATCCTAAAACCCCTGAGACCGCCCCCCCATACCCATGCGACATCTTCAACCGCGTCGCACTGATCTTTGATCGTTATGGCGTCCGTAACTTTAAGAGGCTTGCGCATCCTTTCTTCCCTTGTGAGCCTTCCCAATTGCATTACCGATCGATGGTACGCATAGAGGTTGTTCGCTCCCACGCCCTCAAGCTGGTCAACGATACTCTGACGCAGGCCGACTAGCGCCGACGCGATGACAATAACAACGACAACACCAACGACGATTCCCAGAATAGTCAGAAATGAACGGAATTTGTGTGATACGAGCGTATCAAGCGCCATTTTCAGGTTTTCTCGATAATCCACCATCTGGTATTCCGCCTTTATTCTTTTGCAATAGCCACAATAGGGCTCAGCTTTGACGCCCTGTAGGCCGGATAAATGCCGGATATGATGCCTATGCCGCCGGAAGCCAGCAATGCCATTACGATATATCCAATGGAAATGTCCGGCGTGAATCCAGTTGCCACTTCTATCAGCGCACAGGCGCCGTGGGCAAATAGAATGCCTATCGCGCCGCCGAAAGTGGCTAAAAGCGCCGATTCAACCAGAAATTGCAGCAAAATATCACTGCGTCTGGCTCCAACGGCCTTGCGGGTTCCGATTTCAACGGTTCGTTCAGTAACAGTTACAAGCATGATGTTCATAACCACAATACCGCCGACTACCATGGAAATCATTGTAATGGGAGTAACAACCAGCGCGATGGCTCCGGTTACCGATGCCAGCATTTCCTGTACGGCGTCGCTCGCCATCATGCCGAAATCATCGTTACGACTCGGTCTCAGTTTATGCCGCCCCCGAAGAATCTGCCGCACTTCGTCCATCGTATAGTCGAGCATTTCCTCCGAAACCGCCCGTACCCGGAAATTGATTGACTGGCGGCTGCCATAACGTTTCAGGTAAGACGAGTAGGGAATATAGACATTACGGTCAAGCGACTGCCCCATCATGCTGCCATTTCTCGTTTCGACGCCGATCACCGTGTATTTGTCGCTCCCCAGTCTGACTTCCTTACCGAGCGCCTCCGCCGTGCCGAAAAGGTCATCACGAATTTCGGCGCCGATTATTATGAACGGACGCGCCTGTTTAACATCGAACGCGGAAAAAAAGCGCCCCTCGTCAATATCGAGAGCCTGTATTTTCGGCATATCTTCACTAACGCCTTGCACAGGCACATCCTGAATAATCTGCCCCGCCCGTTTGATGTCGGCGTTATTCCTCAACATCGGCGAGATGGCCATACAGCTTTCGCACCGCGCGGCTACGGATTCCATATCTTCGCGCGTTATATTTTTATTGCGCCGAACGATTAATTCCCAATCATCAGCGGAAACTCCCGTAAGCGGGAAACGCGAGACCATGAAAGTATTGCTGCCAAAATTCGATGAAATTCTCTCAGAGGCAAAAGTTCCAAAGCCGTTTATGGCGCCGCCGACGGTAACAACCGAAGCAACGCCGATGATGATTCCCAGCAGAGTCAGAATTGAGCGCATCTTGTGCGCCCAGATGGAATCCAGCGCTATGCGGAAAGCTTCCCAGAGCGCCGCGGCGAAACGCATGTGTCCTGTTTTTTTTGTTGAGATTTCAGATTGTTTCATTTCCCTTTGCACAGTTTACCTGTTTGACCGCCTGTTTCTTTCAGTTGTACCCGTTTTAACAGCCGCGCCGTCCTTAAGAGTCCTCAGCGTCTGGAAACTGCCTGTGACGATTTCCTCATCCTCACTGAGATTCCCCAGAACTTCTATTTCGGACTCGCCGG
>Ga0082212_10003445_pt1 | contig 22459 bp, 24 predicted proteins | sample TergutNt197P3_FD_71548 | JGI IMG/M metagenome (GOLD analysis project Ga0082212, IMG submission 71548) | Neocapritermes taracua P3 segment gut microbial communities from Petit-Saut dam, French Guiana - Nt197 P3 | ecosystem: Host-associated > Arthropoda: Insects > Digestive system > Gut ...
CAATTGAACACCGGATTGCCGATGAACTCGGCGTTTCCACACATCAGGTTGCCGCCGCCGCGCGCTTGTTCGACGATGGCGCAACGGTTCCCTTCGTCGCGCGTTACCGCAAGGAAGCCACAGCTCGCGTAGGATGGGTAGAGCGTAGCGAAACCCATCGCGTTTCATTTTTATGGCAACGGCAATTTTCGCGTCAACATTGAACTTGGAATGACTGTAAGCATGATGAAAAAGATTGCTCAAAAAAAGATGGGTTTCGCTGCGCTCTACCCATCCTACCGCGCTGAGACATATCAACAATATTACGAAAGACACTGGGATACGGATCTTCGTTCTGGATGGGAAAAATATTTGCAAGAAGAAAAAAGAAGTCCCAGAATACAGGGACACCTTGAAAAATAAAGGAGGAAGAGAGATGAAATACCTATTGGCCAGCCTGCTTATCGGATGCTTGGTGAGTCCATCCTGGAGCGGAGAGAGCGAGATGGCGCTCAAAGAATTTGTGCAAAAACTGGAAAAAATTGAACCTTGGACACGAGAAAAAGTGGAGACTTTATTAGGTGTAAAGTTGACTATGACTTCGTCAGACCCTCGTACAGGCTATACAGCATTGGGACAGTTTGTATATGGGGAAGGCTTAATTAGTGATCAAGTTTATCTTGAGATATTTGCACCCACGAATGAGACACTTATTCTTCGCATAGAACTTGATGACAAGTCAACTTGCTTTACGTGGGGGCAGATCAATAAATTATTTCCTAACGGCCATATGGATGGATATGGAATCCCGCCCCCTGGAGCAGAAACTTACTATCTCAAAGAACGGACATGGGGAGAGCTAGGATTCGGTTTTAGAGGGGGGTGCATGACGAGTATTGAAATAACTACAAATGCTTTCATCGAGCCACGACAGAAACTACGCTGATCACTTTTGACCCCTTTTGAAGAATTGGCTATCCGATTTTCGTGATTGATTGGCTGTATTGCCCAAGTGATGATAATTGTCACTAAAAGCGTGTTTTGTGATTGACGGCCTAGTTTCGCATCGTTATCATAAATCTGAGTTACGTGATTGATGCGAGGGTCAGCCAATGTCCGACGATGAAATCCTTGAACAGCGCCGCTTGGCGAGGCAGGAAAAGGGCGAACGGGACGCAGAGTTGCTGCAACTCCATGTGCTGGCGGCGGATGCGATGACGGGTTCCGGGTCGCAGCAGGTGCGCGAACGCGCCCTTTCGAGGGTCGATACATGGGAAGAGAGGGCGCTGTGCAGCCCCCGCTACATTGCCGAGTGGCGGCGCATGTTGAACCTGCCCCCTTCGGCGTTGCGCCAGACGATGCTGCGCCATGACGCTGAAGGGGTCGCGCTTCGCCAGAATACGCCGTTCGGGTTTCTCAAGGGGCGCCAACAATGAACCGGGATGATATTGGTCGTTTGCTGGTTGAAGCGATGCGTGTGACCAATCATCGTGATTACGTCATCATCGGCAGCCTCTCAGTGCTCGGAGCCGTTGCACAGCCGCCGGAATCGATGGCTCAATCAATCGATGTCGATCTCTACCCAAAAGATGATCCGGGCCGTGCATCGGAAATTGCCTATGCTCTCGGCCAGGGCAGCGAGTTCGAGGAGACGTTTAAGTACTACGCTGATGCCGTATCGCCGATGCTTCCGACGCTCCCGGATGGCTGGGGGGAGCGTTTAATCAAAGTGGCTTTTGATTCTGGAGTGGCCGCGTGGTTTCTTGATCCAAACGATGCGGCAATTTCAAAGTATGCACGCTCCGAATCTCGTGACAGGGAGTGGATTCGAGCAGGCTTGCAGGCAGGAATCCTGTCCTTGCCAACCATTGAGTATCGATTGCGCGAAACGGTGATGGAAACCGATGAGCGGCAGCGGGTAAAAGAAGCAATTGCCGAAGACAAGCAATGGCTGGTTCCACCTGAGCCACCGTCTTCCGGCCTGGGCATGTAGGGTATCCGGATTTGTTTGAACCGCCATCATGCCCGCGAACATCCTGAATCTTTCCGCCTACGATGTGCTGAGATTTGAGGAAAACGAGCACGATTATCACATTGACGTTGAAGCGGTTGAGGCACCAACGTCCTGCCCGCATTGCCAGTCCGGCAGCCTCGTCGGCTTTGGCCGCCGGGAACAGATGATCAAAGACCTGCCAATGCACGGGCGGCGTGTTGGTCTCTACATCAACACGCGGCGCTTCCGGTGCCGCATTTGTACCAAGACGTTTTACGAGGCATTACCGGAGGTAGACGAGAAACGCTTGATGACCAAACGACTTGCCAAATGGATAGGCAAGCAGGCCATCAAACGCACATTTGCCAGCATCGCCGAAGAAGTCGGCTGCACAGAATTCACCGTCCGGGCAGTGTTCAATGACTATGTAAACGAACTGGAAAAGACGATCCGCTTTGAGACGCCGAAGTGGATGGGTATTGACGAAATTCACCTCATCAAGCCCCGTGGGGTGATCGCCAACATCCAGAACAACACCATCGTTGAGTTGCTGCCAAATCGCGACAAGGAAACTGTGGCGCACTTCCTGCACCACTTGGAGGGCAAGGAACGCATCCAATACGTGGCGATGGATATGTGGACGCCGTACCGTGATGCCTGCCGGGAGGTGATTCCGCAGGCCGTAATCGTGGTGGACAAATTTCACGTCGTCAGGATGGCGAACGAGTCCTTAGAAAGGGTCAGGAAGAGCCTCAGAAAATCCCTAACACCAAAGCAGCGGCGGGGGCTCATGCATGACCGCTTCGTGCTCTTGAAGCGCGAACGCGATCTGAACGATGAAGACCGGCTGAATCTCGACGGCTGGGCGAAGAACTACCCTGAGCTTGGCGAGGCATACCGGCTCAAGGAACAGTTCTTTGCCATCTACGATGCCGGGTCGCCTAATGAGGCGCAGGCCAAATATCTTCAGTGGCAAAAGAGCATTCCACCTGAGATCGCACACGCTTTCACAGACATCGAGCGCGCGTGGGGCAACTGGGCGATGCCAATCCTCAACTATTTCAATCATCCAGTGACAAATGCCTATACAGAATCGCTGAACAGCCTGATCCGGGTGATGAACCGACTTGGCCGGGGCTACAGCTTCGAGGCGCTACGCGCCAAGATTCTCTTCGCCAAGGGAGTCCACAAACACAAACTGTCGCGACCTAAGTTTGAACGAAAGCCTGTTAATAAACGGCAGGCTGAGCCGGTAACGCATGGATGGGCAGAAAACTTCAAGAGCTTCTGGACGGGAAATTCCTTTGCACGGATGGTGCTAAAACCGCCGCCAAGACCCAAACCGTACATACCGAAATCAACCGAAAATGCTGAACAGGAAAAGAACTACGGGGCAGACATTTCAACGCTGATCCGCATGATCGAAAACGGCCAGCTTTGAGTCCATTTCAATCACGAAAATCGGATAGCCAAAAAAAAGGGGGAAGAGAGATGAAATACCTATTGGCCAGCCTGCTTATCGGATGCCTGGTGAGTCCATCCTGGAGCGGAGAGAGCGAGATGGCGCTCAAAGAATTTGTGCAAAAACTGGAAAAAATTGAACCTTGGACACAAGAAAAAGTGGAGACTCTATTAGGTGTAAAGTTGACTATGACTTCGTCAGACCCTCGTACAGGCTATACGGCATTGGGACAGTTTGTATATGGGGAAGGCTTAATTAGTGATCATATTTCTCTTGAGATATTTGCGCCCACGAATGAGACACTTATTCTTCGCATAGAACTTGATGACAAGTCAACTTGCTTTACGTGGGAGCAGATCAAAAAATTATTTCCTAACGGCCATATGGATAGTTATGGGCTCCCGCCCCCTGGAGCAGAAACTTACTATCTCAAAGAACGGACATGGGGAGAGCTGGGATTCGGTTTTAGAGGGGAGTGCATGACGAGTATTAAAATAAAGACAAATGCCTTCATTAAGCCACGACAGAAACTACGCTGATCACTTTTGACACCTTTTGAAGAATAAAGGGGAACAGAGATGAAATGCCTGTTGGCCTGTCTGCTTATCTGTAGAAGTTCAGGCTTGATCTGACAGCAAGTGTAGAGTAGCGAAACCCATCGCATTTTGGCTTGTGGTAACGATGATTTTTGCGGAAGGATTTAACTTGGGATGACTGTGAATATGGCAAAAAACGCTAATCGAAGAAATTGGGAAATGATGGGTTTCGCTACGCATCTACCCATCCTACGCGAGCTCCTTTCGCGCCGAAACATCGAGGTTTTCATCATGAAGCCCGTACCCTGACCAAACGGAACAGGGTAGAACATCCCTGACCTATCAGCGCTACGGAGCGGCTTTCTGTGCAAAGGTATGCAGACCATCGAGGTGCTCGGTGTAATAACGGGTTTTGAGCGTGTCGACGCGTACTTTCTGGCCGGGCGCGGGGGCGTGAACGAAGCGGCTGTCGCCGATGTAGATGCCCATATGGGAATGGCGGCGCTTCATCGTGTTGAAAAAAACGAGGTCGCCTGGGGCAAGTTCGTTGCGTTTGATGGGGCGCGTCATCAGGGCAATGGTGGCCGCGTGATGCGGTAGGCTGCGCTTGCTGACCTTTTCCACCACATGAGTCACCAGGCCGCTGCAATCCAGCCCCTCATTGGGGTTGCCGCCGCCCCAACGGTATTCCGTGCCGACCAGGCCGAGTGCCTGTACAACGATTTCCTTGCGATACGCCGGGTCTTCGATAACGAAATAATTCGCGAATGGGGAGTATTTTTCGTCGTCGTGCAGCATGTCGGTGTATTGCACTGGCGCGACGGAACACGCGCCGACGAGGACACAGGCCAGCATTGACAGGATGATGCGTGTCCATTGCTGGACGACTTTAGGCATTGGATTGGGCATAGTTGGCAGTGGTGTGCAGTTCATGGAGTCCGGCTCGGAAGCGGCGGATATTGCCGACATAGTGAAGGGCATTGTCGCGCAGGCGCGTGAGTTCTTCGTCGGTGAGTGTACGCAGTATCCGCCCCGGCGACCCGACAACCAGCGAACGGTCCGGGATGATTTTGCCTTCTGGGATCAGGGCTTTCGCGGCGATGAGGCAATCCTTGCCAACAACGGCGTTGTTAAGCACGACGGCGTTGATGCCGATCAGGCTGCCGTCGCCGATGACGCAGCCGTGCAGCATGGCCATGTGGCCGACGGTGACGTTTGCGCCGATAGTCAGCGGTACGCCCACGTCGTTGTGAAGGATGGAGCCATCCTGAATGTTGGTTCCGTCGCCGATTTCAACTGGTTCGTTGTCGCCACGAATGACCACGTTGTACCAGATGCTCGCATTGCGGCCAATGCGTACATCGCCGATTACCGTCGCGTTGTGGGCAATCCAGGAACCTTCGCCGATTCGGGGCTTGAGCCCGTCCAGAGCGTAAATACTCATAGGTTTTGTCTCTCTCCAAGGCGCTCAGTTTAATTTTGTTGGCGCAAGGCTGTGAACCGCATGACGGCCAATCATAGCAAGCATGGAGAAATTAGATAAGGGCACACGGGGATTGTGCCCGACAGCTTTACTCCCATCAGGCGCACGGGTCGTCCGCGCCTGTCGCCGTTTCTTCCGTATAGGTGAATGTCCAGGCGCGCGTGATGTCCAGCGCGTCCGTATCGCGGCGTATTTCCGGTGGGAAAGGCTCGAAAGGCGCAGCCTGTCTGGCAATGTTGATAACGCTGTCGTCGAGCGCCTTGTGGCCTGAACTCCGGTCGACACGGGCTTTTTCAAATGAGCCGTCGGCGAGGATGGAGATCGTGACAATCATCTCCCCGTAAATCTTTCCGCGCGCCGCCTCGGGGTAGTGCAGCGAGGCGCTGCACGCGATCTTGCGCCGGAACCCCACCAGGTATTTTTCAAGCCGTGGCTCTTTCACGGTTCCCGCGATCTGTTTGCGGCGCACGAGTTGCTGTTGCTGGTAATTCTGATGGCGCCGCGCGATTTCGGCCTCCAGTTCCCGGAGACGCGCTTCATTGGAGGTGTTTGCTTCGTTTGCCGCGCTGGCGGAAAAGGGGGCGAGGAATGCCAGGGAGAGTACGAGGATGAGCGCGGGTTTCATCGTATCAGGAATAGCGTTGCCAGACCGAGGAAGATGAAAAATCCTCCCGAATCGGTCAGCGCGGTAATCAACACGGAACTGCCGATTGCCGGATCGTTACCTAGCCGTTGGCGCAGCATCGGGATCAGAACGCCGGCACTGGCGGCGAGCAGCAAGTTGAGCGTCATCGCGGCGGTCATCACCAGTCCGAGTGAAATGCTCTCGTAGAGCCACCACGCCAGTACGCCAAGCAACCCTCCCCAGACGATGCCATTGAAAAGGGCAACACCGAGTTCCTTTTTCATCAGCCGCTTCAACGCGCTTTGTTCGACCTGGCCGACGGCGATGGCGCGCACGATCATGGTGATGGTCTGGTTGCCAGAGTTGCCGCCGATGCCTGCGACGATGGGCATCAGTGCAGCCAGCGCCACGAGTTTTTCAATCGAGCCCTCGAAAGCGCCGATGACCCGGGAGGCAATGAACGCCGTTACCAGATTGATTGCCAGCCAGGCCCAGCGGTTCTTTACCGAGTCCCATACCGAGGCGAAAACGTCTTCTTCTTCGCGCAAACCGGCCTGGTTGAGAATCTCGGCCTCAGATTCCTCGCGGATAAAGTCGACCACGTCGGCCACGGTGAGCCGGCCGATGAGTTTGCTGGAGCGGTCAACCACCGGCGCGGAAACGAGGTCGTAGCGCTCGAACGCCTGTACTGCGTCGCTGGCATCGTCATTTGGTGAAAAGGTGACTTTCGGTTCTCGCCACATTACTTCCGAGACTTCTGTGTCCGGGTCGCTGATGAGTAGCGTTTCCAGGGTGAGGATGCCGACCAGGTGTTCCTCGCGGTCGATCACGAAAAGCTTGTCGGTATGATCCGGTAACTCATCGAAAAGACGCAGGTAGCGCAGCACCACTTCGAGGCTCACGTCCTCCCGTACCGTTACGAGGTCGAAATCCATCAGCGCGCCGACCGATCCCTCGTCGTAGGACATCGCCGCGCGCAATTGCTCGCGCTCATCGCTGGAGAGCGCCTTGAAAACGTCCTCAATGACTTCCGGGGGTAAATCGGGCGCGAGGTCGGCGAGTTCATCCGCGTCCAGTGTTTCGGCAGCCGCTTTCAATTCGTGCGGCGCCATGATCTCGATCAGAGATTCGCGGACGGCATCGGAGACTTCGAGCAGGATATCGCCGTCGCGGTCGGCCTTGACCAGGTTCCAGACGGTGCGCCGCTCTTCGAGCGGCAGGGCTTCGAGGATATAGGCAATGTCTGCCGGGTGCAGCGCGTCGAGTTGCGCCCGCAGTTCGGCGGCGTGTTCCGGCGTGGGAAGGACGAGGGCGGGGATATCAGAATCGGAATCGCCCGCGCCAACGGATTCTTCCACCGCGCGCGAATGCGCCAGCATCAACTGCACTCTGTGCAGGTGTTGCTGAAGCTCGTCAGGGTGCATGCCCACGTCTTCGTCAGGGTGGAACGGTTCGTCGGCGTGCGTGTATTCTTTCAGAGTCATCGCGCGAGGCTGGTTGGGGGTGAACGCAACCGGAGGCGATCAAAGCCGCCGGGCGGTTCCGTGCGAGGGGACGGAACGCGCGGGGCGGATTCTACTCTTTCCTCTCGGGGCGGGAGGATTGTGTCCGAAGAAAATAGGACGAGGGCAGGGCGGTTTGCGGGAAATTCTTTAAGCTACGATGGCCAGGCGTGTAGTGTTCTCTTCGCTTTCAGCTACGGCAGAATCCAAGGCGCGCCGGATGCCGTCCTGCAACTTCGTGAGTTCTTCCATTAGCGCTTCGGAGGATTGTTCGGCTTGTTTCAATTCTTCGACCCGGTTTTCGAGGGTGTCGGTCGCCTGATGGATGCGGCGGACGCTCTCCAGCCGACGTTTGAGTTGTAACTGGTATTCCCGTACCTGGATTTCAAGCGGAGCCATTACTGCCCGCAGCCATTGTTCGACGTCGTGATTGACAACCTCGAAAATGCGGCGTACCTGAACTGCTGCCGTTTCAAAAAACTTTTTCATCAGTACGTGTTTTTCGGTCGTCACCAGCATCAGGGGAGTGCCGAGGTGGCGATGGCAAACGCTTTCCAGGTGGTTGAGTTCCGCTTCGCAACGCTGCACCGAGAATTTTTCGGGCGGGGTGAGCTTGAGCCCGTGTTCGACGCTGAAGCGCTTGTACATGGCGTCGAGCATGCGGTATATCTCGGAGATGTCCGATTCGGCCTCGCTGATATGGGCGCGCATGCGCTGGAAGAAATCCTTCATCCGCTCGCGCAGCCCCAGTGAAAAGCGCGATTCGAGCATGGCATCGCGGGTTTTGCGGGTTTCGGTTCGCAAGGTGTCCATTCCCAGGTGCGAGAGCAACCGGTTGGAGAGCCCGGTAAAGACCGAACGCACGGCGTAATATTTTTTGAGCCCCTGCTCAAATTCGTCCTTCTCGACACGGATTTTGTACATCATGTATTCGACGACGCCGCGATTCTTGCCGTGCAGGCTGTCCAGTTCCTGAAGTTGCCCCTTTATCCCGGCAAGCCGCGCCTGGAGCAGTACTTCGGCCTGATGAATCAGGTCACGGGTCTCCCCCAGGGTGTTGTCGCGGACGATTTCCTGCTTGGAAGGCAGCAGGTCTTCCGACAGCACCCGCTCCAGAACCAGTAGCCGGCTTTTTTCGAGCAGTTCCCGGTCACTATTGACGCGGGCGACCAGCCCTTTTTGCGCTGAAACCGGGAAAATCGAATCCGTGCCGATTTCGAGCGTTTCACTGACTGACTTCACCTGCCGGTCGATTTCGCTGTTAATGCTGGCCTCGTCGCGCAAACCGTCCCATAGCCCGTCGATTTTGTTGAGCACGACCAGGCGACCTTTTTCCCGTGCGCCGGTGCTGACGAAATCGCGCCATACCGTCATGTCGCTTAAGGTTACGCCCGTATCGGCGGCGAGGATGAACAGCACGGCGTGGGCGTTGGGCAGCAAGGAGAGCGTCAGTTCCGGTTCTGCACCAATCGCGTTGAGTCCTGGGGTGTCGAGCACGACCAGTCCCTGTTCGAGCAGCGGGTGTGGGAACTGGATCACGGCATGGCGCCATTTAGGCACTTCGACCAGGCCATCGGCTCCGGGTTTGAGCCCCGTCTCGCCATTCGGGTCGATCTTGAAGCCAAGGTTGACCGCGTCTTCTTCCGTCACCCTGCACACTTCGCTGACCCGCGCCAGTGTCGCCTGGAGTTTGGCGCTTGATTCAGTGTCGAGCGGCTCCACCGACCAGCATTCCGGCAGCAGCTTGAGCTCGCTGACCGGCTCCGCGCGTGCGCGCGTCTCAATCGGCAGCAGACGCAATTCCGGCGTGGAGTTCGGCGTCCAGTGCAATTCCGTAGGGCACATCGTTGTGCGCCCTGCGCTCGAAGGCAGGATGCGACCACCGTGCTCGGCGAAAAAAATCGCATTGATCAGTTCGGATTTGCCGCGTGAGAATTCAGCGACGAACGCGACAGTAAGCTTGTCGGCGCGCAGGCGCTCGATCAGGTATTGCAGGCGCTGATCGGCTTGTGCATCGCTGACATCGTTTATATTCAGCCAGTTACGTAGCTTCAGCACCGCATCGATCGTCTCGTTGCGCCAACGGCTATAAGCTGAAAACTGTTCGGCCAGTGTCATGTCGGTTCATCCGTTGCCCGGCTTTTCCGGGTAGTTCAGTATACTAACTGTAAGTCTAGCGCCTAGCATAAATTAACGCTATTGCCATTACATTGCATTGGCGCGCGGACACGGACAATATCCCATTTTAAAAACAGGGCTCCTGTCGCCAGTAGCACAATCTTGTCTTTCTGGTAGACTACAACGGTTTTTTACACCTGAATGGTAAGGAGTTGGTTCATGAGCGATATTGAACAACGCGTCAAGAAGATCGTAGCCGAGCAACTTGGCGTCGCTGAAACGGAAATCAAGAACGAGTCTTCGTTCGTGGATGATCTGGGCGCGGATTCGCTGGATACCGTAGAGCTGGTCATGGCTCTGGAAGAGGAATTCGAGTGCGAGATTCCGGATGAGGAAGCCGAGAAGATCACCACCGTTCAGCAGGCGATCGACTACGTCAACGCCCACCTCAAGAAATAACTTCTATCGTTTTTTCGGCTCTTCAGCAGTTGCTTACCGCAATCGCTGAAGGGTTTGTGCTTTTCTCCGCCGGTTTTTTCGGAGCGTATTGTGTCACGTCGCAGAGTCGTCGTAACTGGTCTGGGTGCCGTCTCGCCAGTGGGTAACACTGTTTCAGAGGCTTGGGAAAATGCGCTTGCGGGCAGGAGCGGGATCGGTCTGATTACCCGTTTCGATGCGAGCGCGTTCGCGTGCCGTGTGGCGGGTGAGGTCAGGAACTTCACTGCGGCTGATTGGATACCGCCGAAGGACGCGCGGCGGATGGATGCCTTCATCCAGTACGGTATCGCGTCGGGCATCCAGGCGTTTCGTGATTCCGGTCTCGATGTCACCGAAGCCAACGCTGAACGCATCGGCGTGAACATCGGTTCCGGCATGGGCGGCTTGCCACTGATCGAGTTTGCACACAGCGATTATCTTGCCGGAGGGCCGCGCAAGGTTTCGCCGTTTTTCGTTCCCGGGTCCATCATCAATATGACTTCCGGGAACCTGTCGATCATGTTCGGCTTGAAAGGGCCGAATCTCGCTATGGTGACGGCGTGCACCTCTGGTTTGCATGCCATAGGCATCAGTGCGCGCACAATTGCTTATGGAGACGCAGATGCCATGCTCTGTGGTGGTTCGGAATCCACGGTGACGCCTTTGGCGCTTGGAGGGTTCGGTTCGGCAAAGGCGCTTTCGACCCGCAACGACGATCCTGCTACCGCCAGTCGGCCCTGGGATCGTGACCGCGATGGTTTCGTGATCGGGGAAGGGGCCGGTGTGCTGGTGCTTGAAGAGTACGAGCATGCCAGACGGCGCGGGGCAAAGATATACGCTGAGGTGGTTGGTTTTGGCATGAGCGGCGACGCCCATCACATCACCGCGCCGGATACCGACGGTCCGCGCCGCAGCATGATTAACGCGCTTAAGGATGCCGGAGTCAATCCAGACCAGGTGCAATACCTGAACGCGCATGGCACGTCGACTCCGTTGGGCGACAAGAACGAAACCGACGCGATCAAGCTCGCTTTCGGGGTCGATAATGCTGCCAAGCTGGTGATCAATTCCACCAAATCGATGACCGGGCATTTGCTCGGTGGCGCAGGCGGGCTCGAGTCGGTATTTACCGTGCTCGCCGTTTATCACCAGGTTTCCCCGCCGACAATCAACATCTTCGATCAGGACCCGGAGTGCGATCTCGATTACTGCGCCAATATCGCGCGTGAGATGAAGATCGACGTTGCCCTGAAGAATAACTTTGGCTTTGGCGGTACGAACGGAACTTTGGTGTTCCGCCGCGTCTGACATTTCCGATGCCACCGCATCCGCTCACGGTACGGCTCAGGCCAAGCCCAATACTGCTGGCGGTGGTTCTGGCTGCTCATCTTGTCGGAGCCGTGGCGCTCTTCCTCATGAGTCTGCCGCTTAAAGCAACGATTCCGCTCGTGCTGTTGCTGCTCGTCTCCGCTGTTCAATCGGTACGGGCGCAGGCGCGCAAGCGCGGGCTGTCGCTCGTGCTGGCCGCCGATGGGGCTTTGCGGATATGCCGGGAAGGCGGTGATGACGGTGCTTGGGGCAGGGTGTTGCCCGGTGCGGTGCTGTTTCCCGCCGTGTCGTGGTTGTCGTTAGCCTGGACGGCGCGGGGCGGCCGCCCTGAACGGATGCGTTTAATGCTGATAGCATCAGAAGTGATCGAAGAAAACTGCGGCGGAAATGCCCAATGGCGGCGGCTGCGTACTTGGTTGCGTTACCGTGCGTTGGATTCCGATCCGGAAGCGTTCAGCCCGGTGGACGTGGCTTGAATCGCGGCGGGCGCAGCACGGTATCGCGGGCGCGCGGCAGGGTATCGGGGTAGTCGCGCGAAGTGTGCAGCCCCCGGCTTTCGCGCCGCAGCAACGCGCAGCGCACGATCAAACCGGCGGTAACGACGAGATTGCGAAGTTCGATGAGGTCGTTGGTGACGCGGAAGTTCGAGTAAAACTCGTCGATTTCACGCGCGAGAAGCCGGATGCGGTGACGGGCGCGTTGCAGCCGCTTGTTGGTGCGTACGATACCGACATAATCCCACATCGCCTGGCGCAATTCCGCCCAGTTATGGGTAATGACGACTTCTTCGTCGGCGTCGGCCACGCGGCTCTCGTCCCAGGCAGGCAGGGTGGGGATTGCGCTGTCTGGGCGGGCGAGGATGTCCTGCGCTGCCGCGCCGCCGAAAACCAGGCATTCGAGCAAGGAGTTAGACGCCAGCCGGTTTGCGCCATGCAGGCCGGTTCCCGCCGTTTCTCCGACCGCGTAGAGATTGGGCACGTCGGTACGCGCGGCAAGGTCGGTGACGATGCCGCCGCAGGAATAATGCGCCGCCGGTACGACCGGGATGGGCTCCCGGGTGATGTCGATGCCCAGTTCCAGGCAGCGCGCGTGGATATTGGGGAAGTGGCCGCGCAGCCAGTCCGCCGGTTTGTGGGTGATGTCGAGATACACGCAATCGAGGCCGTATTTTTTCATCTCGAAATCAATGGCACGGGCAACGATGTCCCTTGGGGCGAGTTCGGCGCGCTTATCGTGCACGGGCATGAAACGGGTTCCGTCGGGGCGCTTGAGCAAACCGCCTTCGCCCCGTACCGCTTCGGAAATCAGGAAGGACTTGGCTTGTGGGTGATAAAGGCAGGTGGGGTGGAACTGGATGAATTCCATGTTTCGTACCCGACAGCCTGCCCGCCAGGCCATTGCCACGCCATCGCCGGTGGCGACGTCCGGGTTGGTGGTGTAGAGGTAAACCTTGCCCGTGCCGCCGGTGGCCAGTACCGTGCTGCGCGCGGCGAAGGTGACGACGCGGTCATTCCTGATGTCGAGCACGTAAGCGCCGACGCAACCGAGGCCGGGTTTGCCGACCCGCTCGCCGTGGATGAGGTCGATGGCGATGTGATATTCGTGGATGTCGATGTTCGGGTGCGCGAGCACCGCTTCGCTCAGGGTTGTCTGTACTGCTGCGCCGGTGGCGTCCGCCGCGTGGATGATACGCCGGTGGGAGTGCCCACCCTCACGAGTGAGATGGAACCCGAGTTCCGTATCCTCCCCACGGGTGAAAGGCACGCCGCGCCTGATGAGCCAGTCGATGGCTTCGCGGCCATGTTCGACCGTGTAGCGGGTGGCATCCGGGTCGCAAAGGCCGGCTCCGGCATCGAACGTGTCACGGATATGAGCTTCGATACTGTCGGCGGTGTCGAGCACCGCAGCGATGCCGCCTTGTGCCAGGGCGCTTGCGCTATCGACAAGCGTACGTTTAGTGACGAGCGCAACTTTCAGGCGGTCGGCAAGCAAAAGAGCCATCGACTGGCCTGCCGCACCGCTACCAAGAATCATGACGTCATACTGGCGTCGGCCTGTCACGGTAGTGCGTCTGAAAGAAATCGAAAAGAGAGCATAATATAACACGCGATAAACGCATCATTCTTGTAGATTCGTGGCATTTCGTATTGAACCAAGTCAGAACCGAACTGTCTATGCCGGCATAAGTCTGATAGCGGCTTGCTTTTACACTGTATCAGTTTTGTTTTTGATAGAGCGGGATAACAGGTACCAGATGAGTGATCGTGAAATTGACCAGCAATTGGTAGAGCGCGTTCAAGGTGGGGATAAACAGGCGTTTGGCCTATTAGTGTCGAAGTACCAGCGCAAACTCTACCGTTTGCTCGCACGCTTGGTGCGCGACCCTGCTGAAGTCGAAGATTTGACCCAGGAAACATTCATCAAGGCGTATCGCGCCTTGGGTGCGTTTCGCGGGGAGAGTGCTTTCTACACATGGCTCTATCGGATCGGTATCAATACCGCGAAAAATTATATTGCTGCTCAGACCCGCCGGGTGCCGGTTTTGGGTGGGATGGATACGGGTGAGATGGAAGGTGCGGCAGGTGCGGAGCGCCTGAGCGATTTGGATACGCCTGAACGGCAGTTAATGACGCGCCAGATTGCGCTGACGGTAGAGGAGGCTATGTCAGGTTTGCCTGACGAATTGCGTGAGGCCATCGCCCTGCGCGAACTGGAAGGGCTGAGTTATGAGGATATTGCCAATGTCATGAATTGTCCGGTCGGGACGGTACGGTCACGGATTTTCCGCGCGCGCGAGGCAATTGCCGCCCGCCTGCGGCCGCTTCTCGACACGCGCGCGGATGAACGTTGGTAAATGATGCAAAACACTCGAAGGGATGGAAGCTGAAATGAAAGAGAAACTTTCGGCGATGCTTGATGGCGAGGTTGACGACGCAACGGCTCGTGCGTTGTTCATCCGGCTCAAGCACGATAATGCGTTCCGCGACGAGTGGGACACGTATTGCATGCTGGGCGACCTTATCCGGGGCGATGCGTCGCCGGAACTGGAGGGTTTTACCGAGCGGGTGATGGCTCGGCTCGAAAATGAGCCTACCATCCTCGTTCCGTCCGGCAGGAAAAACAAGGACAAGGCTGTGCGTCATTCCTGGCGTCATCGCTTGTTGCCGTTGGTGGCCTCGGTAATGGGAGGGTTGGCGGTAGGAGTGGTCATGGCGGTGTTGTCCGATGATGCGCCTGCTCCGGTAGCGGCATCCGTCCAGAGCATCGAAACACCGGGAACAGTTCCTTCCACCCATTCCATCAGAGAAGGGGCGCGCCATGATTACCTGGTCGCGCATCAGGCATTGGCTGGCGGGCCGATACCGTCGGTTGTGCACTACGTGCGTACCGTATCGGTTCCGCCGGGAGAGTGAGGGCGATAATGACCGATACCAAACCGATGGGCGCGATAAGGAAGTGGCTTGTTGTCGGGCTGTGCTTACTGTGCGGCCCGTCTTTCGCCGATCAGCCCGCCGGTGGGCAGGTTGTAAAGGACGAACCAACGACACCCATATCCGGGCTGCCTGCGGCGGACCCGCTGGCCTGGCTCGACCGTATCAGCGGAGCCAGCCGACAACTGAATTATGTCGGAACCTTCAGTTATCAGACGGGGTGGCGCACCGAGACATCGCGCATCGCGCATCGCTATGCCAATGGTGTGGAAAGCGAACGTATGGAAGTGCTCGACGGTAGCCCCCGCGAAATTATCCGGCAAGGTAAGGAAATGCGTTGCGTGCTGCCCGCGCAACGTACTGTCATCATCGGTCAGGCCGGGAAGCGAGGCAATTTTCCGGGTCGTCTGCCGCACAGCCATGCCGAACTGACCGGCAATTACCATATCCGATTGGATGGGGTAGGGCGTATCGCCGGGCATGAAGCCCAGAAGCTGGTGCTCATGCCACGCGATGAACTGCGTTTCGGCCATGTGTTTTGGGTCGAACTGAAAACCGGCTTGCTCCTCAAGTCGCAGATGCTCGACCCCAAGGGGGAAGTGGTCGAACAATTTGCCTTTAGCAACGTGCACATCGGCGGCAAGGTTGGCGACGAGTTGCTTGCGCCCCGTGTGAAGGTCGACGCGGACTGGCGCACGGTCGATGTCGGGGGGGACGACGAGGCGCAGTTCAAGAGCCAATGGGCGCTCAGGGAGCCTTTGCCCGGTTTTTCGCTGATGACGATGATGCGCCATCGCAATGGGGGGGCCTTGCAAATGGTGTTCAGCGATGGCCTCGCTGCGATTTCGATCTTCATCGAACCGGCAGAAGCGGGAGTCGAGGCGCGCGGGGCTTATCCCGGAGGCGGTGCAGTCAATGTTTTCGAGCGTGTCGCGGGTGGCCACCGGATCACGGTGCTGGGCGAAGTGCCGGCGCCTCTCGTGCAACGGGCGGCTGAAGCCGTCGAGGTGCTCAAGTGATCGAAACCAGGGCGGTCGTCGTGCGCGCAGGGGAAGGCAAAGTATGGGTTCGTCTGCTCGAACAAACGAGCGGTTGCGGGCGTTGCAATGAACCGGGCGGCTGCCACGCGCCCCGTTTGGCGGAAATGTTCCGGGGCAGTGAGAGGACTTTTGCGGTTGACGACCCGTTTGGCTTGCGCGTGGATGAGCGGGTCAGGCTCGTGGTCGACGATGGCGTGCCGCTGCGGGCGGCGTTGGCAAGCTATGGTTTGGGGACGGTGCTGGTTCTGGCCGGGGCTGCGCTCGGTGTCTGGCTGGCTCCGGTGGAGCGGGTCGATCTGGCAGCGGCCACGGGGTTGGTGATCGGAATTGCCGCGACGGTCATCATTTTGTTCATTCGCGCGCGGCGGCATGATGCGTCTGCCCGGCGGCTGCGCGTCGAGCGGGATGGCGAAGGTATTGCTGCCGGGTGCGTGGGCATGGGGCAGGGCGCGTGAGCGCGCGTGCGCGTACCTTCACGGTTCTGAGTCGGCAGTGGTGCCATCTCTGTCATGAACTGGTCGATGCTCTGGAACCGATTGCGCGGCGTTACGGCTGGCGGGTCGAGCTTGTCGATATTGAACGGGAACCGGAATTGGAAGCGCGTTGGGATGAACTGATTCCCGTTGTGCTCGTGGACGGCGTGGAAATTTGCCATCACCGGCTCGACATGGATGCTGTACACGCATTTTGTGGGGCTTTTCCTATAGACTCCTAAAGTTTTGCTAAATAGCCTTCGCCCTTTCGGTTTTTCCAAAGTGGCGTGGCAGGTTCCTATTCGCGTGCTACAACCTTCCATATCTGTCCTGTACGATGCGTCACATCCGTAATTTCTCCATCATCGCCCACATCGACCACGGTAAATCCACACTCGCCGACCGGATAATCCATCTTTGCGGGGGGCTGTCGGCGCGCGAAATGGAAGAGCAGGTGCTCGATTCGATGGACATCGAGCGCGAGCGCGGCATCACCATCAAGGCGCAGACGGCGGTGCTGCAATACAAGGCCCGCGACGGGCAGACCTACAACCTCAACCTGATCGACACGCCGGGGCACGTCGACTTCTCTTACGAAGTCAGCCGTTCGCTGTCGGCTTGCGAAGGGGCGCTGCTGGTGGTGGATGCTTCCCAGGGCGTGGAGGCGCAGACGGTGGCGAACTGCTACACCGCGCTTGAGCTGGACGTGGAAGTCGTGCCGGTACTCAATAAGATCGACCTGCCGGCGGCCAACCCCGACAACGCGCGGGAAGAGATCGAGGATGTCATCGGCGTCGATGCCTCGGAGGCCATCGAGTGCTCGGCCAAGACCGGCCAGGGCGTCGAAGACGTGCTCGAAGCCATCATCGCCCGCATCCCACCGCCAGAGGGAAACCCCGACGAGCCGCTGAAAGCCCTGATTATCGACTCCTGGTTTGATAACTACGTCGGTGTGGTCATGCTGGTCAGGGTGGTCGATGGTGTGCTGCGGGTGAAGGATCGCATCCTGCTGATGTCGACCGGCGCGCAATACCCGTGCGATCAAGTGGGCGTCTTCACCCCGCGCTCGGTCGAACGGGAACAACTCTCCGCCGGTGAAGTGGGTTTCGTCATCGCAGGCATCAAGGAACTGGAAGCCGCGCGGGTGGGCGATACGCTGACGCTGGCGGCTCGGCCGGCGGCAGACCCTCTGCCCGGATTCAAGGAAATCAAGCCGCAGGTTTTCGCCGGCCTGTATCCAGTGGAATCCTCCGAGTACGACCAACTGCGCGATTCCCTCGAAAAATTGCACCTCAACGATGCCTCGCTGCATTTTGAGCCGGAGGTTTCACAGGCATTGGGGTTTGGTTTCCGTTGCGGTTTCCTTGGGCTGCTGCACATGGACATCGTGCAGGAACGGCTGGAGCGGGAATTCGATATGGACCTCATCACCACCTCGCCGACGGTGGTCTATGAGGTCGTACTCAACAACGGCGAGGTCATCCACGTCGAGAATCCATCCAAACTGCCCGAACCCGGCAAGTATCAGGACATCCGGGAACCGATCATTACCGTGACGATTTTCATGCCGCAGGAGTTCGTCGGCCCCGTTCTTACGCTGTGCAACCAGAAGCGCGGCGCGCAAGTGGATATGCGCTACCACGGCCGCCAGGTGCAACTCGTCTACGAGTTGCCGATGAGCGAAGTCGTCATGGATTTCTTCGACAAACTGAAATCGGTGTCGCGCGGCTACGCTTCGCTGGACTACGAATTCAAGGAATACCGTTCGGCGGACCTCGTCAAACTCGATATGATGGTGGCGGGCGAAAAAGTCGACGCGCTCTCGGTGATCGTCCACCGCTCCAGCGCCCAGTATCGCGGGCGGGAACTGGCCGCCCGGTTGCGAAAGCTGATTCCGCGCCAGATGTTCGATGTTGCCGTACAGGCGGCTATCGGGACTCATATCATCTCCCGCGAAACCATCAAGGCACTACGCAAGAACGTGCTCGCGAAGTGTTACGGCGGCGACATCACCCGCAAGAAAAAACTGCTCGAAAAGCAGAAAGAAGGTAAAAAACGCATGAAGCAGGTCGGCAATGTTGAAATTCCGCAAGAGGCTTTCCTTGCCGTGCTGAGAACCGATGAGGGGAAATGAGACGCGCCTTCCCGCGCTTCGCCCCTTGTCACTGAATGATTGGAGACGATGTGGATTTATCCAGTGTTGATTTTGCCCTGATCCTGTTTGTTCTGACCCTCGTCACCGGCTTCTTGTGGTGCCTGGATCGCTTCTACGCTCGCCCGCGCCGCGCGCCCGACGAGCCTTCGCCCGGGTGGGTGGAATGGGGGGCTGCCTTTTTCCCGGTGGTGCTGATCGTTTTCGGCTTGCGTTCCTTTATCGTCGAACCCTACAAAATTCCTTCCGGCTCGATGATGCCGACTCTGCTGGAAGGCGATTTCATCGCGGTCAATAAATTTACCTATGGCATCCGGCTGCCGGTCATCAACACCAAGATCATCGACGTCAATGCGCCTAAGCGCGGTGAAGTCATGGTTTTCCGCTATCCCCCCGACCCGTCGAAGAACTATATCAAGCGGGTGGTGGGGCTGCCGGGCGATAAGGTCGAGTACACCGAAAAAAGCCTGACGATCAACGGCGAGAAGGTGGAGATGGCGGAGTCCGGCAAATACCTTCATGCCGACCGCCTTTACCATTCGCCGAAATACACCGAAAAGCTCGGCGGGATTGAACACGACATCCTGATCGAGCAGCAAGCGCCCACTTTCGTGCACGACGCGATGAATTATCCATTCCGGGAAAATTGCACTTATACCGAAAGCGGCTTCAGTTGTATCGTCCCCGCAGGGCATTATTGGGTCATGGGCGATAATCGTGACAATAGTGCCGACAGCCGGGTGTGGGGGTTCGTTCCGGACAAGAACATCGTCGGGCGGGCATTCTTCATCTGGCTCAATTTCAACGATCCGGGGCGCATTGGCAGCTTCCGGTGATATTGATGTGGGAGGATGCAATGTTATTCCGTCAGCGTGGTATCAGCTTGATTGGCATGATTTTCGTAGGGCTCCTGCTTGCGGGCGCGCTGCTGGTTGGCTTCAGGATGATCGGGCCGTATAGGGAGTATTTTGCGCTCCAGCGCATCGTTGGGCTGGTGGCTGACGAAGGTAATAATGGCGCGTCCGAATCCGAGATGCGGAAAAGCTATGAGCGCCGCGCCCTGATCGACAGCATCGACGGAACGGTCAAATCGAGTGACCTTGTTTTCCGCAAGCAGGGCGGCAAGGTCGTGGTTGAGGTCGAATACACGCGCAAAGCCCCGCTCGTCAGTAATGTCAGCCTCTCGTTCGATTTCAAGGCTTCAAGCCAGCACAGCCGTAAATGACGGAATTTACCGACCGTTTGCAACGCAACCTCGGCCTTGTCTTTGCCGATCCGTCCCTGCTCGCGCAGGCGCTGACCCACCGCAGTTTCGGGCAACCCAACAACGAGCGGCTCGAGTTCCTCGGCGACAGCGTACTCAACTGCGCGATGTCGATGAAGCTGTTCAAACGTTTTCCCGGTTTGCAGGAAGGGGAACTGTCCAGGGTACGTGCCTCGCTGGTGTGCCAGGACGCGCTTGCCCGCGTAGCCGTCGGCCTCGATCTTGGCTCTTGCCTACGTATGGGAGAGGGCGAATTGCGCTCCGGCGGTTTTCGTCGCCCTTCCATATTGGCCGATGCGCTGGAAGCCCTCATCGCGGCGGTTTGCCTCGATGCCGGTTTCGAGGCGGCGCATGCGCTGGTCGACCGCCTGTTTGAGCCGCTGCTGGCAGAGGTCGATCCTGCCGCGTCGGGCAAAGACCCTAAGACTGCTCTCCAGGAATGGTTGCAGGGCCGCAAGATGGCCTTGCCGACGTACTCCATGATCCGCGTACTGGGCGAGGCGCACGCGCAGGAGTTTGAAGTGGCCTGCGAAGTGCCGAAATTCTCCTTGTGCACCGTTGGCCGTGGCAGCAGCCGACGTGCGGCGGAACAACGCTCGGCGGAACTGGCGCTTGCACAGTTAAAAAGTGAACGGCATGGGTGATTTTGCTCCCGGCTCCGAAGAGACGACCCGCCGCACCGGATTCGTGGCCATCGTGGGGCGTCCGAATGTCGGTAAGTCGACATTGCTCAACCGGCTGATCGGGCAAAAGATCAGCATCGTATCGAGCAAGGCGCAGACAACCCGCCATCGGGTGACGGGCATCCTGAGCGCCGGGAATGTCCAGTTCGTATTCGTCGATACGCCCGGTTTTCAGACACGGCGGGGCAATGCGCTCAACCGCGCGATGAATCGCGCGGTTTCCCAGGCGCTGGCCGGGGTCGACCTGGTTTTTTTCGTGATCGAGGCCGGACGGTTCAATGACGAGGATCGCGCGGCGCTCGACGCGATACCATTTGAAGCCAGTGTAGTGCTGGTCATCAACAAGATCGACCGGCTCGACGACAAAAGCCGTCTGCTGCCTTTCATCGACCAGATGCGGGGCTTGCGCGAATTCGCGGAGATCGTCCCAGTTTCGGCGGAGCATGGCCGACATTGCGATGTCCTAATCGAGGCGGCAGCGCCGCTCCTGCCGGAAGGCGACCCGATCTACGGCGCGGACGAAATCACCGACCGGAATGAGCGGTTTTTCGCCGCTGAATTTCTGCGCGAAAAACTTTTCCGGCTTCTTGGCGACGAATTGCCTTATGGGCTGACGGTCGAGATCGAAAAGTTTGAGACCGAAGGCTCGCTGCGCCGCATCCATGCTGCCGTGATCGTCGACAAACCCGCGCACAAGGGTATCGTCATCGGCAAGGGCGGCGAGAAGCTGAAACGGGTTGCGAGCCAGGCGCGCATCGAGATGGAAAAACTGTTTGACGGCAAAGTCTTTCTCGAAACCTGGGTCAAGGTCAGGAGCGGCTGGGCCGACAACGAACACGCACTCAAAAGCCTGGGGTACGAGTGAGCCTGAAGCAGCGCGTCACGCAACAGCCTGCCTGGGTACTGCATGCCTTTCCGTGGCGCGAAACCAGCCTGATCATCGAAGTTTTTACGCGCGATCATGGACGTATCGCCCTGGTTGCCAAGGGTGCGCGCCGTCCCATGTCGGAATTGCGCGGTGTGCTGATGGCATTTCAGCCGCTCTTGCTCGATTTTTCGGGCGGCGGCGAAGTCAAAACCCTGGCGCGTGGCGAATGGCGTGGCGCGCAGGCTCCGCTGTCGGGTCGTGCATTGCTTTGCGCCTACTACCTCAACGAGCTGCTTTTGAAACTGACCGCACGCGAAGACCCGCACCCGGCGCTCTTTGATGCCTATGAATCGGCCATTGGCGCGATGGGGCGGGGTGAAAACCTGCCGATGGTGCTGCGCCGTTTTGAATTGGCGCTGTTGCGCGAACTGGGCTATGGCGTGATGCTCGACTCCGACGGCAGCGGGCAGCCATTCCAACCCGGCGAGCCGTACATCTACATCACCGAGCGCGGCCCGTGGCTCTGCGCCTCGGAAGTCGCGCGGGAAGCCCCGGACGGTGTGCGCGTTGACGGCCAGACCCTCCTCGATCTGGCCGCAAACGATTTCAATCGCGCCGAGACCCTGCGTGAAGCCGGGCATCTGCTGCGAGCCCTCATCCATCATCACCTCGGCGGCCAGCCCTTGCAGTCTAGACGGGTACTCAATGAGTTGAGGAACTCGTTTTATTGATTTCTCTTGCGGGAGAGAGTTTCTATATGGAATAAACCATCAGAGCACATGCGCGCTGATGGACGGTTTCTGAAACGACGTAATAAAACTGTGAGGCGGCCATGAACGAGAAAATGCTGACTTTGCCTGACAACGCTATCAAATGGGATAGTGCCCCAGCCGGTAGTGTCTCAGTTTGAATTTCATGCGCTGTAGGGGCGGATGGTAATCCGCCCGCCATCGTAAATTTCCGCAGTCCGCTAACGGTTCGACGGGGCGATTGCCATCGCCCCCTACAGAAAATCGTCTCAAATATTCAAACTGAGACACTACC
>Ga0082212_10003446_pt1 | contig 22459 bp, 17 predicted proteins | sample TergutNt197P3_FD_71548 | JGI IMG/M metagenome (GOLD analysis project Ga0082212, IMG submission 71548) | Neocapritermes taracua P3 segment gut microbial communities from Petit-Saut dam, French Guiana - Nt197 P3 | ecosystem: Host-associated > Arthropoda: Insects > Digestive system > Gut ...
GAACGATGGGGTGGATGAACAACTTTCGCGGCCTGAGTAAACACTACGACTACGATTTCAAAACCGCCGAGTCGAAAATAGACCTTGCGTCGATTTTTTACATGAACAAAAAGGTTGACAACAAAACCCGACGTTCCAAAGCGGAGCCTCGAAAACGATGAAAAAATCAAAAATATTATCCACACCGCCTAAATCACGACGTCTCCGCTGAGAAAAACCTGAAACCACGTCAGACCCTACGGTGGAGTTTGACATTAAATCTGTCCGTTTTGCTTGGGGCAGGTCAGGGAACGTGAATACGTATGATGAACTATTGCGTCTGTTCATAGTTTTTCTTGAATGCCTCGGACATGACAACACGGATAGGATTGTCTAAATAGCCGGTTCTGATGAGATAAACGACTGCGAGGTCGTGAGCATTTGCCGTTGCGATGCCGCGTTTGACGCCGAGCAGGTAAAAGCCCGTCGCAAGCGCATCGGCTTCGGCACAGGTATCGGCAATGACCGAAACGGAACCGAGTTCCTCACCGTCAATGTCGGTTCCGAATTCTTCAGGCATGACCGCCTCGCCGGTTTTGGGATCGATGATGTGCGTATAACGTCGCCCACCGATTTCACGCGTGTTATACGCATCACCGCTGGTGGCCATCGCATGGTCGTTCAAGTTGACCTTCAACTCAATGATCGGCAACTCGAATTGTTCCAGCGGAATCGGCTGCTTGATGCCGACCTGCCAGGGCACACTCTGTTGATCCGACGAAAACGTGGAAAGGATACCTTTTTGTTCTAGCAGAACGACTTTGCGACCCTTAGTACGGGTTTCGCCGCCAATTTCGACCAAGTAGTTCGTGTAACCACGTTTTTCGAGCAAATCAGCCACGCAATCAACGCCGTAACCCTTCGCCACGCCTGACAAGTCGATCCGCAACTCGGACACAGCTTTGCGTAACGCCGGTTTCATACCGGGTGACTCTTCGCGATACTCGAGTTTGTCGAGACCACAATATTCTCGTGTCTTCACAATATCCGCGTGTGGCGGCGGGATGGCCAATGTCCGCCTTTTTTTGCCGAAGCCCCACAAATCGACCAGTGGCCCGATCGTAATGTCGAATTTTCCATCAACGATTTCCGATGTTTCCTTCGACAGCTTGACCAGCTTGACCATTTCCGGCGAGACTTCGATCCAGTCGGTGGAGTGGTTGTCGTTGAATTGCATGATTTCCGAATCGTCAATATACGTTGACATCATCTGGTTGATCCGTGCCAGTTCGTTTTCAATGGCCACCAGCGTGCGTTCCCAGCCCCAATTACTGTCGGCACAAACAACAACATAAAATTCCGTTCCCATGGTCAAACCGGAAATCTTGTACAGTTCCGTCATGTCCATTCCCGTGGTTTGGCCGGAAACTTTATACAATTCCGGTTTGAATGAAGCCTTGTACATTTGTGGCTTGAACAGGTAACTTTTCAGCATCATCCAACCTAGCAACACGGCCACGACGGCTATGCCCACGATTCTGACGGTTGCGTTGACAGGATTGGCCGGTTGCTCGGCGTTGTCGGTGGTCTTGGGTTTTTCGGTCATTGGTTTGATTGTTTTCAAATCTTGAGTGGGGTGGAATGGTTATTTATTTACTGGGTTATCCGGTTTGCTCCTTCTCTGTTAAAATAAACAGATGAGTACAAATAATCAAGCAGAATTTCCCATGGTTTTTCGGGATTTTGTGAAAATGTTTGCTGACGAATCCGCCTGTGCGAGCTATCTTGAGCGACTTCGGTGGCCCGATGGTTTTGTGTGTCCTGCTTGTCAACATCGGCAGGAACCGTGGCGACAAACACGAGAACGTATGGTTTGTCCTGCATCGGCATCAATGCACAGTCACGGCCGGAACAATTTTTGACAAGACACGCACCCCATTGACCACGTGGTTTGATGCCGCATGGCATGTCACCACGGCGAAAAACGGCATGTCGGCCAAAACCCTGGAACGAACGATGGGAGTCAGCTATCAGGTGGCTTGGAACATGCTGCATCGTTTTCGTGTGACGATGGTTCGTGCCTCGCGTGAACCGTTGGGGGAGTGACCATGGGTTGTCGAATGGTTATGAACTTCATCAAACCATTCTGTCGTCTTCCGACGATCCAGTTCATCTTGTCATGCCTGGAGTTCATCAGGTTGCTTCGTTGTTGAAACGTTGGTTGATTGGCACTCATCAAGGGGCTTACACAGTGGAACATCTCCAATCGTATTTGGAAGAATTTACTTTTCGGTTCAACCGACGAACTTCCCATCGTCGCGGCCAATTGTTTCGGCGACTTCTGGAGCAGGCGGTTGCGACACAACTCGTCACCGAAGCCGACATACTCCACGGATACCAATGGAACCCGCAGAATACGGAAAAATAACCAGGAGGAGCTAACCGGATACATCACTTTTTTAAAATGCGTATTCCATTGACGTTAGAAACAGTATAAAAACAACTGCCTCAAATAAAAACTCATTCTGGAATGAGTTGGTATTGTCACATCGCTATTTTGTTAAGGAAACCAAATGATGTGAGATCATGAATTCATATCAATTTGACGTGGTTAATTTTATACTGTTTCTTACATCATAGAGGGCGCACAAAATGGACATATTTGACATTGCCGGAATCCGAACCAAATTGGGACGGTTCCTGAAACGCTTTCAGTCGTGTTCTACGGACGAACGGACGCGGGATGATTTTCAACTGTGTCGCTTGATGATTTGTTGTTGACGGCGTTCAGTCGTTGACGCGTGGAGAGATCGTTCGAAGACACGAAGCAAAAGCTCGGCTTGGGCGACTATGAAGGTCGGAATTATCGAGGATTGATTCGACATTTGTTGTTGTGCTCGCTTGCGTACTATTTTTTGCAAACGCCATGGTTGGCCTTGCAAAAAAACACTGCCCCCAAAAACGGCGAATTGACATTTTACCAAATGGTGCGAACCATGGCGACGGAGTTGGCACCACCTGCAACACCTTTACAAATTTTAAAAATCAACGAATATTGCCAATGACGCAACGTCCTGTCACCGACGAACAACCCGAAAACAAATCGCCCGACACGGCATCGACTTACGAAAAATCCATCGGTGCAAGTGGACTTAACTATTGCGCTGTCGTGTTAAGCGATTATCAATACCAGGGGCGGGGAGTGGGAAAGATCGTCGGGGTTTCTTGGAGCAGGAAATTAAGCGCAAAGTGAAATAATCACTCTGCGCTCTGCTTTTTGCGATCTGTACTTTCCTCTTCGGCTTTCTGCTTGTTTTTCCAAATCGTGTAAAGCATCTCATGGCCGAAGGCTTCGAGAACCATTTCCGGACTCATCAATCGGAGTTCGGTCTCTTGCAGATTGTTTTCCTTCATGTACTGCTCCAACTGCTCCAATTCCAGTTTTTGCCGGACTTGCAGTTCGAGACTCTCAAAGGAAATATCCGCCGCCGGTGTCAGCCGGGTCAACTTCGTTTCATAAGCCATGATTCGGATTCCTGGTTACTCACTTATTTTTCTTTGATGACGATATTACGGTAAGCGACCGGGCCGTGATTGCCTTGCAGCATAAGCGGACCTTTCGCGTGTTCTTGGCCGGTCACGCCGCCGCCGGTGGAACCACCGGGTACTTCGGTGTTTTCCTGGACGACCTGGCCGTTAAGCGTCACTTTCACGAATTTGGCATTGGCGGTTTTATTCCCGTCGGCATCAAAACGTGGGGCAACGAAATCAATGACGAATTTTTGCCATTTACCCGGCTCCAACGCGGCGTTGACTTTCGGCTCTGCCGCACTGTAAATCGCCCCGACATCGCCTTGGCCCATTCGCCCTGTTTTGCCCCAATTATCCGCGACTTGTAATTCATATTCACCCATCAAGTAAACGCCGCTGTTGGAACCTTTGGCCACCATAAACTCGATTTCGACAACGCAATCGCCGAATTCCTGTTCGGTGCGAAGATCAACGCCGCGGTGGTTGCCGTCCTGCCCCCAATTCGGGCCGGACAGGTTGACCAACGCGCCGTCGGAATCACCTTCCGGGAAAGGCGTGCAAACCAACGCCCGTTCATTATCGGCGGCAAGTCCGGCCGTACCATGCGATGCGACCCAGAAATTGCGGGAATTTGGGTCAACCGCTTTCCAGCCGGTGAGGTTTTTGCCGTTAAACGGCTTGACTTCGGTTTGCGCACAAACACACATCGTGGTGAATACAAAAACCGCGAGAACACAGCAAGTGAGAATCATTTTTTTCATAGTAAATCTCCTGGGGTTAAAAGTATTGTGGTGATATGTCAATCCTAAAATTTCATATTGTCTGAAAACGTAATGTTTGCATCCCGTTAGGGATGCGTCTCTCGGTAGAAAACAAGCCCCCCCCCAAAAAAAAACCTGCATCCCGTAGGGATGCAACCTCGCCTCTCTCAGGACGCATTCCTACGGAATGCGGTTGGATTTTTTGGCTTCTTTTTTCTACCGAGAGATGCATTCCTACGGAATGCGACCTTGTGATACCTGAAACCCAACAATGAACTCAAAAACCTAAAATCACTACTTTTCTAATCAACATGAACTTTTAGTATTGACGAACCATTAGACTACAACTTCACAGTTGGGTTGCTGAATTTCAGTCCGTCGCCGGAATGGTACGAAGCGTATTCGGTGACAATCGCGCCTTCGGGACCGGCCATCATGAAATGCGGCTCTTCCAGCTTGCGGAGGAAGTCCATATCACCGACTTTCAGTTCCTTCGCGTCGAAACAAGTCGTAAACGGCTTGTCCTGACTTGCGGGAAGCACAAACGGCAACTTGCTTTTGTCGCCGCCCTGGGCGACCGTCCACACTTGGCCATGGCGCACTTGCCACGCTTCGTGCTTGGCGGGCAGACCTTCTGCGGCAACATGGTAATGCTCGGCAATCATCTGGCCGGGCAGCAAATAAATTTCATGGCCGAAATAACCATGCTCTTTGTCGTTGACGAAGAAAATTCCGCCCATGCCGACGTTGGAAAAATCATCCTGACCGAATTCCAGCATCCAAAAATCCTCGCTGTTGATGACCGTCTCGGCCAGCGAATAACGGTGAAAGCGGAACAACTCCAGATATGCGGCTTTCGCGACTTCTTCGTCGAATTTGCCGTCTTTGTAAAAATGCTCGTTGGGGTATTTCACGATTTCTCTCCTGGGTCCTTGTCCCCCACCCTGGCCCGGGACGCGTTGCCCTTGGCCACGTTGTGGGGGTTGTTGTGCGGAACCTCGGCCTGTCAAAAACGCAGTGATGCCGGCGGTTCCCAGTGTAATATTTTTCAACCAATTGCGACGATTCATGGTACATTTCCTTTCGGTTGTTGTTCATGTTTTCGGCGGTCACGGCGTGACCGCCCTACCATACTTTGTTTTTACCGTGCATCTGCGTAATACGGTTCACGCGTACGCGGTGGTTTTTCGTTGGTGTCCGGGATTTCACGCAGCCAGATGTTGCGGAATTTCATCGGATTGCCGTGATCCTGCAAACTGATCGGCTCCTTGTCGCCGTGGGCATTATAATGCGGCGGAATGTGGTAATAGGTATCGCCTTCAATCTCGTGATTCATGACAACGAGCACGCCGTTGTGAATGATGGTGATAATCGCAGGCCGAATCACTTCCACGACTTTGCCGTCTTCGATTTTCAGTTCGGGACGGGTGAAAATAATGTCATACGACTGCCATTCGCCCGGCTTGCGGCACACGTTGACCATCGGAGCACGCTGCTTGTAAATACTCGCGCATTGACCGTCAAAATACGTTTTGTTGTCGTAACTGTCGAGCACCTGGACTTCGTAGTGATTCATCAGGAAAACGCCGCTGTTACCGCGTCCCTGACCGGAACCTTCGACTTTTTCCGGTGTTGCAAATTCGATATGCAACTGCACGCTGCCGAATTTCTGATTCGTTTTGATGCCGCCCGAACCGGGCTTGACGGTCATGCTGCCGTCGTCGTTGATGATCCATTCCTGCTTGTCCCAGGCATCGAGATTTGTGCCGTCAAAGAGCACAATGGCGTCCGACGGCGGCTCGGAGTCCGTCTTGCCGGGTGTCACAATCGGCGGCTCTTCCCACGCAATGCCGCTCCGCCAGTCGCTCTGGGCGAAAACGGATTGTGCGGCAAATGCCGTGATAAACAGTGTCAAAATTGTCAAACGTTTCATGGGGTTTCTTTCTAAAGGTTAAGTTAAGTATTAGTTACCGGCGTTTCGAATTTATTTTACAGACAAATCACCTAATATTTTTAGTGTCTTATCATCGGGTTGATTATCGAAGAATTTTTCCAAAACAGCCTTAAACACAGGATTTGCAGACTCTACTTGCGAAAAAAGTGTAACTGATGAATGTAATTTTAACTGGTCAGGATTACCAAAAATCGAATAAGCGTTTTTACTGTCAAGTTTGAGTAGCTCGCTACATATTTCTATTAATCGAGTACCTAAAACTTCATCATTCAAATATTCTGTTGCTTCTTCAATATTGCGAATAGCGTATTTTCGAGTCATACCGCTACTACCTAAGCCTTGAATCTGTGGGAAAATAAACCACATCCAACAACTTTGCTTTTTGCCTTTTTTAATTTCTTCCAATGCAATAGAATAACTTCTTTCTTGCGATTCGATGAAGCGGGATAAATCAGAACTCATATTTTGTGAATTTCCAAGCGGGACGATAACGCAATAAAACAACACTTCACAACGATCGGTGTCATGCCAACGTCGGTCAGCGTTCCATTGATGAACGAACGCAAGAGCCGCTCATTCTTCGACCATATCGAAGCGGTAAACAAATCCGACATCGGGTCGGGAATCAGGTCGTCAATACTCATGGATTCCCAGTATAATCCGGAGAAATCAAAAAATCAAGACTCCCTGTTTTTTTCCAGTGATCGTTGCGAGTAGCAAATTGCGAGTTCTCCTCTGTATTACTAACCTTCAACATCGTGAAAATATTCACGATGCCCAAAATTTTTCAAGCGTTAAGTTGTTTTATGGTGGCATGTTGCAGCATCAAGAACGAAGTGATGATTTTTTGTGCTTTTTTGCTGGCTTGGTACCGTTTTTGAAGTTGGGATTTTATGGATCCGTCCGTGACCTCGCTGGATTCGCAGGCGGTAGGAAATGCGCGAACTGGCTCTTCGCCGCTCCGCCGCGTCGAGGTTGTCCGTGTCGTACAGTCGTTTGGCCAGGTCGCCGTTGCAGATTCCATGGCACACGAATTCGCCGTCGGCCAGCGCGGTCAGCAAGGCCTGATACGCCGACCAATAATAATCGAGTCCCAGCTTGCCGAGCATCGATTCATGCACCGGATGCGTGAATTTGCGAAGCCGCGTCAATTCCTTCGGCCAGTCGATGTTGTGCATTTTGTCAAAAAGTTTGCCAAGTGTTCATAAGTTGGTTGGCAAAATAGAGAGATTGGAGAGGCGTCAGAAGGGCGAAAATGTTATCCTTCCTGTTTTCATTCGCAGTGAAGTTCAAGAGGAGAACCATGGTCGGCCATTGCTTGGAAAACTTCCCATCATCGTCATTTGACCGCCGGTTTGATCGATGCCGCTTGCAAGGAATCCCGGCAGGTGGCGTATCGAAAAGCGAGTCAAAACCTCGCCGATACGTCAGGTCAGGAATCGTTGATCGCCGCATCGACCGTTTGGAATAAGAGAGGTTGGTTTGATTACCAGAATTTCCGTTTTGAGTACAAAATATCGAGATTCACGTTGATTAACGCGACCTATTTTGTCCCTGGATGAAGAGTCCCTTGTTATGGAAAGACATCGGAAGTGTTTGCACCGACATAATATGTCCTTGCAGAAAGATAAAACGCGTCCGACGGACATATTATGTCCTTGGAATAACCTCAAATCTCGCGATTTTTGAAAAAAAACAAGCCCGCAAAATCGTTATCTGCGGCAATATCAATATCAACATGAAACGCAACTGCAACGCGCATTGTCGGAGCAAGTCGCGATGCCTTCGCAAGAAACCGATGATGTGGCTTTGGTACCGGAAAATACGGTATCGGAGCAATCGATCGTGTCGGAGAAGCGATCAGAAGAATCGGACGATGTGCTTCTGGTTCAACTGGATGAAGCGGTAACGAAGTCACAGGAAAAAGGTCGCAAATTGATGTCGTCAATTTGTGCGGAACAGATTTTGGAACCCAATCCTCGACATTTTGTTCGGCTGCGACCTTCCAGGAACTTTAGTTTCCCTATTACCAAAAGATGAACACTTGGGTTCACACTCACACAAACTGGAAAACCTTCAAGCATTCTTGTGGGGCAGTTGCCGATTTTTTGCCTTTGTTCGCAGATTGTGGTTTCGACATTGTGAATCCTGTACAATGTTCTGCAAAAGGAATGGAACCCCAAATCATCAAGGATGCTGTCGGCAATCGACTCGTTTTCTGGGGTGGCGGAATCGATACACAGCACACTCTGCCGTTTGGAACCCCTGAAGCTGTTCGGAAGCAAGTGCTGGAAAGTTGCTCCATTTTTTCAAAGAATGGCGGTTTTGTGTTCAATGCAATTCACAACATTCAGGCAATGACACCGACGGCAAATCTTGTCGCCATGTTCGACGCACTACAAGAATATAGGGGGCTGTACCATGTAAAATTTAATTTTCTAAGGAACTGTAACAGAATAACCTTGACAACAATATTTTTTAACACGAAAAAACGGAACACGCGGAATTCCGTTATTTTTGCGTGTTCTGGTTCTGCGTTAATCCTTCGTCACGACGATCATCAACTGCGTGATCTCGGGCAGGTAGACGTACAAGCAACCCTCGCGCAGTTCCGGAAGAATAATGTCATTGGCTATGATAATGTAGTCAATAAATTCCGTTTCCGATTCGGGATACCGCCCGTTGGTACTGCGGAAGCGTTGCATGGCCGCGTTCACCTGGTTGCGCCAGACGGTGAGTTCCGTGTTTTTGAAGTATTGAGCAACGTCCCGTGCGCGGATGTCAACCAAATACTGATTTTCCCCCAAAACAAACTCCACATAATCGTCCGGCTCATCTTCTCCGACTGCTTCGGTAGGTTGCAACACAAGCGGTTGCGGATCGACAGCGACAGGAGTCGATGTCTCACTTCCGGCTTGCGTTCGCGGAATACCCGTCGGGGGTTGCGGAAGTGCCGGATTTGTGTCGGTTGGGGCAACAACCGGTTGCGACACTTGCGACTGTGCCACCGGCGCAGTTGCGTCATCTTTCGGCAACAGAAATTGCGTCGGGCGTTCCCGAATAACTCGCTCAAGCCAAGTTTGCGGATAACCGACGTTGGGGTATTTGCCGTTTTCGTCGCGCACATAGCCGTCGTTATATTTTGTGATCAGATGCACGGCCAGTTCCTGCCAGCGTTTGGTCACTTTTTCCGCCTGCATGACCGAGTAGTCCGTCAAGTACGTCTGCATGGCCCGGGGATTGCTCGCGAACAAATCCGCCGCCGTCTGTTCGACCGCCGGTTGCAGGGCGAAAAACGTCGATTCCAACTCCGCTTGCACCGCACAGATTTCGGGCATGATATGCGAATACTTCAAATTCGCATAATTGGACACGAGGTTAAACATCCACCAGGCCGAATCCTGCGAAAACCGCTCAATCGACCCGATGACGTAAGACTGCGGCAGTTCGTCTATCGTACAGTACAGCGGGAAATAGCAGGTCAAATAGGAATCGTCAACGCCGTACCAGAGGACGCCGCCGACCGGATCGGGCAGCCAATTCCGCGATTGCGTCACGAACGAAAAGCCGGTTTGTTGCGTCGAAATGGGACGTTCCCACGAGTATTCCTGTTCGTCGTTTTCGTCGAGTTTCCAGTAAAGCGGTCGCCAGCGTCGTGGCATTCCGTACTCGCCGGCGTCGATGCCCTGCGTCATGTCGAACTCGGTGCCCTCGTAATGATCGCGCATAAGAGCCATGACGTCGGCGGTCGAAAGTTTTTTGTCCGGGCGAATCGACCACGGATAAGATTCCGCTCCTGGCACGCCGCGATGATAATCCGCCGAAAGGTTCAGCGACGGTGCCGCACGCCGAAACACGCTCCAAACGCGGGCTTCGCACACCCGTTTCGATTTGACATCGGCGGGAGCGTAAGCGTCGGCAAAGTGAAACGGCTTGCCCGACGCGGGGTCATAGTAACCCTGCTCAACGGCAAAGGCGATCACGTTTTGCGAGTACAGGCAATTGGCCGGATCGTCCAAAGGAAAGGTACCGATGCGTGCCTGATTCGCGTGGCACGAGATTTCGCCGTCCGGCACTCGCAGGGCAACCCACACTGCTCCCTTGCCGCCTTCGCCGGTGCCGACGATTTCCAGCACCCAGGCTTCGTCCTTGTCGGCAATCGAAATCGATTCGCCTTCGTCGCCGTAACCGTGTTCCTCGATGAGTTGCGTCATGACGAGAATTGCTTCCCTCGCGGTTTTTGCCCGTTGCAGGCCGAGCGTCATGAGGAGCGGATACAGCAACGCCCCGTCTTTATTGTGCAATTCCTCACGACCGCCGAAGGTCGTTTCGCCCATCGCAAGCTGGAATTCGTTCATAATTCCCTGGCCGCTGCTTCCGAGAACGTGATACGTATGGGCAACCTGCGGAATGCCGACCTTGCCCGGCACGGCGATCATGGTTCCCGGCTCATGGTCGGCGGCGGGATATATTTCCAATTTCGCGTAAAAGCCCGCCGAATCCGCCGTGTAGGTAATCAGTACAGCTCCGTCAACGGAGGCACCTTTGCTCACCAACACATTTGTGCAAGCCGATAAAATGCCGCCTGCTACCGTACAAATCAAAATCACCAAGACAATTGTTAAAGTAAGGAATATTTGTCGCTTCATTTTTCTTTCCTGTTGATTGTTGTGGTTGCTATCCAGAGGGACTATATACTACAACCCCACAAATCCCCCTAAGTTTACTATTATTGCGTTTTTTCAAAGACACACAAGGTATATTATGAATCGCAAAAAAGCGAGTCTCAAGAGCATAATACGTATTATTTTACCATATTTTCCGTCTGGAAGGTAGTGTCTGGCAGTCACTTAAGTTGTGCCAGCCCTTTATGAGGCCAGACGCGGTCATGCACTTTTTTCGATATTTTTAGGACGATATGTTGAAGAACCATTTTCCTTTTTGTGGTTTAATCATTATAATGGAGGAAAATGTTGACTATCCGCATTTGATGCTATTGCCGATAATGACGTAACCACGATGGAATCACGGTGCCAGGCAATTCCTCCGTACAATTGGTTTCCCTGAAAGACCCGGATGTCCGGCTCATGTTACAGGTGCGCGAAGATGACGCGACGGCCTTCGAGGAGCTTATGCTCCGCTATCAAGGTCGTGTTCTCTCCGTCTTACAGCATGTCGTCGGTAATCGCGACTTGGCTGAAGATTTGACGCAAGATGTTTTCCTGCGTGTCTTTAGAGCAAGAAAAACCTATACGCCCGGCTCGAAATTTTCCACGTGGCTGTTTACAATTGCGAATAACGTTGCGCTAAATGCCTTGCGAAGGCAGAAACGCAAGCCGGAATATCAATTTGCGTCGTTTGGAGAAGATTCGTCCAGTTTGCCGACAATAGATTATACTGTACCAGAAAACAGTGCCATGATGCCGACTCGCCAGCTTGACCATCAGGAATTGCGCGAGAATGTCCGTTTAGCGGTTGATACTTTGAGCGAAAATCAACGTATGGCCGTTTTGCTTAACAAATTTGAAGGAATGAATTATGCGGATATTGCCCAAGTGATGAAACTGACACCCCAAGCGGTGAAATCGTTGCTCTGCCGTGCCCGCTCGAATTTGAAAACTGTGCTAGAACCCTATCTCGAACGCGGAAAGAAAGTTGAATGAGAGCGGCTTCCGAGAGGAATCATAAGCCTGAAGCCCGAAACCATTATGCTAAATCGTTTTCCCTCTGACATTATGAATGACGAAACGACGCAACAGGACGTTCTGGAACGAACGGAACCTGAGAGCGAGCTTCTGGTCGCTTACTTGGACGGCGAACTGGACGCGCAAAGCGTCCGTCAAATGGAAGACCGTCTTGCGGTTGAGCCGGGCTTGCGCGATAAGATGACCTCGCTGGAACAGACTTGGAATCTGCTGAACGAGCTTGAAACCGTTCCGGCCGACAAGGAACTCGTGCGTTCGACCATGGAAGTGGTGACGCTGACCATCGAGAAAGAGGTCAAGGACGATGAAAAACTTCTCGAAAAGCGAAAATGGCTCAACCGACTTGTCCCGGCGGTCATTTTTTTGATGTTTGGCGTCATCGGCTATCAGTTGGCCGTATTGGTCGGCATTCACCAACAAAACCAGCTTGTCAAAGACATTCCCATTATTCGGGATGTTAACATGTACAAGGAAATCGACAGTTTCGATTTTCTCCGGGCTTTGTCCGAAAAACGAGTGTTTGATCCTCCTGCCGACAATCTGTTATCGGATGAACTACCGCTTCGGGAAGAGGAGACACAACTATGAAACGTCGTGTTTTGCTCGTGGTTTTAGCTGGTGTTTCACTTGTTTTGGCCGTGACGATTCGTTATCATCAGGCGGTGTCCGGGAATTTGAAGAAATCCCTGACGCACATTGATGACCTGCCGGAAAAGGAACTTGTCCGCTTTCGTGCCAATGCCGAGAATTTTTATGAGTCTCATTCCAAGGCGGTTCGCGATGAGCGTAAACGGTTGCGGGCTTTGTATTACCGAATCCATAATGACCCGGAAAGCGAGCGTCTGACGCAAACACTGGCACTCTATGTTGATTGGGTCAATCGTTTCAATGATCCGGCGATGATGCGTGCGATGCAAAGTTGGTCTATCGACGAACGTGTCGATTATGTTCATAAGGCCGTGCTGGAGGAACGTAATGTGCCTTCTGGTCCCGAACAGCCGACTATCGAGTTTATGAAGGCAAACTTTCGCGATGCCCTTCCCCCGGAACTATGGTTGATTGCTCACCAGCAGCTTGCCGATGCTTTTGACGTCTGGCTGACAACAAAGTATGCCGACGCTTTTGACGCCTTGCTGTCATTGAAATATGTCGATACAAGAACCGGCCAGAAAGATGACCATTTGAAGGACAGACTGAAAATTGAAGAGTTTTTCCGCGACCTGTTTCGTCAGGCGGGCATGGAAACGCTCTCGGGTGATAAGTTGGGTATTCCGGAAAAAATGGCCATGCTCCAGTTAATCCAGAATCTGAGCAATCCGCAACGAACAGGCGGCGGCAGTGGCGGTGGCCCCGGCGTTTTACCCCGTTCCGGTGGTGGTTCGCGACCAGGCGGCCGAATTGGTGATTTTAACCGATTACTCATCGGTGGACCGCAGGTCGGCGGTGGAAATCCTTTTCGGGATGAGTTTTTCAGAACACGGGATGAGTTTTTCAGAACAACGGAGGAGGCTTTCGATCGACAAGAACCGAGTCCTCTTGATTCACTTGACGACGTTGCGAGACAAACGCTGTCAGGGTTCCGACGTCCTGCGCGAACGGAAGCCTTACAGGGAATGTTGGCTCTTGCCCTTTTGGAACGATATCCGGCATCCGTTGATGCGAGGCGCATCATCCAAGCCGTTTCGACTTCGCGTCAGGAACAAGAATGGGTCGAAATTCTCGGTGCTTACCTTTCTCTGATGACGCCACAGAAACGCGAAGAGTTTCTCAAATTGGATTCCCGTTTCACTACGAATCGGCTCCAAGAGGAGTTGTGGTTCGGTGCTGTCCCGTTTTACGGATTGTTGCGTACAAACCGTGACCGACAGGGACCACCGCCGGGAACTCCTCCCCCCGGACCACCTCTAGGTATTCAGCCGGGACCGCCGCGCGAAGCTGGTCCGCCGGATGACGGCCCCAACAGGCCGCGACCCGTCGATAACGGGCTGGGTCGAGACCGTCGCCCGGATTCGGGACAAGAGTAGTAGTTGGAAACACAGGAAATTGGGTTGTGAAACCCCATGGCTGACAACGGTATAGCATCCGAATTGCTCTTGACTTGAGCGTTTTTTTTTCATATTGTCGCATTTGCTTGGTTTTCTTGAAAATATTTGAGAAAATCGGTGATTTGTACTAAATGGGCAACCCCGTTTTGGCGACGGACGATATGATGCAAGTTTGGCATAACTCAAAAATAACGGCTCAATTACTCTTTTCGCTTGTCATGGCACTGTCGGTACTCTTGCCGGGAGTGCGCCACCCCGTTTGCGCCGATTCACCCAGTTTGCTCACTGTCGTTTTTGACAATGGTGACGATGCAACCGGTACCAGTAATGCCAATAACGAAATCGCGTTTGTCGAAATCGAACCCGAAGCACCTTCGCCTTTGCGATGGCAAAACACCGGCCAATATACTAACGGTCAATATACCAACAGCGGAATCACGAATGCCGCTTATGTTGCCGCCGTGCCCAACACCGGTGCCGGCACGCAATACGCCACATCGGCTGGCGGAATTGTGTTTCCGCAAGCGTATTGGAACGGCAACACCGAGCGCAATCCCATACGTCTTGCCTCGGCAACACTCACCGACGATTTGTCAGGTACCACGTATGGGAGTATTCCGTCGGGCACACCGGTGGTTCTGCTTGCTCAAAATGACCCCTTATATGCACCCGTCAACAGCTTGTCACCGTCAACCAACCCTGCTGCCGCCGGCCCAACTTTTACCGGTCCCTACAGTTCGCCGCAATCCGGTTACGCGACCTCGTCGTCCTACGATCCGAACTTCCGCTCGGCGTTAAGCGAACGCTACGATCAGATGATGAGTTTTAACGAAAGCCTGAAAGTCAAGGCACTTTGGATGTCCGAAGGCGGTAGCGACCCGCTCGGCAACACGGAGTTACTCGGTCTTTCGCGATTCGCCATTCCCTGTCAAATGATGGGCGACACGATGTTTTACGTCGCTCCGGCGTTTCAGGTTAATTTTTGGAGCAGTCCCCCCAAGTGGCCGCAGTATCCTTACACTATGCGTGATACAACGTTCGGTGCATGGCTCGAAGCAGGCATCGAACCGGAATTGGGTAATGAGTTTCGCTTTGATCTCTGGGGAAGCGTCGGCGTTTATTCGGATTTCAACAAGATCACGAGCGACTGCATTTACGTCAAGGGGCAAGCTCGCGGTTTCTATCAATACTCGACAAACCTCGAACTGATGGCCGGCGTTCAATACCTGAACCGCGAACGCATCAAGCTCATGCCGACATTCGGCGTTATTTGGATGCCGAGCGATGTTTTTCAGTGTTTTCTGATTTTTCCCGAACCGAAAATCCTGCGACACATTTACACCGTCAGCGACACACAATGGTGGGCTTATGTACGCGGTGAATACGGCGGCGGTTCCTGGGCCGTCAATACAAACAACGATGTCTTTCGTACCGATTACAACGACATCCGCGTCGCTTTGGGACTCGAATTTCGCAACAGACCCAAGCAGTGTCTCAGCGGTTACTTTGAGGTCGGCGGTGCCTTCAACCGCGAACTCTATTCCAACGGCGACGCCTGGTACAAGCCGTCCAGTTGTGTTTTTCTTGCCGGCGGGTTAAGATATTGAAAAGGGATGCGAACGATAGAAAGCAAATCGGTGGGAATATCGCAACAGTATAAGAAATGGCTAATAAGAAATGAATAAAGGTTACTAAAACAAAAATGATTAATAACGAGCAAAAACAAAAAATCGGAGACGAGTTTAATGTGCGAATACAAGCGTTGACTTGTCCAATATGCCAGAAAAAAGACTTCTACATGGCAGATGGTTATTTCAGTAATAACCTCCAAGATAATATTTCGACGTTTACAATCGAAGGACAAAGTATTCCAACAATTCCCATTATTTGTACGAACTGTGGATTTGTTAGCCAACACGCTTTAGGAATTCTCGGACTATTACCAAAAACTGAATAATGATACTGCAATGAATCAGACAAAGAGCAATCATGAATCGAGAGTGTCATTTAATGTCAGCGAAGAGCTTTCAAAAGGAGTGGTTGTCAATATTAACCTCCAACAAGAAGTCATTGTCATAACGACCGACAGACTCAACTTAGTCTTGAATGAAACAAAAGAAATCATTGAGCAACAGAAGGAATGGCAGACACCTTGTGGGATATTGATAGCTTGTATTCTTGCCCTTTGTTCAGCGGACTTTAAAGATTTTGTCCTCTCGAAATATTGTTGGCAGGCAATATTTGTTTTAATTTCCTTGTGGAGTTTTCTCTGGCTCATCAAGTCACTAATCAAATTCTTTAAGAACAGAGGAAAAGACGATATTGATGTCATTATCGAGCAAATAAAAAAACTTTCCGTCCAAGTTTCAAAAACAGAATAACAAGTGATTGAGTCATCGTCGTTCCAGTGACCTTTCAGTGATGAAAACATTTCTATGATCGGTAGCGACAATGTCCCAACTCCATCACACAACCGGGAACAATCGCCTGAACACGGCACTGTCGGTTGCGCTGCTGGCGGCATCTCTTTGTGTGATATGTGGGTTGCCGTCCGGTTTTGCACAGCCCGGTGATTTTATCCGTATTGAACCCGCAATACCGCAAAATGCGACGGATGCGGTGGCAACATCGTCACAAATCGGTACACGTCAAGCTGTCACACCGTCATCGCAAAATTTTCTTGTTGACGAATTATACCGCTTTGAAACTTCGGCCATCGAACCGTTGCTGACACCGCGCGAACAGCAATACCTTGACCGTTTGATCGAACTCGGGCTGACCGACCTTGCCGACTTTTACTGTCGCAAACGCATTGCGTCGGATACGGTTACGCTTGCACAAAAATACGGCTACACTCGCGCGTTGTTGCAGGCAAAAAAACAAGATTTGTGCAATACCGCAACGCAATACCGGCCTCATATTTGGGAACAAATCAGGCAACTCTGCAACGAAGCCGATGCCCGGTTTGCCGACACGCCGTTCGCTTCGGCGGTTCTGTTGCAACAGATCAACATTCGGCTCGCTTATGCCGAATTGTTAACCGACGACGCAAACGCAACAAACACCGTTTCATCGCAAGCTGCCGAGCAGTTTACCGTGCTGATTGCGCTCATTGACGCCGAACTTGCACGCATTTCACAGCGTATCGCAAGCCAACCGGCATCGGCGTCCATGAGCCGCGAAACTTCGGCACTGATCACACTCGGGCAACTATTCCGTCTTCGCAAAGCCGTTGCGTTGCGCTTGCTCGCCGGTTGTGAGCCGGAGCCAAACGCCGAATTGCTTTCGCAGGCATTGGCGATTTTAAGCAGTGTCAACGATCCCCGGCAAGGTCACTTGGCAACATTCGCGGCATTCGAAGCAATTGCGTGTTATCGCATGATGCTTCAGTACGACGCGGCACTTGTACAGGCCGAACATTTGCGCACCAGCGATTTTTTGGCACCGCATCAACGTATGCAGTTGTTCGCACTTGACTTGATATTAGCCGTTGACCAACGCGACGAAAACCGTGTGCATTCGGCCTTGCGTATCGTCGAAGCCGCATTGCAGCAACTTGCCGCTGATATGCCCGAACTGCTACCCGATCAGTTACTTGCACAATTGCAGGCGTATCTCTTTTTCTGGAAACGCAACATCGAAACGCAAGGCAGTGTGACTCAGATCGTCGGCACGACCACCGCACCGAACATCACCGAATGTCGCCGCCAGGTTCTTGAAATCACGCAACGGCTTCAGCGTGATTGCGCCCCGTATTGGTCACAGCGTGCCGAGCAAATGATGGCCGCCGAGTCCCGTTTTTTCGGCAACGATCCCGTGTTTGTCGAATTGCGTGCCGATGCTCTCGCGCGGGAAGGCCAAATCGACGAAGCCGTTGAGCGTTACGACCGACTTGCCGTCGCAACGACTGCCACAAATCCCGCCGAATCGTTCCGTTTTGCAAAAAAAGCCGCCGATTTGCTGGCCGCCGATGTTGAGGCAAAACGTTTGGCGTTGGAATACCGGCTGCAAACACAAGACGGCGAACAGGCCGTCATTGACCGTTATCGCTCGCTGGCTATGACGCATGATAAATACCTCAACTCACCTGATGCCCACCTTGCGGCAGTGTACTATGCCGCGAGGCGTTTGCAATCCGGCGACGAAACTCATCTCGACGATTACCTGTCGCTCTTGCGGGAACACTACCAGACTTGGCCACATTCCAAGCAGGCCGAATCTCTCCGTGTGCAAATGGCCAAGTTGCTTGTGCATACGTCGAAGTACCGCGAAGCAATTGACACGCTTGCGCCGATCACGAATCGTTCGCCCGTCGCACTTGATGCGGTCAATCTGGTCGATCAATGCTTTGAGCACATGCGACTTGAAAAAACGGATGCAAACGCGACCGTCGAAAATGAGGCCGTTGCCTGGTTTTATCGCCGGCTGCTCAACGCGGACGGTGTTGTCGTTGCCAATTGGAATGACGCCGATGCCCAATGCGTGTTGAGCATGGCGAAATACGGCCTGCATTACGCAAGCGTCATCGAACGCAATCGGACGGCGAACCCCAATGTCAATCTCATGGCAACGTATGAGACCATTGAAAAAATGCTGCGAATCGGCCTTGCGAATTACCAACAGGCAACACCCGAATGGCGGGCAACCGTCGATTCGATGATGTTATATGTACTCGCGGCGCAAGAGAAAACCAATGACACCGCGCGAATTCTGCAAAGTATGCAGCAGTGGGACATCCCCCAACTCATGACGGCACTCGATCGTTTGCAACAACTGGCCGATATTTTGTCTTCAAACCACACCAACCGCCAAACACTCGGGGCAATGCGTCTCACCATTGTTCAAATCATTGAGCAGAAATTGCCACTCGACGCACAGTTCAACCGTCGCCGATTTGACGTGAATCGCGCCGACGCACTTGCCGACACCGGAAAAACGCAAGAGGCCATCGATTTGCTCACACAACTGCTCCGGCAATCGCCCGGGGAGGTCGAACTGCTTGTACCGCTTGCTAAAATACTGGAGCGTCAACCTGACACGCCGTCTCGCGAAATGTCGCTACAAATTTGGCGAAAAGTTGAACAAAGTTCGCCGACACGTTCGGATACTTGGTGGGACGCAAAGGAAGCCGTCCTCCGTCTGCTTATCGGAACCGGCCAACGTGACGAGGCCGAGGAGATGTTCCAAATGTTGAAAATTCTCAACCCCGAACTGGGTGGTGCCGACCGAAAATCGCGAATCGAACCACTCATCCGTCCGAGGTAAGGCATAATCATTAAGGAGTCGCGAATCTATAAGTTCTTCCTCAATAGCAGGCCACAAGCGTAAGAGTCCGTCCGGTTATTTTATCCTTATTTCTACTGTATTGATTTGGCTTGATGTGATTTAAGTTATTTGTTACAAACGCTTTCCGATACGAAAACGAGCGATTTTTCGTTATGGGGAGCGATTATGGTAAAACGTTATACGATTAACAGCGAGTTTGTTTTTGAAGATTGTTTGGTAACGCCGAGTGTTTATGAAGGTGTGTTGCAACGGTTCGACGAGTTTGTCACACCGTTCATCAGTCATATTCATACACAGTCTCAGCAACAAAAAGCACGCGATTATATGAAAGGATTGTTGTCCGATACGGAACGAAAAAATATTGAGTCGATCTCTTACTTTCATGGTTACGATCGGCAACGTTTGCAAATTTTTATCGGCCAGACCGATTGGGATGATGAAGCCATTCTCAATAAGTTGGCCGCGCAGATCACCGACGAAATCGTTGAAGAAGATGGTCTCCTGATCCTCAATCCGACATCGTTTCCAAAGAAGGGTAACGAATCGGTCGCCCTCAAGGAATTGCTGCAACGACAGTGGTGCGGACGACTCGGCAAAACAGAAAATTGTCAAGTGGCAACATTCCTCGCTTACGCAAGCAGCATCGGTGATCATCGGAGCGGGTATGTCCGGCCTGGCGGCGGGGATACGATTGGCCCACATGTTTCTTCTGCCGCAGCGCAAGTTTCTTCTCATACAAAGGCACGGAGGCACAGAAAGTGGAAAAATGGTAGGACGATCACGCCGTGGATGCCGACTGCGGTGCGACCGATACGGTGAGCGGCAACGTGACAGCCCTACCTTGGATATAGTACTTTCGAACTTGAGAACTTGCTTGACCGTGGTTGTTTTCTTTGAAAAATGTGGTATAAATAAGGTTTTGCAATCCGTAGGATTGCATCGCTCGGTAGAAAACGCAAATATATGGAAGATTTATCGCATTCCGTAGGATTGCGTCCTTGACCGCTTGCAGGTTGCATTCCTGGCGGAATGCAGAGGATTTTTTACGGGATCGCATTGTTCTACCGAGCGACGCATCCCTACGGGATGCAATTCCTCCGCGTGAAAGATTACGAATTGTTTGTGTGAACGCATGAGAAAGTGAATGCCATGCCCGACGACAATCGCGACAACCCTTACGTACCACTGGCACCGATTGAAGAAGAAACGCAAAAGCCGTTGCGCAATAGCGTTACAGGGTGCTGTTGGTCGTGCTTAACCTTTATGGGTGTTGTTCCATTGTTGCTGGCGTTTCATTGCCTTGTATTTTTTCATACTGAATATGGCTATGATTTGTTGTGTTGGACAATTGGATCGTCCTTGTTCATTGGTTTTCCTGCATCAATCGTGGCATTGTTTATCTCGGTTTGGCAACGGCAGTTTAAATTGGCTTTTCCGTCACTGATTTTGATGGTATGTAATCTTTTGTTGTTTGCTTATACTTTTTGGTTGGGTGTTATCATATCGTGTTAAGAAACGCTATTCACCGTCCCAAGTGCGTCACAGGGTGACGCAGCTAACAACTCACCCCTTTCCCCTATTCCCTTACCCCTATCCCCTAACAAAATGTACGACACGGTGATCATCGGAGCGGGTATGTCCGGCCTGGCGGCGGGGATACGTTTGGCCCATTACGACAAACGGGTCTGTATCCTCGAGCGGCATCAAATGGTCGGCGGACTCAATTCCTACTACCGGCAAGGCGGCAGGAATTACGATGTCGGTCTGCACGCGATTACCAATTACGCGCAAAAAGGCGTCAAAACCGGGCCGCTCTCGCGATTGCTGCGTCATCTGCGTTTGAAGTGGGAGGAACTCGCGCTCGTGCCGCAGATCGGTTCGTCGGTTGCGTTTCCGGGCGTCGAACTGCGTTTCAGCAACGACATCGAACTGCTCGAATCGGAAATCGCTCGTCAATTCCCTGGTTATTGCGCTAGTGGCATCAAACAAATCGACGGCTTCCGCAACATGATGAGCGAACTGGTCGATTACGATCAACTCGGGCTGGGCGAAAGCGGTGGTTCGGCGAGGGCGTTTGTCGCGCGGCATATCAGCGATCCATTGCTCGTCGAGATGCTGTTCTGTCCGCTTTTGTATTACGGCGGGGCACGCGAAAACGATATGGAATTCGGGCAGTTTTGCATTATGTTCCGGTCGATTTTCCTCGAAGGTTTTGCGCGACCGTATCACGGCGTGCGCATGTTGTTGCAAAAGCTGTTGCAAAAGTACAAGTCGCTCGGCGGCGAATTGCGGCTTCGCGCCGGCGTGACCGATATGATTTCGCAACACGGTCGCGTGGAAAAGCTGCTGCTCGAAGACGGTTCGGAATTGCACGCGAAGCAGGTGTTGTCCTCGGCGGGCTGGCGCGAAACGATGCGGCTGTGTCACGAGAAGGACAACTCAACTGATGCCACTAGCGCAATAACACAGCTACCTGCCGGGCAGTTGTCGTTTGTTGAAACGATCAGCGTGCTCAAGCATGATCCGAAAAAGCTGGGGCATGACCGGACGATTGTGTTTTTTAACGATTCCCCGACCTTCGCTTACGAAAAGCCGGACGGTTTGGTCGATGTGCGCAGCGGCGTGATCTGCTCGCCGAACAATTTTGATTACGCCGAACCGCTCGGCGAAGGCATGATTCGCATCACGGCGTTGGCCAATCACGACTGTTGGGCTGCGCTGGACGAAACGCGATACAAACTCGAAAAGCTGCGTTGGTACGACCGAACGCTGGCCTCGGCGGTGCGATTTGTGCCGGATTTTCGTCATCAGGTCATCGACACGGACATGTTCACGCCGCTGACGATTCATCGCTTTACCGGTCACGAAAACGGCGCGGTTTACGGCGCGCCCGACAAAAAGTACGACGGACGCACGCACCTCGACAACCTCTACGTCTGCGGCACCGACCAGGGCATGGTCGGCATCATCGGCAGCATCGTCAGCGGCATTACGATTGCGAATAAGTATCTGCTGGGGGGGTGAGTTTTTTCTTCCACGAACGGCACGAAAAGCACGAACTGGTTTTTGCCACTGAAGGCACGAAATTTCACGGAAGGATGCGCGCCCTTAGTAGCAAACAGCGAAAAATATTGTGCGCCCTTAGTCCCCTTATATGTTGTTCAATCCAATAAGGGAATAAGGTCGCAACAATGGGAG
>Ga0082212_10003447_pt1 | contig 22454 bp, 15 predicted proteins | sample TergutNt197P3_FD_71548 | JGI IMG/M metagenome (GOLD analysis project Ga0082212, IMG submission 71548) | Neocapritermes taracua P3 segment gut microbial communities from Petit-Saut dam, French Guiana - Nt197 P3 | ecosystem: Host-associated > Arthropoda: Insects > Digestive system > Gut ...
GTATTTTATATACAGACATTTTCCGTCTGATAGCAGGAACCAGCTTTTGAATCCGCCCCTTAGCGCCGAAGCGTTTAGCGCTTTGCCTTTTTTGGAACCTCTTTTTTTACAGGTAGTAGAAAGCTACCCAAAACTATCAAAAATAAACGAAGTAAAAACCGGAGAAGAGTATAGTCTGGAATTTACTCTTAAGCCGGGGTACGAGTTAATCTACGGCTGGTATACCGACATGGGAATAAAAGCCAGCCGGGATTCTTACCCCGGAAGAAAAGACCTGTACCACATAACCATGCCAAAGTTAAAACCGGGTAACTATACATTAAAGTTATGGATAAATAAAACCGGAAACCGCTTAGGTGAATACAGCGGCGAATTTGGGTTTGTGGTAAAGTAATTAACAAAGAGCAATGAGGAAAGAGGAATGAGAAATAAACATTTTGTTTTACTTTTTATTTGTGTCGTTTTGGCACCAAAAGCTTTTCCGCAAACTATTGTACCAGTAAGCCGGGCAGTCGAATATTATATCCACGATTCGGTTGATAATATCGGAAATCTGTACATAAAGGCTTGGTGCGAGCTTCCTTCTGTATTAACCTTTGTAAACGGCGATGGTTCTGTAACGATTTGTTCTTCCGATGCAAAAACAACCTATATTTACGAGTATGATATCAATCTTAAAGAGCAAAAAACCGTACATTTTGAAAACGAGCTTGGCCAGTTAGGCGCTTTTGCCAAAGACGATGACGGAAACTATTACTTTTTTTATGGCAGTCGAACCACCGACAGAAATGCCGAAAATATGGCAATTGTGAAATATGATCCGGAAGGAGAAAAACTAAATACCTTTAAATTAAATGCATTCGCCCTTAATAGTTTTGGCGGAATAAAAATACCGTTCGATGCGGGAACCTGCAGACTTGAAATGTCCGGTTCCATGTTAGTTGTCTATTTTGCACGAGAGATGTTTAGCGGACACCAGGCATCGTATGGTTTTGTACTGGATAAGGATACTTTTGAAAGGATTGACCGGGGACAAGTAGCCAACAACAAACGTGAATTATCGGGCAATAACATAATACCATACGTCAGCCATTCTTTTAACCAGTTTGTTCTTCCTATTGAAAACGGTTTTGTTTTTGCAGACCATGGGGACGCATTCCCAAGAAGAGCGTTTACCTTTGCCAAATTTCAGAATGGAGCAATTACCAGGCGAGTACATGCATTTGGTTTTCCCGGCACAAGAGGCCAAAACGCTACCTATGCCGAAATGGGCGGTTTGGCAAAAACCCAGTCTGGCTATATCTTTGCCGGTGCTTATGGGGTACAAATAAACAATCCCAGAAATCTGTTTGTGCTTACATTCGACGAAGAGATGACTAAATGTTCTGCACCAATTTACCTGACAAAATATACAAGAAACGACGGACATACAGGGCATCCAAAAATCGTTGCACTGGATTCAGGCCGTTATCTATTATTATGGGAATTGTTTAAGTTTTCTACTCAATCTGCAAACAGCATAGTAAGTCAAAGGACAGAATACCTTTCTACCTGGATGCTGATAATTGACGAAACCGGCAAAGCTGTTTCCGAACCCCAGGAACTAAAGGGAGTCCGTCTGAACATGAACGATGTGTTGCGTTACAACCGGCACAATGGAAAGGTATACTGGGCGATTAATGATACCAGTGCATCAATTACTGTTTATGCGATGGATATAACAGAGAACAGAGGGCAGTGAGGAATGTGTAGCATTGCTGTCGCCATGTGTCATATAAGATAACATAGAAAAAGGTGACTCCATGATTAAACGATGGTATTTACTAATGCTTCTCTTTGCCTTGTTACCGGTCTTCTGTGACCATGCTCAAGGCAGGCCGCCGGCAGAAGTAAACGTACCTGAATTGAACAGCATTGCAGATAGCAATCTATCCGCCGGGGCTGTTTCCGGCCTGTTGCACTCCTTCTCCCCTCTGGCTCAAATATACCTTAACCATCTGGGTTTGCAGGACAAAAACAACAATGGAACAATCGACAAAGACGCAGGCGAAGGCTACGAGGAATTTATCGCCAAATACGGCAATGCCGACACTGGCTTTCATGCAAACGGCATTATCCATGGTGCAGGCAACGGAAAACTGGAAGAACCGGAAATAATCAATCATTATTACCTGCATATTCGTTTTAACCCCGATTTTGAAGAAGAAACCGCCGCCATCGAAAATGCGGTAAAAGCATACATATACGCCAATAATTTACCTCTGGTCTGGCTGGATGATGAGCAAGGCACGGCAATGAATGCTGTAAACCGCATATTGGGCGCAGGGTGGCAGAATAAAAAACTGACGGAAGACGAAACAGTAAGTATGTTTCAGCAGGTAACGAAAGCAATGAATATCAGGGGATTGTTTGGAATTCCAAATAATACCGGTTATTATCTGCTGCCGGAACTCATTGACAAAAAAGCCGGGTATTGTTTTGAGGTTGCCCAATTCGGTTTCTGGTTCTTTTCGCAGTTGAATATCAATGTTATTGTTGTAGCCGCTGCATTAAATCCGTCTTTGGTTCATGGCGTGGTTAAATTGAATAATTCAAATACAATAATAGATTATTTCGGGACAAGCAATACTTACAAAGTTCCTGTTAATCAATGGAAAAATTTAAATCCAATACTATCAATCGGTGAATATTACGCTGTCGAGGCCAGAAGAAAAAAAAGCATAGGCGACGCGGAAAAATCAGTTATATACTATAAATATAATATCTCGAACATATGTTACCTAATGGAGTTATATGCGGACAGCCCAAATCGTAATGACAGAGAAATAATCGCTCTTGGTGAGTTTTTTTTGAACAATACAGATATTCCCGGAATGATGGTTTCTACAGATCACCAAATTGGCGAATGGAAAAACCATTTTGCATATATGCTATCGATACTCGTGGAAAGTTACAGCGCAACCGGGAATCGTAATGGGTTCAACAATATAGAGCGTCTGTTTAATCAATATTACAGTGACGATCCTAAAGTCAAACCTTTCCTGGATTATTACAGGTTTTGATCGTTGCCTTCACGTAATCAAAACTTTAAAAATACTTTTTAAGCGCTTTACCTCAACTACATTTCCAGAATAATTTCGTTTTCTGCACATAGTATGGATGCGGGAATGTAATTGCCTTCTACTGCTGTTCCGTTAACGGTTAGCTTCCTGCATCCGCTTTCGCGGCCTTCGGGATTTTGTACCTTTATATTGAGTTTGCTTCCGCGGAAAACTTTTTCTATTGTAAAACCTTTCCATGATGCCGGAATAGCGGGCGACAGCTCCAGCCCGTTAATGTCCGGCCGGAGTCCCAAAATTCCCTCTACACAGCCTACCATAACCGTGCTGGCCGTACCTGTAAGCCAATGCACATGGCTGCGTCCCTCGAAGGGACTGTCTGCGCTTTCTGTAAATTGAGAGTACACATACGGTTCAACAAGGCGTGTTTCCGCAATGCCGTTCTGTGCGGCGGGACAGCTTTCCAGATAATATTCAAACGCCCGCTCGCCCCGTCCAAGCCGTGCTTCTGCCAGAATCAGCCAACCTTGCGATTGCAGGAAAATACCGGCGTTTTCTTTTGTTGACGGATTAAACAGCAGCGCCAGCGCACCGTCAAATGCATGTTTCCGGTACGGAGGGGTCATCAATCGTGCGCCGTATTTTGTGTTAAGCTGTTCATGAACCAAATCCATTACGGCCTTGCCCCGCTCGTCCCCGGCAAAACCGCTGATCACCGACCAGCTTTGCGGGTTAAGCCAGATGTTGGCTTCCGGGTCACCTGGTTTACCCACCACGACATCGTTCTCGGTAATCCCGCGTACAAAACGATCGGTGTCCCAACAGCGTTCTTCAATAATTTTGCCGAAACGCGCCTTTAATACTTCCATTTGCGTTTCCGTTGCAGTGTCTTTTCTGTACTGCGCAAAGCGTATCATTATTTCGCATGCATAATACAGCTGGAACGCCACAAACACCGATACGCCGTTTGCTCCCAGCCTTAGGCAGTCGTTCCAGTCGGCATGCAGCCCTGCGGGTAGGCCGTGTATTCCCAGGTGGTTTAACGAAAAATCGATGGCTTTTTTAAGATGTTCAAACAAGGTATCTTCGCCCTTGTCGGCATAGGGGATTACTTCGTCCAGCAGTGCGCTGTTCCCTGTTTCGGCAATGTATTTCCATACCGTGGGGAACAGCCACAGTGCATCATCGGCACGGTAGGATGGATGCCCCGTTTCTTTGCGATAAGATTCGTCTTCCGGTTTATCTTCGCGGCCTGGGTTATGGCTGTATTTTACCAACGGCAGAGCGCCGCCATGGTTCACCTGTGCGGAAACCATAAATTTAAGTTTCTCAACAGCCATTTCCGGATCCAGGTGAATGATGCCCTGAATGTCCTGTACCGTATCGCGGTATCCGTAGCCGTTGCGTTGTCCGCAGTAAACAAGCGAGGCTGCCCGCGACCAGATAAATGTCATAAAACACTGGTATGCATTCCAGGTATTAATCATGTGATTAAAGTTTTCGTCTGGAGTTTCCACTTGCTGCTTCGAAAGTTTTTCGTGCCAATATTTTTTTAATTCGCCGGTTTCACGGTCGCAGATGGCCGCATCTTCGTAACGCGCCACAAGTTTCCTTGCCTCAGTTTCCCGCTTTTGTCCCAGCAGGAACGTAAATACGGCGCTTTCACCTGGTGCAAGCGTAATGGCCGAATGCAACGCTCCGCACGGGTTCAGGTTGTAATTAAGTGTTCTGTCCAGACGGCCTTTTTCTACAGAAACGGGATTTTTGTAGTTACGGTAAGCACCCAAAAATGCCGCCTGGTCGCCGCAGTAACTGGTAACCCCGGCTCCAGCCAGGCCGAAGAAGCGCGTATCGACACGGCTTTCGTTAACGGCGTTTAAACAGTTTTCGTTAATAGTCTGCAAAATAAATTGATCTTTAAAGTATGTCCGGGTAATAAATTGCGTATACTGTAAATTAACCTGATCCTGTTCGTAAAAACTGTCGCAGGTAAATTCGACAAACCCAAATACGGAAAGTTTCCGCGCTGCATCGCCGGTATTAACGGCCTTGAGCCTCCATACTTCGTGTTCCGCGCCATGCGGAACATAATAGCAGGTTTCGGAGCGTATACCCCTGTACTCCGCTTCCATTACCGTATAACCCGTACCGTGACGGCATACCGAACGGTATTCATCCAGCGGCTTGCCCACCGGCTGCCAGGAAGCCGACCAGAAATCGCCGGTTTCATCATCGCGCAGATAAATATAACGCCCAGGCTGGTCATGTTCGTTAAACCGGTAACGAATAAGCCTTCCGGCTGCTCCGCTTTTTACAAAACTGTAACCGCCTGCATTGTTGGAAATAATTGCTCCATACGCAGGAGAACCCAGATAATTCGCCCAGGGTGCAGGTGTGTCCGGCCGGGTAATTACATATTCCCGCTCTGCAGCATCAAAATGACCGTATTCCATATTCATAATGGAAGATATTTTACTGCTTATATCAAGAAAATGCAATATGCCACAGCGCAAATGCTGCTCAACTAACTCGCCCGCGTTACGGAAATAGTCCTGTTGCAGGTTTGACCTTTTATGGAATGCCTATTATATTTTTATTATAATTATTTACTTCATTTTATATTTTAGATAAAATGTCACCTAACGTATTCCATATCAACGCCGGGTTCTGCCGCCGTATTGTACAAGAAAACCGTCAGGATCGCTTACGGCATAAAATGCCTGCTTAGCATTTAGTTTCCAATCGAAAATGCTGGGGTTCCCCGTAGAAAGCCAACTATGACGATCATCCATACCCCACATAGTTACTCGTGTGATATAAGAAGAATATTCCCTGTATAGATTCATTAGACGTGCATAAATAACAGCTTGCGCTATTTGATCTTTTTCGGACATTTTCGTATCCCTGTTATTGCCAACGTTTTTATAATCAAAATTAATGGTTGGCACATCCAATTCACTTATAGCTACCTCAATCCCAAGACTGATCAGCTTTTCCAGGGCAGAACGCGCATCATTTATATTAAGATTCATGCCGTAAATATGCGCCTGCGAACCCACACCTTCAATAAGATTACGTGTCCCGCCTGTCTCTCTTTTATAGCGGTCATTTATATCCTGAATCATCTTTCTTGCCGCTTCCGCCTTGTTTGGATTCTCAAGAGCATAATCATTGTAATACAGTGTTATAGACGGATCGGCAGCACGGGCAGCACGGAACGCAAGTTCAACATAATCAGCGCCTAACTTGGCAAACCACGGATTTTGACTATTTTTAATGCAATTTCTCCAATCACCGCGAACATTGGCAGCAGAAAGGTTGTCTTTAAGAGCTTCGTTTACCACATCCCAGGATGCTATTCTGCCTTTAAAATGTCTTAACACAGTGGTGATATAATCATTCATGTTTTGTTCAACATCACTTCGTGATCCTTCGGTCAGCCATGCAGGAGTTGATTCATGCCAAACAAGAATATGCCCATGCACGGCTATATTATTTCTTCTCATTACGTCTATTGAATGATCCGCCTTTGCCCATTGGTATGTTCCTCCTTTGGCGGGAGGCGCCAATTGAGAAGGATAGGTTTCTGTAGAAGTAACTGCATTATAATGATGTTTTAGCAGCTCAAAATAATTTCCTGATGTATACAGATCTTCGTATAACGTGATGTTTCCAATAAGGAAATCATTTGCATATAGTGATTTAAGCGAGGGCAAAGAAAGAGCATGTTTTATGTTACTTTCTTCAATTGTAATATTAAAGTTTGTAATATAAAACGTATCGCGGGCATTGTTACCCCAGTTTGTTAGGAATAAAAAGGGATCGCTATTCATTGGAGTAATGATTATCTTTCCTCTAACCTTATGCCACATACCCGGCTTGGCATTCCCTAGCCAAAATACCGTAGGATAATTCGGCGTGTTATTTACTTGCCAATGTATGGTATCTGTGAGCCTTTCGCGCAGCACTTCTGCCATTATTTCAATAGCTATTGGTTTACCTTTGTATTGTGACAACGAATATTTTGCTATTGCCATTTGTGTTTTTGATCCATCCACTTTTAGTACATTGTTTCTGCCCTGATACCTGCTTAAAACTTCGAATGAACCCTTGTCGGCAAAAAAACCATTTACATTATTGTTTTGGCTTTGCTGTGAATACAACACGGGAGCCACCAGCAATACGATCAGTAAAAAAATGGAATTTCTCTTCATTTAAGAACCCCTTTTTGTCAGTGAATAGCATTTATTATATCGCCACAGAAATACTTGCAAAAGCTGGGAAGGAGGTCAGTTGTTCCTGCATAGCAAGTTTCCTATTGAAGTTCTTGTCAAAAAATGAATATACCAGCCAAAAGCTGCAATTTCAAGAGCAACGGCATCAGTGATCCTCATTTCCGGGTTACAGGCCAACCGGATCGACAAAGATGCCGCTTTTTGCTATACTTGATTCAACGTTATTTTACCGGCTTTTCCCGGCTACTCGGAGTTATCTTTTGTTCCTGAAACGTCTTGATATTTTCGGTTTTAAGTCCTTTGCGGACCGTACTCAAGTTGAATTTGCCGACGGTATTACCGCCCTCCTGGGGCCCAACGGCTGCGGCAAATCCAATGTAGTGGATGCAGTAAAATGGGTACTGGGGGAACAGGCCGCCAGGACTTTACGGGCGGAAAAGATGGAAGACGTTATTTTTAACGGAACAGAAAGCCGCAAGCCAGTAAATGTTGCAGAGGTTACCCTTACCATTTCCAACGAAGAAGGGCAGCTGCCTCTGGACAGGCCGGAAATTGAAATCCGCAGGCGGCTCTACCGTTCCGGCGAAAGCGAATACCACATTAACGGGAGTCCGGCACGGTTAAAGGAAGTAAGGGAATTGTTCTGGGATACCGGAGTCGGCAAAGCTGCTTATTCTGTAATGGAACAGGGCAAGATTGATCAGGTGTTATCCAGCAAGCCGGAAGAACGGCGCTATCTTTTTGAAGAAGCGGCCGGTATTACACGGTATAAAATCCGTACAGCCGAGGCGCAGCGGAAACTGGAAAAAACCGAAGAAAATATGCGTCAGGTCGAAGGGATTCTGGGAGAGGTAAAACGCTCTTATGAATCGCTAAAAAATCAATCAGAAAAAACGCTTAAGTATCGGAACCTGCGCGATGAAATCTTTCAACTGGAACTGGATATTCAGCTCCTCCGGCTTAAACAATCCCGCCGCGAAAGAGACTCCAAGAACGAAGAGCTTCACAAAAAAAGAATTCAGCGGGATGCAATAAAAGCCGACATAGACGGGCTTTCTAAATCTCTGGAAGAAAACCTGGATGCGGTAAACTCCCTGGAAGAAGACCTTGTTGAATACCAGAAAAAAATATATGGGCTGTCGGTTGAAAAAACCGCCCGCGAAAAAGAAGCCCGGCTCCTTTCGGAACAAAGCGCCCAGCACAGGGTTAAGATAAGCCAGAATGATGAACGAGAACGGTCGGCAATTTCCCGCATTGCGGAACTTAATAATGATGCTGCCAGTCAGGACGAAGAAGTAAAAAAACTTCTTAAGCAAACCGCTGACATAGAATCAAATATAAAGAACTTTGAAGAAAGTATACGTCTGGCTTCTACCCGAATAACAGAAAATGACAGCCTTGTGCGGGAGAAGGAAAGGGAAATACGTAATCTTGACGGTGAACGGACAAAGCTGGAAAAAGACCTGGAAGCGATCACCGACGATATCGTTGCCGCTCTGGATGTAGGTCTCCGTGAAGCAGGTTATTCTACCCAGGAACGGCGAAATGCCGAGACTGCCCTGACAGAAACCCTGGATCGCCTGAAAAAGCTTCTTGCCGGCGAAAATGCTGCGGCCGGTTCTGCCGGAGAAACACATGCGGAATTACGCAGTCTTGTCGATCGTGCCCTGGAATTATTCGAAAACTACCGTAAAACGACGCCTGTCTTTATCGACGAATTTGTCGCTCCCGAAGGAATCATAACAAGGAAACGGGAAATCGACAGTGAAATCAGAACGAGAGCGGAAGGAGTTTTGCAGCGGCGGGAAGAGATTGCCCAGTTGCGCCGCGATAACGAGGAACTTTCCGGCAAGATTGATCAATACAGGGCAACACTGGAAGAACTGCGGGTAAACCGGGCCCGGATGGATGCACAGGCAAAGGCTGCTGAAGAACAGGCCCGGCTGCTTCGCCGGGAACTTGCCGGACAGGAAGGTCTCCTGCAGCATATTCGGAACGAAATAACGGCAGATAAAAAAAGACTGGAAGAACTTGCAAAACAAATAGCCGATGCCGAATCGGAAATTGCCGGTATCGAAAAGCAAGGCGAACTGTTTGCCGAAGAGCAAAAAAAACTGGAAAATGATATCAGCATAAAAAACGGCGAAACGACAGGAAAACAGGAAGATTTAAAAAAACGCAGTATGGATTTGGCCAAAATGCAGGAAGTTTTGGAAAAGATTCATCTGGATTTGGTTCAGACCGAAACAGAAATTAAAAATATCCAGGAAAATTTCAGGGAAACTCATTCCCGTGACCTTCTGGAATTTGAAGACCGGATAGCAACCATTACAACACCTGTTGCCGAAACCAGGGAAAGCCTTGTTTCTGCCAGAGGAAAACTCCGGGATCTTGGTTCTGTTAACCTTATGGCGCCGGAAGAATTTGAAGAAACAAAAGAACGGTATGAATTCCTCTCCGGTCAGATAGAAGACCTTTCAAAAGCCCGTTCTGATCTGGAAGCAATGACTGCAGAAATACGCCATGAATCGTCAGAAATATTTGTTGCGACGTATAATCGCATCAAGAAAAATTTTCACAATATGTTTAGGCGTCTCTTTGGCGGAGGCCGGGCGGAATTACGGCTTGCGGATCCCAATCATGTACTGGAATCGGGAATAGAAATTTTTGCCCAGCCGCCCGGAAAAAAACTGGAAAACATCAACCTGCTTTCAGGCGGTGAAAAATCCATGACGGCGGTGGCCTTGCTCTTTGCCACCTATATGGTTAAGCCCTCGCCTTTCTGTTTGCTGGACGAAATTGATGCAGCCCTTGACGAAAGTAACGTGGGGCGTTTTGTCCAGCTTTTGCGGGAATTCGGAAAATCAAGTCAGTTTATTGTAATAACACATAACAAAAAAACCGTAACCGGAGCGCAAACATTACTTGGCATTACAATGGAAGAATCGGGAATTACCAAACTTATTTCGGTAAAGCTGGAAAATGAAGAAAGCGCAATGACAAGCCGGGAAACCATAAAAGAAGAGCTTTTTGAAGAAGAAGAAGTGGAAATTGAAGAAGGCCGGGAACTCCCCATCGGAGTAGATGATCCGGAAAAAGTCAGCGAAGAAAAACTGCGGCCTATAATGGGGAAAAGATGAGAGCCTTCAGCCTACGGCTTGCGGCTCTCGAGCGCAAGGTAATTATTATAGTAAAGAAGCTGCTATCGCAGCAATTTTAAAAGCCAAGAGGCGGCGTGTGCATGAATACCATATCAGAGCTAATAGCAAAAGCCCGGAAAATTGTTATAAAGTTTGGTTCCAATACGCTGGCAGGCAGCAATGGAAGAATTAATGATACGCTTTTGGCAGAATTTGCAGAACAAGCCTTTTCATTGATTAAGCAAGGCAAGCAGATTGTTATTGTTTCTTCGGGCGCCCAGGTAGCCGGCCTTTCCGCCATGGGCAAGTGGGAGCGTAAACGGGATATACATTACAGGCAGGCTCTTTGTGCAGTGGGCCAGGTAAAATTAATGGATGCATGGGAACGGGCTTTTACTCCTCTTGGGATTCACATTGCACAGATACTGCTTACCAGGGATGATTTTGCCGATAACACCCGTACACTGAACATGAGAAATACACTGTTTACCCTGGTAGACGAAGGAATAGTACCGATTATCAACGAAAACGATACAGTAAGCGTTGAGGAAATAAAGATCGGAGATAACGATACCCTTGCAGCCCAGTCTGCAATCTTGTGGAGTGCAGACCTCCTGATTCTTTTCAGCGACATTGACGGCCTGTACGACAAAAACCCAAAAGAAAACAATGATGCAAAACTTGTAAGCGAAGTAAGAGACATAAGTGCTGCAAAAAATTCAGTTAAGACAAGCGGAAATGACGGCGGTGCCGGTGAGTTTGGTACAGGAGGTATTGTTACCAAACTTGATGCTGCGCAACGAATTATGGGATACGGCATCCCGATGATTCTTGCCCACGGCACGCGTACCCGTGCTTTGGATGCTCTGGTCTCCGGAACAGGTCAAGGTACGGCGTTTATAATTTGATAAATTTAAACCTCTATCTATCGTTGAACATGATATTTAGTTAACTGAAATATTACCTGGAAAGGACTTGTACCCATCCCTTTGCTTTATTTTTTGCGGGTAATTTGCATACCAGGCTCAGCAATAAATTGGTGTTTCTGGTTCCTATGGCGGTTTTTGGTGTTTTTCTATTATACTTTAAAGGTTATGATAGATTCTGCGGTAAAACCTTTAATTGTGCAAAGTGATCGTACTCTGCTGCTCGATGTACATGCTCCGGGTGCCGAAGATGCCAGAGCCGCTATTTTGCCTTTTGCGGAGCTGGAAAAATCCCCGGAACACATTCATACCTATCGAATTACCCCTCTTTCACTTTGGAATGCCGCCAGTGTGGGTCTAAGCCCGGATGATGTAATAGACGTCCTTAATGTTTATAGCCGGTATGATGTGCCTGCCGGAATCAGTGCTGGTTTTGCCGACACCATGGCCAGATATGGCAAAATAACACTACGCTCTGCTGAAAAGTACAATGACAACCTATCGGATAATAAAAATGATACCGAAGAGTTATTCCTTACAACGGCTGATGAAACAATAGAAAAAGAAATTGCGGCGGCAGGAACTTTGACAAAATACCTGGCTAAAATTGACGGAGGATTTAAGGTAAAGCTTACTGATCGGGGTACGGTAAAACAGGAGCTAATTAAACTGGGGTGGCCAGTAGAAGATAAAGCTACGCTAAGAGAAGGAGAACACCTGGAAATTGAACTCAGGGAAAATTATAATGTTCCTGGTTTAATTAATGAAGCAAACAGAAGATCTTTTATTTTGCGGGATTACCAGACAGAAGCAGCCAGGGCATTGTTGGGTCAGGGAGGGCCGGGTACCGGTTTTGGAGTAATCGTTTTGCCCTGCGGCGCCGGAAAAACCATTGTTGGCATGGCGGTAATGGCCCTGCTAAAAACCAATACTCTGATCCTTTCCGCAAATGTAGCAGCAGTTCATCAGTGGATTGATGAACTATTGGATAAAACCACACTTAACCGGGACCAGATAGCTGAATATTCGGGTGATTCAAAAGCTGTGGCGCCGGTAACCATTGCTACGTACCAGATACTTACCTGGCGGCCCGCCAGGAACGGAGATTTTCCGCACTTTTCATTGTTTCGCCGTTATCCCTGGGGCCTTATCATCTATGACGAAGTACATCTGCTGCCAGCGCCGGTTTTTCGGGTTACTGCCGAAATTCAGGCTGTCAGACGGCTTGGTCTTACCGCTACCCTTATAAGGGAAGATGGAGCGGAAGATGCCGTTTTCAGTCTGGTGGGACCCAAGCGTTACGATGTACCCTGGAAGGATCTTGAACAGAAAGGCTGGATAGCCGAAGCGGTATGTATCGAAGTGCGGCTTAACCTGCCGGAAAAACTCAAAGTACCTTATGCGGTAGCGGGAAAACGTGAAAAGTACCGCATTGCTGCGGAAAATCCCCTTAAAGAAGAAGCTGCTTTGGAACTTATCGCCAATCACAGCGAAGACCAGGTCCTTGTAATAGGCCAGTATATTTCCCAGTTGGAAAGCATTGCAGAACGTTTGGAAGCGCCGCTGGTAACCGGCAAGACTCCCAATGCCGAACGTGAACGAATCTACTCTTCTTTTAAAAAAGGAGAAGTCCCGGTTATTGTTGTATCCAAAGTCGCCAACTTTGCCCTGGATCTTCCCGATGCTTCCATGGCTATCCAAATCTCCGGCTCTTTCGGTTCACGTCAGGAAGAAGCCCAGAGACTTGGCCGTATACTTCGTCCAAAGAAAAATAAAAATTCATACTTTTATACAATTGTTTCCCGTTCTACTATAGAGGAAGATTTTGCTGCCAACCGTCAGAAGTTCCTTGCGGAACAAGGCTACCGTTATTCGCTGCAGTATTGGAACTCAACAGATGAGTTCCCGAAGGAGAATCAATGATGTCTCCGTTTCGGCCTGTTTCATTTTGGGAATCTGCTTTAATGACATTGCCGGATGCTGCTTTTTTTGATTTAATGCGCAGTGTCCTGGGGACGGTAAAAACTCCATTTAACAAACAAAAGCTTGTAGAAGAACTGTCACGGTTTATTGTCCGTCCGGATATTCTGGAAAATATTGCCGCTTATATTGATACTAATGATCGCCGAATCATTGCAGCTATAGCGCTTCTTTCGGAACCTGTGCCGGGGGAACTGGAAAGCTTTTTTACCGGTGAATATTCCTATGTGGAACTTCAGAGTATGCTACTTAACCTGGAAGAACGGCTGATTATTTATCGTTTTCGTGATAAAGGTGTTCTCCGGATAGCTTTGAATCCCCGCCTGGAAAACATCCTTGCTCATTATGTGGCCGATAAGGGAATTTTGTTTCCCGCAATTGAAGGTGAATCGACAGGAAATGAAACCGTTGAAAGCTGTATGTTTAACGGTAGAATCCTGGCAGCATTATTTTCTTTCCTGCTGAATACCGAAGTCCAGATTAAGGATGATGGAAAAGGGACGGTTTTTACATTCAGAAAGAAAGCAATCGAGCAGGGAAAGATACTTTTTCCCGGTCTGGATATTGACTCATCTACCGGAGGACTTTTGGCCCTGGGTCTCCTTTGCCTGGCAAGAGATGTGGTTGTTCCCGACGAAGCAAAAATAACCGCTTTTAAGGCCCTGTCCGACCGGGAGCGTTTGGAGTATCTGGCCGGCGGTATAGCCCTTTTCCTTCACCGCGGCAGCATTAGCTTTGCAGGCAGTACCGGCAAAATTGGTGCGGTTCCTTTTCAAAGAGGATTGCTGAAAAGTACAGTACGCCTTATTGGTAATTTTTCTGATATTGCAAAAGATTGTAAGATACTGCCTGAGGCAACAATGATAAAGCTGGCGGAACTGTTCCGGCGGCAGGAAACATCGAATTGGGGTTATCCAGGGGGGAACCTTCGCCCTATGGGCTCGGTGGAGTATCCAGGGGGGAACCTTCGCCCTATGGGCTCGGTGGAGTATCCAGAGGGGAACCTTCGCCCTATAGACTCGGTGGAGTATCCAGAGGGGAACCTTCGCCCTATGGGCTCGGTGGAGTATTCAGAGGGGAACCGGAGCCATGCTGCTTTTAGTGATCAGTACCGATGGGGTATACCGGAGGAACTTCCTTCCGCATCGATTCTTCTTCGCTCGCTTGTGGCCTCCGGCCTTTTTTCGCTCGTAATGATAGATGGGAAGAATTGTTACTATCCGTCTCAATTGCTTGACACAGAAAAATCCGCAAAAAAACCTGTATCTGGTCGGCATGGTTTGCAAAATCAGCCTTGTATAGCCATGGATTCCGGTTTATCCTGCATACTCTATCCGGAAATCACTTTTGCCGATGCAATGGATTTGGCTGCTTTTTCTTCTGTTGAAGAAACAGGCATAACAGTTCGTTTTTCACTTTCACGGGATTCCGTAGTCCGGGGTTTTGACCGGGGTTATAGTGCGGAGTTTTTATGGGAATTGCTGGAACAGCTTTCGGGCGGCAGGGCTCCGGACACGCTCAAATGGAATCTTGATGATTGGGAAAAACGCTGGAAGGAAGTTTCTTTAAATCAGGGAGTAATACTAACGCTTGGCGGCGAACGGAGTTATCTTGCCGAAACTGAACCCATTGCTTCCTTGATTAAGCAGAATCTTGCGCCTGGTATTTATCTTTTGTCTGTAGGGATAGATAAAGCTGCTTCGGCTTTAAGCGATGCCGGAGTAGATATTGTAGGACGTCCAAGTATTACAGCAAAAAGCAGAGCGGCAAATGAGAGAGCAGCTGAAACAAACATCAGATTAATAAAAAAAGTAAATAGTGAGCCCGTTATTGAATCAATTGTTGGGTCCCGGAAATCAACAGACACTTTTTTGGAACGATCTGTTGAAAATTCTGCGGAACAAATAGAGCAAATAAAAAAACGATTCCGCCTGGTTCTGAATACATTGAAACTTACAAAACAGGAACGGGAAGAACTGGAATCCAGAATAGAGCGCCGTATGATAGTAAGCGAAACTCAGCTAAAGGATACTTCGCTTCGCTATGAAAAACTGGAAGCCCGTTCTCTGGATTATGTCGGAAAAACCGGTGTTGTTAAACAGGCTATTGTTTCCGGCTCTCTCCTGGAATTGAGCTGCCTTAATGGAGATAAGATCCTGGGCTTTCCGGAAAGTCTGGATAAAAAGGGCGGAGAGATGATCCTTTCCATTAAACCCAGGGACGGCGGAGAGCCGGTAAAACTGACGCTTGGAAAGATCAGTGTTATCAGGCGCATTAAGCAGTCGATTTTTGGAGTTTAGTACTTCAAACCTTAATCTGCTGCTGAGCCTGTCATGCTATCTATTGCAGTATGTTTTGGAAAGGGGTGGGCAAAGGCTTAGTGATAAATTGGAGTTTGTAATTTTACTCGCCCAAATATGCTTTTTTGATTCTGTCGTCTGCCGCAAGCGCGGTGCAGGTATCGTGCATGGCAATTTCTCCGGTTTCCAGCACATAGCCGTAGTCGGCAATTTCCAGGGCGGCATGGGCATTTTGTTCTATCAGCAGTACGGTGGTTCCGTTATTGTTTATTTCCCTGATAATGTTAAAGATCATTCCCGAAACCAGAGGAGCCAGGCCCAAAGACGGTTCATCGAGCATAAGCAGCCGGGGGCTGGACATAAGGCCGCGGCCTACGGCAAGCATTTGCTGTTCGCCTCCGGAGAGGGTTCCTGCGCTTTGCCTTCTTCTTTCTTTTAAGCGGGGAAAGAGCGAATAACATTTTTCCTTGTCGTTTTTTACCGGTATTTTGTCTTTTCGCGCATAAGCACCCAGGTCAAGGTTTTCTTCTACCGTTAAGTTGGGAAAGATGTGACGGCCTTCGGGGATCATCACAAGGCCCATGGTAACAATGTCTTTGGTGTCCAGTGCGGAAATGTCTTTTCCGTCCCAGGTGATTTTGCCTTCTCCTTTTAAGAGACCCATTATCCTGTTAAGCATGGTGCTTTTGCCGGCGCCGTTAGCGCCGATAAGCGTGATGATCTTGCCGTCCGGGACATTCAGATTAACCCCTTTAAGAGCGTGGATTCCGCCGTAAAAAACCGAAAGACCTTCCAGTTTAAGCACCGCTTCCTCCCTTGCCAGAGTTATCTACTCCGAGGTATGCATCAATTACTTTTTGGTTTTGCTTTATTTCCGCCGGTGTTCCTTCGGCTATGGTGTACCCGTAATCCAGAACATAGAGCCGTTCGCAAACCCCCATGGCAACCTGCATTGAATGTTCAATAAGAAGTACGGCAATATGGTACTTATCGCGAATCGAAAGGATAAAATCCATTAGTTCAAGGGATTCGCGGGGATTCATTCCTGCAGCCGGTTCGTCCAGCAAAAGGAGTTTTGGTTCTGTGGCCAGGGCTCTGACTATTTCCAGCCGCCGTTGCTTTCCGTACGGCAGTGAGACGGCATTGTCTTTAGCGTTATCTGCAAGCCCCACCGATGCCAGCATTTCCAAAGCCCGGCCTTCCGCCGATTTTTCGGCTTTCCTGTAACCCGGCAGGTGGAGTATTGCTTCGAAGATGTTGGGCTTTTCCCGTAAGGTGGAAGCAGCCATGATGTTTTCCAGCACCGACATTTCGTGGAAAAGCCGTATATTTTGGAAAGTCCGGGCTATTCCCGCCTCTGTAATAAGGTGAGGCGGCTTACCCGTTATATCTTTTCCGTTAAAAACTATTGACCCTTCGCTGGGGGTATAGACTCCGGTTATTACATTAAAGGCTGTGGTTTTGCCTGCCCCGTTGGGTCCGATAAGGCCGATTATTTTTTCATCTTCTACTTTGATGTTAAAGTCAGATACCGCAGACAGACCGCCAAAGCGCATATACAGCTTTTTGGTTTCAAGCATTATTGTTTCCTTGCCCGGCGTCTTTTGGTGCAATGCGGTTTAACAGGAAATCCCATGAAAATTCTTTTTTGCCAAAAAGACCCTGCTGACGGAAAATTACCACCAAAAGAAGCAGTATGCTGAAAACCACCATACGAAGTCCCGGTAAGCCCTGAGTTTTGAAAAAAATAAGATTCAACGGCCCGTCCAGGAAACGGAGTATTTCCATAGAAATAGTAACCACCAGTGCGGCGATCCAAGACCCGGTAATACTGCCGTTTCCTCCAAGTACAACAATCAGCATAATGTTGTATGTAAGGCTGAAGGTAAACATCTTGGGGTCTATGGTGTTCATCAAATGCCCCAGAAGGGCGCCTCCCACTCCCGCTATAAAACTGGAAATAACAAAACTCTGTATTTTAATCCGCGCTACGTGAATCCCCATGGCCTGGGCGGCGATTTCATTATCACGGATGGCCTTGCAGGATCGTCCGAAAGATGAATTTACCAGAGCTACCATAAAGAGCGCTGTAAGCATTGCGATAAACCAGATCATCGGTGTAGTGGAATATTTTGGCAGCCCTTTTAATCCCAAAGCGCCGTTTGTTACCGATTGTATATTGGTCAGTACAACCCGGATAATTTCCGAAAATCCCAATGTGGCAATGGCCAGATAATCGTCCCGAAGCCGCAGCGCCGGAGTACCGATTAAAAAACCAGCAAATGCTGCGACCAATCCTGCGATCAGCAATGCCGGAATAAAAGGAAGATGTACATTGGCCAGAAAAGGCACAATAGGCGCCAAAAAAAAGTTCATTTCTTTTTGAGCGGGACTCATTGTTAAAAGAGCGCTGACATAAGCGCCTAATGCCATAAAGCCCGCATGGCCCAAAGAAAAGAGACCGGTAAAACCATTTACCAGGTTGAGTGAAAGAGCGAGGATTACATATATACCGCAAAGGTTAAAGATACGCTGTTGGAAAGAACCCAGGAATTTACCGGAGAGAAGAATAAAAAGAACAAACAGCGTTATTCCGCCAAGGGAAAGGGCTGTTTTAATCTGGTTTCTTTTCATCAACATACCTATACTTTTTCGATTTGGTTTTTGCCCAAAAGCCCTGACGGTTTTACGAGCAATACGATAATTAGCATGATAAAGGCAAATGCATCCCGGTATCCGGTAAGGGTGGGAAGAAAAGCAATGATCATAATTTCGATGAACCCAAGCAAAAGGCCGCCCAGCACTGCACCGGTAATATTTCCTATTCCGCCGATTACCGCTGCGATAAAACATTTAAGACCGGGAATCATTCCCATAGTGGGGTTAAGCTGCGGGTATTTTAGCGCCCACATTACTCCCCCGATGGCGGCCAATACCGAACCTGTACCGAAAGTAAAAGAAACAATTTTGTTTACGTCGATAGCCATAAGCCGGGCTGCCGGAAGATCCGTGGAAACTGCCCGCATGGCCATTCCGGTTTTTGTTCTGTGTATAATGTAGAGCAATACGGCAAGCAGGATTCCCGCAAGAACAGGGATAATAAGGCTGATTGCCACCACTGATATATGTCCGATACGGACTACCTTGTTAAAAAAATCCGGCGTTGGAAAACCCTTGGGTCTTCCGCCGAAAATTACCGTGGCCAGGTTTTGGATTAAGAACGAAGCGCCAATGGCGCTGATCATAATTGATATTTTCGGGGAATTGCGCAGCGGCCTGTAGGCAAGGCGTTCCAGACCAATGCCAAAGATCCCCGTTAGGCCAAAGGCAACAACAAAGCCCGCCCACCACGGCATAAAAAAGATTGTCATGGAATAAAAAGCTATATAGCCCCCAAGCATGAACACATCGCCGTGGGCAAAATTGATAAGACGCAGGATTCCGTACACCATGGTATACCCAATGGCAATAAGGGCATAAAGGCTGCCCAGGGACATGGCGTTGGAGATATTCTGTAAAATAAACGGTAAATCCATGACGGGCCTTTTAAAAGTACACAATTTTCTATCCGACCACTAAAATTACTCAATTTGCTCTCGAAGCTTATGGCCTCTTATTGCATTTTTAGTGGTCGGACGAAAAATCTATTTAGGGATTAACAATTGTTCTGAAGACGAATTTTCCGCCTTCTACTGCTTTGATGTATGCGCTCTTTGTTGCGTCTCCGTTGGAGTCCAGAGTGGTAGTACCGGTTGCTCCGACAAAACCCGAAGTACCGGCAATAGCGTCCCTGATCTTTGCCGAATCAACAGAGCCTGCCCGCCTAATTGCATCAAGCGCTACCAGGTAGCCGTCATAGCCAAGAGCTGTAACAGCTGCGGGTTCCTTATGGTATTTTTCATCATAAGCCCGCAGGAATGCTGATGCTTCCGGGGTACCGGCAAATTCGCTTGCAAAGAAGGTCGAGAACACAGCTCCTTCAACTTGTTCCTTTCCTACGTCGATAAATTCGGGGGTTTCCCAGGTATCGCCGCCGATTATCGGAGTAGTGATTCCCAGTTCCCGTGCTTGCTTAATAACCAATGCTGATTCAGTATAGTTTCCCGGAGCAAAGATAACGTCCGGGTTAAGGCTTCTGATTGTGGTAAGCTGGGCGCTGAAATCCTGATCGCCGGTATTGTAGTTTACAGTTGCAAGAATTGCATCGGGGTTCCCTGTAAGCTTTTTAAAGTTATCGGTAAAAAATTTGGCAAGTCCTACCGAATAATCGTTGGATACTTCCTGAACAATAACCGCAGTTCTTGCATTAAGATCGTTATAGGCATAGTTTGACATAACCACACCCTGGAACGGATCGATAAAACAAACCCTGAAATACCAGTCGTTTCCTGCTGTTACCAAAGGATTGGTGCAGGAAAGGCCTATGCAGGGAATGCCTGCTTCCTTGGCAATTTCTCCGCCTGCCATGGAAAGGGAAGAACCCCAGGAACCAAGTATTACATGGACCTTATCGCTTTTGATAAGCCGTTCAACCGCATTAGCTGCTTCTACCTTGTCGGACTTATTATCTACAACAACCAATTCTACCTTGTATTCCTTGCCTCCCACCATTACTGTGGGGAACAGTTCGTTGGCCAGCCTGATACCTTCAACTTCCATAGCGCCGCCTGCAGCATTTGCCCCGGTCATGGGTTCAAATACACCAATTCTGATAACATCGCCGGCACTTCCCGCTCCCCCGCCGCCGCAGCCGGTAAAAACTGCCAACGCCAAAAGAGCCAAACCAAGTACGAGAATAGTTCTTTTCACAAAATTCCTCCTATGTAATGGAAATTTATAGCCTAAATTAGGGAAAAATGCAATCCAATAAATTTCAAATTTACCGCTGAGCCTGGCATACACAGTATTTGCAATAAATAAAGCAAAGTGGTGGGCAAAAGCCCTGGCGAAACCCGTCGTGTAGAGTCCATTGGCCGGACTGAACACATCAATCTTCCCATATCGGTGGGAGGAGGAACACTCATTCAGACCATAGTGGTCGTGGCTGCAGTTGACGGACGCTTTGGCGTCGCTACTGTTGTACCACGCCAAATGGTCTTCATGAGTAACCCCCCTCCCACCTATGTGGCAACATTAGTTTCGATGTGTTCAGTCCGACTTTTGGTAATTACCCGACCTTGCGCCCACCCCTTTCCAAAACATACTGCAAGCGATTGTATGCCAGGCTCAGAGGCAACTTAAGGCTTTACGATGGCTAAAAAACTGTAATCTGCTGCTGAGCTTGGTATATATTTAGTAGCATACTTGCTGGCTAAGAGGTGCGTAAGCGCCATGGCGAAGACTTCTGGAATTCCTCGACAAACAGACCTACGAATAATTGAAGTATTTATCTAAAAGAGGCCCAGCGTCAAAACAGGACATTTTTGCTACATAAAACCAATAGAAAAAATATCCTGTTTTGATGCTGGGAGGCTGATTTGTCGAATTCTACAGGGTCGGAGCCAGGGCACTTACGTACCCCTTAGCCAAGAATATCGTAAATAAATTATATACCAAGCTCAGCGACAAATTGGGGTTTGAATACATTATTCGATATACGTAACCCGTGCTTCGTCAAAAAACCCTCTCTGTTCAGGCGCTTCGTCGGGTGTTCCAATGGCGATAACATTAAACGGTATTTTTGGCTCTTTGATATTGAAAAGCTTTCTGAAAAAAGCTACCCTTTCATCTCTGGGATAGACTCCGCACCAGCAGGTGCCAAGCCCCATCGAGACAGCTTCTAAAAGTATGTTTTGTGTGGCTGCCGCACAATCCTGTGAAAAATAACCTTCAGGCTGACCTTCTTGAGGGATTGCTACTACGATTATAGCGGCTGTAGCTGTTTCACACATTTTAGCATAGGGATGTATCTTAACAATTTCATCGAGGGTTTCCCGTTTTGTTATGGCAATAAATTCCCAGGGACGTGAATTGCAGGCGGAAGGCGCAAGCATGGCGGCTTCCAAAAGCTGCCTGAGCTGATCCTTTGTAACAGGTTTTTCAGATTTGTACTTTCTGATACTTCGGCGATTGTTAATAGCAGTGTTCATAATTATCCTCCGGTAAGTTTTAAGTGAAATGAGTTGATTATTTCTTTATCTTCCAGTAAAGATCCATGACCGCCAATTTGGATAGCGGGTTTGGTCTTTCCGTGAAAATCGCTTCCGCAGCTTACGAGCAGTTTGTTCTGCCGTGCTATTGAAAGAAAACAAGCTGCATCCCCGGCGGAATGGTAAGAGGAGTAAACTTCAATACCGTCTATACCTTCGGTAATAATCTCATTTAGCAAGTTATAGTCGCCGGCCAGGTTCTGCCCGGGATGGGCCAATACCGAAATTCCGTTTGTGTCGCGGATAAGCTTTATTGCATCCGGTAAAGAAATATATTCTACCGGAACATAGGCCGGTTTTTCCGGAGCAAAGAAGTCCCAATAAATCCGGACAAAGGGCATATCGCTTTTTGCACCGCCCGGCAGATATGGTTTTAACAGATCATAATCACTTGCATTTTCTTTTGCCAGAGCATGCTCTCCGATTAATTCTCCCGGGACAATACCTCCTTTAGCAGCGTCCATAATTTCCGTAACATCTACCGGGATACCGGTTACCTTTTGAAACAAGCGGATTCGTTTTTCACCAGCTTCCTTTTCCTGATTAAGAATATTTTCCTCAATTTCGTAAAATTCTCTGCGAGTGTGATCAAAACCATATCCGAGCAGATGAAGATTTACTCCCTTATACACACAGTCCAGCTCAACACCGGAAACAACTTCGAG
>Ga0082212_10003448_pt1 | contig 22445 bp, 17 predicted proteins | sample TergutNt197P3_FD_71548 | JGI IMG/M metagenome (GOLD analysis project Ga0082212, IMG submission 71548) | Neocapritermes taracua P3 segment gut microbial communities from Petit-Saut dam, French Guiana - Nt197 P3 | ecosystem: Host-associated > Arthropoda: Insects > Digestive system > Gut ...
TATATAGCGATGAGACCATATGGAGATATATTTAAAGGTTATGAACCTGGAGAAGATGTAACATCACCAGTAACTGGGGAAGTGCTTGAAGCAGGAACATGGCAAAGAATAAACCAAGAAACAGGTGAAGCAGAAACAGTAGGATATATAAAAATTAGAGTTTTAGACGAAGAAGATTTGGATATTCTTAACAATATAAAAATTGACAAAAAGGGAGATATTACCAGTGGAGGTGGTAATGTAAAAGGATATGGATATTTCTTTAATGAATATAAAAATGGAATAAGCGGAAATACAATTTATATGGATGGATTTAATACAAACTTAAGAGTTGAAAATGGAGTGTTAATTTCAGGTGCACCATCAAGCAGTCCATCAAATAATAAATATGTAAAAAAAGATACAGGATTATCTTATACAAAAGCGACAGACAAAATAAAAGACTTAGAAGAAAAATTACAAAAAAGAGAAGATGAGAAAGCTAATGCACAAGCATTTATACAAATAGGTGGAAAAACATATATAAAAGAAGGAACAATAATAGGAACTACAAGAGCAAATGGAACCAATCCAAACGGAAGTGTAAAAGAAGGAAATTACATAAGAATAGTAATGAGAGATAAAAGGGAAAATGCAGCAGTTGAAAATATTGAAGAATACATGAAAATAGCAGAAGACAGAACAACAAATGCACCATTAACAGAAGAGGAAGAATGAACATTCGGAGACGAGGTAAATTAGACAGAGGGACGGAGTAGACAGAGGGACGTAGCAGTTGTATAATATTTAAAAATTGGGGCCCTACGACACAGACAGACCCGTGGCATCGGGGGTCGAACGGGTGATTTTTAAATATTATACAACTGCTACGTCCCTCTGTATAGTCAATCTGCCACAGGGGACACGTCTGCCACGAGAACCGTCCCTACTGGCAACCAACTTCAGTCTTCACTTTTGGCAAGCATAAAAACAAATTGGACTAATAAACTGTAACTAAGGAGTTTTTGTAATGCGATTTAGAAAAATAATTATTATTTTATGTATTTTATTATTTATTCCTATTTTAGTTTTTGCAGATGATTTAAATGAAGATGATTTTTTAGAAGATTCTGATATCTTCAACATGTATGAAGTCAGCAATTCCGTAAGTGGTGAACCTCAAACATATTCAAAACATATTATTGCTATTGATAGAGAAACATCTTCTATACTTTATGAAAAAAATGCATATGATGTAACTGCAATGGCTTCAACTACTAAAATCCTAACTTGTATAGTTGCACTAGAAAACTCTTATGCAGATGAAATTGTTACAGTATCTAAAAAAGCTGCCACCATTAATGGCTCTACTTTAGGACTTTCTTCAAATACTCAAATTTCAATGAGAGATTTGCTTTATGGCCTTATGCTACGTTCACGGAAACGACTGTGCTATAGCCATTGCAGAACATATTAGTGGCAGTGTTGAAAATTTCTCAAAACTAATGAACAAAAAAGTAGAAGAACTAAATTTAAAAAACACACATTTTGTTACTCCACATGGTTTAGATGATAACAATCATTATACTACCGCATATGAACTTGCACTTCTTACAAATTATGCATTAAACAATAAAACTTTTAAAGAAATTGTTAATACTAAAACTGCTACAATTTATATTAATGGAAACCCTAAAGAGATTTCAAATACAAACGAACTTCTTGGGAATTTGGATGGTATTTATGGAGTAAAAACCGGTTTTACTTTTAATGCAGGACGTTGCCTTGTATCTGCCTGTACTAGAGACAACTTTGATATTATTGTTGTTGTTCTTGGTGCCGATACAAAGGGGATTCGTACATTAGATAGTAGAAATATTATTAACTATATTTACAATAATTTTGAACCTGTTAATACATACGACTTAGTTTTGAAAAGTTTTGAAAATTATAAACTCTACTTCAATAAAAATATTATTTTAGAAAAAACCATAGATTCCCCAATTATAAAAATTAGCGAAGTTCCAAATTACACTTTCCCATTACAAAAAAATAGTATTATGGATTTAAAAACTAAAACATTTACGTTTAGCAAACTTCACGGTACTTCTTTAAAAGATACAAAAATCGGTTATTTAACTATGTATTATAAAGGTAGAATTCTTTATTCATTAGATATAAGCCTCGACAACACAATAAGTAGAAACACTTGGCAATATTATTTTAAAAGTGTTTTTAAAGATTATTTTGATTAATTAATAATTAAAAGTATACAAAAAAACACGTCCCTTTTGTATATTTTTTTAAAAAGTGGGTATAATCTCTTTAAAAAAAGTATACAAAAGGGACGTGTTTTTTTCTCAGCTGTAGCATTTTAATGCGTACAGATGAGTTATACTTTACGTTTTGTATACTTCTGAGGAGGTTATTTATGAAGAAAAGTGTTATTGTTTTTTCTTGTATTGTATTTTTATTTACTTTATGTTTATGCATTTTCCCGGTTTCTATTGGTATGGAAGATTATGAAAATGTAGAATTTTCGTTAGGTTTGGTTTCTGCTAATTATTTAAATTTAAGAGCAGGACCTGGAACAAATTTTAAATCTATTGATGTCCTGAAAAAGAATGAACAACTTCGAATATATAGCAAAATTGGTGATTGGTATATTGTTCAAAATGGAAAAAATCTGGTTGGTTGTGCACATTCTAAATATATTATCTCTTGTGAAGATGAAGAAATAACTTCTAGTGATATTCAAAAAATAGAGGATGAGTATTCTAATCTTACTAGTGCAGAAATAGAATTACTAACTTTAATAAATAACGAAAGGGCAAAACAAAATTTAACTTCGCTTAAAATTGATGATGAGCTACAAAACGTAGCTAGAATAAAAGCACAAGACTTGGTGGATTATAACTATTTTTCACACACTTCGCCTGTATATGGCTCTCCTTTTGAAATGCTAAAAAATAATGGAATAAATTATAAAACCGCAAGTGAAAATATTGCTGGTAATAAATCAATTCAAAATGCAGTTTCAAGTTGGATGAACTCTGAATCACACAAAAGCAACATTTTGAGCAATGACTATAATTATACCGGCGTTGCAGTTGTAGACAGTATTTCATATGGGAAAATTCTGGTAGAGTTTTTTATAGGCAGATAGATATGAACATCAAAAAAGAGACTTTAAGTCTCTTTTATATTTTTCTAAAATTTTCTTTTCCTAGCAGCCTCTGATTTCTTTTTTCTCTTTACACTAGGTTTCTCATAATGCTCTCTTTTTCTAACTTCTTGTAACACACCATTTCTTGCGCATTGTCTTTTAAATCTTTTTAGTGCGTCTTCTATGTTACCATTATTTACTTTAACCTCTGACATTATTTCCCCTCCTTCCGAAGCTTAAACACATCTCGTGGGATTTATGTATATTAATTAATCCTCTAGACTTGGCTTATCTTTAACATTATACATTACGACTAATTAGGTTGTCAATACATTTACTGCTATTTTTAGGCTATTTTAGTCTAGTATTTAAGTAATTATTACACTCTTTCACTATATTAGCTAGTTTTTCTTCACCATATGGCTCTACTTCTGCACCCTCTATTTTGTTGTATTGTTGCAATACATAGCTTGTAGCACCATGTTCTTTTAAATATTTTGCTATATTTATACAGCTTGAAGCATCTACATATTGCGGGTATACTGTTGTTCTAAACTCATATTCCACTCCGCTTTTTAATATGAAATCTATCGATTTTTTAATGTTTTTTATATTAACCTCTACTCTGCATATTTCATTATAGTTTTCTAGATTATTTTTTATATCCATTCCAATAAATTTAACTTTGTTTATGTTTTTTTCTAGAAATTCTGGAACTGTACCATTTGTATGCAACCCTATATTAAATCCTTTTTCATATAATATATCTAATATTTCTTGGCTGTCTGGTGCATATGCGGTTTCTCCACCAGATAACGCCACATAATTAACAAGTTCTTGTCTTTCCAATAGCTTTGGTAATATCTCTTTATCAAAATCCATATTATCTAGTTTTCTCATGTTTTTGTTATGACAAAACTCACAATTAAAATTACATTCTCCAAAAAATAGTGTTGCACAAACATGGCCCGGATAGTCTAACATACTTGCCCAAATTACTGACTTTATCATCTTCCCTCCATTGCGTTTACAAAATTTTAGCAAACTTACAACTATACTACATATTGTAGTAATTCCTTCACTGGTCCTGATTTTAATTTTCCACCTATCTCTAGTACTGGCAAATCTTCTAAATCATTTTCTATTAATTTAGCTCTTGCTATAAAATCATCTTCTACATTCAATTCCTCATAGCTTACATTTCTTTGTTTAAATATATTTTTTAACTCCTCACAATTGGGACAATTTTTTAAAGTATACACTCTTAACATCTCTTTTAGTTCCTTTCTGTATTAGATGTTAGAATTTAGAGTTTGTAATTTAGAACGTATCATTCTAATTCTTACCATCAATTCTACATCTATATTTTTATTTTTAGCTCTCCAGAGCCCCACTTAATATCCAACTTCTAACTTCCAACTTCCAAATTCCAACTTCCAACTTCCAAATTCCAAATTCCAACTTCTAATTGACCATTTCCCTTTTTCTGTCTGCCAGCTCTGCTCTCTTCCCCGAATTAAACTTATCTATAAATACATAGTATCCTGTAATTCTTGTTACCCCTCTTACATTTTCACTGCTACATTTTGGGCATTTATCTAAAAGCCCGTTATGTCTTGTCCCACAATCTTTGCATAATGTATATTCTGGTGACAATACCCATTGTACACATTTTGTTTTTTCCCATGTTAACTTTATAAGATCAAATATTGCTTGTGGGTCTGGCTTATTTTCTCCTCCCCATATGTGAATCATGCTTCCCGCTTCAACTAATGTATGGAACTTAGATTGTTTCATTAATCTTGTAATATAATCTACATCACTGTCTGCTGCAAAATGTACAGAGTTTGAATAATATATTCCAAATTCGTTCTTTTTACAAAACGCTTTGTCTCCGTATTTTTTTATATCTAATTTTGCAAATCTTCCTGCAGTAGATTCTGCTGGTGTTTCTTCTAGTTTCATATTTATTCCATATTTTGTAGATAACTTCTTTGTTTCATGATACATATATGATATTATTTGTAATGCCATTGAATATGCTTCATCTGATTCGTGCATTTCTTTTCCTATTAAGTTATATACACATTCGTTTAGTCCAACTATTCCTAATAAATATGATATGTTTTTAAATTTAACATACGGATTTCCATCCATTCCTTTTGCATAAAAGCTAAGTGGTGAATTTTCAACTTGTGTTAAGTTTAATATGTAGTCTTGTCTTATTACATGTGCCCTTGTAGATACGTCCATTACGTTAGACAATTCATTGTAAAATTTCTCTAAACTTCCTTCTGCTTTTAATGCCATACGTGGCAGGTTTATTGAAACATTTTGACCTCCAACAAATCTTAGTTCTTCAGGTGTGTCTATAAGTTTCTTATCTTCTTCTGAGAAATCTATTTTTAATCTGCAACATTGTGATACTGAAAATGCATTTCTATCAAATATAAAGTATGGGCATCCGGTTTTACTTGAAGATTCACAAGCTACTTTTAACAATTCTTTGGCTGTAGGGTTGTCGAATGATTCTTGGTTTATATGTAAATTTATTTTTGGGAATGCAAATGGCATACCGTCTGCATCTCCTTCTCCAACTACTTCTAGCATTGCTTTTGTAAACCATGCTGCTTCTTTTTCATAATCTTGATATCTTAAAATTTCATAATTATTTTTATCAGCAAAACTCTTTGTCTCTTCTTGAGTATCGAAATAATATATGTTATCTAAATAATCTTTTACCATATATTTTCCTCTTGGCCCCATTGCAAGAACTTTTTTATAATGTTCTGGTATAGAAAGATACACATTAAAGTCTGTAAAAGCAACTTGTCCACCTCTTGCACCTGCTAGTTGTGATAAATCGAATATAAGTGTTTGTGCTAATTGCTTTATTTCCTTATATGACATTCCTTTTAATAATGGTGCAAAAAATACATTTAACGCTTCCCACCCAAGTGCCCCTGCAAATTGACCTTGCAAAAATTGTGTTATTGAACAGATATGTCTTGCTAAAACATTTGCACTATTTGCCGGTTTTGAATTTGATGGTATTGTAGGAATGTTTCTAATACCATGTTTCTTTATATATTCAGGCGAATGGCCAGAACAATAAAATCTATCTATCATACCTAAATCGTGTATGTGAATATCTCCACTTAAATGTGCTTCTCCTATATCTGCCGGGAACAACTCTTTTAATGCATATTCTTTTAATATTCTCTCTGCTAAAGTTAAGTTTATAGACTCTGGATTGTGTGCAGTATTTCCATTTTCTTTGTTAGCATTTTCTATTATTTCAGTAATATTGTAAAACGGAATATTTGCTTCAGAATTTGTTCTTAACTCTTTACTCAGCCCTCTTTCTAACAACTCATTATTTACTAATGACCTTATTAATGAGGTGTCTATAATAGTTATTCCTGTTTTTTGCAATTTTTCAGTTACCGATTTTGCAATGCTTTTTGCAAGCTCCTTATCACAGCTCGCTTCTTTTACTAGCGCCTCTGCTATTTTCGATTCATCATACTCTTGACGCTCTGTTTTAGTAGCTGAATCTACCATTAATGCAAAATCAAGAGAGTTTGTTCTTTTACTTAGTTTCACAACATTCAACATATGTGTTTTCTCCTTCTTAATCCTTATTTATTTTTTATCCTTTGTATTAAGTTTATATTACATTTATTTAAAAAAACTTTACTTAACATTTTTTTGTGCTATGATATTTGTATCATGGAGGTAAAAAGTTATGAAGTTAAACCCAGATACTCTAAAAGTAGAAAAAGTTAGAAAAGCATTGTCTGTTAATAATGGTTTTTGTCCTTGCGTATTAACTAAAAGTGAAGACACTCTTTGTCCTTGCAAAAAGATGAGAGAAAATAGTGAGTGTGTTTGTGGGCTATATATAAATGAATAATATTTATTCTTTTTTAACTAAAGTTGCAATACTTTTTCCAGTTAAATTTGACTGACGAATTATTGCATGTTTTTCTCTATACAAAATGTATTTTTTAGCAAGTGTAAATTTGCCAAATTCCATTAATTTACATTCAATAATATCTTGTATTTCTTCAATATGCATTGTTGGTTTTTCTAAACTCTCTATATAGTTTGTAATAAACTCTATTAAAGATTTTGATATTTTATCTTTTCCACCAACTTCATCATTGGCTTTGCTTACTGCTATTATTATTTTATTTCTGTCGTATTCTACTTTTCTTCCATCTCTTTTTATTACTTTCACAGAGGCTTCCCTCCCCTTCAAACACATGACCTTTCGGTCACAATTCAATCTTCATTTTTCATTATTTTTTTCATAATTTATTATGCTTTTTCAATCAGCGTAAATGCATTTTATCACCCCCAGAAATAATGTCAAATCTCTAGTAGTTATGTTTATTGTTTTTGTGTTTCGCTTGTACTAGTAGTTACACCGGTTACTTTTTTATATTCTGAGAAATGTTAAATTTGGTCAAAATTGTATATCTATTTTCGTTCTAAGCTTACCTAATTTTACATTACATTTACATTACATTTTGATGTCATTTTTCGCTTTTATCAAAAATTAGTCGACATTTTAGTGAATTACATAATAAAACGATAATAATTCCTATTTTCATTTTTTGCAAAAAAACAGAGCTGAATACATTAATTCAGCTCTGTTTTAAAATCATTTCTATTTCATTATTTCTAAAAATTCTTCCCCATCTATTTTTTCTTTTTCTAACAATACTTCTGCAACCGCTTTTAGTTTATCAAGATTCGCTCTTAATATACTTTCTGCTTTTCTATATGCATCATTTATTATATTTTTAACTTCTTCATCTATTTTGCCAGATGTTTCTTCACTAAAGTTCTTTTGTTGAGTAAAGTCTCTTCCTAAAAACACCTCTTCTTGACCTGACCCAAAAGTAATTGTTCCTAGTTTGTCGCTCATACCATATTTAGTAACCATGTCTCTTGCAATTTTTGATGCTCGTTCTATATCGTTACTAGCTCCTGTTGATACATCTTCTAAAACTATACTTTCTGCAACTCTACCTCCTAGTAATGATATAATATTTTCTTCCATCTCAGATTTACTCATAAAATATCTATCTTCAGATGGCCTATACATTGTATATCCACCTGCCATTCCTCTTGGTACTATTGATATTTGATGTACATCATCTTGTGTTGGTAAAAACTGACTTACAACTGCATGACCTGCTTCATGGAATGCTACCAATTTTTTCTCTTTGTCGCTTATTACTCTTGATTTCTTTTCAGGTCCCATAGTTACTTTAACCATAGCATCTTCAATTTCTATCATATTAATTTCTTTTTTATCTCTTCTTGCTGCTAAAAGTGCAGCTTCATTTAAAACATTTTCCAAGTCTGAACCTGCAAATCCTGCTGTATTTTTAGCTATTGTACCTAAGTCTACATCATTAGCCAATCTTTTCTTTCTTGCATGAACTTCAAGTATTTCTTCTCTTGCTTTAACATCTGGTGTTCCTACTACTATTTGTCTGTCAAATCTTCCTGCTCTTAATAATGCTTTATCTAGTACATCTGGTCTGTTTGTGGCAGCCAAAACAATAACTCCTTCATTTGTAGCAAACCCATCCATTTCAACAAGCAATTGATTTAATGTTTGTTCCCTTTCATCATGTCCTCCTCCAAGTCCTGCTCCTCTCTGACGGCCTACTGCATCAATTTCATCTATAAATATAATACATGGTGCACTTTTTTTGGCTTGGTCGAATAGGTCTCTAACTCTTGATGCACCAACTCCAACAAACATTTCAACAAAGTCAGACCCACTTATTATAAAGAATGGTACTCCTGCTTCTCCTGCAACTGCTTTAGCAAGCAATGTTTTACCTGTACCTGGATGCCCCACCAACAATACACCTTTTGGTATTCTTGCTCCCATATCTGTAAACTTCTTTGGTGATTTTAGAAACTCAACTATTTCTTGTAACTCTTCTTTTTCTTCTTCCACACCTGCAACATCTTTAAATGTTACTTTGATTTTGTCTGTTCCATTTAACAGCCTTGCTTTACTTTTCCCAAATGACATTGATTTGTTTCCACTTTGACTTGGGTTCATAAGTAATAGCCAGAACAGCAAGAATATAATTAAAAGCACAAATGGTGAGAATATGCTTAAAATTGTTACAAATATTGATTCTTTATCTTGTGATACCGTAATTTGTCCTTGTAAAATATTTTCTGATATTTGGTCCATAAAACTATCTATACTTGGAATTGCAACTTCTTTTTGTGATGATTTAGAAGATGTATCTGCCAATTTTGATGATGCATATATTGTCCCTTTATCTGCAGATATTTGTATTTCTGTTATTTCTCCAGTCTCTATTTTATTTATTAATTCAGAATAGCTCATTTTTGTATCTGGATTATGATATATTGCATTTATTAGCCATATAAATATTATTCCAATTACTAACCATGCAGCTAGCGTTTTTATTCCACTTTTCAAAATTAATTCCTCCTATTTTTTTGGGGGACATTCCTCACTATTTAAATACTTTTCGTAGCAAGAGGTGTGTACCCCATCCTTTTTTTAATATAACATAGTTTTACTATCTTTTCAATCTTTTTTTAATAAATAATTATTCTTTTCTATATTATTTTTATATGTATTTTTTTATTTTTTACATGAACCTTTGTATTTTTATTTGGGCATAAAAATTTATTGCCTACATTATTATTGCACAATTTTATTATGTCTTCAATATGTATTTTCTCTATGCTTTTTGTATTACCAAATATTTTATTTATTGAATATAATATTATCCTTTTTTGAATTATTTGTTCTTTATTATTAAATTCCTTTAAATCTAACACAATTTCGTTTTCGTTTTCTTCAATACATATTTCATTATATGCTTCTTTTGTTTTTATTTTTATATAATCTGTTTCTTCTATCGCTATTACCGATAACCTTTCAATTGCCTCTAATATATTTGGATTAAATTCTTTTTCAATATATGGCAAAACTATATTCCTTATTTTATTTCTTGTATATATGTTATCATCATTAGATTCATCATGTCTTGGATTTAATTTTTCTTGTTTTACATATTCTTCTATATCTTTTCTTTTTATTTTTATTAATGGTCTAATATATATACCGTTTTTTTCTTCAATTCCTTTTAACCCATTTGTTCCACTACCTCTTATAATATTCATTATTATTGTTTCTGCGTTATCATTACTATTATGTGCAACTGCTACTTTGTTAGAATTAGTTAGTTTCATAACTTCATTAAAAAATTCGTATCTTATTTCTCTTCCTGTTTCCTCAATCCCTTTTTTATTTTCTTTTGCAATCTTTTTAATATCTGCATAATGTACAAAACATTCTGTATTTATTTTTTTACAGAAATCTATAACATATTCTTCATCCTTTATTGCATTTTTTCTAATCCCATGATTCACATGTGCAGTAACAAAATCGAAATTTATTATTTTTTCGTTTTTAATTTCATTTAAAATATTAAGCATGGCAATAGAATCTGGTCCGCCAGATACTCCCAGCACAATTTTATCGCCAGATTTTATTAATTCATATTTTTCAATTGTTTCTAATACTTTTTGTTTTAACACAAGCTTCCTTTCTGCCAGTGGGGACACCTCTGCCAGGAGGGACGGTTCTCGTGGCAGACCTGTCCCCTGTGGCAGATTTAATACCTCTTCTCCAGATTTGCATTTGTTCCCAATTTATGCTATAATTGATGACACATTAACTTTTGCAAAAGGAGGAATATGGACAAGACTAGTTGGTTGTATTTCTGCATTTTACTTGCTTGGGCCATTATCTTTGAAACGTTAATACTGCCAGATGATGGATTTCCCACAGTAATGGTATTTGTTTGGTTGGCTCTTGGTCTATTATTGCTGATAATAACTTTCATTGGTAAAGACCTAGCTAATAAATTGAAACACCGACACGACCGCCTTAAAAAGAGGCAGGTGTTCTTTAAAAATATTGATGAAGAAGATTTACATCAATAATAATTCCTAACGAGGGTTGGAACATTTTCCAACCCTCATTTTGTTCTCTAGTCTAGTCTCTAGTTTCTAGCCTAGTATCTCTTTTCCAAGTTTGCGAATTTAGTATAACTTGGAATCCATGCAACTTCTACTGTTCCTGTTGAACCACCTCTATGTTTAGCTAAAATTATTTCTGCAATATTTTTCTTTTCGCTTTCTTCGTTATAATAATCATCTCTATACAGAAATATAACTAAATCTGCATCTTGTTCTATTGCTCCAGATTCTCTTAAATCTGAAAGCATTGGTCTATGGTCTTCTTTTCTTTGTTCTGCTGCTCTCGACAATTGAGATAATGCTATTACTGGAATATTCAACTCTTTTGCCAATATCTTAAGTGACCTACTTATTTCAGAGATTTCTTGTTCTCTGTTTGAATTTCTTTTTCCACTTCCTTGCACTAACTGCAAATAATCTATTATAACTAGCCCAATATTTTTTTCCAATTTTAGTTTTCTACATTTAGCACGTATTTCCATTACTGAAATACCTGGAGTATCGTCTATATACATTGGTGCATCAGATAATCTACCTAAAGTAGATGCAAGTTTTAGCCAGTCATCATCTTCTATTTGGCCTGTTCTTATTTTATTACTATCTACCATTGCCTCACTGCATAAAATTCTATTTCCTATTTGCTCTTTCGACATTTCCAAGTTAAATATCGCAACTGGTATATTGCTATTTATTGCAACATTTGTTGCAATATTTATTGCAAGTGCAGATTTTCCCATCGCAGGTCTTGCTGCCAATATTATTAAATCTGAATTTTGAAGTCCTGCTGTTTTATAGTCTAAATTTTTATATCCAGTTGGAATACCACTTATATATCCTTTTTTATTATATAACTTTTCAAGTTGTGCAAAGGTTTCTACCAAAACATCTTTTATTGGCATATATCCCTTTGTGTTTTTCTTGCTTGCCAGTTCAAACACTCTTTTTTCTGCCATGTCCATTATGTTGTCTACTTCTTCGTTTTCACTATAACCCAAAGATATAAGTTCATTTGCAGTATGAATTAGATTTCTAAGCATTGCTTTTTCTTCAGCAATTTTTATGTATTTATCTACATTGGCAGTTGTTGGCACTCTTTCAGGCAAACCTGCTAAATATTCCAACCCGCCAACTCTTTCCAGCTTCCCTGCTTCAACTAGTTCTGCTTTAACTGTAATAATATCTATTGGCTCACTTTTAGAATACAAATTCAATATTGCTGAATATATTGCTTTATTGTCTTCTCTATAAAACGCATCTTCTCTCAGCACTTCAATAGCAGATATAACAGCATCTTTATCTGTTAACATACAGCCCAAAATGGCTTGTTCTGCTTCAATATCGTGTGGTGGTATTTTCCCTAAATTCATATTTTGCTCCTTTCGTGCCAGGTTGCCAGGAGGGACGGTTCTCGTGGCAGACGTGTCCCCAGTGGCAACTTACATTTTTCTTAAAGTTTCTCTTCCAATTTGTAAAATTTCTGCAACTTTTCTATTTGAAACTTTCCCTTTGTCTCTAACCTCTATAAGAAAACTTTTTAGTTTTTCTTTATCTGTTTTTATTTCTTCTATGGTAATATTATTTTGAGTTAAATAATCATTAATTACATCTTTGCTTTTATATTTATTCTCTACATTAACTGAATCTTCTAAAAAATCTTCACAAATATAAATCTTGTGTATCTCATTAAACTGCTCCAGATATCCTCGAATTCCTCCAAACACTAAGCCTATAGTATCTTTTGTGGCTACCCCTTGTCCTTTCATATAGTCATTATAGCTAGAATATTTATATTTATTTAATTCATTAGCTATACCTGCCTTTACAGGATTATTATGTATATAAACTATACAGCTTAACAAGTGTCGTTCTGTTTGAATTGCTTCACTTAAAAATCTATCTCGAAATACATATCCCACTCTTTCATTTTTTGTATTGTAATATATTCCATAAGTTAAATTAATCTTTTGCATTGCTTGTGACAATCCTTCTATTTGTTCTGCATTAATTAACAAATGTGCATGATTATTCATAATACAGTAAGCAATTATCCTTATATTGTGTGTTTTATAATATTTCTTTATTAGATATAAATATGTTCTAATATCTCTTTCGTCTTTAAATATTTCTTCTTTAGCTATCCCTTGTGTTATTACATGTAAAAATGTTGTGTTTAAACTTTTTCTTGCTCTTCTAGGCAAATAAAATCACTCCTATCTTTTTTTATTTATTTGCCCCCGTTATTATTTAATTATCTTATAATTTCCAAAATTTCTATCTACACTTCCCCTGATTATCTTTGTTCGGACTCGTCTGCCAAAAAAGAACCGTCCTTCCTAATATTTCCGCAAGTTGCCACTGGGGACAGGTCTGCCACCAGAACCGTCCCTACTGGCAGAGGTGTCCCTACTGGCAGGCTATCATTACAGATAGTCTTGCTGAAACTCCCTCGTGTAGTTTTATTTCTACTTGTGTTCCACCTATGTTTTTTATTGGTTCTGATAATACAATTTTCTTTTTATCTATATCTATGTTATGTTCTTGTTTTAAAGTTTCAGATATTTCTTTAGATGTTACTGCTCCAAACAGCTTGCCATTCTCTCCTGCTTTTACTTTCAAATTCAATGTAATGCCATTTATTTTTTCTGCTACTTTTTTGGCATCTTCAAGTTCTTTACTTTTCCTAGCAGTCTCTGCATTTTGTCTTACTTTTAGATTGCTCATGTTTGCCTCGTCTGCTGGCACAGCCAAATCTTTCGGAAACAAATAATTCCTTGCATACCCGTCTGCTGCATTTATTACCTGATCTTTTTTGCCCACTCCCTTTATGTCTGCTTTTAGTAAAACTTTCATCCAAAACCCTCCTTTTTATTAAAACTTATTCTCCATTCTCTAGCAAGTATTCATTTATTCTAATTATAAGTTCATTTCTTGCATCTTCTAATGTCATGCCTTCAAGTTGAGCTCCGGCTAATGTTATATGTCCACCTCCGCCCAATTTTTCAAGTATAATTTGAACATTTATATCTCCAATTGAACGTCCGCTTATGTACACTTTATCATCAATTTTTCCCATAACAAAAGATACTGTTATATTGCTTATTGTTAATAATTCATCTGCTGCTTTTGCACAAATTAAATTTGTATTTTTGTTTTCTTCTTCATATACAGATATGGCAATATTTTCATTAATAATCTCTGATTTTTTAACTATTTCAGATATTATATTGTAACTTTCCAAATCTGCCTGAAACCACTTTTTTACTTTGATTATATCTACACCAAATTTTCTCAAATATGCTGCCGCTTCAAATGTTCTAACACCTGTTTTAAATGTGAAATCTTTTGTGTCAACCATAATTCCGCCATATAAGCTCTCAGCTTCTATTAATGCAAGTGGTATTTCTTCTTGTGCATATTGTATTATTTCTGTAACCAGTTCCGCTGTTGAAGAAGCATATACTTCATGGAAATTTATAATTGTATTTTCTATATGCTCAGTTCCTTTTCTATGATGGTCTATTACTATTTTCTTTTCTGTTTTATTAAGCAGTTCTGGAAATTCCACATATTCAAAATTGCTGGTATCTACAATTATTAATAACGAATCCCCAGTTATTAGCTTTGTTGCCTCTTCTTCAGTTATAATTACACCTTTATACTCTTCCTGAGCTTCCAAATCTTCCAAAAACTTAGTTAATGTATTTCCAGTTGGTTCTGAAATTATATAACAATCTTTGTTTAAAGTTTTAGATAATCTATATAACCCCAAAGCAGAACCAATCGAGTCTATATCAACATTATTATGCCCCATAATTAATATGTTTTCAGATTCTTTCATTATGCTGGAAATCGAATGAGCTATGGTTCTTGCTTTTATTTTTGTTCGTTTTTCAACTTCAAGTGTCTTTCCACCATAAAACTTATATTTTCCATCTTTTCTAACTACTGCTTGGTCTCCGCCACGTCCTAAGACCAAATCCATTGCTGTAAGTGCAGATTTATATTTTTCGTAGTTGTTTGTACCTTCATTTGACACTGCTATACTTAATGTAATTTTTGTTTTTGCGTCTGTTTCAATAGTCTTTATTTTTTCCAATAGCTCAAAATTCGATTTCTCTATTTGAGGCAAATATTTTTGTTCAAATATGTATACAAACGAATCTCGCTCTGTTTTTATAATTAACCCATCTGTTTTGCTCGCATCTCTTAGTATTTCTTTTTCTATTTTTGATAATAAATCTATCTTCTTTTCTGGTAACGCATTTTGAATTATTTCTTCATAGTTATCAATCATAGCAATACCTATACAAGTTTTGCTATTGTTGTATGTATCGAACAAATCATTATATTTTGTATCATCAATAAAATATAATGTTAATAAATGTTCTTTTCGTTTTCTTTTATCATTCTTTTTAGATTTCGATACTCCACCATAAATTTTGTATCTTTTTTTATCTATATTGAATGGTTTTGTAATCTCTTTAGTCTCTTTGTTTTTCTCAATTTCTAGCTTAATTTCTTTTACTAATGGGATTAAATAAGTATTTATATCTACTTCTTGAAATTCATCAACAAATTTTCTGCTTCTCCAGACTATATTTCCATCTGTTTCAATTATAACTAATGGCACAGGTGAATTAATTAGGTTGTGTTTTGTTGCTGAATCTACATCTGAAGTTACTTCTTGTATATGGTTAATTATCTCTGTTTTTTTCTTGCTATTTGTCCATATTGAATATAAAACCAAAGCTATGTACATTAAGATTGATGGTATAACCCATCTTATATCATATATACATATTGCTATACACAGAATTCCTATAATAACCAAATATATTTGAACTGCAAATGCTAATTTATTTAAAATTTTACCATTCGAATTTGGCATAAAACCCTTCTTTCTTTTTCATTTTCCCAATAGATATTATACTACACCAATAGGTACTCTGTCAAATGAAAAAGAGGTCTAAAAGCCTAAATAGCGGAGAAAGAAAAATCTTCTCTCTCCGCTATTTAAAGCCATTCCCTTCTGTTAACAAAATGTATTTTCTTATATTTTATTCTTTTTTCCTTAATAACCAGCATCCCGTACTTGCTAGTATTATTCCGCTTATTAATGTGCCAAATGTAAATGCGTCTGAATCTCCTGCCTTAGGAATAATTTTTGGTGATGTAGTTTTAGGCGGTTCTGGTGCCACCGGTGTTACTTTTACTGTTATATCTACATCATCTTTTTCTTCTCCTGTTTCGTCACTTGTTGCTCTTGCCACATTTTTTATTACTTGATTATTTGTGGCTGTAACTGGTACTGTATATGCAAATGTAAATTCCTTACTTTCTCCTGGCTTTAGCACTAGTATTGTCTTTGTCCATGTGCCTGCTGTATCTAAGCTATCTTTTACTATTACATTGTGTAAATCAACTTCACCTGTGTTTTCCACTCTTATTACATAATTTACTGTGTCTCCTGGTTTTACTGTATTACTTTGGCCTGATGCTAATGTTTTGGTTATATCTAATCCTGGTATTTTTACTGTTACATCTACATCATCTTTTTCTTCTCCTGTCTCGTCACTTGTTGCTGTTGCTATATTGTTTATTACCTGATTATTTGTGGCTGTAACTGGCACCATGTATGTAAATGTATATTCTCTAAAATATCCTGTGTCTCCTTCCACGCCGGTTCCTGCTGGCAATGTTGCTATCGTTTTTGTCCATGTTCCTTCTGTATCTAAACTGTCTGTTACTACTACATTGTTCAGTGCCACTTCTCCTGTATTCTCTACTCTTATTACATAATTTACTGTATCTCCTGGTTTTACTATATCACTTTGGCCTGATGCCAATGTTTTGGTTATGTTTAAGCCTGGTACCTTTACTGTTACATCCGCATCATCTGTTACTTCTCCTGTTTCATCACTTTCTGCTGTTGCCACATTGTTTATTACTTGATTATTTATAGCTGTAACTGGTAATGTATATGTGAATGTATATTCTCTACTTCCACCTGCTTCTAACATAACTATTGTCTTTGTCCATGTGCCTGCTGTATCTAAGCTATCTGTTACTGCTACATTGTGCAAATCTACATCTCCTGTATTTGTTACTACTATTTTATATGTTACTGTTTCTCCTGGTAATACTATGCTAGCTTGTCCAGTCGCCAATTCTTTTGTTATACTTAAGCCAGGCACTTTCACTGTTACATCTGCATCATCTGTTACTTCTCCTGTCTCATCACTTGTTGCGGTTGCCACATTGTTTATTACCTGATTATTTGTGGCTGTAACTGGTACTGCATATGTGAATGTATATTCTCTACTTCCACCTGCTTCTAACACAACTATTGTTTTTGTCCATGTGCCTGCTGTATCTAAGCTATCTGTTACTACTACATTGTTCAGTGCCACTTCTCCTGTATTCTCTACTCTTATTACATAACTTACTGTACCTCCTGGTTTTACTATATCACTTTGGCCTGATGCTAATTCTTTTGTTATACTTAAACCAGGCACTTTCACTGTTACATCTTCGTCGTCTTCTTCATCTTCTGTTTCATCAGATGTTGCTGTTACAACATTTTTTATTACTTGATTATTTGTGGCTGTAACTGGTAATGTATATGTGAATGTATATTCTCTACTTCCACCTGCTTCTAACACAACTATTGTTTTTGTCCATGTGCCTGCTGTATCTAAACTATCTGTTACTACCACATTGTGTAGTGCTACATCTCCTGTATTTTCCACTCTTATTACATAATTTACTGTACTTCCTGGTAATACTATACTACTTTGTCCAGTCGCCAATTCTTTTGTTACCCATAGACCTGGCTCTTTTACTGTTATATCTTCATCATCTGTTATTGGATCTGGTATTTCATCACTTACTACTGTTGCCACATTGTTTATTATTTGGTTGTTTGTTGCTGTAGTTGGCAATGTGTAACTGAATGTATATTCCACATAGTATGCTGTATCTCCTGGCAATCCTGTTTCTGCTGGCAACATAGCTATTGTTTTTGTCCATGCTCCGCCTACATCCAGGCTATCTGTTATTACTAAATTGTTTATATCCACTTCTCCTGTGTTTGTTACTCTTATTACATAGTTTACTGTACTTCCTGGTAACACAATGCTATTTTGTCCAACCGCCAATTCTTTTTCTATTTTATAGCTTGGCACCTTTACAGTTACATCTTCATCATCTGTTACTTCTTCTGTTTCATCACTTACCGCCATTGCCACATTTGTTATTATTTCGTTATTATTTGCTGTTTCACTTGGCACTGTGTAACTGAATGTATATTCTCTATAATATCCTGTATCTCCTGGCAATCCTGTTCCTGCTGGTAATGTACTTATTGTTTTAGTCCATGTTCCTTCTGTGTCTAAACTGTCTGTTACTATTACATTGTGTAGCGCTACATCTCCTGTATTTTCCACTCTTATTACATAATTTACTGTACTTCCTGGTAATACCACATCTGACTGCCCTGGCGCCAATGTTTTGGTTATATCTAATCCTGGCATTTTTACTGTTATGTCTTCATCATCTGTTATTGGGTCTGGTATTTCATCACTTACCAATGTTGCAATATTGTTTATTATTTGGTTGTTAGTTGCTGTAGTTGGCACTGTATAACTGAATGTATATTCTCTATAATATCCTGTATCTCCTGGCAATCCTGTTCCTGCTGGTAATGTTGCTATTGTTTTTGTCCATGTTCCAAGTGTATCTAAACTATCTGTTATTATCAAATTATGTATATCTATTTCTCCGGTGTTTGTTACTTTTATTACATAATTTACTGTGCTTCCTGGTAATACCACATCTGACTGCCCTGGTGCAAGCTCTTTTTCTATTGTATAGCTTGGCATAATATCACTAAATGTCACTTCTGCCGGACTTGTTTCCAATATAATGTCTTGTATCCATGTATCTGTATATTCATCATAATGCTTTTTCTCATAATAGAATGTATTATTTACTTGTTTATCTTTTAATGTTATATCAATCGCTGATTTAACATTTATATGTACAGCCACTGTAGTATCGCTTTCAAATTCTTCTTCTCCAAAATCAATTGCTACTGCCTTTATATCTGCTGGATTTACTGGTTTAACTGTTGTCCAGTTTCCTGAACTCAAATCACCTGGGGTGTTGCTTGTTGAATAATATATTACTGGATTATATCCCATGCTTTGGGCTTCTGTTAAATCTATATCTACAAATATTAGGTCCGCTTCGCTTCCTCTTTCAGCTCCGTTATATAATTCATCTCCTACATGTGGTAATACATCATATAAAACCACATTTTTATATGTGTTATTCAATGTAGACACACTTAACTTATATGAAAATACTTTCCCTATTGTTTCTTGTCCACTTGTTCCATATGCAGACATATCTGTTGTTTTTACCTGTGTTTTTATTGCCTGTGCACTTGAATCTAATGTTCTTTGTATTTGTATTGTGCTTGTAGCTCTTCTTACATATTCATCTTGTATACCATTTTGGTTTAAGTCTACCCATGCATTTGTAACTGTTCCGTTATCTACTCCACCACTGCTACAATCAAGCCCTACTGTAGTATCTGGCTCTGTAATTACTAAATATGATTCATAACTTACATTGTCTGTTCCATTAAATACGTTAATATCTACTATTCTAGTTTTTATACTTACTACAGAAGCTGTATTTTTCAGTATAACCAATTGTCTGTTTGTTCCATTAAAATTATCTATAATTATTACTTCTCCAAGTGTACCTGATTCACTTCCAGAAATATACTCTATCCCCATTGGTAATAGATGCACAAAATCAGATGAAGTCTTTACTACAGAACCTGTACCCCTTGCATAGCGATAAGTAATGGTATTTTCATAATATTTAGTAGTTCCATTATATATATAATTTCTAACACTGTTACTATCATTATAATTAAGATTAGTCGTGTATTCTAATATATCTGCTACAACATTTCTGCTATTCATATGAAAATATTTATATTTGTTATATATTAACATATGTATTGCTTCTAAATTTTCGGCATCTCCTGTATAAGCACCTGCTATTCCATCTATATGCCCAACACCAGAATTTACGCAATCCATTGAATGAAAAGTTTCAAATTTATTAATCTGCCCTGAAATTAATTTTGCCACACCTGTAGCAGTTAATCTTATATATCCAGTAATTTGATTTGTAGATGTTGAAGAATATTCATTAATATTGATATATTCTTCTGGGTCATGATATATTACTTTTAATCTATATGATAAATTAGAAGGTATAGCTATTGTATTGGAAACATTATTATTAATATTATCTTGTATTAATTGCCATGTAGTGTCTGTTTCTGCCCCCATTCCCCATAAAGAAATTTTGCTACAACCAGGTACTGCTCTTAATCTTATCTGATAATAATTCATATCTTCTGGCAACAGTTCATAATATGATCCTCCAGAAAATTCGCCCACTGCTTGAGGTAAATCCAGTCCTATTTCTATATTTCCATGGCTTCCATCATAACGCTTCCCAAACCATATATAATCATATATTACATTAGTTGTATTGATTTCATCTATTCTCCATGAAGAATTAGTACCTACACTGCTATATAAAATCCCACTAATTACATAGTCTGTTTCCTCAAAATTATTATCTTCAAACCCAGGTGCATAAGTATCTACAGTTGTTGTAGTTGTAGATGTTTTTGGCACGTCAAATTCGGTCGAGCCTTTATATTTTACTTTATATTCTGCTGTATTTGTTATTGTTCCTACACCTAATGGGAAATCACTTTTCTTATACATAACTGTTAATACTATGTTTGGGTTAAAGTTGGTTGTAACTGATGTATATTTAAGTGATGTTCCATTAATTGTATATCCTGCTGGTGATGCCTCACCTGTGTACCATAAAAGAACACCAGCATTATTTCTTAATTGTACAAGTGTACCACCATTTGTAATTATATCTGATAATTCAACTTCTGTAACTGCTCTAGTATAGTTTGTATAACCTATTACTATTCTAAAATCTACAAAATAATAATCTTCTAAATTTCCATTAAAAATACTTCCTGGAAGATTTTCCAATCCTCTTGGTCTAAACGTTGTTTTTGATTGAGTTTTAGTAATACTTGTTGCATCTTTTCTTGTTGTAATTGTAAATGTTAAATCTTCTGCTTCTTCTTCAGCTTCATATCCGGGCGCAATACTTATTAGTTCTGCCTTCATTCCAGTATATATTATATTTCCGTCTTCGTCTGGCATACAGTTTCTAACAGGTATTACAAATCTTACTTTTACATCTCCAGATACTGTCGAATTCAGAGGTGCTACGTTGGTAAGGGTAATGTATCCATCTTTTGCTATAGTTCCTGCTTGATAGTCAAATATCTGATCTCCTGCTGATGTATCATATTGGAAAGTTGTACTTGTAGTATCTAAATTCGGAGCTGGTACTATTATAGACAAACTACCTATTGGATAATATGCGCCTGTTTCCAGCATCTCCAAATCATAATGTATGTCTACAATTATATCAACTGTAGCACTAGACGAAGCAGCTGGTACAATTGTAATGGTTTGCTCATGATTCTCTGCAAAAGTTGTAGATATTACCGTTCCCGCTTCTCTAAAAAAAACTCCTTCTTCAGTCATTAAGTATTTCGCTTTATCATTGTAATTATTAAATAATTTAGAAAAATACTCACTTTGTTGTGAAGGTATTATACTTTGTATTAAATTATTTTCTAAACCATGCAATAGCAATATTCCTATTGTTGCTAAAATCACTCCCAATATTAAAATCACACCTATGGTTTTGCCTTTACTTGTTTTTAAGTTTATCATTTCAACTCTCCCCTTTTTACGAACATTTTTCAATCATGTTATTATATATCTCTTCATACATATATATATTTATTATAAGGGTTTTAAATTACAAGTCAATGGCTCTATTTGCCTATGTTACTTGCTTTTGAGTTGATTTTATTTACGGAAACTTATATTATAAATCATATTTTTTTAATATTATATTTTAATTATTTTTAAGTTACATTAATGCTATTTTTCTTTATAATTCTTACGGATGTCTGAAAAAGGGACGGTTCTCGTGGCAGACGTGGGTGAACACCTGGGGACGGAGAAAAGTGGGTTGCCAGTAGGGACGGTTCTCGTGGCAGACGTGTCCCCTGTGGCAGATTAAAATCTGCCACAGGGGACACGTC
>Ga0082212_10003449_pt1 | contig 22444 bp, 24 predicted proteins | sample TergutNt197P3_FD_71548 | JGI IMG/M metagenome (GOLD analysis project Ga0082212, IMG submission 71548) | Neocapritermes taracua P3 segment gut microbial communities from Petit-Saut dam, French Guiana - Nt197 P3 | ecosystem: Host-associated > Arthropoda: Insects > Digestive system > Gut ...
GCGCGTACCAAACGCGCGGCCAGCTTCTCCTCGGAGTCTGTGCCGCGCCCGCGCAAACGGCGCTCGAGTTCCGCCATATCGGGCGGTACGATGAATATGGACACTGCGTCAGGCTCCTTTTCCATCACCTGCATAGCGCCCTGGATCTCGATCTCAAGGAGAACGTCTTTCCCGGCCGACAGATACTCATAGATCGGAAGTTTCGGCGTCCCGTAAAACTCGCCTACATACTCGGCGTACTCGAGAAAATCCCCGCGTCCGATCATTGCCGAGAATTCCCCGCGTGTAACAAAATAATATGATTTCCCGTCTGTCTCTCCGTCGCGCGGCGCGCGAGTCGTCGCCGATACAGACAAGACTATGTCCCTGCTTTTCTTAAGCATATAGTCTATCACAGTACTCTTGCCGGTACCGGAGGGGGCCGAGATGATGAAAAGCCTGCCCGTCTTATTGCTCATCGCTGTATGCTCCCGTATCCTGATCGTTTTTACCGGCAAGACGCCCGGCAACCGTTTCAGGCTGAATTGCCGAGAGGATGATGCAACCATTGTCTGTTATTATGACGGCTCTGGTACGCCGGCCGTAAGTCGCGTCAATCAACTGGCTCTTTTCGCGCGCGTCTGAGATTATCCGTTTTATCGGCGCCGATTCCGGGCTGACGATCGCGATGATCCTGCCTGCGGAAACCATGTTCCCGAACCCTATGTTTATCAGTTTCAAACAGCCACCCCCCGCAGTAACCCCCGTCATGATCATAGATCATGTGTTCATTCAATATTCTGCGCCTGCTCGCGTATCTTCTCTATCTCCGCCTTCAGGTCGACGACCAGCTTAGCCATCTCAGGGTCGTTGCCTTTCGAACCGATAGTATTCGCTTCCCTGTTGAACTCCTGAACAAGAAAATCTATTTTCCTCCCCACAGGCTCCTTGCTGTCCAGCAAACCGCGCAGCTGGTCGATATGGCTGCGCAGCCTGACGATCTCCTCATTTATCGCGACCCGTTCCGCGAACAAGGCCGCCTCGGTCACAATACGCGCATCGTCGATATCCGACGTCTGCAATATCTCGGTCATTTTGGTTTCCAGTTTCTTTCTGTACTCCGCTACGCTCCTTGGCGAGATATCTTCTATGACAGATATGAGCCTCTCTATTTCGACAAGCCGGGCGGAAATATCAGCATAGAGCTTTCCGCCCTCGCGGATACGCATTTCATCAAACCCGGTAATCGCGCCCTCAAGCGCCGAGCAAACGTCCGCGGAAAGCCGCTCCATATCAGCCTCTCGTTTTTTCACCTGTAATACATCGGGGAATTTTGTAATATCGGTTGCGCTTATGTTGACCGTCAGGCCATATTCTTCCGCCAAAGATTTTAAAACGAGGACATACGCCTCCGTCAGCGGGCGGTTTACGCTTATTTCCACATCATCGGCATTTGAAGTATCTATCGTAATATAGACGTCGACTTTCCCTCGCGAGATGCATTTTTGCACTACCGCCTTTATCGGCTCCTCGATCGAAAAATAAATCCTCGGGATTTTAACTGTGCAGTCGAGATACCTGTTATTGACGCTTTTGATCTCGACCACTATTTCCATTTTACCGGAAACGCCTTTACCGACGCCAAACCCGGTCATACTCTTTATCATTTTTACTTCCTCTTATGTATCCGTTCCATATAGAATAATATCACTTTTGAATAACCGAAATCGAACAGGATAAAAACCGCGTTACCCGCGATATACAACAAAGCGTTACCGTATGAGCGGCTCGTGAAAGCTATGAACAACTCTTTAAGGGCAAAAAACGCAAGCGTCAAAGAAGCGTTGAAAATGATCAGCTTACCCAGCCATTGGAGCGCGATCCGGCCGATACGCTCAACGAGGTTCTTCACGACCGGATAATAGCCGAAAAACATGACGTACAGAAACGGGGCGGTTTTTACAGGAACCATCAGCACAGAGAGCGCGGAGCTTATAATGAACACAGAAACCCCGGAACCCAGTCCCGTTTCGACGACCGCCGCCGCGACAAACAACGACGCCAAAGCGGTTATGCCCAGCTGCCCTGTAGGCAGCACGGATGCGATATAAAGCGACACTACGCAAAGCGCTGAAAAAAGGGCGGATAAAGTTATTGTTCGAGTTTTATTGTTCATAAGTTACTTATTGCTCCGAGCCTTGGCTCAGCCGCTCTGATTTCATTCCGAAAGTTGAGGCATGGACGCCTCAACTCGCGAGTGGAACAGGATTGTGGCTCCGAGCGGCTATGAACGCAAATCAGAGCGACTGAGCCAAGGCGGCTTGTTCCCCGCTACCCGCAGCGGCAGCACATGTTCATGCACAGCATGGCTGTGCAAATATCGCATGCGTCGCACCCGCCGCCATGCGCAAGCGGCCCCCTCCCGTACGGGCTGTACGGATAGCCGCCCTGATTCATCATCGCGAGGGCCTGCCTGTACTCATTGTTGTTCGGCTCCATTCTGACCGCAGCCTGAAAATGCTGCTGCGCATCGTCTATCCACCCCTTACGGTAGTACATGCTCCCCATGAGGAAGTACCATTCCGCATTCCTTGCGGGGAACGCCTTCAGCAAATCTTCCGCCAGTTGGAGATCTCCGGAGTTGATCGCCGCCCGCACTCTGGTACTCTCGGCGCTCGCACCCGACGCGCTCGTATAACCGCCGCTGCGGCGGCTGCCCGCGCCGCCGTCCCGCATCCTCAGGATACTGTTATACGCCTCGTTGACCTCTTTCATTTTCTCCTGAGCGAGATCGGACAGAGGGTTGTCATGATAGTTATCAGGATGATACTTACGCGCGAGCTCGCGATAAGCCTTCTTTACCTCATCGTCAGTCGCATTGGGTGAAATACCGAGTATGCTGTATGGATCATTCATAAATCAAGTCCATTTCTGTTCTGCCGGCGGCGTACCGGCCAGTTCCCTTCGAGTACCCGTGAACATGCAAACGGCATGCCCAGATAAACGATATTGCCGGCTATCTGAGTCCACACATTTTCCGGAAGCAGTTCAAACGCGGCGCAAATCAAGTTATTCGAATGAGTCAGGGTCGCCCTCAGCAATTCTTTGATATCATCGGAAAGCTCTCCTCCGCCGGTCCGGAACCTCGCCTCAACGGCGTTGTATCTCCCGGCTTTCATGTCCTTCGCATAATCGTCAAACGCGTCGAGGATATATATCCAGCGCCCCGCATGATATAAAAGCTCCGACATAACACGTCGCTTCTCCGGATCCGGCGACTCCTGCACGGCTGCCTTGAGTATCAGCGCGAACTTGTCTGCGGCGCCGTCAAGCGATTTATCGGCGCCCGACTCGTATTCCGCCAGCGCGGCAATTTCTTCGCTGACCCTGCCGTCGAATTCAGGGAACTCCCGGGCCGCTTTTTTGTATGCCCCTGACAGCGCCAACGCCGCCAGCCTGTGGGGGATCGATTTCATAAAAGGCTCGTCCGCAGAAGTGTCGCGGAGTTTCCACCAGGTAAGTATAACACTGTACGCGGCGCCGGCGTCGAGAGCCTCGTTCCGGGCGCAGTACTTCTTCGCGCGCAGCGGGCTTGCCATACAGCGCCTTCGTTTAATGCTGAGCGGCTCGTCCCGCCCCCATAAAAGCATGACCAGGAACACGAGCTCATAGTTCAGTATGAATCTTGCCGCCGGTCCGTACTTTTTCCCAAGCGCATGGCACAACCCGCAGTAGCAGGCTTTGAAACGTTCCAGCTCATAGACTTTCAGCTCGCCCTGCATCGGGCGTATATAACCGAACATAGCGTTATTCTCTTTGTATATTGACCGTGATGTAGTAGTTAACCCCTATAGCGCCAACGTCGGCGTCGATGCCGTAAATATTGACCCTTGCGGATAACCTCTGCGTACCAAGCCCGATCTCCGCCGGCAGCGCGGCGACGACGGTCAGGTTCGCCTCCGTGATGTTGTCAAGGTCTTCCTGCCTGCCGCGTATCCTCACGTCGACGCTCTGCGTTCTGATATCGACTATATACCCGGGCTGTTCGCCTGTAACGTGTAAACTCGGGCTCAGAACTGTCAAGTATTTTATCCCGACTCCAAGGACTTCGACCAGGACCTGCGCATCTTTCTCCCCCGAAATGTTTGTAAAATGGTTTGGCAGCGGTATCGGGAACACATTGGTGTCGGAGTATTCAAACCTGGTCAGGTCTATGGTGCTGAGGCTTATGCTGTTAAAGTCCCTCAGGTCTTCCGGATCGCCGGCTATAGTTATGCTCGGAGGGTCGCAATAGTAATTCGTGTTCTGCTGGGTCGCGCCGGAACCATATATGAAATCAACCATCAGCGTTACTTCCTTATACATCCTGACCGGTATGGTCACATGTATCGAGTCGTCGCTGAAAGTCAGTTTGGTAAGCAGTTCTGCGTCGATTTCCGAGCCGTCCCTGTCAAGCATGATAAACGGCATATCCTCCGAGAAAGTTGTCGAAAGGTTTTCCCTGTTTATCTGTACTTTTGCCGACTCTATTTCCGCCAGCATCTCAGCCGGGCCGAATACTGTGATGTCCTGGGGGCTGAACTCAGGCAGGTCGCATATGAACCCCTCCGCCGCCCCGCCTGTATACGGGACGTCGACGGGAACAGTCTTTTGAGACATCCTGTCGATGTAAAGCTGAATGCGGCTTACCGACCTTGTGGTCATCCCCGAAGATTTTTCATCTATCCCCTGAGGGTAGTTGATCTCGTATGTCAGCGGCGCGTACCCTCTCTCTGTGATAGTTGAAAGATCGATAACGGCGGAAAGCGAGTTGTTTGTAAGCTTTGACGCGACAGAGCGCGGGCATTCAAAATCAAGGGTGACCGTATCGGGGCGCATATCTGTAATCAGCAGGTTCCTGTCATTTAGTATTTCCTCGTTTATAAGCACGACAGGGATACCCGTGACCTGATGCTGGACAGTCTGATTCTCAGTAATTTCCACATACATCCACAAAGCTATCGAAACAAGCAGTGAAAACGTAATGAAGAACAACTTGCTTGAGAATATTTTATTGAGCGTTTTTCTTATCATTACGCTTTTGCCCTCATCTTCTGCGACCGCTTTCTGCTGTCGGCGGACAGGATCTCGCTTTTCAGGAGCATTTCCAGAGTGTCCCTCGACAGGTGGCGTTTCAGCATCCCGTCGACGGCGACCGATATGGCCCCTGATTGCTCGGAGATAATGATAGCCACGGCGTCGGACCTCTCGCTGATCCCTACGCCCGCCCTGTGCCTCATTCCAAGGTCGCGGCTGAGGTTGATATTATTCGACAGCGGCAGCATGCATGCCGCGGCGAGCAGCCGGTCTTCCCTTATCAGCAGCGCCCCGTCGTGCAGAGGCGAGTTGTGGAAAAAGATGTTTTGGATCAGTTCCGCCGATATGAACGCGTCGACCTTCATCCCTGTCACGGCGAAGTCGTTGAGGCCAACCTCGCGCTCAAACACGATTATCGCGCCGGTCTTGCTTTTTGACATCGCTTCGCAGGCTTCCGAAACGCTGCTGATGCCGGCTTCGACGTCCTGATACCTGCCGCGCTTCCTGAATATCTGGCCCAGCCTCGTGCTTCCCACATGTTCGAACAGTTTCCTGACTTCAGGTTGGAACAGGACTATCAGCACGATGATCCCCATTTGCATAGCTTGCCTGAGTATATATGTCATAACGCTGAGTTTAAGGATGTTTGACAGCCATGCGACAGCCAGTATCAGAATGATGCCTTTTATGACGCTGCTGGCGTTTGTTTTGCGCATGACTGACAGTATTCTGTAGATCAGGTATGTTATTATAAGGATATCAATGATATCCCAAACGCTGATCGTCTGCCCGAGCGTCAGCAGCGTCCCTTGAACAAGCCTGAGCCAGTCTTTGATAGCTTCCATTGTCCCGATCCTTAGTATGGCTATGTAATATAGTGGGTGGCTTCGTACAGTATATAGCAAAAAGCTACAACAGGCAAATTAAATATTTGTTAAAACGCAACTGTATATGAGTATCGTTACTGGTCAGGGGGTATCCGGTAAACTGATTTTTTGAAGCGATTCTTTGTAGCGGAGCGGTGGCGACTGTATATATAACAATACACGGCTTTTTGAGCTGCAAAAAAGCAGTTTACCGGATACTCCCTGGCCTGTGATCCAGCAAAACAACCGCGTGCGAGGAAATCCCCGTGCCGTCGCCGGTGAATCCCATCTTCTCTTCAGTCGTTGCTTTAATGCTTATCGCGCTTACGTCAGACTCGAGAGCCTCGGCGACCCGCTCCCTCATTTGGCTGATATGTTCCGCCAGACGCGGGGCCTGTAAAATGATAGTGATATCCGCATTGCCAAGAGTAAACCCTTTGCCCCGGACCAGCCCATAAACTGTTTTCAGCATATCAATGCTGCTTGCAGCAAGGAATTTATCGTCTGTGTCCGGGAAATGTTCGCCGATATCGCCCAGCGCGAGCGCGCCCAGCATGGCGTCCATCAGCGCGTGCAGCGGCACATCGGCGTCCGAATGGCCGTCCGGCCCGAATCCGCAGTTTATCTCAACGCCGCACAGCACACATTTACGACCATCCTTAAGCCGGTGCGCATCATAACCGTGTCCAATCCGAATGCTCGCGCCCATAGTATTCATTGCCTCATAGCAAGGATCGACTCCGCGATCGCGACGTCTTCCTTTGTCGTTATTTTTATGTTGTATGAACTGCCTTCCGTAATATGGACCTGAACGCCGAGCATCTCCACCGCCATGCAGTCGTCCGTAACTTCTATCCCCTTTTTTATCGCGCCGGTCAGAGCAGCCTTGATGAGGTCGGCGTCAAAGACCTGCGGGGTCTGTATCTCAAAGAGGCCGGTCCTGTCGACTGTCTCCGTTATGATCCTGCCATCAGACCTTTTCAGGGTCGAAGCGACCGGAATACCCGGAGCCGCCGCATAAAATTCAGCGGCCGCCACTATCGTCTGCCCGATGACCGTTTCGGTCACGCAAGGCCTCGCCCCGTCGTGGATAGCCGCCAGATCTGTTTTTTTTGAAACTGCCAGCAGTCCGTTCATTACGGACTCGAGCCTGGTCGCGCCCCCTATGATCACACTCGACGCTTTGCTGAAATCGTGTTTGCCGCAGATTTCACTGACGCTGTCGAGCATATCCTCTCGCGCGACTATTATGATTTCATCTATATATGCGCTGTTTTGGAACGCCGCAAGCGTATGTGCCAGCACGGGCGCGCCACGGATCTCCGTGAAGAGTTTATCCTCGCCTTCCATGCGGCGCGACAAGCCGGCTGCGACAATAACAGCGGCGCAAACCGGCCTTTTTTTTTGTTTTCCGCCGCCTTTTCCCGATACTGCAGCCATATGTTCCATTCCTTTTCAAACGTACGGGCGGATGAGTACATCCGCCCGCGATAATTTGGAGTATATTGCCGAAGTCAGGCGAGCGACGCGTTCAGTCGGGATTCGACCTCTTCATAAGTGAGTTTCTTTGATAAGACGATCTCAGATATGAGTATCTGCTTCGCAGAATGAAGCATTTTTCGCTCTCCCGTGGACAGCCCTTTATCGGCGTCTCTGGTCATAAGTCCCTTTACGACGCGCGCCACCTCTATAAGATTCCCGCTTTTGATCCTCTGCATATTCTCACGGTAGCGCCTGTTCCAGTTTGAGGTCATCTCCGCGTTGATACCCGGTATTGACTCCATAAGGGCGTCGGCCTCGTCCGAATCGACGATAGGGCGCACTCCGATTTGCTCGGTGCTCTCCGTCGGGATCATAACAACCATACCCCCGGCAGGCATCTTCAATATGTAGTACAGCCGCGTGCAGCCATTCATTTTCTTTTCTTCTATACTATCAATGACTCCCGCACCATGCATAGGATGCGCGATCATATCGCCGACGCGAAACATATACCAGCATTCCCCTTTTTATCTGTAAAGCCCTGATCACACAGGTCGCCCGGTTTAAAAGCCTATCCGTACTGCACTGTTGATTTTCTTCCGGCGGAGCAGCCTATGCTTCGTCTCCGCTCTTTTCCTGTTCCGCCTACGGTTCCGCGGGCGCGTCTTCGACAGGTTCTTCTTCCGCTTCCGCGGGCGCGTCTTCGACAGGTTCTTCTTCCGGCTCCGCGGGCGCGTCTTCGACAGGTTCTTCTTCCGGCTCCGCGGGCGCGTCTTCGGTAGGTTCTTCTTCCGGCTCCGCGGGCGCGTCTTCGGCCGGCTCTTCTTCCGCTTCCGTAACAGTTAGCTCCGGCTCAGTCTCCTCGCTTTCGTCTTCCGCCGCTTCGTCATCCGCCGCTTCGTCATCATAATCCGGCGGCGGCGGGGAGTCAGTGTCATATACGATGACCGGCGTGTTGTCGGCGGCGGACGCCTCGGCGACATCCTCATCGTTCTGACGCTGTGATGAGGGGTCGATAAGCGCCCTTATGCTCAGCGAAACTTTTTTTCGGTCATTGTCGATTTCGGTGATTTTCACATCGACCAGCTGCCCGTCGGAAAGAACCTCGGATGGCAGCCCGATCCTGTGATCCGTAATTTGAGAGATGTGGATCAGTCCATCGACTCCGGGGTTGATCTCCGCAAAAGCTCCAAATGGCATCAACTTTACGACTTTTACGGTTACGATATCTCCGACCGCGTTATGTGACGTAAACTTGATCCACGGATTGTCTTCATTCTTTTTATACCCGAGGGATATCTTTCTGGTTTCTTTATCAAACGACAGGACATAAACGGACACTTCGTCGCCGACTGCCATGACTTCCGACGGTTGCTTGATCCGTGTCCAGCTCAGCTCGGATATGTGGATCATCCCGTCGACTCCGCCGATATCAACGAAAACTCCGTATGAAGTCATTGACTTGACAACGCCGTTATACTGCTTGCCTGTCTCGATCCCTGTCCAGAGGCGGTCGGATTTTTCACGCCTCTCATCAGCCTGCACGGCCCGTATCGAGCCGACGACGCGCCTCCTCGACTGATTGACCTCGGTTACTCGCAGCTTGACCGTTTTCCTGACAAGCTCCGTCATCGGCGCGGATTTTGGAAGCCCCGTCTGTGACGCCGGTACAAACACGCGGACGCCCTTGACATTGACTACGATACCGCCTTTGTTTTCTTCCGTAACTATGCCTTCGACAATAGTCCTGTTTTCCCTGGCAGATTCGATAATATCCCAGTTCTTGATCGCGTCAAGGCGCTTTTTCGACAGCATGACCATGCCTTCGACGTCGTTTACGCGCATAACGAACGTCTCGATCGAATCGCCGACTTTGATTATGTCATCTATATTTGAGTTCGTGTCGTCCGTGAACTCGCTGATCGGGATATAGCCCGACTGCTTAGTCCCAAGATCGACCGAAACCTCCGAAGCGGTGATCGATGTGACAATACCGGTCACCTTCTGACCTGTATGTAAAGTTTTTATTGATTTTTCAAGCATTTCCTCGAAAGACTCGACTCCCTGCTGGGCTTCCCCATCCGCCGTGTCGTCGTCTTCAGCGAGGGCCGGCGTATCAGACTCGTCCCGTGCAGCAGGCGTTTCCGCAACTTCAGGCGTTTCCTGCTCCGCAGCGTCGCAAGTCCCTGTGTTTTCCTGTATAGCGCCGGGTTCATCAGTTTCGTCCTGCAGCGCTGTTTTATCGGTATCCGCAGGTTCATCCGAAGTACCGTCATCCTCCGCAGGCGTTTCCTCCGCTTCTGTTTGCGCGGGTTTGTCCTCCTGCTCCGGTTCGACAGCATCAGCTTCTTCGTACTGACACCCTGCTGCTTCGATATCAGTTTCCGCTGCGGCGTCGTCTGCTGACATAACTGCCGGGGCCTCAAGTGTCTCCAACGCCGGATCGGGCAATGTCTCTTCCGGCTCCGCAGGGGTTTGTTCCCCTTCTAGCATGATTTCCTCACTCATCTTCTGGGTGACCTCCTTAATTATCCACGCCGGCGTCGACGCGCCGGAAACGATCCCGACGGTATCGGCCTTGCTGATATTTGCCATATCAAGGTCTTCCGCACATTCGATGAATAACACCCTCGAACAGTGCTGCCTGCAAATATCGGCTAGCCGCAGGCTGTTTGCGCTGTTTATACTGCCGACTACCAGTATTATATCGGAGTATTCAGCTATTTCCTCAGCCTCTTGCTGGCGTCTGCGCGTAGCTCTACATATTGTATCAAAGATTTTGTGATTTGTACACTCTTTTTTTAATATATCGGCGCACGAATTATAAACAGACTCCGAGTTCGTAGTCTGAAATACCGCGAAGATGCGTTTTTGCGAATTGTCTCCGATACGCAGCCACTTCTCAAGTTCCGCGGCGGTCTCAAAAACCTCGCTGCCTTCGCACCGGCTTGCTATAGCCGTTACTTCCGGGTGGCGCCTCTCGCCGATTATCACAGGGAACCAGCCTGCTCCGGTTTCTTCGTGCACGATATCATGTATCCGCTTCACATCAGGGCATGTGGCGTCTATCACATTCACGCCCAGCCCCGATAAGCTTTCAAGTTCATCTTTGCTTGCGCCGTGCGAGCGAATTATAACAGTATTGTTATTCGAAATCTCAGAAACGCCGAAAACAGCGCGGACGCCTTTTTCTTCCAAGTATCGTATAACATGGCTATTATGAATGATAGGGCCGAGCGTAACGCAATCCGGGCAGGCAGCAGCGGCTTCCTCACATATGCTGACCGCCCTTTGCACGCCGAAGCAAAATCCGGACGACTCCGCGACGACAATTTTCATATCCTGACCCAGCCCTCCAGCACCTCGCATCCCCCGTCCCCTAACCCCTAACTCCTAACTCCTAACTCCTAACTCCTCGATCCTCGCCATCATGTCGTCGGCAAGCTGTTCATACTCCTGCGCTGTACGCTTTCTTTCGAGTTTCCTTATATAATACGGCTCATCTATTATAACCGGCACTCTTCTGAATACCGGTTTTTTGCGCGGGATATAGACCGGGACAACAGGGATGCCTTTACGCTCCGCAAGCTTTACCGCGCCGCTTTTCGCGGAGACCTCACCGTCGCTTCGCTGCGTTTCCGCGCGCGCCGCATACGCCTCGTGCACGCGCGTACCTTCCGGGAATATCACGACCTTCTGTCCTTTGTCAAAGAGTTTGTAAGTCTTTTTAATGGTAGATATGTCAAGTGTCCCGCGATCGACGCTTATCATGCCAAGCTTTCTTAAAACCTGCGATATCACCGGTATCCTGAACAGTTCGATCTTTGCGATTATATACATATGGTTTTCGATCCCGAACGCGAAAGCGATCAGGAACGGATCAAGATTACTCGAATGATTGGCGCATACCATAGCTCCGCCCGCCGGGATGTTTTCGACCCCGTATACCCTGATACGGTAGAATATCCCTATGGCCGCCCGTGCAAGGCGGAAACAGCCCCTGTAAAACTTGTCCCCTGATTTCAAGCTGTAACTCCAAATCTCCCGTCTATCAGCGCGCAAAGGGCGTTTACGCTTTCATCCAGATCGTAATGCGTAGTGTCAAGCAAAACAGAATCCACAGCGGGCTTTAAAGGCGCCGCCGCCCTCTCGCTGTCGTTTTTATCCCTGATCTCCATGTCCCTTTTAACAGTTTCGAACGTCGTATCTATGTTTTTTCCCGACAGCTCAAGATACCGCCTTTTTGCCCGCGTTTCAAGATCGGCTGTCAGGAACACTTTGAGCCCGGCTTCCGGCAGTACTACTGTGCCGATGTCGCGGCCGTCCATGATAACGTCGTACTTTTGCGCCATCTCTTTTTGCATATCCAGAAGGAAGCCGCGCACAGGGGGCATAGCCGATACGTCGGACGCGTATGCTGATACGTCGGGCATCCGTATAGCGTCAGTGACGTCTTCGCCGTTTAGTATCATGCGCTGGGTTTTCGTTTCGTCATGTTTCATTTCAATGTTTATTTCCGGCAGCAGGCTTACGACGCCGTCTTCATCTTTTGAGCCGATTTTTTTTCGCAAAACATGCAAGCCGACGCACCGGTAAATGGCGCCTGTATCGACATATATAAGCCCATATCTGTTTGACGCCATCCTGGCCAGCGTACTCTTCCCCGCCCCTGCTGGACCATCCAGCGCAATGCTTCTGCATTCCATAACGAATATCACTCCTTGTATGCACAGCAGTTACCGCAGGGGCGTGCCCCCGCGGGACCATCCAACGCAATGCTTTTGCATTCCATAACGCATATCACTCCTTGTATGCACAGCAGTTACCGCAGGGGCGTGCCCCCGCGGGACCATCCAACGCAATGCTTCTGCATTCCATAACGAATATCACTCCTTGTTTTACTGCATCTTCGCTGAGTATTCAGCCGCGCAGCGCCCTGCCGCGTACGCCGTAGACCAGGCGATCTGCAGATTGAACCCGCCGGTATATGCGTCCGCGTCGATGACCTCGCCTGCAAAATACAAACCCTTGACCAGCTTTGAACCCATAGTTTTCGGATCGATCTCAAGCAAGTCGACGCCGCCTGAAGTGATGATCGCTTCGTCGACAGGCCTTGGACTGTCAATGTCCACTCTGAATGCTTTCAGAAGTTTTACAAGCTCCATGCGCTGCCCGCGGCCTATCGAATGGACCTTTGCGTCCGGCGGTATACCGGATTTTTCAATTATGACCGGAATAATGGACTTGCTGAGCAAGTCCCCCAGAGCGTTTGCGAAATTCTTGTTGGAATACTTGCTGAAATCGCGCAGGATACGCGCATCAAGCTTTGCTTCGCTGAGCCCCGGTTTCAAATCGATCGATACAGAGTACCCGGTACTGCCGAAGTCACGCATATGCGCGCTTGCCGAGAGCGTAAGAGGGCCCGATATGCCGAAATGCGTAAACAGCAGCTCACCCAAGTCCTCGTAGACAGGTTTCCTCCCGCCTCCGTATACCGAGAGCCTGACATTTTTTAATGTCAAACCCTGCATTCTCCCGCAAATATGCGGTTCGGCATTCAATGGCGCCAGAGACCCGCGTATCGGCGTGATCCTATGTCCGAGCCCGCCCGCCATTTTATATCCGTCGCCGGTCGAGCCTGTAGCCGGGTATGATGCTCCCCCGGTTGCCAGTACGGCGGATTTGCAATTTATCGTATCATTGCCGGCCCTGACGCCGTATATGGCGCCGCCGCGGGACAACAGGTCTGCCGCCCTCCCGCGCATTACCGTCACGCCTGTCCTGCCCGCATAACGGAAAAGGGCGTCGGCAACGTCCGAAGCTTTGCCGGATCGCGGAAAAACACGCTCCCCCCGCTCCGTAACGAGCGGGACTCCGAGCGCTTCAAAAAAACTCATCGTATCCGCCGGCGGGAATCCGTTCAATACGCCGTGCAGGAACTGCCCGCCGGTCGGCACGTTCTCGATAACACCGCCGACGGTCGTGTTATTTGTCAGATTGCAGCGGCCTTTTCCGGTGATGCGCAGTTTCTTACCGGTGATCTCATTACGCTCAAGAAGCAATACGCGCGCCCCGTGTTCAGCCGCAACGCCTGATGCGAGCATTCCCGCGGCGCCGCCCCCTATCACAATAACATCGTACATATGCATCACCCTGAAATGAGTTCCCGCACTTCATCCCCGGTCAAATACCTCCACTCGCCGGGCTTAAGTGATCCGAGTTCAAGCGGACCGACTGCAACGCGTTTGAGTTTCTCCACTTCGAGCCCGCATTTTGCGCACATTTTACGTATTTGCCTGTTACGCCCCTCATGTATCGAAATCCGCAGCACCCCGCCGCTCCCGGATCGTTTCGAAACAACCGCGGAATTGGCTTGCACCGGGTGCGAATCGATGATCATCGGGCTCCGCAGCAATGAAACAGCTCCTGAGATATTTCCCCTCACATTAACTTCATATGTTTTTGTTTTATTGCCCGACGGATGCGTGACGATTTTCGCAAAGCCGCCGTCATTAGTCAGCAGCAAAAGACCCTCGGAATCCTTATCGAGCCTGCCTGCCGGGTATACTGCCGCGCCGGAGCCGGAAACAAGTTCCATGACGGTTTTTCTGCCGCGCTCATCTTTCACGGTCGTGATATAGCCGCGCGGTTTATTGAGCATTATATAAACCGGCTCGCCCCCGGGCATGAGTTTTACTCCGTCGACTTCGATAACGTCTGTCCCAAACGCCGCGCTCCGGCCTATGTCGGCAACTGTCCCGTTTACAGTAACGCGACCGTCCAGTATCATCCGCTCCGCCCCGCGGCGCGAAGCCACGCCGCAGGCAGACAGTATTTTCTGTAAACGCTCCGGGCCGCGCGCGTCAAGGCTCGCCGATCCGGGATGTTCTCCGTCAACTGTTATGATATCGGGGTCGACAGGCTCCATCGCTATTCGTCCTGCTTATTCTTGTCTATTAAGTCGGAGATCTTATCTATAACCTCCGGTACTGTGTCGATCACCCTGCCAATGGTCGAAGCGGCGGGCGGGGCAATATGCAGCAGCCTGACGCTTTCGCCTTTTACGATGATGAACGCGATCGGCACAACATTTACGCCGGCTCCGATGCCGCCGCCGAAAGCATCCGCCGGGTCGGCTTTTTTAGCGAAATCGGAACCTCCCCCGGCAAAACCGAAGCTGAGCTTTGACACAGGTATCAATGTGATGCCATCGGCGGTCAAAATCGGCTCGCCTACTATCATGTTCGCGTCTATCATCTCCCTGACTTTTTGCATCGTCGTCTCCATCAAGTCGCTTATAGGTCGTTTATCCATCCTCTTGCCCATCCTTTCCGGTAATTTTATTTTTTGTGCCGGTTGATTTTTCATTAGCTTCTTTCGGCCTTTTCGTCAATATCGGCAATAACGCGAATGCAACGTAAAACGCTTCCCATACAGCGAGCGAAACAGTGGCGCCCGCATAAACCGCCGGTTTCACCGCGTTGAAATCCACGGACGTACGCAAATCGCGCCGCTTTACCCTGAAACTGTTTTCCAGCAGCGGCGTTACGGCGCCGACAGCAGCATTAGCGCCGCCAAACATCATCGCCGCTTTTGAAGCGTCTTCATTCCCCGCTATGAAATGGATCGTCAGCTTTTTTATCAAAAGCCGCCGCCTCAACCGGCCCAAAGCGGTTTTGGCGGAGGAAACTATGAGCAGGAAGTAATCAAGCCCGCCCGCTTTCTTTCTGACATGTTCCTCATCTTCCGTCTTTTTCGGAACCTTTTGCCCTTTACGCGCTTTTTTTTCTTCTTTGCGCGCCTTTTTTTCCGCTTTCCTCTGAGCCTTCCTTTTCGCCTTGTCACCTTTCACGGCGCGGGGGTATACTTTCAGTGAAAACGGCCCGGCAGTGGCGGAAACACTGACTCCCTCTTCGCTGTATTCGGCCTTTACCCCGAAACGAAGAAGCGCAATAAGTATCAAAACCGCTAAGATTATTGCTAAAGCTATCATAAGAACACCAGACGATAATTACATTATATGTGGCTTTGCAGCTCCATTATTGCATTTTGGATACCCTGCCTCGCGTCGTCGCCCCCCTCGACCTGCGGCAAATCCGGAAGATCGCGAAGCGACTCCAGCCCGAATGTCCTGAGGAACACATGCGTCGTCCTGTATAACATCGGCCTCCCCGGCGCCGAAAGGCGCCCGCAGGACTCGATCAAACCCCTGTCCTGAAGCAACCCGACGGTATAAGAACTGTCGACGCCTCTGATCTGTTCTATGGCGGCTCTTGTCACAGGCTGAAAGTACGCGACGGCAGCAAGGACCTCCAGCGCCGGCTGCGACAATCTGGGCGGCTTTCTCGTTTCAAGGGCATACCTTATCTGGTCAGCGAACTCCGGAGATGAACACAACTGCAGCGAATCTTCCAGAATAACCAGACGTATCCCCCGCCGCTCGAAACTGTACCAGTCCCTCATCCGTAACGCAGCGCTTTCGACGTCGTTTTCATCCACGCCGAGAACGGCTGCTATGCGAGACCTCCTCACAGGTTCTCCGGAAACGAACAGTATGCTTTCTATTGCGCATTCGATATCATGATTTTCCATATTTCCTAATACGCTTCTTCTGTAAAATCTATCGCGGCGGGCTCGCGAGCCGCGCCGGTATAGGTGATAATCATATCATCCGGGTCGCCTGTAAGCGCCGCGCTGCCTACCCTGCACAATTCAAGTACGGCTATAAGCGTCGCAATGAGCTCAGACCGGTTCCCGCACCCGTAAAACAACGATTCCGCCGATAAGCTGCGGATCTGCTTGAGTCTGTCAAGTATTTCGGAAATCTTTTCGGGAATGGAGAATATCACGCGCCTGGGGAATACCGCTTCCCTGGTGTTCAGGCTTCCGAGCAACGCGTTTTCCCTGCCAATGACCTGAAGTATCGCTTCAATAAGATCGGCGCAATCGTGATCATACTCATACTCCGTGACCGGCGGCGCGTATTCAGGCGGCCCCGCCATCAATACGCCCCCCCTGTTATACATCCCGGACAGGGCTTCGGCGGCTGCTTTTATCTGAATATACAGATCACCGCGCTGTATAGCTTCAAGCGATGAAATCAGTTGTTCAAGTTCCGATACCTCTTCGCCGCCCGACAGGAGCATTTTTGTCTTTATATACGTAAGATGCGACGCCATTGCGACGAACTCGCTTGCGATATCGAGGTCCAGTTCCGCCATAGCGTCAAGGTAAGCGAGATACTGCTCCAGTATCAGCGAGACGCTGATATCCCTGATCTCTATTTTATCCTTGCTGAGCAACTGTAAGATCAAAACCAGCGGGCCTTCGAAATCCGCCATCTCGTCTTTTGTTTTTACTATCCCCTCTAGCCTGAATACCGGAGTTTCCATAATCATTTGACCAACCCGTATGAAAATCGCGCCACTGCGGACAGCCGGTTGAATATATTGTATGTCAACTGCCCGATCGTCTTGCTGAAAACGCCCGTCGTCATTATAAGTATCAGCAAAATCATGCCATACCTTTCGTAACGCATCAGCTTGTAATACGCCGACTCGGGAAAAAAGGAAAACAATACTTTCGACCCGTCCAGCGGCGGTATAGGCAGGAGGTTGAAAACAGCGAGGGCGATGCTGATATACGCTGTGTTTTCAATTATCTCATATACGATCATCCATGTCCCGGCAGCGCCGTTTCTCAACACCGGGGATATAACAAGCCCGCAGGCAAACAGCATGACCACGGCGAGGATCAGGTTCGACAGCGGGCCGGCGACAGCTGTGACCGCCATATACCATTTGGGCCTCTTGAAATTATACATGTTCACGGGCACCGGTTTTGCCCATCCGAACCTGAAAAGCAACATCATGATCAGGCCGAAAATATCTATGTGTTTGACGGGATTGAGCGTCAGCCGCCCCATATCTTTTGCTGTATTATCGCCGAGGCGGTACGCCGTGTACCCGTGGGCAAGTTCGTGGATGGTTATGCACACGAGAGCCGGTATCACAGATAACAGCGCGTTTGTAAAAACGGACGCGTCCAGGTTTCTGAATATATTTCCCATAATAATATCAGTTTCCGAGTTTCTTTTCAATCTCCGCAAGCAGCAGATCCCTGTTTATGCCTTTTTCCGCAGAAAAGGGGATGATTGCCGCGTCCCGGTCCAATGCCAGCGTTTCCCCGATCAGAGTCAGGTTACCCTGCTTATCGCCGCTCTTGACTTTATCTATCTTGTTTGCGACAACGACAAGCGGGCATCCTGACGACTTGAACCAACCCGCCATAGTCACATCGTCGGCTGTCGGTTTGTGCCGCGCGTCTACGATCATTACCCCCAGCGTTATATGCCCCGCGCCGGAGAAATACTTTTCCATAAGCACCGACCAGCGCCTAAGTTCGCTTTTAGGGATCTTTGCGTACCCGTATCCCGGTAAATCTACAAAATATGCCGTTTTATCGATAAGGAAGTAATTGATATGTATCGTTTTACCGGGCGAAGAACTGACGCGCGCGATATTATTGCGTTTGAGCAGCATGTTTATCACAGAAGATTTGCCGACGTTTGACCTTCCCGAAAACACTATCTGCGGCAGCCCGTCGGCAATGAATCCTGCCGGGGCTGCCGCCGACTTTATAAACTCCACGTTGTGTATATTCATCAGTGTTTGATCGACGCGCCCGCGCCCGGGATCCTTATATCGCCGTCATGAACGGGCGTGATCTGCCCGGCGCCGTCTTTCTTGCTGATTCCCGGGAACTCAAGGGCAACGCTGAGAATACTGTCGATATTGTCCGTCGTTATGAAATTCAGGGCGGAACGGACCGTCTGGTCGATCTCTTCAAGGTCGGGCTCGTTATCAGCCGGGATTATAACGGTTTTTACGCCCGCTCTCATCGCCGCCATCGTTTTTTCCTTCAATCCGCCTATCCGCATGATACGGCCGCGCAGCGTTATTTCGCCGGTCATTGCGATATCACGGCGCACAGGCGCGCCGCTTAGCGCGGATATGGCGGCAATGCACATAGTTATGCCGGCGGAAGGGCCGTCTTTTGGTATCGCGCCTTCCGGGAAGTGTATATGAATATCCTGAGTCTTGTAAAAATCGGGGTCTATCATGAGCTTACCCGCGCGGCTTCGTATATATGAGACTGCTGCCTGAGCGGATTCTTTCATAACATCGCCCAGATTTCCGGTCAGTTCGAGCTTTCCTGTCCCGGGAAGGACATTTACCTCTACTTCCAGGACCGACCCGCCTGTCGACGTCCACGCAAGGCCGTTAGCCAGGCCTATTTCCATCCCGCGCGACAGTGTTTCCGGGGTAAACTTCCGTACGCCCAGAAAAGCGTCCAGCATCCCCGCGCGCAGCGTTACGGATTTTACCTCGCCGGAGGCGATCTTCGCGGCGGTCTTCCTGCATACGGACGCAAGTTCGCGTTCCAGGATCCTTACGCCGGATTCGCGTGTGTACCCGGATATCATCTCCAGTATCGCGTCGTCCTTGATCTTGAGCCGGAGCCCGGACAAGCCGTGCTTTTTACGCTGTTTGGAAATCAGATGGCGTTTGGCTATCTCAAGCTTTTCCATGTCGGTGTAGCTCGACAGCTCTATGACTTCCATCCTGTCAAGCAGCGGCCGCGGTATAGTCGACGTCGTGTTTGCGGTCGTTATGAACATAACGTCTGACAAGTCGAAAGGCACTTCCAGATAGTTGTCCCGGAAAGTCGAGTTCTGCTCGGGGTCCAGCGCTTCCAGAAGCGCTGATGCGGGGTCGCCTCTGTAATCGCTGCCCAGTTTGTCGATCTCATCGAGCAGCATAAGCGGGTTGCGGCTCCCCGCCTGCCTTAGCGCGGATATTATCCTGCCCGGCATAGCCCCTATATAGGTCTTCCTGTGGCCGCGTATCTCAGCCTCGTCGTGTACGCCGCCCAGCGACATACGGGCGAGTTTTCTGTTCAGCGCCCTTGCGACGCTTATCGCGACTGAAGTTTTTCCTACGCCGGGAGGGCCGACCAGGCAAATTATAGCGCCTTTGATGTCCGGGGACAACTGCCTCACTGCAAGGAACTCGATGATCCGCTCCTTGACCTTGCCGAGCCCGTAATGATCGTCGTCAAGTATCTTGCGCGCGGCTGTTATGTCTATCCGCTCCGCAGTCTTTTTATTCCACGGCAGTTCAAGGCAAACGTCGAGATAATTTCGTATGACTGACGCCTCCGCCGAACCGTACGATTGCTTTTCCAGCTTGTCGACTTCTTTGAGTATCTTTTTCTCGATTTCTTCGTTAAGGGCCAGCGCAAGGATATGGTCACGGTAAGCGCTTATTTCCGACTGCTCCTCAACCGCCCCTTCGCCAAGTTCCGATTGTATGATTTTTAATTGCTCCCGGAGCACATGATCCCTGTGGTTGCTTTCCAGCCTCATCCTGAGTTTTCCGTCTATCTGGCGCTCGATGGCGAGCACCTCGATCTCGCGGGCCAGCATATCGCAAATCACTTCCAGCCGTTTTACCGGCGCGATCGTCTCAAGTACGAGCTGCTTCCTTTCCGGTTTGGTATACATATTTTGGATCATATAGTCCGCGATCTTCCCGGGTTCTGTAAATGTAAACAGCGCGAGCACGGTCTCTTTTGCCACCCCTGCGGACAGCGCGGCGTATGTATCGAAAAGGTTTATACTCTTGCGTATCAGCGCTTCGACCCTCGCGGTCTTTCTCGGGACCGGCGTCTCGGGGATCAGTTCGACTTCAGCCGTATAATGTTTTCTGTCGCCCCACATGGACAGCATTCGGGCGCGGCAGCTGCCTTCTACCAACACTTTCATCCCGCCGCCCGGTATCTTCAGTACCTGCTTGACATAGCAGACAGTGCCTATTTTATACAGGTCGCGTTCACCGGGCGCTTCTTTTGTTATGTCTTTTTGAGCAAGCAGGAAAATACGCCTGTCGCCGCCTGTCGCCGCGTCAAGCGCGCCGGTCGACATCGTCCTTTCGACGTCGAAATTCAGAAGCATATCCGGAAACACGGAAAGGCCGCGCAATGCAAGCAGCGGCAGTGTTTCCGTTATCAACTCATTAAACTCGTCCATGAAGGGCCTCCGTTTTCACGACTCGTTAGGACGCCGGCAGCGCGTCGGGGTCTATCTGCGGTTTTGGCCGCTTGGTGATGAGCGGCGGCGTCATGTCCTCGATACATTCTTTTGTTATGGTGACCTTTTCGATTTTCCTGTCCGAAGGTATGTCATACATGAGCCGGAGCATCGCTTTTTCCATTATGCTGCGCAATCCGCGCGCACCTATTTCAAGCGTGATGGCTTTGTCGGCGACGGCGTCCAGCGCCTCGTCAGTGAACTCCAGTTTGACATTGTCATATCCGATCAGAGTGGTGTATTGCCGTACCAGAGAGTTTTTAGGCTCTTTAAGTATTCGGACCATGTCTTCTTTCGTCAATGAATTCATTGTCGCTATGACAGGCAGCCGGCCGACGAGTTCCGGTATAAGGCCATATTTCAGAAGGTCGTGGGACTGGATATTTTTCAATAGTTCGCCGATATCCTTTTCCTTTTTGCTTTTGATCTCTGCGCCGAAACCCATGCTTTTTTTATCAAGCCTGTTTTCGATGATTTTATCCATCCCGTCAAAAGCCCCGCCGCAAATGAACAGTATATTCGTCGTATCTATGCTTATAAACTCCTGATGCGGGTGCTTCCTCCCCCCCTGCGGCGGGACATTGGACACGGTCCCTTCGATTATCTTAAGAAGGGCCTGCTGCACGCCCTCGCCGGATACGTCCCGCGTTATGGAAGTGTTTTCACTCTTCCGGGCTATCTTGTCGATCTCGTCGATATATATAATGCCGCGTTCCGCGCTTTCAATATCAAAATCGGCAGCCTGCAACAGCCTCAGCAGTATGTTTTCAACATCGTCGCCTACATAACCGGCTTCTGTCAGCGTGGTGGCGTCGGCTATGGCAAAAGGCACCTTCAGTATTCTCGCCAGAGTTTGAGCGAAAAGAGTCTTGCCGCTTCCCGTCGGGCCTACAAGCAGGATATTGCTTTTTTGAAGTTCGGTATCGTCAATGTCCTGATGCAGTATGCGTTTGTAGTGGTTGTAAACAGCCACGGAAAGGGCTATTTTCGCGTCCTCCTGCCCGATGGCGTAAAGATCCAGCGTCGCCCTGATATCAGCGGGTTTCGGCAGCCTGCCGTAGTCTATATCGAGCTCGACCCTTTCCGTCGGCATGACCTTCATCGGAACGAATTCTTCCGCCAGTATATTTGTGCACAACTCCACGCATTCGTTGCATATAAATGTCGCGCCGTGCCCCGCTATGATCCGTTCGACTTGATCCTGCCTTTTGCCGCAGAAACTGCACCGGACCCCTTTTATATCGTCATACCTCGCCATGTCGCCCTCGTAAACTCCATTCTATTATTTCTGTTACCTTTTTGATATCACGTTATCTACGATTCCGAAAGCTTTCGCTTCTTCCGCGGTCATAAAGTTATCCCGATCCGACGCTTCGCGGATCTTTTCCACTGTCTGCCCGGTGTTCTCCGCAAGGATCCTGTTGAGCCGGTCTTTCGTCCTGAGGATATTCTCGGCATGTATCTGGATATCTGTAGCCTGGCCCTTGAAACCGCCTGACGGCTGGTGGATCATTACCTCCGCGTTTGGAAGCGCCAGCCGCTTTCCTTTGGCGCCGGAGGAAAGCAAAAAGGCCCCCATACTCGCGGCCATCCCGACGCAGATCGTCGAGACGTCGGCCTTTATATATTGCATCGTATCATAAATGGCAAAGCCCGCCGTCACCGAACCGCCGGGGCTGTTTATGTAAAACTGGATATCTTTGTCGGGATCCTGCGCTTCAAGATACAAAAGCTGCGCGACGATCAGGCTTGCAGTTGTATCATTCACTTCTTCGCTAAGTAATACTATGCGGTCATTCAGCAATCTCGAGAAAATATCGTAGGACCGCTCGCCGCGCGACGTCTGCTCTACTACATATGGGACAAGGCTCATTTTATACAACTCCTGTTA
>Ga0082212_10003450_pt1 | contig 22437 bp, 18 predicted proteins | sample TergutNt197P3_FD_71548 | JGI IMG/M metagenome (GOLD analysis project Ga0082212, IMG submission 71548) | Neocapritermes taracua P3 segment gut microbial communities from Petit-Saut dam, French Guiana - Nt197 P3 | ecosystem: Host-associated > Arthropoda: Insects > Digestive system > Gut ...
AACGTATGTCTCGACAATATAGGGATGTTTTCGCTGTCGGCAACTTCCCGTGTTGTACAGGATGAAAAGGAAATCAGGTGCGACAGCATCAATGTCAAGCGATTGAGGTCATACTGCTTAGTGAATGAAACAACTTATTAATACCAAAGAAATAAGATTACGCCGAAAAAAGGACGGAATGAGACAGATTTGTTAATTATAACCGTTTCCTTTGCAGAAAATTTTTTACATGAACGGATTGAGAAAATATCTCGTTGTTGTTGGTTTATTCATTATGCTGATTATCGTAATTGTTATTCAAGTCCTCCATCGCCGGAGAATGAAGAATGAAAACAGTCACGGCATTTTTTATCTCGTCAATAAACAAACCCGTTTGGCGCAGGAACTCGAACGCACCCAAATTGAAAACCGCAGATTGGAAAAAATCCTTCAATCCGTGATTAGCGAGTGTCATTGCGGGCTTGACCCGCAATCCCCTGTCAATGCAAGCGATGCAAACCAGAAAAAATAATTGGATTGCTTCACTCCGTTTGCAATGACGTGCCACATATATTGTCACTTACGTCTGTTTGGCGGTGCACCATCACCATTCGCAATGATGGGAAAGGAATTATGAAAAAATCTAAAATTGCTTTGCAAGCTTGTCTTAGAAGTTAGGCAGCCTTTATAATTTCATTTACTGATAAACATGAATATAGATACAAACGGTAAAAAAAGTTTTTGTATTTTTGTACCCAACTAACGTTACATCCATGAGAAACATTCTTTTGTCCCTTTTACTGTGGCTACCGTTCGGCATCGTAGCGCAAACCGGAGAATATAGCCGGAAAGATTCGTTGCGAAACGTGATTGCCAACTCCGAAGGCGAAGAAAAAATCAATGCTTACATATTATTGACTAACCTTTATTTTGTTGAAGCAGCCGGTGACGACCTGAAAATGGATACCCTGCTTGCCCTTTATCGCGAATACGACGCCGAAGCCTTAAGGCAGGAACGGTATAAATCGCTGGGATTAATCAGAACCAATATCCTTGCCCTTTATAACAACCGGAGTATGTTCAATGAAGTCATCAAGTTGGCGCCGGAATACCTTGACTATCTTGCCAAATATGAAGTCTGGCAATATTATTATCCTGTTTACCGGTCCTATTTGCGAGCATTTATGGGCGCAAACAGGTTCGACGAAGCCATCGACGGAGCAAAGCAGATGTATGAAGAAGCAAAACAGCGGGAACACGAAGACGGCAAGGGATTAGCGCTTTACATGATGGCTTCCGTATATGGAGATATGGGTAGAGCGGAAGAGGAAATCAAATATTTGAAGGAATCGCTTGAAGTCATCAGCGACATTAATCAACTTTTGTACCTCACCGTAGGCGCCTACTACCGGTTGTGCAGTAAATTGATTGATGTGAAACATTATGACGAAGCGCAACAGCAGGCGCAGGAGTTTGAAAAAACCATATACCGTTACGAAGAAGCCTCTAAAGCAAGGCAAAACAGCGCTTGGCTAAGTTTATGGAGGGTTTTTCAAACATTGTACATCGAAACCAACGAATTTGACAAAGCCGAAATCTATTGTAATAAATTAGACAGTATCGGCGCAGGTCCGCTAATAAAGAATGACGTTTATAAGTCGCGCGCCCGAATTTTTCTTCACCGTAAACAATATGACAAGGCTTTGGAAATGGTGGACAAATCCATAGAACTGATCGGCGATGAACTCCGGATCATGCCGGAAAGTTTAGGGCTTAAAATTATGATTTTGAGCGCCAAGAAAGATGCGGGCGAACTGTATGATTTATTTCAGCAAGCAAGCAATTTGCAGGATTCGCTCCGCAATACCGAACTGAATGCCAGTCTCGACAAACTGCGCACACAATATGATTTGGATAAAGTAACCGCAGAAAATGAACGGAACCAAATCGAAAAAAACCGCAACCGGAACTATTTCCTTTTCTCTTTGGCCGGATGTATCCTTTTGACTGTTACGCTTGTGCTCTGGATCTATAAAAATCGGGTTATTGTCCGGAAAAATCGCGGACTGTTCCTCAAAATCAAGGAGCAGGACGACTTGGTAGAATCGCTGAAGCAAATGGAACAGCATTACCATTCGTTGGCGCAGTCCGGAAGTGATTTAGCCCTTGATATAACCAAACAACTGAGCGGCGATCGGCAGCAACGCAAATTGGTAGCCCGTTTTGAGGAGTACCTGCTCAATGGAAGAAGATTTGCAGATACCGAAATAAACTTCGATGACATCATTTCCGCATTGGCAACGAACAGGAGTTATTTCTTTGAAGCCATCAAAACGGTAACGGACAAAACGCCGGTCGATTATGTCCGTACCATGCAGTTGGAAGAAGCAAGAAAAATGTTGAATACTACTTTCGACCTCAACATAGAACTGATTGCCGATGAATGTGGATTTAATTCACGCGCCACATTTTACCGTCTCTTTCGCGAACGTTACCAAATCAGCCCCGCAGAATACCGCAAGATAGCGAAAGAAAAATATTAACTTCTTTCATAGTTTTTTGCAATTCGCCAAACAGCTTCTTGACGAAAAGCCGGAATCGTTTGTCGTTTAGCAGCGTTAGTAACTAAGGCAGCGCTTACGTTATTATTTTTAGCATATTCCGACAATTTTACAATTTCATTACTGCGAAGATAGGCGAGCCTCTTATTAAACGATTCTGAAATAGCAAGGTAAAGATAATCGGCGAATTTATCTGATTTGTGTTTGCTGCGCCATTCGTCAAAAATCGGGTAATATTCTTCTCTTTTACCTTTGTTTTGAATAATTACAGGCGGATAACCCAAAGCGGCAAACTGCAAATTAATAATAAGCCTTCCCATTCGTCCGTTGCCATCGCAAAAAGGGTGTATGGTTTCGAACTGCAAATGAAATTCTGCAATTTTTTCTAAAAAATATTTATCGTCTTCGCTGTTATACTGATTTATAAGATTTTCGAGCAATGGCTTTACCTGTTCGGGCGCCGGTGCAATATGCCAGCCGACACGCACATATTCGCCTGTTTGTCGAATACGCCCGGCGTAATCATCATTTATTCCGCCAAGCAACATTTGGTGTAGCAATTCAAAGTTTTCGACCGTAAGTTCGTAGTTTGGTCGCGTCCAAAGATATTTTATTACACGTGCCAAATTGGTTGCCTCGTAGGTTTCACGCAATGAAACTTCACGCATCAAAGCCTGCGCTAAAAGAATTTTTTCGGTTTCTTTGAGCGTAAGTGTCGAATTTTCAATAGCGTTTGAATTATACACCATTTCGGGCAGTTCCGATTCAGCAATCATTTTTAGTAGATCATTGTGTGTGCCGCGCAGTTGTTCATACTCCAACCGCAACGCTCTTATCTTGTTTTTTTTCGATTGATTAATCATAAACATTCATTTATTTCAACCGCAAATTTATTAAAATATTTATATTTTTCGTGAATGAATAACGTTTTATTGAACAAATTCACGTTTTTTTATCTTATAAAGTGGTCGTTTAGCGTTTTTTTTATTGTCGGAAGTTTTTCTTATACTCTAAACACAGAGTATTGCCGGTGACCCATTCTCGAAGTGAAGCAAACCAGAATAAAATGTCATTGCGGGCTTGACCCGCAATCCCTTGAGAAAGAATTAAGAATTATGACACTCACAGCGTCATTGCGAATCGCGTGAGTGATGAAGCAAACCAGAATAAAATGTCATTGCGGGCTTGACCCGAAATCTCCTGTCAATGCAAGCGAAGCAATCCGGAAAAAACAAATAGATTGCTTCGGGCTAACGCCCTCGCAATGACGAGGAGGAAATTAAGAATTATGATACTCACAGCGTCATTGCGAATCGCGTGAGCGATGAAGCAAACCAGAATAAAATGTCATTGCGGGCTTGACCCGCAATCCCCTAATATTTATTGGTAAAGAGATAAAATGATAAATATAAACGTTCTTTGATTTTTTGATTTGAATTGATGTTAGTTACAAGTTACAGGTGACTTTCCCCGCAAGGGAAAAAATACGGATAAGCCCTTCGGACTTTGGCGGCAGCACCTCAAAATAAGATTTCGCCGATTTTTTATTTTTCACTATCTTTGTCCCGTTCAAAATTAAGCAAGCGCAGCGCCTGCAAAATAAATATTTAACTCAAAATTTTAATTAATATGGCAATTTATTATTCAATGAAAGGAATGACCGATAATATTCATTCCGAAGATGAGAAGAAAAAAGGTTTGTATCCCCGAATCGTTACCCTGAGGACAGTGTTTCTACAAGAGCTAATTAAAAGTTCAAGACATCGTACAACGCTTACAGAAGAGGAAATGCGAATGGCTTTTGAACTTATTACCAAAGAGATGATAAAAGAATTGAAAGACGGAAACAACGTATGTCTCGACAATATAGGGATGTTTTCGCTGTCGGCAACTTCCCGTGTTGTACAGGATGAAAAGGAAATCAGGTGCGACAGCATCAAAGTCAAGCGATTGGTATTCCGGATGTCGAAAGCTTTTTTGAGAAAGTTAGGCGTCGTTCATTTCAAACGGGTACCCCCGAAGTTCTACAAAAATAAACGGAGGAAATAAACAGTTTCAGGGTTCCGTATACAGGAAGTAAAGTTGTTTGCTACACTAACAGCACTGTCCCTATTCACTAAGCAGTTTGGTTTCTATGACTAAGCATTGTGGTTACTATGGCTAATACGATTAGTCCTACAACTAATACCCGATTAGTCCTACGACTAAAGGGTGATTAGTCCTACAACTAAAACATGGTTAGTCCTACGACTAATAGGATTAGTCACGGTAACCGCACCGCTTAGTCATAGAAACCAAACCGCTTAGCGATTGAGGTCATACTGCTTAGTGAATAAAACAACTTATTAATACCAAAGAAATAAGATTACGCCGAAAAAAGGACGGAATGAGACAAATTCCGGACGGAATGAGACAAATTTGTTAATTATAACCATTTCCTTTGCAGAAATTTTTTACATGAACGGATTGGGAATATATTTTATTGTTGTTGGTTTATTCATTATGTTGATTATCGTAATTGCTATTCAGCGCGTTCGTAGCCGGAAAATTAAAAATGAGAATAATCGCGGCATTTATTATCTCGTCAGTGAACAAACCCGTTTGGTGCAGGAACTCGAACGCGCCCAAATTGAAAACCGCACATTGGAAAAAATCATCCAATCCATGATTACTGAGTGTCATTGCGGGCTTGACCCGCAATCCCCTGAGAAAGAATTATGAATTATGAATTATCAAATGTCATTGCGGGCTTGACCCGCAATCCCCTGTCAATGCAAGCGAAGCAATCCGGAATAAATAAATAGATTGCTTCGGGCTGACGCCCTCGCAATGACGAGGAAGAAATTAAGAATTATCAATTGTCAATTATGAATTAAAAAAAATATTTTATCAACTTAAAATCATACAGATATGAAATGTAATTACAATTATTTCGGGAGCGAAAAGCAACCCGAACGAAAAAACAAAATCATGACGCTTTTGATGGCATTCATCCTCACATTAGGGCTGTTCGCCTTAACCCCCACATCCGCGTCGGCGGCGTCGGATTATTCCACCTCGGACTATGCGTTTGTCGCCGCCACGGGTATGCTTACGGTCAAAACCAACGCGGGATCCAACAATTGGAAAACGACAGGTACAGCCTATTTCGGCCCCGACGATATAAAAAGTGTAGTCATCAACTCTGGTGTGACCCGGATTGAAGCCAGTTCATTCGCAGACTGCAGCAATCTCACAGGAACGCTGACGATCCCATCCAGCGTGACCACCATTGCCAACAACGCATTTATACGCACAGGCATTACCACCCTCATCCTGCCCGCCTCGGGTTCCCTGACCATCGGAGCCTCCGTGTTCTATGCCTGCTACAGCCTCACGGGAACGCTGACCATCCCCTCCAGCGTGACCGACATCGGCGGCAACGCTTTTTCGTACACGGGCATCACGTCGCTCAGCCTGCCCGCCACGGGTTCGCTGACAATCAGTAGCAATGCGTTCACTCAATGTACAAACCTCGCCAGTACGTTGGTCATCCCCGGCGGAGTGGCCGTCTTATCCCGCAATGCGTTTATAGAGTTGGAGGGAGTCATCCACGCCTATGTATTCACGGGCGCCACTCCGCCCTCCATGACAGACCAGATCCGCGCCGGCAACGCGCCGTCCTACTATCCGGCCGGCTGGAGCCTTCCCCTTCCGGCTGGTATGCCGCTTCCGGCGTACCCTTATAGCGGCGCCATGCCTGCAGCTCCGGCGATCACCACACCCTCTCTGCCTGCAGGCAAAGAGGGTGTGGCATACAGCTGGACCCTCGTGGCCACGGGCACGGGGGTGGAAAGCGGATCCGTCAAATGGAGTATTTCCAGCGGCACTCTGCCGGACGGGCTCAGCCTTGATAGTGAGACAGGCGTGATTTCCGGAACCCCGCCTACCGCGGGCACGGCCACCATCGATGTAAAGGCAAGCAACGGGCTGACTCCAGACGACAAGAAGACGTTTGTCCTCGTGGTGCGGGAGGCTGACCCTGTCAACAGCGCGGCCATCACCGTCACGGCCCCGGTGACCGGCAACACACCGGCGACGGCGGCCCCGGCGGGCGGCACGGGCTATGCTTGTGGCGCGGTGACATGGTCCCCGGGCGATAGCCCATTCCAGGGCAGCAAGCAATATACCGCGTCGGTGACGCTCACGGCGGAGGGGGGCTTTACCTTCCCGGCAGGGTTCACTGCGACAATCAACAGTAATGCCGCTACGGTTACGGGCGCACCCGGCAGCACCGTTACGGTATCGTATCAGTTTCCGGCAACGGCTGCGGCGAACTTAGGCAATCAGACCATTGTCATCACCGCACCTGTAACCGGCGCAACACCGCAAACCGCTGTGGCAGGCGGAACCGGCTATTCAGGCACGAGCATCGCATGGAGCGGAAGCCCCGCGACCTTCGCGCCGTCCACGGTTTACACCGCTACGGTTGTACTGACCTCGATGACCGGATATAAATGGCCTGCCACAGCGCCGACTATCACAGTCGCGGGAGGCACGATCAGCAACAGAGTCGTCAGCGGCGGCGACGTGAGCGGAAATAAATTGACCTTTGACGTAACATTCACTGCAACGCTCAACAACGCGAAAGCGATTACATCCTTTACCCTCGCCGGAGTCACGGGAACCATCAACGAGGGTACGGGAACGATAGCCATTATGGTTCCTTACGGTACCGATATTACGAATTTAACGCCAACCATCGTACATACGGGCGCAAGCATAAGCCCGACCGGAACGCAGAACTTCTCAAGCCCGGTGACATATACGGTCACTGCGGAAGATGGCACTACCAAAGATTATACTGTGACGGTGACCGTTCCAGTCTGCGAAATACTCGACGCGAGCAGCACTGTCGTTAGCCAGTACGCCACACTCGACGCAGCACTCGCGGCTATTCTGGATGGCCAGACCATCAGACTGTTGCAAAACATCACCCACACCAGCCAGATCGCCATCAGCGGAAAGAGTATCACCTTTGATTTGAACGGCCACGATTTGGACGTAACCGTCACATCCTTAGGCGCAGGACTTGATGTGGGGGCGGGCGGCGAGGTCAAACTGTCCGGCACAGGCGCGTTCAACGTCACGAATAGTAATGGTACCGGTGTCTCCGCTCATAATGGCGGTAAGGTCACGGTGACCAGCGCTTCGAGCACAAACGGCCCCAATCGATCCGGGGCGCATGCCGATGGCGCAGGTTCTATCATTACCGTAACAGGCGATGTTACGCAAACTATTCAGATGCCAAGCTCAACAGGCGCGCTTGCTACTAACGGTGGTACAGTTAATGTAGGCGGTAATGTCAGTGGCGTACCTCTTAGCGTGCTTGCCGACGGAGCGGGTTCTATCATTACCGTTGGCGGTAATGTTACATCCCCATTAGACGGAACAACCGCAAGAAATGGTGGAAACGTTACCATCGACGGAACCGTTACGGCCGGCAACGATTATATCAATGTCGGTAGCACGGCTAAAACCGCCGGTAATTACACCGACCCGCCCGTTCCTGCTAAAGCGGGCTACCGCACCTATACCGACGGCACGAATACAGTATGGGTTGCCGGAGTGGCGCCGACCATCAACGGCACAGCGACAGGTTCGGACGCGTTCACCCTGACGGAGGGTTACACCACAGGTAATACAAAGACTTACACCATCGGCGGCGGGGACGGCATCGCCGCGACAGGCGTGAGCGTAACCGGTATTCCCGGCGCCAGCGTGACAAACGCCGGCCTGCTCACCATCCCCGCAGGGCTTACGGAGGTGGGTTCACCCTACACGGCAACCATTACGGCGAGCAACGGCGTATCGCCGGGTGCTACCCTGACGGTTACATTGACGGTATTACCCGCCGCCCAAACGGTAGCCGACTGGCAGGCAGTAACGGATGCGAAAACAATCATCGAGAACGCGATATTCACGGTTGAACAGACAACGGCCAACACGCAGTCCGAAGTCCTTGCGTGGTTAGTCAGACGTATCAACGCCCTCATCGCCTCTACAGGCGTCAGGGTGTCGGCGTCCGACATTACGGTACTCCGATTCTCGGCAGCCGTCACTGGCGCTTCCGGCAGTCCGGCGGGAACGTACGGCAGTTTCCGGTTCACTGTAACGCTGAAGAAAGGTTCTGCCAGTCTGACAACCTCCACCGTACCGGGTACAGTGGAGGCAACCGAAGCCGTGTTTGCCATTACCCTCGGCACGATCGGAAACGGCAGCGTTTCGGTCAGCCCGACCCTGACACCCAAAACGGGAACGCTCATCGTGGTAATGACAAGACCCGGCCTAAACCATGAACTGGCTGAACTTGCGGCGCACCGCACCGGTTCGCCCGGCATCCCCGTCTTCCTGTTCGAGACGGGCGGCGATCCCGCTTTCTCCATGCCCGACTGCGACGTAACCATCGTGGCGACTTTCCGCGAAACGCGCGAAACAGGCAACGCCACCGTTTTGCCGGCGTCCGCCCTGAAAGCCTGCGTCCAAAACGGCATATTATATGTCAGCGGCCTGACGCCCGGAATACAATGGCGTGTTTACAGTATAAACGGCGCTTTGATATATCAGGGCTTTGCTAACGGCGAAACAACCGGTTCAAACGGTTTATCCGTAGGGGCAAGTCATGCCCTGCCCCTACCGCAACGCGGCGTTTACATCATAACCGACGGCAAAACAACGATAAAAGTCATCAACTAAATTCAATCGTTTCTACCGTTAGTATGCAGTTTTGCCATTTTGCGGTATTCGGCGGGGCTGATGTGGTAGCGTTCGCGGAAAAGACGGTAGAACGTGGCGCGTGAATTGAAACCACATGCTTCGGCAACGACTTCCACGTTGAGTTCATACCGGGTTTCCAGCATTTTTTTGGCTTCTTCCAATTGCATGTTTCGAATATAATCGGCAGGCGATTTGTCCGTAACCGTTTTGACCGATTCGAAGAAAGTACTTCTGTTGGTTGCCAGCGCGGCAATGATTTCGTCGATGTTCGTTTCGGGATTTGCGCCTTTCCGTTCTTTGAGCAGATAGTCGCGCAGACGCGCCACTAACATGCGCTGTTGCGTATTACCGGTTTCCGGTTGTTGCAGAGATGATGCAGGCAGCGTTTCCACATTTGCGGTTTCGCAGCGCAGTTGCATTTGCTCCAATTTCGCGACGAGTGAATCCTGTTCTTTGATTTGATGGTACAAACTGCGGTTTTTTTCGGCGATACGTTTGCGACTCCATACGGTCAACCCTGCAATCAACGCCAATGTCAGACAGGCGCATGACAGCCCCGTGATGACAAACCGCTGCCCGCGAAGCGTAGCCAGACGCCTTTCGGATTCTCTTTCGGCTTTATCCAGTTCGAACAGGATGCGCAATTCGCCGATTTGTGCATAAAACTGTTCGTTATTGAGTTCTTCCTCCTTTTTCAACACTTCGTTATAAAGGTCGGCAGCGGCTTGATAGTCGCCTTTTTCACGATATATCTTTGCAATCTCCTTTTTCCACATCACTACTGCGGCTTCACGATGGGCATCCTCATCAAAACGCAGGATACGGTTGAACAGTTCCAGCGACTTGTTGTAGTTGCCCGCAGCACGGTAGTAATAAGCGTAGAGATTGTCTATTTGCAGGGCGAAAGAAGGGTTCAGTTCATTCCACTGCGGGTTGTACACCGCTTCGGCGCGCCGTATCGCTTCCAATGCCCGCTCAGGCTGCATCATTTCGGAATAAGCCAAAGCGCGGTGATATTCCATATAGAAATGATACTGTTGCAGATTCGTATCGGGGGCGTCGCGTTGCAAACGATCAAGTTCAGCCTGCATATTATCGGCATAACTTAACGCTTCCTGTGAATGGTTCAGGCTTGCAACCGCGCAGGCTAACAAATCATAATGCTGGAGGATAAAAAGTTCATCCGGTGCATACTTGCAGGACGCCGCCAACCCGATGCACTCAACCCAATGTTTAATTGCTCCTTCATATTGCTCCAAGTTGTATAAAATTTCCCCAATGGACGACAACATCCTTGCCATGAACATATCATCCTGCAATTCACCGGCTTCAGCGTATGCTTCTTCGGCTTTTCGCAGTGCGATGAGAAATTGTCCCTGTGCCTTGTAGCGTCTGATGAGTTCACTCTGCACAACAAACATATCAGCATACTGTTTGTGCTGCCGGGCAAAACGGATGGCTTCTTCACCGATGATAAAAATACTGTCGGAATCGAATTGCGGAAAGTATATCATCGTCAATTGTACCAGGGCGGCGCTTTCCGCCTGCACATCTTTCTGCCTGCGGGCTTCGTTGAGATACATCCATGCGTATTGTTTCTGTTCCGGCAATCCTAAAGATAAATTTTGGAGGGTTTGCAAGGCGATCAGCCTTTCATAGCCGCTCAAATGCGGTAAAACGGCAACAATCGAATCCGTCTTTTCGCCATTCGTCTTTTCTTGCGCCGATGCCTGAATCGTTTGTGAAGCGGCAAAAAACAACAGGATAATAAATCTTTTCATGTAATCCGGTTAATTATCTTTATTTAGTGACAAATTTAAATCAATCTGTTCAGCGGGGCGACGCTTGCGATATTTACACAGACGGTTGCCGTTAACTGTTCAATATGAAGCAAAAGGTATTTTTTCTTTATTTTTACTATTTTCCCGCATTTTTTCTTCATGGAACCGGTAAGGATTTCCACCTCGTCGCCGGTACATAGCACTTTTTCCTTAGCCGCTTCGATAAACTGCCTGATGGCATCAATTTCCAACTGGCGGACAATAGCCGGATGCCCGTCATAAAAAACGACCCTGACAACGCCGTTTACATGAATAAGCGGCATTATTTCATGCGATTTACATCTTACAAAAATATAGGAACTGAACAGGGGGATGTCCACCATCTTAACACGATCCGACCATACCCTCGGACAACGGTGAAGTGGCAGGTAACACACGACCCCATTACTCTCAAGCCTCTCTTTTACACGTTTTTCGAAACGGGGCAAAGTATACAGAATATACCAGTTTTGATTTGCCTTCATCTTAAATCAATTATTTCAGCATTCGGATAGGATGCTTTTGGAAATGTAAAAAATTCGTCGGACGGATTGTCGGCTTTCATTTCGCTGATCACAACGCTCAATACCTGATTGTGCATCGTGACAACAAGTTTTGCGGGTAAGGATGTATTCTTTTCAATTTGCACATCTACCTTTTCAATGTCGCTTTTCTTTTTTGGCGTGAACACAAAATCGTATGCGATCTTCGCATTGACCGATGTACTTTCGCCGACATACGACACGATAAAATCATTTTTATAGTCCTGCAACAGGTTCAAAGGATTCAAAAAGCGCAAGTCGTCACCGGTGGGCAGATTGACACTGACTTCTTCCAAACGTTCCATATAGGTCCATTGCGTAGTTCCGTCGAACCAGATAGTCATATCGGGAGACGTCAATACGAATTTATTTTTTTTCATCCGTATTGTACCTTCGAAACTTTCGGACACACCATTCATTTCAAAACGGATATTTGCCGTAAACTTTACAAACGCCCCACCCCACGTCTCATAGACTTGCGACGTTTTTTTAAGGATGGCGTCGCCATCAACCGTTTGCACCGGTAAACCGGTTAATAATAATAACTGAATAACTGAATAACCGAATAACTGAATGACTGAACACATGATAACTGATAACTATTATTGCAAACGACCCAGTATTTGCTCCAGGCTATTCAAATCGGAAATAAGTACCTGACGGCCTTTGCTTCCATCCGATGCGCTGACAATTCCCGCTTTTTCAAATTGATCCATCAGCCGTCCTGCACGGTTATATCCGAGATTGAACCTTCGTTGTATATGCGATGTGGTACCCTGTTGACTTGTGACAACATAGCGGGCAATGTCGTCGAACAGCTGGTCGCGCCGCGATAAATCAATGGCGCCGCTTCCATTATCCTGGTTTTCATCTAACGGTTCAGGTAGCACGTATGCCGTTTCGAATCCCGTTTGTTCGCCAATAAATGAAACCATTTTTTCAACTTCTTCCGTACTGATTAAAGCGCATTGCACGCGCGTCATTTCATTACCCTGCGAAAACAGCAAGTCGCCGCGTCCCACTAACTTGTTGGCGCCCGGCGAATCGAGAATGGTTCGCGAATCGTTCATTTGAATAACTTTAAACGCGATGCGCGCCGGGAAGTTGGCTTTGATTGTTCCCGTGATAATATTGACCGTAGGGCGTTGTGTTGCGATAATCATGTGCATACCGACGGCGCGCGCTTTCTGGGCAATGCGTGCGATAGGCAGTTCAATTTCTTTTCCGGCTGTCAGGATCAGGTCGCCAAACTCGTCGATGACCACCACGATGTAAGGCATATATTTATGTCCCTTTTCAGGATTCAGTTTGCGGTTGATAAACTTGGTATTATATTCGGAAACATTACGTACCTGCGCATCCGTCAGCAGGCGATACCGGTTGTCCATTTCCTTGCAGAGTGATTTAAGCGTTTTTGTCACATGTTCATTATCTGTAATGATGGCGTGATCCAGGTCTTCCAATTTGGCCAAATAATGTCTTTCGATATTTTCGTAGATATTAAACTCCACCATTTTCGGATCAATCAGTACTAATTTTAATTCCGACGGATGTTTTTTGTATAACAGGGAAGTAATTATCACATTCAGCCCGACGGATTTACCCTGTCCTGTTGCTCCGGCAACTAAAAGATGAGGCATTTTTGTCAGATCGAACATAAATACTTCATTCGTTATGGTACGTCCGAGGACAACCGGCAGTTCGTAGGTCGATTCGCCGAATTTGCGGGATGCAATGACAGATTCCATCGATACAATTTGCGGCTTTTTGTTGGGAATCTCGAAACCGATCGTGTCCTTCCCCGGTATGGGGGCAATAATACGAATGCCAAGTGCGGAAAGCCGCTGGGCAATATCATCTTCGAGGTTACGAATTTTCTGAACCCGGATACGCGGGTCCTGTACCACTTCATATAGCGTTACAGTCGGACCGACAGTTGCCTTGATGGAAACAATACTGATTTGAAAATTCTCCAGCGTTTTGATAATACGTTTCTGATTTTCATTTTGTTCCGCCATGTCAAGCTGGTAGTCCGACTGATCATACTTTGTCAGCAGGCTAACATCGGGAAATTTATAGCGCGACAGGTCAAGACGCGGATCATAAACACCGAGTACCGTATGGTCGTATGGCTCATCGTCGCCTTTGGCTACTTCGACGACAAATATTTCCTCCCCGACAGGCAACTTATTTTTCCTGCCCCCTTTCAACGGACGAATTACTGTCTGCTCCGGTTCGATGACGGTTGCTTCATCCGCTTCATCTTCCTCATCTTCTGCCGGGTCTTCTTTCTCTTCATCTTCTTCGGGTGGATTTGATTTTTGAAAGATGGAAAGCCACCAGGGTGTTTTTTTAGTATCTTTCTCTTCCGGATCAGTATCATCCGGGATATTTTCGTTCAGTTTGTTATCTCCCGTATAAATATCTTCCGAAGGGGTTGCTTCCTGATTAATTTTACTTTTTCCAAAAGAAAAAATGGATACCAGTACCGGAACAGTCCTGCTACTGATTAATACCGCAATTAAAATCAAACCTGTCAACAGCACCAATAGCAGACCGATGAATCCGATATGGTCGGAAAGCAGGTCGGAAAGCATTTGTCCATGCTTCCCGCCGGGGAAGAAGAAAGAATTATCGCCTATCCATTTAAACAGGAACGCAAAAAAGAGCGAGCCCCAGATGGTCAGTAATGAACAGATTATAAAACGCTTGAACAGGTTCATTTTACACAGGTGCATCCATTTAGCGCCCGCCGAACCCAATAAAAAAACAAGAAATAAAGACGAGACGCCGAACCAGCGGTTTACGATTACATCGGCTAAGTAGGCGCCAAGCAGACCCGCCCAATTGCTAACAGCGTCCGTTTTCGAGACGACGTCTTTTACTTCAAGATTCTGCACTACGCTTTGGTCGGAAGCGCCTGTGAAAAAAAATGACAGGACCGCTACGCTTACATATATCGTAAAAAAACAAACCAGCAATCCGGCAATAAAATGAACCTGTTTATTTTTCACAAACTTCTTAAAAGAATCAAAACGCTGACTTTTCTGCCTATGTTTTCTGGGCTTAACACGTTTTTTGGCCATAACTTCCATTGAATAAAACGATGCAAAGATAGTGCAAGTTGAAGGCAAATCAAAAAAAAACCTGTTTTTTTTTGATTTGCCTTCAACTTGCACTAATTTTACGCCCTCAAAAATCGCGCGTACAATGAAATTTTATTTACAACTTTTCTGGTCATTTTTCAAAATCGGCGCTTTTACGCTCGGTGGCGGTTATGTGATGATCCCGTTGATCGAACAGGAAATAGTTGGGAGGAGACGCTGGATCACTGCTGAAGAATTTACCGAAACGCTCACGCTGGCGCAGTCGGCGCCGGGGCCGATTGCTATCAATTCGGCTGTATTTGTAGGTTTTAAGATGCGTGGAATAAAAGGAGTACTGGCGTCTGTTTTCGGAACGGTCATTCCTTCATTTACCATTATACTTGTCATCGCCATGTTCTTTTCCGACATTCGTGATAACGAAGTGGTAGCGCGAATTTTCAAGGGATTACGACCGGCTGTTGTCGCAATGATAGCTGTTTCGTTCCTGCAGATGCTTAAGAAAAAAAACTTTGCGTGGCATTTTACATTGATTTCACTGCTGGCTGCCGCAGCTGTTTTTCTACTGAAAATCTCGCCAATCATCATCATCTTGATAGCGGCGACAGGTGGAATAATGCTTAACAGAAAAAATAATTAGTAATTTGTAATTTGTAATTAAATATGTTGTCGACTTACATAGAACTGTTTTACACCTTCTTCAAAATCGGTTTATTCGGTTTTGGCGGTGGTTATGCGATGCTTTCCATCGTCCAGTTTGAAGTAGTGGAAGCGCATCAATGGCTGACTATCGGCGAATTTACGGATATCGTCGCTATCTCGCAGGTCACGCCGGGGCCTATCGCCATTAACAGCGCTACCTATATAGGCTATCAGGCTACCGGCGGAACAGTAGCCGGGTCTCTGATCGCAACATTCGCCGTCTGCCTGCCGTCGATTATCATCATGGTTTTGATATGCCGTTTTTTCCTGCTTTTCAAAAGTAACAGCTACGTAATGGCAGCGCTTTCCGGTATGAAGCCTGCGGCTATTGGCCTGATTGCCGCCGCCGCCCTGTTGCTTATGAACAAACAGAATTTCGCCGACTATACAAGCATTATCATATTTATTATTACCTTTGTACTCTCGTATTTTTTCAAATGGGGCGTCATACGAACCATCCTGCTGGCGGCAGTAGCAGGGTATGTTGTTTATTGAGTTAAAAGTTAAGAGTTAAAAGTGAATAAAATATAAGTATGAAACAGCAAAAGAGAAACACGATATGTGTTCAGGGCGGTTGGCAGCCAAAAACCGGCGAGGCGCGCGTATTACCTATTTATCAGAGTACTACATTCAAATACGCTACCAGTGACGAGATGGGTCAATTATTTGATCTGGAGAAATCCGGCTATTTTTATACCCGCTTGCAAAACCCCACGAACGATTGCGTCGCGGCAAAAATCGCAGCGCTCGAAGGCGGCGTGGCAGCCATGCTCACTTCATCGGGGCAGGCCGCCTCTTTCTATTCGGTTTTTAATATTTGCGAGACAGGCGATCACGTCGTTTGCACTTCCGAACTTTACGGAGGCACATTCAATCTGTTTGCCGTTACCATGAAAAAGATGGGTATCGATTTCACTTTTGTCAACCAGGACAGTCCGGAAGATGACCTCGAAAAGGCTTTCCGCCCGAACACGAAGGCGGTTTTTGGCGAAACGATTGCCAACCCGTCCGGCGCCGTACTTGATATGGAGAAGTTTGCCCGCCTGGCGCATAATCATCGTGTTCCGCTGATTGTCGACAATACGTTTCCCACGCCGATTAACTGCCGCCCGTTTGAATGGGGCGCCGACATCGTTATCCACTCCACAACAAAATATATGGACGGCCATGCCATGGCTGTGGGAGGCGCCATTGTAGACAGCGGTAACTTCGACTGGGATTTGTATGCCGATAAGTTTCCCGGCCTGACGGCGCCGGATGATTCGTATCATGGCGTCACATACACAAAAAGATTCGGAAAATTAGCCTATATAATGAAAGCAACAGCGCAGATTATGCGTGATTTAGGTTCAGTACAGTCGCCACAAAACGCTTTTCTGCTTAATGTTGGTCTTGAGACGCTTCACCTGCGTATGCCGCGTCATTGTGAAAATGCGCAAAAGATGTCAGAATATCTTAGCGCACATCCAAAAGTGGCATGGGTTCGCTATTGCGGTTTGCCTGACGACAGGTACCATACGCTGGCCCAAAAATACCTGCCCAACGGTTCCTGCGGCGTGCTTACGTTTGGTATCAGGGGCGGGCGCGACAATTCCATCCGTTTTATGGATTCGCTGGAACTGGTTGCAATCGTCACCCATGTGGCCGACGCCCGTTCATGCGTCCTTCACCCTGCCAGCCATACACACAGACAACTGTCGGACGAGCAGCTGATAGCTGCCGGCATTCAACCGGATTTGATCCGTTTCTCTGTCGGTATCGAAGACATCGACGATCTGATTGCCGATGTGGAACAGGCGTTGAAAAATATTTAAAAAAACGCTCTTTATTTTGTCGATAAAATAAAAATACACTATTTTTGTGCTGTCAATAGAATAAAAATGTAACTTATAATACCCCTTTGGTAGTAGGTAATTCATATTTATAAACATCGCGTTTGACTGCCGCCTTGATGGATCGGGCCAACGCTTTGAAGATGCTTTCGGCTTTATGGTGTTCGTTTTCACCTTCGGCTTTGATATAAAGGTTCATCTTTGCGGCGTCGCTGAGCGATTTAAAGAAATGGAAAAACATCTCTGTCGGCATGTCGCCAATCATTTCCCGTTTAAATGCCGTTTCCCAGACGATCCATGGCCGTCCGCCGAAGTCGAGCGCCACAGTACTCAGACAATCATCCATCGGCAGGCAAAATCCGTATCGCTCGATCCCCCGTTTACTGCCTAATGACTGGTAGAGCGCTTCTCCAAGAGCGATTGCCGTATCTTCGATGGTATGATGTTCGTCTACGTGTAAATCGCCATTGACCCGGATTGTCAGGTCTAACCCGCCATGTTTTCCGATTTGTTCTAATAAATGGTCAAAGAAGCCGATACCGGTCGATATATCACATACACCGTTACCATCTAAATTCATTCGGACAAGGATGTCGGTTTCTTTTGTTGTACGCTGAACAGTCGCCTGGCGCTCGCCTGCAAAAAGCAGTTCTTTCATTTGTTCCCACGAATTGAACGTAATAAACCTGCACCCGATATTTTCAGCCAGTTGCCTGTCTGTTTCACGATCGCCGGCGACGCAAGAGTTTGACAAGTCATAATCGCCTGTCAAATAGTACTTTAACATACCTGGCTTCGGTTTCCGGTTCGGTGAGCGGTCTTCCGGTAATGAGGTATCAATCAATATATCATCAAAAGTAATCCCTTCGCCTGCCAATATTTCAAGCATTTTTCCCTGTACACCCAATCCTTCCTTACCGGTTACCATAACCAATTCGAAATCCAGCTCTTTGCGTATGAAATACAGGTTACGGATCACGCCGGGCAAAAATTCCAGCTGTTCAAGCATATCTACCTGAAAAGTGGCAGGGCGCTCTTTGATAAGCGTTCCGTCGCGATTAATAAATAAGGCTCTGCGCTGCATATGGCATGAAAAACGTCAGAACGGCAGGTCGGATGTTTCATCAATCGGCGAAATTGCCGGCGATATCGCTGCCGCCGCTTGCGTAAAACCTGTTTCCACAGGCATACTACCGTCGTCGGCCTCAACTTTCCAGGCGCGAATATCGTTATACCAGCGACCGTTATACTCCCGGCAGTCTATATCAAAACTAACCCTGATTGATTGTCCCTCCTGAATATGATACTGATCTATTTTATCACCCCAAAGGTTAAACACCATCTTTCGCGGATATTGCGAATTTTGGTCGTGTTCAATCACATATTCCTGCTTTTTCCACTGGCCATTTCTACCCTCTCCTGTCTGAACAGGCAGTACGGTAAATACTTTTCCGGTTACTTCCATAAAATTAGATTTTTTTCAATGTGTTTATAAGTTTATTATTTTCTTCCTTAGTTCCAACGGTGATGCGTAAACATCCATCACATAAGGATAAGTTGTTCCGCTTGCGTACAATGATGCCTTTTTCCGTTAGCCTGTCATAGATACCTTCAGGATCAGAAACTTTCACTAACAGGAAATTGGCGTCTGAAGGATATATTTTTTCCACAACGGGCAGATCGGCAAGTTTTTTTGCTAAAACACCGCGCTGGTTTATCAACGCTTCAACCCAAAAGTTTTTCTTATCTTCATAATCCAGGTTCATACTCACGAAGTCCTGCGTCAGAAAATTGATGTTGTACGGGTATTTTACCTTGTTGAAATAGCCGACAATTTCTTTCGAGGCAAAAGCCATCCCGCACCGCACGGAAGCAAGTCCCCACGCTTTGGAAAAAGTGTGCAGGACAATCAAATTTGGATAATTATCCAACTCCGTCAACCATGACGGCTGGTCGCAAAAATCAATATAGGCCTCATCAATCACGGTAATGCCTCCGAAAGCGTTCAATATTTTTCGAATCCCGTCGCGATCAAGCAAATTCCCTGACGGATTGTTCGGCGAACAGAGAAAGATAACTTTGGTTTGCCCGTCAACCGCTTTCAACAGTCGCGTTGAATCAAGTGAGAAATCGTCATTCAGCAAGACAGGACGGTATTCCACGTTATTAATATCAGCGCATACCTTATACATATTGTAAGTAGGGTCTATCGCCACAATGTTATCTACTTTCGGCTCGCAGAAGATACGGATAATCAAATCAATCGGCTCATCGCTACCTACGCCGAGCATAATTTTTGAAGGGGAAACATGCTTTATGCCGGCTATTTTACCTTTCAGTCTCTCCTGAAAGGGATCGGGATAGCGATTGTATGGCTCGTTATATGGATTTTCATTGGCATCCAGCATGACCGACGCTTCTCCGCTAAACTCGTGACGCGCACAGGAATAAGGTTTTAACTCCCGAATGTTATCCCGCACCAATTGTGATATTTCTTTTATCATTTGCTAAAAATATGTGCAAATGTAGTGCAAGTCGAATAAAATACAAAATAAACCCGTTTTTTTTTGCATTAAGGAAAAAATATTAACCTGTTCAACCAATCTGCAAGATAGAGCGGGAAATTGACTAAATCATCATTTTTTTCTACATTTTTCAATGAAAAACGAATGGAAAGTTCGGGTTTGTATTTTTTTCGATATTCCGACAGACTTCGTGATTTTACACTCAATGCCGATTTTACTTCTATGGGGATAATCTTGTTCGATTTTTGAAGTAAAAATTCGATTTCGGCTGTGTTTCCGGAAGTCCAATAAAATATTTCGCTACCAAATTGCCGTACCAGCGATTGTAATACATAGTTTTCCGTCAGAACACCTTTAAATTCCACAAACAGTTGGTCGCCTTTCATCACCGCGCCAGGCTCTAAACGAAATTTTGTCCGCAAAAGACCTGCGTCTGCGAGATATAGCTTGAAAGCCGAACTGTTTTTGTAAGAGGCAACCGGCAAGCGTAGCGTTTGCACCTCAAAAACGCGATGTAATAAACCGCTCAATACAAGCCATTCCACTGCATTTTCATAATCCCTCGTACGCGCACTTTTTTCTATCAGGGCATATTTGAACTTTCGGTCTTCTTTGGCAAGATTGTCCTGAATATTTTGCCAGAGGCGATGAAGGCGCGGAATATCTTTGCTGTCAATATGTTTGGCAAAATCCAGAACATAGGCAGCTAGTATCTGATTATTAACAAAATCAACTTCGATCCAGTCACGGTTTTCGAGATAGCGGACAATTGTTTCAGGCATTCCGCCACAACAGAGATAGATTTTATAAATGTCTATCAACTGGCTATGAATGATTTCAGGTATTACCTCCCATTGATTTTCAACGGAATATTTTTCGAGAAACAGAAAAAGATTTTCATTGTAAAGAGCCAGAAATTCTTTGAAAGAAACAGGAAACAAGGTTAAAAAATCAACATTCCCAACCGGAAAAGAAGCGCCTTGACGTTTTAATGCCACGCCAAGCAAAGAACCGGCACAAACGACCGCCTGTTCGGGCGTCAGTTCATTAAAGTATTTCAGCGCGTTCAATGCGTCATTACATTCCTGAATTTCATCAAATATGATCAATGTCTTTTCGGGCGTAATGTTTACGCCTTTTACAGCAACAAGATATTCAACCAGTCTGGCAGGATTTTTGGTTTTGGCAAATTCCGTTTTATGCTCTTTTTCGAAGTCGAAATTCACATAGCAGCAATTTTCAAAACACTGTTCACCAAACTGTTTCAAAATAAACGACTTGCCAGCTTGCCTTGCGCCCTGCAACACCAGCGGTTTGCGATAGCGGCTGTCTTTCCACTTTATCAAGTCTCCTATTATGTCTCTCCGTATCATCATATCTATGATTTTTCGGCAAAAATACACATTTTATATATATAAAACGTGTAAAAGTGTATTTTTTTTATATTATCCTCCAATTGTTGCAATAATTCCATATTGCTTGAAAATCGCAATACATTGCTGTTGCCTTTCGGGCGAGGGACTTGACAGGGGGATATTGTGGGGATTAAAGTCGGCGCCTGATTTTTCGTATTTTGCGGCGGCGACTTCGTGATAGGGCAACAGGTTCACAACCTTTCTTTCCCATGGAAGCGAGGCGAGAAATCCGGCTGAACGCACGATGTTTTCTTCGTCGGCATTAATTCCGTCAATCAAAGGTATTCGAATGATGAAATCCTTTCCGGCCTCTGCGATCATGCGCAGATTGGATAGTATCAGTTCATTGGGTACGCCGCAAAATTGCCGGTGTTTGTTGGAATCCATGTGTTTCAGGTCGATGAGAAATAAATCAGTTTCGTTCATAATTGCCGCAACGGTTTCCGCTTTGGCATATAGCGATGTATCGACGGCACGATGAACGTTAATGGCCTTACAGCGCAACAGCAGTTCGAACAGTGTTTCAGGAAAAAGAAGCGGTTCGCCGCCGCTGAAAGTAACCCCTCCCCCGGAGTGATCCATGAAAATTGTCTCTTTTTCTATCTCCTGTATCAGATAATCAATTGTATATTCAACACCGGACATTTCCATGGCCATAGAAGGACATACTTTTACGCATTGACCGCATAGGGTGCATAAATGATTATCGCAGTAAATACCATCAGACGAAAAGGTCAGCGCATGTGAAATGCAACTTTCGACACAGCGCCTGCATCCGATACATTTCTTTCTTGAATACATCTTCTGTTTCAAGGGAGAAATACCTTCGGGATTGTGACACCAGATACACGAAAGCGGACAACCTTTCATAAAGATTGTTATTCGGATTCCCGGCCCGTCGTTGATTGAATATCTTTTTATATCGAAAAAAAGTACCATCTTTCCGGGGTTAAGAGTAGACATTCCCAACATAGGATATGATAACGTACCGGACGACAGCAAAGGTCGCCCGGTACGGTTATTTTTAATTGATTCTAACGATCTGTCCGACGCCATTGTTAAGCGTAACGACATATATACCGTCCGGCAGTCTGATTTTCGTTTCTCCCGCCTGGATGATGATCTGCTGCCGCTGCAGGATGCCCTCCATCGAGTATATCCGCACAATGCCGCCGGGTCTGGACGTACGGACGTACAGTTC
>Ga0082212_10003451_pt1 | contig 22432 bp, 16 predicted proteins | sample TergutNt197P3_FD_71548 | JGI IMG/M metagenome (GOLD analysis project Ga0082212, IMG submission 71548) | Neocapritermes taracua P3 segment gut microbial communities from Petit-Saut dam, French Guiana - Nt197 P3 | ecosystem: Host-associated > Arthropoda: Insects > Digestive system > Gut ...
TGATGCAGCCCTCGGCGGTCCCACCTTCTTCCAATGGCTGCTATTCCCCCAGCAACCCATATTAAATCAGCGATTATGCTTTTTTTGTATCAAACAAAAAGAAGTCGGTTTATTCGTGACTGCCGACAAGCATATTTTCACATAGTCTGTCGTCCCCACTGTTTTATGTTCAGGAACACAAAAAGAACCGTCCCCGTTGTGTTCCATACAGCCAGGAGGATTTAGACAGATTTTTCGAGAAAGCGGTCGATGGATGAAAGGAACAGCGGGACCGTGGGGTTGCTATTGTCCTTTCTCCATGCGGCGGCTTCGTAGAATTTTGTGTCTTCCCCTTCAAGCTCTATGAATTCTAAATCGTGTTTGTAATACTTGCCTAAATTGGTCGGCACGATTGCAATGCCGAAACCGGCCCTGACGTCCATCAGCACGGAATCGACTGCCGGGGGTGTGGCGACTATGTTTGGGATGAAACCGCGGGCGGCGCATACCCTTAGCATCATCGAATGGAATATGGGCGATTCCCCTTCTTCAAGCGTGACAAAATCCTCTTTTCCGAGCTCCGGGTAATCGATCGATTCTGCGCCTGCCAGCGGATGGTCCGGGTATAACGCCAGGGACATGCCGTCGGGGAACAAAGGCTTCCATTGAATATCCGGCAGGCTGTCTATGCCAAAAGACATTGTGAAAAGGACGTCAATCTCCCTGCGGATAAGCGCCTCGGTAAGCGGCGCCAGGTTCTTGCGGACAAACCGCACCTTGATGTCGGGGTATTCCGCCTGGAAGTGTTTTTTCATTGCGGGAAGGAAATCCTTGAATGGCGACAGAAGATGGCCGATGATGATCTCCCCGCTCGTGCCCGAATCGGCTTTGCGGATTTCCGTTTCGATCCTTTCGAAACGCGCAATGAGGTCTTTGGCGTTTTTGTACAGGACTTCCCCGGATGGCGTCAGGCTGACGGAACGCGTTGTCCTGTGAAAGAGCTTTGTGTCAAGCTCCGCTTCAAGCTCGGCGATATTGTGGCTCAGCGTCGACTGCGTACTATACAGTTGTTCCGCGGCTTTGGTGAAGTTCCGGTGTTCCGCCACGGCAAGAAAAAACCTGAGCGATTTTGTATCCATTTATTGCATCTCCATCGATATGAGGATACCGCGTTTAATGGCTTTTTTCAATGGCGTTATTAAAAGAACACATTTATCCCCCAAAGATATTCATGGGATAATTCTTGCAGTTTGAATCAGCAATACAAGGTTTGGATTTACAGCATATCACAGAGGAGGAAGGAAGAAAGGAAGAATTATGAAAGCTAAGAAAATAACAATTATTATACTGGCGCTGGTCCTCGTTTTCGCGTTCGCCGCATGCGGCGGCGGCGGTGACGGCGGCGGCGACGGCGGCGGTGGGGCCGATACGCAGGCGCCCCCGGCTGCCGAGCCCGAGAAGGACGCTCCGGCCACCGAGGCAGACCCGTCTGCGGAGCCGGAGACAATCAAGATCGGCCACCTGGTCTGCCAGTCCGGATGGTTCGCCCCGATCGACGTCGCAAATATCGATGAGCTTGTCACTTATACCGGCATGATCAACGATGCCGGCGGATGGGATATCGGCGGGCAGAAGTACCTTGTCGAGATGGTGGACTCTGATTTCCAGAGCGACCCTTCCCAGGCAAGGGCAGCGGTTGAGTACCTGGCCGACCAGGGCATCAAATTCGTCCTCGTGTCGACCGATTTCATGACGGTCGGGCTCGGTGAGCTTTGGGAAGAGCTTGGGATAATGCATATCAACCAGATGCCCAGTGAGCCGACTTACACAGGGCCGCAGTTCCCGCATATGTTCTGGAGCCGCGGCGGCGTCTTTGACGGCTATGACGCCGGCCTGCAGGCCCTGCACGAGGCTTATCCCGACGCAAAGACTGTGGTCTATGTCCAGGAAGACAACGGCGTCAACCAGCTCTTAAATGACGAATTCATCGCGCCGCCGGCAGAGAAGCTGGGGCTGTCGGTCGTACCCACGCCGGTCATGTTCCCCAATGACTCGACTGACTACGCGGCGGTTGCGCTCGCGGCGCAAAAGACCGGCGCTGACGCATTCATAGCGATGGGCGGCCTGCCCTCCAACGCCGGGATCGCCAAAGAGCTCAGGACGCTTGGCAGCGATATGGTAGGCGTGCTGGCCAACCCGCAGAACATCGTCGCTTTCTCGATGATAGCGGGCGGGGCCACAGACCTTATTACCTGCGGGACACTGGCGGGCGCGGACCAGAACACGCCGTTGTTCAAAGAGATATGCGGGAACTACGCGGAGCAGTTCGGCGATGAGAGCGCGCAGTCGTTCACGGCCAACTCCTGCAACAGCCTGTATATCCTGCTCCAGATGATGAGCATCGCGGGCACGACCGACGTGGATTCTGTCATGGCGGCCTGGGAATCCCAGGATACGGTCGATACCATGTACGGCACAGGGAAAGTCGGCGGCGAACAGACAATGGGCTCAAAACGCGCTGTTGCGTCGCACCCGGGCAAATGCGTCATGAAGGAAGACGGCATCCCTGTTTTCCTCGGGTTTGCAGATACTATAGTACCGTAAGAATATAGAACACACCCGTAGAAGTATGGAGGGGGCCTCCTTCCCCTCCTGCTTCCACGGACATCAGCGAAAGCAGGAGAAAGCTTTGGATATACTGGGCAACATAATTCTGAATACGGTGGTCTTATCGTTCATGTATATCATCATGGCGCTTGGTTTCGCATTTATCTTCAATATGATGGGGACGCTGAATTTCGCCCACGGGGCATTCGTAATGGTTTCAGCGTTCCTTTGTTATTACATCATCCGCTGGACAGGGGTAAGCAACTGGGCGGCGCTTATTATTACCGCGGTCATTATGGCCTTGATAGGGGTGCTCATGGAAAGGGCTGTGTTCAGGCCTTTTATGAACAATATCAACGGCGGGATCATGATTGCGGTCGCTATTATCACGATTGCGCAAACAGTGTTCTCGATCTACACCGGTACGCTGGATATAATAATCGAGTCATTTTTCAAGGGAAGGACTTTTGTTTTCGGGGTGCCGATCAGCAATGAAAAGCTGTTGATAATGTTCATCGGGCTTGGGCTGCTCATCGCAATTCTGATCCTGATCAACAAGACGGCCCTCGGCAGGCAGATGGAGGCGATCGCGCAGGACCGCGTTGCGGCGGCCCTGCAAGGGATCGACATCAACAGGGTCTCCGCGATTGTATGCGCCATTGGCCTCGTCCTGGCGGCTGTAGCGGGCAGCCTGATGGGGTCTATCAGGCAGATAACGCCGACAATGGGCGATGAAATGCTGACCCGGATACTTATGGTCGTAATGCTCGCGGGCGCGGGCAGCAGGAGTATGAACGGTTTGATAGTCACGGGCTTTATCCTGGGCTTCCTTGACTCGTTCCTCCCCATTTACGTCCAGGGCGCGTCCGCGTCGGCGGTTACGGCGGTCTTCGTCCTCGTGCTGGTGCTGATAAGGCCGACGGGCCTGTTCGGGCATGAGCTGAAGGAAGGGGCATAAGATGCATATCCCGGCAGACACCCGCAAAAAACTATATGCTTTTCTGCCTTATCTGGCCCTCATTGCCGTTTGGGCCATTATGCCTGCGCTTGTCTCGACGCGTTTCTGGCTCAATGTTTTCATGCTTGTCTTCGTCAGGGTAATAGGCGCTGTCAGCCTGCGCACTGTATGGCTGGCCGGCGTCCCTTCATTTGCCCAGTCCGCTTTTGTAGGGGTGGGCGCATATACGGCTGCCGTGCTCGCGACCAATTTCGGGCTGCCCGCTTATGCTACGATCCCTCTGGGGGGGCTGGCGGCGATGGTGATCGGCGTGTTGACCGGTCTCCCCTTTGTCAGGCTCAAGTCGGTATACTATGTCATGGCGAGCATGTTCCTTGGCATCTCAATCATATATGTTTTCTCATCGCTTGAAATCACAGGCAGGATAATAGGCATAGTGTCGATACCGGGGTTCCTTCCGAACATTCGGGCATATTACTACTTCTTCCTGATCCTGGCCGTGGTTTGCTGCGCATGCATGTACAGGTTTGAGCATTCGCGCATCGGCATGACGCTAAGGGCCATTGCCCAGTCCGAAGACGCGGCAGGGGCCATGGGCGTCAGCAAGGTGTATTTCAAAAGCCTCGCCTTTGGTTTTGGCTACTTTTTCGCGGGTATAGCGGGCGCGTCTTTTGCGCTGTACAACGGATCGGCCTCGCCAAAAGAATTCGGGATACTTACTACGCTTTGGTTCCTTATGTACGTCCTTGTTGGCGGCCAGGACAAGTTCATCGGCCCCATCATCGGGACGATCATCCTTGTGATCCTCCCGCAGGCCTCCCGCGTGGTGGGCGAGTGGGCGCCTATCGTTACCTCCATAGCTATGATTGCCATAGCATACCTGTTGATTGGCGGGCTCGCCAGCATCCCGGAGAAGATAAAGAATGCCTTCGCCGGAAGGCGCAGGGGGCGCGGAGGCGCTGACATGGGCAGCCCGGAGGCGGACTCATGACTGTATTGCTTGAGACAAAGAACCTGTGCAAGAGGTTTGGCGGGCTGAACGTTATCACCGGTCTGGATTTCCATATCAATGAAGGGGAGATACTCGGCCTTATCGGGCCAAACGGCGCCGGGAAATCCACTTTTTTCAACCTTATCACGGGGATACACCTGCCGAATTCCGGCAGCATTGTCTTCGAAGGCAAGGATATTACAAAAAAGAGGCCGCCCCAGGTAGCGGCCCTTGGGATCGGGCGTACATTCCAGCTCAACCCGCTTTTCGGGGATTTCACGGTTGTAGAAAACATCGGCGCGGCGCATTACCTGCATCCGCACTCAAGCGCGTTCAGTGTATATTTCAATACAAAGCAGCACCGTGAAAACGAGAAGGAAATCTTTAGGTCCACTGATGAAATCATAGAATTCCTCCGGCTTACGCCATTCCGGGATGAACTTGCGAAAAACCTCCCGCACGGGTACCAGAAGATGCTTGGGGTCGCCAGGGCCCTGGCTTCAAAGCCAAAGCTGCTTATGTTCGACGAGCCGCTTGGGGGTATGAACCCGGAGGAGATACGGTTTACAATAGAAGCTATCAAATCCATGCGCGACAGGGGGCTGACGGTATTGGTAGTAGAGCACAACATGCAGATACTTTCCATCTGCGACAGGGTCGTCGTGATCAGTTTCGGTGAGAAAATATGTGAAGGGACGCCGGATGAAGTCAGGAATAATGAGGACGTTATCATGACCTATTTTGGGGGTGTTTCGTTTGGGTAATATCCTTGAAATAAGCAACCTGAAGGTTGTCTACGGGAAATCCGTGGCTGTACAGGATGTCAGCCTGGCTGTCCCCGAAGGGAAGATCGTCACTTTGATAGGGGCCAACGGGGCGGGCAAATCCACGACGCTGAACGCTGTTGTGGGGCTTGTCCCCGCCGCTGGCGGAAGCATCGCCTTTGAGGGGCGGGACATTACAAAAAGTCAGACGCAGGCCATCGTCAGGGGCGGGCTTGTGCTCGTGCCGGAAGGCAGGCGGCTGTTCCCCAACCTGAGCGTATATAAAAACCTTTTGATAGGCACAACACGCAGGAATGACAAGGATGGGATAGCGCAGGATTTTGAATATGTGTATAATCTGTTCCCGAAACTGAAGGACCGCTTGAAGCAAAAGGCCGGCACGCTTTCGGGGGGCGAGCAGCAGATGGCGGCAATTGCGCGAGGCATCATGGCGGCGCCGAAGCTGCTTTGCCTGGACGAGCCCTCGCTCGGGCTTGCCCCGGTCGTCATCGAACAATTGAGTGAAGCAATCAAAGAGGCCAACAGGGAAAAAGGGATAAGCATCATGCTGGTCGAACAAAACGTCCACCTGGCTTTCGGGGTAGCCGATTACTGTTATGCCATGCAGGTCGGGAAGATCGTCGCCCAGGGCGAAGCTGATGAAATAAAAATGTCTGACGTTGTAAAGGCCGCATATTTAGGATAGTATCAAATTATTGTTCTCTGACAAAAGAATACAGCATTAGGAGGGAAATATGAGCAGAATCCAACTGAACAAGTTTATGTATTTCGAGCCGGATACTGTCCGGGAAACCACAGAGGTATTGGATAAATACGGTGATGACGCAAAGGTCATTGCCGGCGGCATAGACCTTTTGCCGAAGATGCGCACGGGCTCTATCAAAGCGGGCTGCCTGGTCAGCGTCGCGGGAATCCCGGACCTGTCGTATTTCAGGTATGACGAAAAAGGCGGCCTGGAATTCGGCGCAATGACTACTTTGCAGTCTTTGGACACTTCGGAAATACTGAAGCAGCACTACCCCGCACTGCAGCAGGCAATTCACCAGATCACCTCGGTCCAGTCCAAGTATATGGGTACGGCGGTTGGGAACCTTTGCGTGGCGACCCCCGGCTCCGATGTGGCGCCGGCGCTGATGGCCTATGGCGCCGTGCTTTTGATTGCCGGGCCTTCCGGCGAAAGAAGGGAGGAAGTATGCGCCTTCTATCCCGCGAAAAACAAGACGACGCTTGGGCGCGGCGAATTTGTGACAGGCGTCCATGTCTCGGCGCCGGCGAAGGGGACGGGCGCGGCCTTCATCAACAGGGTAAGGACCCATGCGGATATCGCGAAAATCACCTTGACCGTCGCGCTCACAGTCGATGGCGATATATGCAGGGAAGCAAGAATTGCGATGGGCGCTGTGGCGCCGGTCCCTGTCAGGGCGGAAAAGGCGGAGGGGCTTTTGAAAGGCCGGGCGTTCAGCGAGGGACTGGCCTATGAAGCGGCTGCGGCTGTTGTCTGCAGCATGGACCCGTCAACCGGGCTCCGGTCGACAAAAGAGTACCGGACGGAGGTCACCCCTGTCCTGGTGGAACGCGCGCTGCACAAAGCGTTTGAAAATGCAAGGAGGGCGGAATAATGACGAGCTTTGAAAAGAATGGGTTTGTCCTTTGCCTGTGTGTCAACGGCGAGGAACAGGAAATATATATCGACGGCCCGCATATCACTCTTGCTGAAGTCCTGCGGGACAAGCTGCACCTGACGGGAACCAAAGAGGCCTGCCGCTGCGGGGAATGCGGCTCATGCACGGTTTTGGTGGACGGGAAGCCTTTCCTCTCGTGCTCTACGCTTGCCGTCGCGGTCAGGGGCAAAAATATTACAACCATCGAAGGGCTCGCAAAAGGCGGGGAGCTCCATCCCATACAGCAGGCGTTCATCGATACAGGGGCTATACAGTGCGGGTTCTGTTCCCCCGGTATGATACTCATGGGCAAGGCGCTGCTCGATGAAAACCCGGACCCGACGGAGGAAGAGATAAAAGAGCAGATAGGCGGCAACCTGTGCAGGTGCACCGGCTATGTGAAAATCATCGAGGCTGTAGCCCTGGCCGCGGAGCGCATGGGGAAGGGGGTATCCTGATGTCATCTACGATAAGCTACAAGACCGAGAAGGCAAAAGAGGAATTCTCTTATGTGGGCAAGCGACTGCCTTACAGAAATTCCCGGGAGAAGGCAACCGGCGCCGCAAAGTATACCTGTGACATACAGCGGACGGGCGCATTGGTCGGGAAGGCGCTGGCCTGCCCGCATACCCACGCGAGGATCAAAAGCATCGATATAAGCGAGGCGGAAAAGCTCCCTGGCGTGTATGCGGTCATCACCGCGGGCAATTCGCCTGACATGAAGTACAACCCTGCGGGCCTGCAGTATTGTGCCAGGGACGCGGAAGCTGCCAGGCATGACAATGTCAATGACATGATGCCTGTCCCGGATAAGTGCCACTACAAAGGCGAGATCATTGCGGCTGTGGCCGCGAAAAGCGAGGAGGCCTGCCTGAAAGCCCTTGATCTGATAAAGGTGGATTATGAAGTCCTGCCTTTCGTGATAGACGTCTGCGACGCGATGAAGGAAGGGGCGCCGCTCGTACATGATTGGATGGACAGCAATATATCGATGGATTACGATGCTTTCCCCGGCAACAGGGGGGACGCGGACGCGGCGCTTGCCGGGTCCGACGTTGTCGTGGAATGCGATTTCCTTCCCTCGCGCCAGCATGGCATGCCGCTTGAACCGCTCACCTGCGTGGCGGAATTCGGGGCCGATGGCGGTTTGACAGTCTGGCTCGCGCACCAGAGGCCTTTCATCCTGCGCAGGCAGATAGCGAACATCGCGGGGTTGCCGGAGTCAAAAGTCAACATTGTAAGCGAGTACGCGGGAGGGTTCTTTGGCGAAGCCAATTTTGTAATAGTCCCGTTCACGGTGCTGCTTGCGCAGAAAGCGGGCAAGCCCGTCCGCATGGAGTTCACCCGCGAGGAAGTGGTGCTCCATGTGCCTTGCCGCGAGATGTTCCATCTGCACGGCAAACTCGGTTTCACCAAGGAAGGGCGGCTGCTTGTCTCTACCGAGGACATCATCGCGGACAGCGGGTCTTATTTCAACAGGAGCGCAAATCTGATGCCTCCTGCAATGGGGGCGTATTCCAGCCAGTTTGCCCTGCCTGTATTCCGCGGCCTGGCAAAAATGGTTTATACAAATACCCCCGGCACAAGCGGGATAAGGGGGTATGGTTCCCCGACTGTCATCACAATCCTTTCCCATTTGATGGACCTTGCCGCCGAAAAGCTCGGGATGGATAGGGTAGAACTGCGCCTCATGAATTACAAAGTCAATCTGCCGGCGCCGCCGTCCGCGGGAGGCGGGCATGAAGGCAAGACCCCGGCAACCATGGGCATCGGGCTTGAGACGCAGGACTCTGTCATGCGCGTCGCCGCGGAGAAATTTGGCTGGGAAGAGAAAAGCCGCCGTAAAAAAGAGGACGGCAGGTGGCTGCGCGGGATCGGCATCTGCGACTACATGGACGTCAGCGGCCCGCAGCCGCATGAGATGAACGACCGCCAGTGCGTCATGACGCTGGAAGAAGACGGTACGGTCACAGTGACACTGAACTGCCCTGACGGCGGGATGAATATGTTCGGGGCCGCGGCGCAAATCGGGGCCGAGACTTCGGGGCTGCCTTATGACCGGTTCCGCATCCTGCATTCCAGAACCGAAGGGTCACTATATGATATCGGCCTGGGCGGCAATTCAGGCAACTTCGGGTTTGGCAATTTGTTTGCCATAGCCGGAAGGATGCTCAAAGAAAGGATCCTCGAGAAGGCCGCTGCGCATATGGGGCTGGAAAAAGAAAGCCTGGACCTTAAAGATGGGATCATTTTCGAAAAGGGGGCGCCGTCGAATTCACTGCCGGTGGAAAAACTCTCTTATGCGTCGATAGTGGTCGAGCAGGGCGCAAGCGAGCATATTTCGGTCATCGCGCGTTACAGCGCCGAGGTGAGCCCGATGTCCGTCGGCGTCGTAATGGCTGACGTAAGGGTGGACAAGGAGACTGCGGACATCTATGTCGACAAGATGCAGATTTGCCACGACTGCGGCATAGCAATCAACCCAATGTGTGTCGAAGGCCAGCTTCAGGGAGGCGTCACCATGGGGTACGGCCACGCCCTGTTTGAATCATTGGCTATCGATAAAAACGGGGAGGTACGCGGCAACAATTACAATAACTATAAACTGACGTCCGCCCTGGACCTGCCTGACCTGGACGTCATCGTTTTTGAGAACCCTTGCGAGTACGGGCCTTTTGGCGCAAAAAGCGTCGGCCAGTCGGGGATGATCGGCATCAGCGGCGCCATATCGAGCGCGATATACGACGCTACGGGGGTCTGGCTCGAAAGAATGCCTTTCGCGCCGGAGGGGCTGCTTAAGGGGCTCAAAGCGAAAGAGGGCTGAAACGGAGCTCAAAGCAGGCAGGGCTGATACAGAAGGAAAACCTAAACGGGGCTTAAAGCGGAAAAGGCTGGATATGGGTCCGAAGCTAAATAGACTGAAATGGAAGGAAAATCGAAATGGCTACAAAAGATGAAATAAGATCGACAAAACACCTTAGAAAGGATCATGCGGATTTTGAACTCGTCGGCAAGCCGGCGCTGTGCCTGAACCATATGCAGCTTGGTCTTGCGGGCGAGGGCATGTTCCTCCCGAACTGGGGGCCGAACGCGAAGGAGGGCATTAACAATTCAAAAATGGTCGACAGGTGCAAGGAGCTGATAGACGCGTTCCATGAGAAGGGCCTGCCGGTCATATTCTGCAACGTGGTGCCGATCCCGCTGCCTTACGCGAACGCTTACGGTGATATGTTCCGCGAGCAGAAGGCGGCGTACCTTAAGCGCTACGACGGCAAATTCGTCGATTTCTTTACCGACGAATGGACCAGGCGCGGCCTTGAGGTGATGCCGGAGCTGGGGCCCGCCGAGCAGGACTTCGTAAGCTACAGCTGGAACGTGCACCCGTTCACGAACTCGGGGCTGGAGCTGCTCCTGCACCAGCTGAAAGTGGACACGGTCGTATGGACGGGCTTCGCCCAGCAGTCCGTCGTGCTTACTTCGTGCGCGGTGGCGGCGGACAAGTATTTCAACAGCATTGTCCCAGTAGACGCCTCATACTGCTGCGTGCCGCCGAGCACACCCGAATTCTACGAGGGGCTTGACGAGGTCGTGGCGGAGGCGGCGGTGAAGGTCCTGATCGCGGCGCTTGCGCACTGCACGGACACCGCGGCCGTCATCGACAAGGTCAGGGAGTACGAGGGGCCGCGGCTGCTGCCGGACACCGAAAAACTGCCGTATATAGAATAATTACACAAAAAAACGGAGGTATGCAATGGCTGAGAATGAGGTTATCCGTAAGAAGAGGATCATTGACGGCGAGGAGATAGAAGTCATCTACCAGAAGCTGCGGCAGCGGCCGGCGCCGGGGGAGGCGGCGGCGCGCGCGCTTGCCGAAGGGCGAAGGCCGGTCTATATGCGCGACGGGTTCGGGGATTTCCCCGAGCTTGACCAAAGGACGTATGAAGTGTGCCCCGGCATCATCTGCGAGCAGGATGTGATGATCCCCATGCGCGACGGCACGAAGACCTATTGCGACATCTTCAGGCCGGCGGGCCAGGCGAATGTGCCCGTCATCATCTCGTACAGCTTCTACGGGAAGCGGGCCTGCGTAGACAACCCGGACGTCGAATACGGCGCCTTCGGGGTGCCTGAGGGATCGTTTTCAAAGAACGCGAAGTTTGAGGGCCCGGATCCTGAATACTGGTGCCACCATGGCTACGCTGTGGCAAACTACGACCAAAGGGGCGTGAACAATTCAGAGGGCGATATAGCACTGTCCTCATCCTTTGAGGGGGAGGACGCCTATGACCTCGTCGAGTTCCTGGCGGGCCTTGAGTGGTGCAACGGGAAGGTCGGTTTCTCCGGCAATTCCGGGCTGGCCGTCATACAGTGGAAGGCTGCCTCCGAAAGGCCGCCTCACCTGGCGTGCATCGCCCCCTGGGAGGGCACGATGGACAACTACAGGCAGATGCTTTCGGTGGGCGGCATCTCCGAATGCGGGTTCAATCCGTATTTGTTCGGCATGATGTACGGACAGGGTTATATGGAGGACCATTACAAAATGGTGCTCGAACGCCCCCTGTACGACGCTTACTGGGCTGACAAGGTGGCGAAGATAGAGAATATCGATGTGCCCGCGTATATCACCGGCGGGTGGAACCACTTCCATCTCTACGGGGCGGTCGAAGGGTTTTCCGGGATCAGCTCAAAAGAGAAGTGGCTGCGCATACACCGTGAGTTTGAATGGCCCGACTATTATATGCGCGAAAATCTTGAGGACCTTAAGATGTTTTTCGACCGCTATCTCAAGGGCGTCAGGAATGGCTGGGAATCGACCCCGCGCGTGAGGATCGACGTAATGGACGCCTATGACCGCGATCATGAAATCAGGCGGCCGGCGGCGGATTTCCCTTTGCCCGGGACCGTGTACAAAAAGCTTTGGCTTGACGCCTCGGATGGTTCCATGAAGGCAGAGCCGCCTGCGGGTGATGCTAAAGTATCGTACAACGCCGATATAGGGCCCGCGGCTTTTGAGCCCCGCGCCGACGGAGCTTTTAATATGCACAGGGAGAGCCCGCCCGCCGGAGACGACAGGGCCGTCTTTGATTTCTGTGTGCCTTATGAGACTGAGATCATCGGTAATATGAGGCTGCGGCTTTGGGCCGAAGCGGACGGCAACGACGACATGGACCTGTTCGTCGCGGTCAAGAAAATGGATGCGGACGGGAAATGGCTGCCGGTCTTTGTGCAGGGCGCCCCGCACCCGGGAGCACCCGGAAGGCTTAGGGTATCGCTGCGCGAACTGGATGAAGAAAAATCAACGGAGTGCCGGCCTTTCCACAAACTCAATGACCCGCAGAAGCTTGCGGACGGGGAGATCGTCCCGGTCGATATCGATATCTGGCCGACGGCGCGCATCTGGCATGCGGGCGAGGTGATCCGCGTGGAGGTCATGGGGTATTACGAGCGTTTCGACTGGTATGAGCCCTTTGACTTCAACACGATAAACAAGGGCAGGCATATCATCCACACGGGCGGAAATTACGATTCCTGGCTGCAGATACCGGAGACGCCGGAGGCAGAGCTGTGAAGACGCTGACCGAACGCGAGAACGCGCTTCGCGCCATGACCAGAAGCGGCGGCCCCGAATGGGTCCCCGTTGTGAGCGATTGCATCAAGATGGTTTTCTCCCGCGAGGTCAGGGAGCGGCCTCCGGCTGGCCAGGACGGGAAGGACTGGTTTGGCTGCAGCTGGATATGGGACGGGGAGTGCCTCGGGTTCGCACCCGACCTCCACCAGCCCTACCTGGCAGAGGATATTTCCCGGTGGCGCGAATCTGTCACATTCCCCGATCTTGACGCCATCGACTGGGAGGCTGCGGCCGCGGAAGACATGGCGGATACGGACAGGGAGAACAAGGTGGTCAGGATCCTGCTTGAGAGCGGCCCGTTTGAGAGGTCCCACCACATACTCGGGTTTGAAGGCGCGTTCATGGCGATGTACGAAAACCCGGAAGAGTACAAGGCGCTGATCGACGCGGTCGCCGGCTACAAGGTGGAGCTTATCGGGAAGCTGATTGACGCATACAAGCCGGACGAGATCTTCGCGCAGGACGATCTGGGGCACAACAACGGGCCGATGTTTTCTTTGGATATGTACCGCGAGTTCATCAAGCCCGCGCACATACGGATCAGCGAGGCCATCCGCTCAAGGGGCGTTATCCACACGCACCACAGCTGCGGCCGGATGGAAGCCTTCATAGACGACCTGCTCGACGTCGGGGTGCAGATACTGAACCCGATCCAGCCCTGCAACGACTGGAAGGCGATCGCGGAGAAGTACTCGGGCCGCGTGTCTTTCGAAGTGGGCGCGGACTATAATATAGCGCGTGAAAACTCCACAGAGGAAGAGATACGCGCTGAGGTCCGCAGCATCATAGATGTGTTCGGCCCATACGGGAACACGATGCTCGGGGTCTTCCCCTCAAACAGGGGCTGCCTGGACAAGATGGACATAGCCCTGGACGAGGCAAGAAACTACGGAAGACTTTAAGGACAATGGGGACGGTTCTTTTTGTCTTGTAAGGACAATGGGGACGGTTCTTTTTGTCTTGGACAATGGGGACGGTTCCTGTTTCTTATTAAAAAGACGGCTTTCAAGCATTATATCTATGGAGGAATAGATTATGGAAAACAACAATGAAAAAGCATTGACGATGTCGCCGTTCGTACCGAATATGATCCCGGAAAACGCCCTTTATGTGTGCCAGGAAGGGAAGTGGGCGCCGCTTGACAGCGGTGAATGGCCGCTGCTCCCGTTCGCCTACGACACATGGGTCAAAGAAGAGCTCAGCTGGCATGACAGCTGCTATATCCACGCCGGCCTGAACCCGTTCCTGTTTTTCGACATCAAGGGGGAGGATTATCTGAGCTTGCTCAGTGAAGTGAGCGTCAACGCCTTCAATAATTTCCCGGTCGGCAAAGCCCGCCATACGGTCATCTGCAACGAGCAGGGCAAGCTTGTGCTGGACGGCATCGTTGTGAGGCGGTCAGAGGACGAGTTTATTTCCATGTGCCTGCCGCCCCCGGACATGCTCAACCAGATGCTTGGGAACAAATACAGTTTCACGAGCGAGAGCACGCGCTGCAAAAGGTTCTTCTACCAGATGTGCGGCCCACGCTCGCTTGAGGTCGTCGAGGCCGCGGCCCGGCAGGACCTTCACGACATCCGCTTCATGTACACGAAGGACGCCAAAATCGCCGGCAAAGACGTGTTCATACTCAGGACGGGGATGGCCGGCACGCTTGGGTACGAGGTCCACGGGAAGATCGAAGACGCTTTAGATGTTTATGGCACGCTGCTGGAGGTCGGCGGCGAATATGGCATTACACAGCTAGGAAGGCTTGGCTATGTCAACTGCCATGCGGAAGGCAGCATCCCCCAGGTTGCCGAACACTTCGCAACCCCCTTTGACGCGCCTCCGGTTTTCAGCGGGAGCCTGCCGCGCGATTCGGGGCTGATATACAGGAGCCCAATCGACCTGGGCTGGGAAAAGCTGATCAACTTCGGCCATGATTTCGTCGGCAAAGAGGCCCTTAAGGCTGAGCTTGAGGGGCATCACAACACCATGGTCCATCTCATCTGGGACAAGGATGACATCCTGAAAGTCCTGGGCACAGCCTTTGAGGCGGAGGGCAGCTGCGACATCATGGATATGGTCTGTGATTACGACTATGTCAGAAACAATGGCGGCATCCATATCGACGCGGTCTACGACGGGGATAAGATGATAGGGGCCTCGTCGGGGCGCATGCTTTCCGCAAAGACCAGGGAGATGCTTTCAATATGCACGATAGACCAGGACTACGCCTCGGAAGGGAAGGCCGTCGAGGTGCTTTGGGGCAACCCCGGCACGAGGCAGATGAGGATCGGGGCGAAGGTGCTGCTCTTCCCCTATATCAAGGAAGGCAGGAACGAGGACTTCGACGTAGAGAAGATACCGCACCCGGTTTTTGAGTGACGGCATTAGATTAGATACCCTAAGGCAAATGTGCGAAAACTACCCGGGAGCAAACACGGTTTAGATTTTACCCCTGTGTTTTGCGTATTTTTTGCGGTTGTGAATTGGATTCCTTGCGTTTTAGCTCTGAAACAGGCCTTTTTTGCCACAATAAGGAAGATATCCTAACTATTACTTACAATAATAGAATAAATATACATTTTCGTCGTACACAAGTGGAAAATTTACGCAAAAGTCGAGGTGTAAATCTAGTAAAGCCGTTTATTAACGATAGGCTGGCGTTTGAGTGCTGGGTTTCCGCATAGCCTGCCGTCCCGTTTAGCCTTGTGCGTTGCCTTATTATGGGTTTCAGCTTATCATTTTTATGATTTGACAAAATGAGGAAATTATTATACGATTTATGATTGAGGTATACGCTAATGCCATTATCCATTATCTTAGGAGGTTAATATGTCGGACGAAAACAAGAATTCCGGAACTTCAGTCGAACAATTCGGATACAAACAAGAGTTGAAGCGGGTGCTGACGATGAAAGACCTGATCGTGTATGGTCTGCTCTTTATCATCGTGACGGCGCCAATGGGGGTATTCGGCGAGGTGCATGTGCTGAGCCACGGCATGACGCCGATAGTGTACGTCGTCGGTTTGATAGCGATGATCTTCACGGCGCTGAGCTACAGGCAGATGAGCAACCGCTTCCCGATCGCGGGATCCGTGTACTCATATGTCCAGCGCGGGATCAACCCTTATATAGGGTTTTTGGTGGGCTGGCTGATCATGATTGACTATTTCCTTTTGCCTGCGCTGAACTACGGTTTCGTTGGCGCCTGGTGCAACGACCTGCTGCCGCAAATTCCGATCTGGGTGTTTATCATTGTCCTTCTGGGCATCAACACCTTTATCACTTATCGCGGGATATCGCTGATGCAGGTCATCAACTGGATAGTGTTCATCATCCAGATAGTGATGGTTGTAATTTTCATTTTCCTGGGGCTGAAGTTCATCATGTCGGGCGGGGGCTACGGCGGGTTCACGTCCAAGCCGCTTTACAACCCGGAGTTTTTCGATTTCAATTTTATCGCCACGGCCGCTACGGTCGCGTGCCTGTCGTTCCTGGGTTTTGACGCCATAAGCACGCTGGCCGAAGAGACGCACCAGCCTGAAAAAAATATCGGCAAGGGCACGGTGTTCACGCTGCTCATCGTCGGGGGCTTGTTCTTCCTGATCACCTATGTGGCCGCTTCGGTCTGGGGCGATCTTCCGCTCGAGGAGCTCGATCCGGTGACCGGCATCTTCCAGGTCGCGGCCATGATGGGCGGGGATGTCCTTCGGGTAGCGCTTACGCTGGTAATGCTGCTTGGCGGCGCGATAGGCTCGCTTGCCGCACAGGCCGCGCTTGTAAGGATACTGTACAGCATGTCGCGCGACAAGATGATGCCTGCTTTCATGGGCAAGATCCACGAAAAGCACAAGACTCCTTACATCACGGTACTGCTCATCGCGGCGATCATCTTCATCGTGTCGTTCATACACCCGATGCAGCTGGTCCGCTTCGTCAATTTCGGCGCGCTCAGCTCATTCATCATGCTGAACTTCGCCGTCTTCTGGTACTTCTATATCAGGGAAAAGAAGAGGAATTCCTTCAACGAGTTCATCGCGTTCCTGCTGCTCCCGGTCATAGGCATGTTCATCCTGGGCTATGTGTGGAGCGGCTTCGACGCGCCGACCCTGATACTGGGCTTTAGCTGGCTTGCCGTAGGCTTCGTCTTCGCGGCGGTCAAGACGAAGGGCTTCAAGGAGGTGCCTGAAGCCTTCAAGAATATGTCGCTATAGCGCAGCTTAGCGCGGCATGGCGCCATGGAACCGGGCAAGAGCACGGGGCCATGGCGCAGAGCAATAGCAATAGCACAGAGCAATAACACTGAGTCATTGAAGGGGGTGACTATGGGAAAAAACAGGGCAAGAGATCTCGGGATCCCCTTAAAGGGGGATCCCGGGAGATATAACGCGATTACGGACGTGGCCGGCATAGAGGTCGGTTTTTCGACGGTGGTCATAGGCGAGCCGGAAGACTATAAAGGCCCGGGCTCGGATTTTGCAAGGACGGGCGTCACGGCCATATTGCCAAGAGGCAGGAAGAGGAGCGCGGTGTTTGCCGGGCGCCACGACCTTAACGGGAACGGGGAACTCACCGGTACCCATTGGCTTGACGATTCGGGCTTCATGCACGGCCCGGTTCTTATCACGAACACCAACAGCGTCGGGATCGTAAGGGATACGGCCTCGAAGTGGATGATAGACAATAATTTTTACTACCCGATGGTGGTTGATGACATGCCCATAGACGGCGTCGGCTATTTCTACCCGACCGTCGGTGAGACATGGGACGGGATCATGAACGACACGAACGGGTTCCACGTCACCGCGGAGCACGCCCTTGAGGCGCTGGACTCGGCAAAACCGGGCCCTGTCGCCGAAGGCAATGTCGGCGGCGGTACGGGGATGCAGTGCCACTCGTTCAAAGGCGGTACGGGCACGGCCTCAAGGGTCCTTACAAAGGAGCAGGGGGGCTTTACCGTTGGCGTCCTGGTTCAGGCGAACCATGGGTTCAGGGAACATTTCGAGATACTCGGTATCCCGATGGCAGGCAGGATCACGGGCTGCGACCCGATCATCCATACATTTGAGCCGAAGCCGGGGACAGGTTCTATCATTGTCGTCGTCGCGACGGACGCGCCGGTACTGCCATGGCAGCTTACGAAGATGTGCAGGAGGGTCCCCATCGGGATCGGGAAACTCGGCTCGGGCTATGAAAACGGGTCGGGCGATATCTTCATCGCGTTTTCTACGGCCAACGAGAACGCCTACACCTTCACCAGGACCACGGTCGACCTTCTGGGCGACGATATGATGGACCCGATCTACAAGGCGGTCGCCGAATGCGTGGAGGAGGCTATCCTCAACGCGCTTTGCGCCGCAAAGACCATGATCGGCAGGGAGTTCAACCAGTTCTTTGAGATGCCGCACGACCAGGTCGTTGACATATTGAGGAAGCACGGGAAAATAGAGTGAGGCAGGCCGGAGAATAGAGTGAGGCAGGCCACGGTCAAGAAGCCCCTGCGAATAAGTTTTGAGTAACGGTGACGACCGATCGGTAATCAATAAAGGCCGGCAGCCCGCCATATGGGCCGCCGGCCTTTCTCCTATATCCCGTCTTTTAGCCTATACGGGTTTTTCGCTGTCCCGCCTATACGGGTTTTTCGCTGTCCTGCCTTTGCGTCATCCCGCCTATACGGGGCTTGACGCTATCTCGTCGAGCGTGTCGTGCAAATCTGAGCCCAGGAAGTAGGGCGCCGGGGCCATGTCTTTGCCCTGAGCCTTTGCTTCCATTGCGGCCTTAATCTTTTCGGGCCTGGCCGGGTAGTCGTAGATGCGCACGCCAGCCGCGTTGCTGATCGCGTTGATGACGGCGGCGTGGCCTGCTGCCTGGAAGCCCTCGCAGCACCCCACGGAGCCAAAGGGCGCGGACTGCCGCTCGGTCACGACGCTTTCAAGGTACAGGTCGTCCGGGATGTCGTCTGCGTAAAGGAATCCGCACCTGACAAGGCTGCCATGGTTCTTGTCGTCGATATAGTCTTCGGAGAGCGCGTAGCCGATGGAATGCGCAAGGCTGCCGTAGCCTTGCCCCTCGACGGCCTGCAGGCTCCCGATCTCGCCGATGTCGTAGACCATCTTCATGGAAAGGACCGTTGCCTTGCCCGTAGCGGTGTCCACTTCGACCTCTGAGAGGAAGAGAGCGTAATTGTACTCCGGCGTCGGATCGCCTTCACCGGTATTCGGGTCCAGGTCCTCTGTTATGCTCGTTGTGTCAAATACGCCGGTGTATTTTGTTTCTATGCCCTCGGCCTCCATCTCGTCAAAGGTGCGGAAGGAGCCGTCCGGCTTGCGCATGGCGTCCATAAGCTTGTTCGCGGCGTCGATGGTCGCGTTGCCGGCCATGTAGTGTGAGCGGTTCGCGCCGGCAGGGCCTGTAACGGGCGTCTGCGATTTTTCGGTCAGGGTGATGTCGTTTTGCACGAGCTTTATCTGCTCGAAGGTAAGCCCGAGCGGAAGCAGGGCCTCATGCGTCAGCACAAGCGTCCCGACGTCGGCCCCCTGCCCCTGGTCTTCCCAGGAGTTGTAGTGCGTTACCGTGCCGTCCGGATTCAGCCCGAGCGCGACCTCGGAATGGTCGTTGATCTCGCCGGTGATATTGTACCCGCCCAGGGCCAGGCCGACGCCGCGCATCTTCTCCGCGGTGTTCTCCGCTTTTGCCTTCGCGACGGCCTCGTCATAGTACGGGCGCATACGATCCATCAGCTCCTTGAAGGGGTATTCCTTGTACTTGCGGCTGTTCAGGTTCAGGTCGCCGGGTTTCGCCAGGTTGAGGTAGCGGAACTCAAATGGGTCGATGCCCGCTTTCTCTGCCAGCATGTCCACCATGGACTCGGACATGGCGTAGGCCTGCGAGTTGCCGAACGCGCGGTACGCGGTGCCGTAGGTCTGGTTGGAAAACCCTGCGCGGGCCAGTGCCCTGACATTGGGGATATTGTAACCGAACCCCGGGAAACGGATCGACTTGGATATAAGGTTGTCGGCCATCTCCGAATAGGCGCCGTGGTCATAGGCAAAGTCGTACTCAAAGGCTGTAAGCTTGCCGTCCTTGTCGCAGCCGAGCTTCGCGTTGGAGTAGTGCGCGGAGCGCTTGCCCTGGAACCAGTTGTGCTGGTCATAAGTCATGGTCAGTGTGACAGGGGCGTCGCAGGCTATGGCACAGGCCGCCGCCAGGGCCGAGGCGGCTGGCGAGAGCGTAGAGCCGAAACTCGCGCCGGTCGGGTTTTCTATGGCGCGGATCTTCCCGTCGGGAAGGCCCAGGCCCGGCGCAAGCGTAACAAGCGGCAGTATAAGGGCCAGCGTCTTGCTGTGGATGCAGACGCAGCCGTCTTCATCTGTGTATGCCTGGACAGTTTCCGGCTCGATGACGAGGTGCGGCGCGCTCGTGGTGTAGAAGCTGCCCTCGACAACGTATTCCGATCCGGCCAGGGCTTCCCTCGTGTCCCCGCCCTTGAAAAGGGGCTCGCGCAGGAATTCGTTGGGCGTGCCCTCGTGGATCTCGGCAGCGCCCGGAGCGACAGCCTCAAGGTATGTCATGTATGCCGGGAGCTCCTCAAGGTCGAGCACCACTTTTTTGGCTGCTGCCCGGGCCGCTTCCTGGGATGTCGCGGCGACGACCGCGACGACGTCCCCGTAGCGGAAGACCTTTTCGTCGGCTATGATGGGCCGCTCAAACCCGTCGGCCTTGGAGCGCGGGTGGCCTACCGGCAGCATGATCCGGTTGGTCCCCTTGATGTCCTTGGCTGTGACGACCTTTACCACGCCGGGCATATTTTCCGCTTCGGAAAAATCTATGCCTTTGATCCTTGCGTGGTTGAGCCCGGGCTGGACGACGGCCAGGTAGAGCGAGCCCGGCGGCATCTTGATGGATATGTCGTCGCCATAATCGCAAAGGCCGGTGACCTTGGCAAGCGCGGCCGGGCGCGGGACATCGGTCCCGTAGATGCGGCCGTCCTCCGGCGTCTTATATGTGATGTCTTCCATAGTGGCCTCGCCGCGCATCACCTTGGCTGCAGCCATTACGCAATCCACGATGGGCTTCCAGCCGGTGCAGCGGCAGGCGTTGCGGTTCACCGTAAACCAGTGGCGCACTTCCTCCCTTGAGGGGTCCTGGTTCTGCTGGAGCAGGGCGTAGGCCGACACGATGAAGCCGGGTGTGCAGAAGCCGCACTGTACGCCGCCATAGGTGATCCACGCCTGCTGAAGCGGGTGCAGGTTCCCCGGCGCCCCAATGCCTTCGATAGTAATGATCTTGCTGAAATCGGGTACATCCTTGATTTTCCTGACGCATGAGCGGACAAGCTTGCCATCAAGCATTACATTGCATGAGCCGCACTGGCCGGTCCCGCACCCCACCTTTGTCCCGGTAAGCCCCAGCCTGCGGATAACGTCGGCCAAAGTATCCTGTTCCGGATTGCAGACTATCACGCGGTCCGCCCCATTGATATTCAACCAAATCTTCTTTAGTACCATTGTTTATTGCCTCCTTATATACACTTTGTGTTTTGCTGCCATGCTTTATCCTTTTCTTGATAATTTTTCTAGGATAATCCTCAAATCAGATGATAGCGAAGAAGCACAATTATGTCAATGCTGGTTTTGCCGGGCTCTGCTTGCTATGGGTTTGAAGCAATGGAGATTCAAGAAATCAAGACAATAATTGACAATTTGTTTAATACTGGTATAATCCAAAGAAAAGCTTGCAACTAGTAGATATTACAATAATTCTCATTAATAATTAGTATTTATGGGGAAAAAAGCAAACGTTTTCCGGGATGGAAAAATCAAAGGAGGTAAACTTAATGATTAGCGAAAAAGACTTGGCTGGGTTATCCTATGACGAGGCGCCGGTACTGAAGACGGCCGTCCCAGGCCCTGAGGCAAAAAAGTATCTGGATGATTCTTTTGCCTTTGAGTCAATGGCCAGAGGCGGCGGCGGCTACCCGATGGTATTTGAGGAAGGCAAGGGGAGCACGGTGAAGGACCCCGACGGCAATGTGTTCATCGACGTTACCGCGGGCGTGGCCGTCAATTCGGTTGGAAGGTGCCACCCACGCGTCATTGACGCGATGCAGAGCCAGATGCACAAATTGATGCATGCCAGCGATGTGTCCAACGTAAGGCGGACAGAGCTTGCCAAAAAGGTTTCGGGGATAGCTCCGCCGGGCCTGCGTGACAACTGTATCACATACTTCACGCAGTCGGGCAGCGCGGCCGTCGAGACCGCGATCAAGTTCGTGCGCAAGATCACCGGCAGGTCGCAGATCGTAGCGTTCCATGGCGCTTACCACGGAGTGTGGCTGGGCGGAAACTCCCTGACCACAGGGGACCAGTACAGAAAGGACTTTGGCCCGTTCATGCCGGGCGTGATCCACCTGCCATACCCATACTGCTTCCGCTGCCCCTTTGGCATGGAGCACCCGGGCTGCGATCTGCAGTGCGCCAAATACGCGGACTACGTACTCAATACCCCCTACACCGCGGCCGATGACGTGGGGGCTGTGATCATCGAGGCCCAGCAGGGCGAGAGCGGCTATGTGCCGGCGCCTCCGGGCTACCTTGAAGCGCTCAAGAAATCCTGCGAGAAGCACGGCGCGCTTTATATTTCCGACGAGGTGCAGGCCGGCGCCGGGCGTACCGGCAAGATGTGGTGCATCGAGCACAGCGCCGTAGAGCCGGACATGATCACATTTGGCAAAGGCATGGGGGGCGATGTGCCTATCGCCGGCCTTGTTATGCGCAAAGACCTGGCGGAAAAGATCACGATGAGTTCCCAGCCAAACACGTGGGCCGGCAACG
>Ga0082212_10003452_pt1 | contig 22428 bp, 16 predicted proteins | sample TergutNt197P3_FD_71548 | JGI IMG/M metagenome (GOLD analysis project Ga0082212, IMG submission 71548) | Neocapritermes taracua P3 segment gut microbial communities from Petit-Saut dam, French Guiana - Nt197 P3 | ecosystem: Host-associated > Arthropoda: Insects > Digestive system > Gut ...
TCAAAAAAGAGAGGGCTTCATGGCGGAAGTATTATCTATTGTATTGGGAGGAGGAAAGGGAACCCGCCTGTTTCCTTTAACCCAGGCCAGGGCAAAGCCGGCTGTTCCTTTTGGAGGTAAGTACCGGCTTGTTGACATCCCTATTTCCAACTGTATCAATGCCAATTTACGGCAGATTTATGTTCTGACCCAATTTAATTCGGCCTCTCTTAACCTGCATATATCCCAAACATACATTTTCGACACTTTTTCCAAAGGCTTTGTCGAAATTCTTGCAGCGGAGCAAACTTTTGAACATTCCAGCTGGTTTGAAGGCACAGCCGATGCCATACGGAAAAATTTTATCCACTTTAGGACACAAAATCCGACCCATTATCTGATACTTTCCGGAGATCAGCTGTACCGGATGAACCTTCGGGAGTTTATCAAGCAGCACATAGATTCCGGTGCGGCAATCACCATTGCCTCTACCACGGTATCCAGAGAAGATGCAAGTCAATTGGGAATACTCAAGGTAAACAAAAATTCAAATATTACCGAATTTCTGGAAAAGCCCGGGCCGGAACAGGATATTCAAAGTTACAAAGTTCCTCCCGAACTTAAAAAAGACAAAAACGGCAGGGATGAATACCTGGCTTCTATGGGGATTTATGCGTTCAATGCCGCCGCCATGGAAGAATGTCTGAACAATGAACTTACCGACTTTGGCAAGGAGATAATACCCCAGTCAATAAACAAACTTAAGGTAAATGCCTATGTTTTCGACGGTTATTGGGAAGATATAGGAACAATCAGAAGTTTTTACGAGGCAAATCTGGAATTAACCTCGGTCAGGCCTTCTTTTGATATTTACGATGAAACCATGCCGATTTATTCCCGTATGCGCGCCCTGCCTCCTTCAAAGATGAATTTCAGCAATATGAATCAATCCATAGCTTCGGAAGGCTGCATTATTACCAATGCATCAATTTCCAATTCCATTGTCGGGGTCAGAACTACCATTGAATCAGGGGCAAGTCTGAACGGTGTAATCTGTATGGGAGCCGACTCATACGAAACAGAACTGCAAAAAAAGCTAAACGAAGAAAAACGGGTTCCCAATTTGGGCATCGGCAAGGGCGCCATTATCAAAGGGGCAATCATCGACAAGAATGCCTACATTGGCGAAGGCTGCCGTATCGGCATCGATAACATGAACCGCGAAGACGGCAACTACGGTCATTACCATATTGTAGACGGAATTATTGTAATTCCAAAAAACACAATCTTGTATCCTGGTACGGTAATTTAGGTCTTATATACGGCGCTCTGTTTGTAAAACTTTTTCCTGTACATCGTTCTTGTTCGGCTTTTCTTCGTTTACATGTATATTTTCAGTTGCGCTTTGTGCGTTAGCTTGTTTCCCCCGTTTTGCCTTTATGGTGATTTTGCCGTTTCTTCCGTCTGCAATAAAAACGGTTCCGTTTTGAACTTCAGTCGAACCCTCCGGGTGAAAGTTCCCCTCCTGATAATTCCCTTCCAGGATCATAATTGCCAGCGGATCTTCCAGCTCTTTCTGAACCGCACGGCGCAAAGGACGTCCGCCGTATTTGGGATCCCAGCCTTTTTCGATTAAGATACGCCGGGCGGCAGGATTTACCAGTATCGAAAAACCCTGTTCGGAAAGCCGCTGTGAAAGAGCGGCAAGCTGTAAATCAAGAATTGCTTCAATTTCCTTTTGCGAAAGAGAACCAAAGACAATAACATCATCAACCCTGTTTATAAATTCGGGATTAAAGAGCCGTCGCAGTTCTGAAAGTGCAGCAGCTTCAATTTCTTTACTGTCCATAATGCCCGAATTGGCGGAAAATCCCAGCCGCGAATCACGGGAAATTTCCCTTACTCCTGCATTGCTTGTCATAATAATTACGGTGTTTTTAAAACTTACCGTATGGCCCAGATTGTCCTTTAACTCGCCTTCTTCCAGTACCTGCAGCAACAGGTTGAATACATCTTTATGGGCTTTTTCAATTTCATCAAAAAGAACTACGCGGTAGGGATTGCGTCTGATGCGTTCGGTTAAAACGCCTCCTTCTTCATAACCAATATAGCCCGGAGGGGAACCGGTAAGCCGCGATGCATTGTGTTTTTCCATATAGTCAGACATGTCGATGCGTTCCAGGGCATCAACAGAACCAAACAGATACTCTGCCAGAGCTTTGGCAAGAAGGGTTTTTCCTACACCGGTAGGACCCAAAAAAATAAACGAACCAAGCGGCCTCGAAGGAGAAGCGATCCCGGCACGCGAACGGCGTACCGCCTGACTGACTTTCCGGACAGCCTCGTCCTGACCGATAACGGTTTTGTGGAGTTCTTCTTCAATATGAAGAAGCCGCCGGGACTCGCTTTCATCAAGACGCGAAAGCGGTATACCGGTAATCTCCGAAACAATACAACGTATGTCTGCTTCTTCTACCAGTACGGGCTGTTCTCTGCTTTGCCAGGAAAAGTGAACCAGTTCCAGCCTTTGCCTTAGATGACGAACCTGATCCCTTAAAGACGCAGCAAGTTCATAATTCTGCGTATTAACCATAGCAGTCTTTTTTTCTGTAATCCGCTGAATATCCCTTTCAATGCCGGTAATTTCTTCCGGCGTTGTTGTATGTTCCAGTTTTTTCATTGCCGCAGCTTCGTCCAGTACATCGATTGCCTTATCGGGCATACGCCTGCCGGTAATATAACGGCGGGCAAGGGCGGCGGCAGCTTCTACAGCTTCCGGAGTAAAACGTACCTTGTGGTGATCTTCGTAACGTTTTTGAATACCGCGGAGTATTGCGCTTGTTTCTTCCGGGCCGGTTTCTTCAACAAGTATAGACTGAAAGCGCCGTTCCAATGCGGCGTCTCTTTCAAAATATTTACGGTATTCGGAAAGTGTTGTTGCTCCAATACATTGGATTTCCCCTCTGGAAAGAGCGGGTTTAAGCATATTGGAAGCATCTACAGTGCCTTCGGCGCCGCCCGCCCCGATAATTGTATGGATCTCGTCGATAAAGAGGATAACATTCCCCGCCTGTGTAATTTCTTTTATGATCTTTTTGATTCTCTCTTCGAATTCACCGCGGTACTTGGTGCCGGCAACAATCTGCCCCATATCAAGAAGGAGTATGCGCTTTCCGGAAAAAGCTTCGGGAACCGGTTTTCTGTCCGGACTTGTTTCTTTTCCTGCAAAATACCGGGCCAGTCCTTCGACAATAGCGGTTTTTCCCACGCCGCTTTCACCGACCAAAATGGGATTGTTCTTGTTCCGCCGGGAAAGTATACGTATTGCCCTCTGTATTTCCCTTTCCCGTCCTATTATAGGGTCAATCTTTCCCTGTTTTGCCATTGCTGTTAAATCACGGGAAAATTCATCCAATACCGGGGTAAGCACCGGATACACGGCAGGCTTTGCCCTGGCTGCCGCATCCCTGCTGGTTCTGATTGGATTGATTGTGGTTTCTACTGCCACCCTGAGCATTTCGGCATCTACTGCCCGGAAAGAAAGATAGTTCCGGACCGGCATATTATGTTCCCTCATAACTGCAAAAAGAATGTGTTCGGTGCCGATGTAGTCTTTTCCCAGTACCCGTGCTTCTTCGGCAGCATTTTCCAGCATTTGCCTGGTTCGCTTTGACGGGGGTAAATCCCCGGGAATCAGGGCCGCAGTGCTTCCTGCATAGTTTTCGCTGCGTATTCGGGGAAGTTCCCGTTCCAGGTTTCCCCTGAATTCACCAAGATCTATACCCAAAAAAAGCAGGGCTTTACAGGCTGTACCACCCCCTTCCCTAAGCAGTGAAATAATTACATGTTCCGGCAAAAGTTCGTCGGCATTGTTCCTGCGGGCTTCGTTTTGGGCATCAATGGTTAATATGCGCTGGGCACGGCGGGTAAGACCTTTAAACAAAAACAACCCCCTTTTAGTTATTTTCGGAATAGTGTAGCTTGTTCTAAAAACTGAAGTTTTGGAACAGTATCAGTGCGTAAAGTGTAAATGTTAATTATGTAAAAATCAATTGAAATCCGCAGCCTTTTAGCTGCACATCCAGGGGATACCGGCGAAATGGGCATTATGATATTTTCCATATTACGGTATAATCGTGCATGCAGCGATCGTTTTCTGCTCCTGCTCTGGTGCTCCGTGTACGTTTTTCCGGAGAATCCAACAGAGAAGCGGTTTTCCTCAGCGCCGAAGAAGGTCTCCTCTGCGCTACGCTTTTTGGGGGGCCAAAGAGCCGTCTCCGTTCTCATGTATCTCCCTTTAACTCGGGCATCCTCTGGACCTACCGGGATCCTGCCAAGGATTTTCGCAAGGTAAGCGACTTTGATGTGCAGTCCTGGAGGCCGGGTCTGCGGGAACTGTACGAACGGAGCAATACCGCTTCCCTTATTGCAGGAACAATTCTTGGCGGACATGGAGGAGGAGGTGCTTTTGCCGAAACGTTCGCACTTGCCAATGCTGCCCTGGATGCTCTGGAAGATGCAGACGAAGCATGCTGCGAACGGTTGCTTATCCATTTTTTGTGGAACTGGGCAGGCCTTCTTGGAAACCGGGGAACCGGCTTACAGTACTGTACTTCCTGCGCTTGCGAATTCACCGATGATGCGGTACTATGGTTTATTCCGGGGGAGGGATTTCTCTGCAAAAGCTGCATAACTCGTGAATACCCGGCGATTAATTCGCAATCAATAGGTAATGTACAATGTGCAGGAAATAAAACAGGCGCTGTTCTGGGTCCCGGTTCAAGGCGCTGGCTTCGTGCAGTCGAGGGAAAGAGTCCTTCGGAACTTTCCAGAATATCCCCGGATGCTGCTTCGTTAAGAGAACTAAAAGCACTCATTACCATGTTAGGGAAACAATAATGGAATGGAATAAATCGGAACTTGCTCCAGACGATGTAAAGTCTTTAACAGAAAAATACGGCTGCGATCCGCTTACCGCTTCCATTTTGTTACGGCGCGGAATTAATACCGGCGAAGAAATCTGCTATTTTCTGGAAGACGATCTTCGTCATTTGCGTAATCCCTTTGGTCTTCCCGGCATGGAAGATGCAGTAGAGCGCATTCTTGCTGCAAAAGAAGAAGGCGAAAAGGTAATGGTCTTCGGCGACCGCGATGTTGACGGTATTACCGGGACTGTTCTGTTAACCGATTTTTTGCGCCGTTCCGGTTTTGACGTGATCTGGTGGAACTTTCCCGATAAAGACGAACCGTATGGTCTTTCAATAAAAGCCATAGAAACATTTGCCGCAAACTACGGCACGCTGATCATAACGGTAGACTGCGGTATTTCCAACCGGGACGAAATTGCCCGGGCTGCAGAGCTGGGAGTCGGCGTAGTAGTTACCGATCATCACAACCTGCCTGAGCACTTACCCGATGCAGATGCACTTGTAAATCCAAAATTACCGGGGCGCTATTCATTCCAGCAATTAAGCGGATGCGCTGTTGCATACAAACTTATTTCCGCCCTGCGCTTTGCCATGAAGAGCGAAGTGTACGGAGAGCCTATTTGCCTGATTAATGTCAGACCCAGCAACGATGCAATGATTATAGAAATTGCCAAAATTAAAAACCTTTGCCTTGTCGATACACTTGTCGAATCAATTGTCCCCGACATGGTGAACATACACAGTACCCGGCTTCCGGAATTTCTTGCCGGTCAGCAGATCCTCTGCTGGGATCTTCCGGTGCAGCAAAAACTGCTGACTCAGGCTTTCGGCACGGGTGTAGAAATTCAAATGCTTGATATCGCAGAAGAAATCGGCAAAGCTATTCCACAAACTGCCGGGAAAAGTCTTCTTCGCCTGAAAGAAATGTCAAAAATCGGCAAGTACAGCGGAAAAAGCACCGGCGAACTGGATGTACTGATTAATCTTTTTATCAGCTTTATTCAAAAAAAAGAAAACATCCATGATGAAGAAAACGAAGCAGACCTTCAGCTTGCCGCCCTGGGAACCATTGCCGACATTATGCCTTTGCGGGACGAAAACCGTCTTATCGTAAGAAAGGGCATAGAAGCTATGCAAAAAAAACCCAGACCAGGTATTTCAGAACTCCTTTTTAAACTGGATTTAACAGGGCGTCCAATTTCTTCGGAAGACATTTCCTGGACATTAAATCCGGCAATTAATGCATCGGGACGCATGGGCGAAGCGGATAAAGCCATATCCCTGCTGCTTGGAGAAACAGTACAGGAACGTGAAGCATTGGCCAGCAATGTAATTGCATTAAACGATAAACGAAAAGCTCTGGTAGAAGAAGTCTACCGGAAGGCCGAACCGGAAGCGTACAAAAGTCTTTCCGTATACAGCGGCAACATGGCAGTTTATTCAGGAGAAAATATACTCCCCGGTCTTATGGGGCTTATTGCAAACCGTCTTTCCGATCGGTTTAAAACTCCTTCCCTTGCAGCATCGCTTAATGGCGATAGAATAAAGGGTTCCCTTCGTTCGGCGAGGGATTACGATTTAAGCTTTATGCTGGAACAATGCGCCGATTTGTTTCTCCGTTACGGCGGCCATGATTTTGCCGCCGGTTTTGACATGGAACAATCAAACTGGGATACCTTTCTAAAACGTCTTATAACCATTGCAGCCAACATGGAATTTAAAGCCCCTGTTGAAGAAGCGCTGAAAATTGATGCTGAGATTCCGCTCGCATACCTTTCAAAAGAAGAAGATGATCCCAAAGTGCGGGGTAAAAAGGATCTCTACCTGCTCCAACTGGCAGACAGATTTGAACCGTACGGCGAAAAAAACCGGCCCCTCCTCTTTCTTTCGCGTAGTTTAAAAATAAACGACATCATGCTTATGGGAAAAGAAGGGCTAAAACATGTAAAGCTTACACTGGACACCGGAAAGTTCAAGTGGCCTGCCATTTATTGGAATGCAGCAGAACGCGTAAAAGTAGATTTTGACAAAGGGGATACTGTTGACATAGTGTATACGGTAAACCGTAATTGGTTTAATGGTACTGTTACTCCTCAAATAATGGTAAAGGATCTGAAGCGCCATTTATAATTTTTAATTATTTAAGCCTCATTTATATAAATAATCTTGACAACAAATAATACAAGAGAGTTTGCAAGAATACAAAACCTGAAAATAGAGGATTGGATAAAATGAGGCGCAATTATGAGTCTTTTCCAAATGCCGTATTCCATGTAAAATAAACCTATGAAGCCTGTCAAATCCCGCAGATTGAGTATTTTTGTAATACTTCTTATTTTGCTTAATTCTGCATTGCCTGTAGCTTGCCAGACACAGGCTCCGGCTGTTGCGGAACAACCAGTATGGAACGGTGTTCCGGGAGAATTTAAGGCTGCAGTCATAGGGCCTTTACGGCCCGGTGAACCTTTTGTCGTAGCCGTAGCCGGAGCGGGTATACCCCAGGGAAATACCCGTATGCAAGCTGCATTAATAATGGAAGGCAAACAGCTTAACAAAGGAACATTTTTTAACATGGATGTCCTTTCGCGCAGAGGGCCGGTTCACACAACAATTATGGCAGTGCCGTCTACAGCCGGGTCAGGCAAGGCGACTCTCCGTATTGAAGGCGGAGGCAAAGTTTTACAAACCCTGGAACTTACCATAGAACACCGGAGTTTTAAAACCGAAACTCTTAACATTACAAGTGATATGTCAGATATCCTGACCAGGCCGGATCCGGAAAAAACCAAACAATCCGAACAAATGTGGGCAATATGGGCCAGGACAGGAAACGATGTCTATACAACAGGGAATTTTGCCATGCCGGTTGTTTCCAATTACCAAACCAGCATTTTTGGCAATCGCCGTACTTATGTATACCCCAATGGCAGATCCAGTACTTCCATCCATGCAGGTGTAGACTGGCGGGCTCCCAAGGGAACCCCTATTACAGCCCCCGCTGCCGGCAAGGTAATGCTGGCCATGCTTCGTATTACCACCGGTAATACAGTGGTGATTGAACACATGCCCGGAGTGTATTCGCTTTACTTCCACATGGATAAACTCGCAGTTGCAGAGGGAGATATGGTAAAAACCGGGACATGGCTGGGAGACGCCGGTGCCACAGGCTTTGCAACAGGCGCTCATCTCCACTATGAAATACGGGTTGCCACGGAAAATACCGATCCGGCAATTTTTATGACCCGGACGATTCTTGACAAAGAGGCGATTTTAGCTATACTTAATAATTAATTGCGCTGTTCCGAAACTAACAGAATTTTGGAAATAGCTGCTATATTTACCATAGAGGGAAAGGAGGTGAACTTTTTTGGCTCATATTGTCGTAGACGATAACGAGATGCTTGAAAAGGCCATTAAGCGTTTTAAACGGATGGTGGAAAAAGAAGGCATCATCCGGGAATTTAAAAAAAGAGAATACTACGAGAAACCATCTACTATTCTTAACCGGAAGAAGAAAGCAATTGCTCGCAAACTTATGAAGAAAAACCGAAAAGGTAAAGCTGAATACTAACAGGTAACCGGAATGGAACCCCGGCCCATCCGGGGTTCGGTAAAATATTCCGGGCGATACTGGTACTCTTATCAAAATAAGAGTACCAGTACCAAAGCAGAAATCATCTTTAATTAAATTGACAATTAATTCCCCTTAGAGCTATTCTATTGTGGGAAATGAATAAAGTACTTTTAAATTGTGAAGATCTTTCTTTTGGGTACGAAGGCCGTACTGTTCTGGATAATCTGAATTTTTCAGTGGAAGAAGGAGATAAACTCTGCGTGGTTGGAGAAAACGGTTCGGGAAAAACCACGCTTCTTAAAGGGCTCCTTTCGCTAATCTCCCCATTGGGAGGGAAATTAATAAAAAATCAGAAACTTGCTCCGGGAGACATAGGTTATTTACCGCAGGAAAACCCACAGCAAAAGGATTTTCCCGCTACAGTATCTGAGGTGGTTCTTTCCGGAAGACAAAACAGAAGAGGACTTGCTCCTTTTTACACTAAAACCGACAAGGCCGCCGCTGCAGAAAGCCTTTCCATGCTGGAACTTTCGGAATTTAAATCCTGCTGTTTCCGGGAGCTTTCCGGCGGACAACGGCGGCGTGTACTCCTGGCCCGTTCTCTCTGTGCGGCAGGAAAGATTCTCCTCCTGGATGAACCTGCATCAGGGTTGGACCCAATCATTCAAACCGGTTTATATAATGTTCTGGAAAAAATTAATGTCGAACTGGGAATTACCATCATCATGGTATCTCACGATATCGAAGGAGTACTACGTTTCAGTTCAGCTGCCGGTTCTGCCGGTAAGGTACTCCATCTTGCAGGGAAACAGCTTTTTTTTGGCGGTGCAGAAAGTTACCGTGACTCGGAACCGGGCAAAAATTTTCTTGGTGTACACAGGTACTGCGAACCATAAGTGGGGGAATCTCAAAACACCTCTGTTGGATTTTACTGTATTATAATGATCATTTTTTATGATATACTTTGCAATTGGCGGAGGTTTAGATATGGAAATGACTTTTTATTCCCTTGGTGCGGCGCAAGAAGTTACCGGTTCAAAGCATGTACTGGAAGTGGACGGTAAAAGTTATCTGGTTGACTGCGGGGCGTTTCAGGGTTCCCGGGCGGAAGCGGACAAAAAGAACCGGGAATTTGGCATAGAAGCAGATCGTATAGAAGGTGTTATTCTTACCCATGGTCATTTTGATCATTGCGGTATGCTGCCTGCGCTTGCCAAAAAAGGGTATAAGGGAAACATTTATTCCACTCCGGCAACCAGGGATATTTCCAGCCTGGTAATGCTGGATTCCGCCAACATACAGGCCAGAGATGCGGAGTACCTCCGCAAACAGGCCAAAAAAAACGGAGAAAAGTTTGACTGGACTCCCATTTATGATGAAAAAGACGCCATAGCGGCTACAAGTCAGATAATGGGAATTTCCTACCGTCGTCCCTTTATAATGGGAGACGGACTGCAATGTGAGTTTTTTGATGCAGGACATATACTTGGTTCTGCAATGGCGAATGTAACGATAAAAAAGAACGGTAAAGAAAGGACGGTATTGTTTTCCGGAGACCTTGGCCGGAAGGGCAAACCCATTATCCGCGATCCTGAGTTTCCTCCTGCGCCGGATTTTCTTGTAATAGAAAGCACCTATGGGGATCGCAAGCACGACAAGTCCAATGATGCAATGAAAAAACTTGCCGAAATTGCCAACAAGGCAGCGGACACCAGAGGAAAAATTATTATTCCTTCTTTTGCCATAGAACGAACCCAGGAACTGATATATTACTTTCATATTCTTGTTGATGAAGGTGAAATACCGGAAATCCCAATGTATGTAGATTCACCAATGGCTGCCAATGCCACAACAATTTTTCAGGTTCATCCCGAATGTTACGACGAAGAAATTCACGAAGCGTTTATAAAACATCATAAAAATCCTTTCGGGTTTAACAGTCTTCACTTTACTGCCAGTGTTGATGAATCAAAAGCGCTGAACGATCTTAAAGGACCGGCAATTATTATCAGTGCGGACGGAATGTGTGAAGCAGGACGTGTTCAGCATCATCTTATCAACAATATTGAAGACCCAAATACCACCATTTTGCTGGTTGGTTTTATGGCGGAAAACACGCTGGGCCGCCGTCTTCAAAACCGGGAAGAAGAAGTAAAAATACACGACAAGTTGTATAAACGCAAGGCACAGGTGGAAAACATCAATGCATTCAGCGCCCATGCCGATTATGAAGAAATCGGTCAATGGATGGATAAACTCGATCTTTCCAGATTAAAGAAAATCTTAATTGTCCATGGCGAGAAAAAGGCTCAGGCAGCTTTAAAGAAATACCTGGACGAAAAATATAAAACAGATTCGGTAATCGTTAAATACGGCGAGAACTACAGCCTGGAATAGTTTTAATTAACCTTTTCGGCTGCTTCTGAAGCAAGGTTTCTTGCATTATACAGGAAGTCTGAGATATCCTCGCTGGCGCTCCGCATTTCCTGAACCTTGTTGCTTACTTCTTTGGAAATGTGTTTTAGCTTGTCCATTTCCTGATTAATTGCACTGCTTCTCTGGTGTATTACTTTTGCTCCGTTACGGACTTGTTCGGTCATTTCCTGAACTGTACGCAGAGAACTAAGCATCTGCGCTCCTCCTGCAGTTTGATCTTCAACCGCCTGGTTGACCGATTCAAACGAAGCGTTCATGGATTTTATTTCGTTAAATATTGTATTCATCGAAGCCACAGTTTCATGGGCAACATCGGCTATCTGTTTGATAACTTCTTCCATTTTCTTTATTTCGTTGGAAATAGCTCCGGATTCCTTTCCGGAGAGTTCTGCCAGTTTACGAATTTCCACGGCAACAACGGCAAACCCTTTTCCCGCTTCTCCGGCATGAGCCGCTTCTATGGCTGCATTCATGGCAAGAATATTGGTTCTTGCTGCTATGTCCGAAATAGTCTTGTTGGCATTTTGCAGCGTTGCAGACTGCTCTTCAATGTGGTTTAATTCTTCCGACAGTTTGGTCAGCATTCGATGTCCCGATTCAGATGACTTGCCAAGGGTGTCGGTTGTCCTGGAAGTGCTTTCTACCACTTCCCGTATTGTATCTATGTTTTTTACAACTTGTTCAATTATCGCAGAAGATTTGGCAACACTTTCCGACTGGGAAAGCACCGTTTGTTCAAAAGAATCAGTGTTTTGATAAATCTCCATGGCGGCATCGTGAGCTATGGTTACCGACTCAACCTGCAAAGAAGTTTTATTGTCCATTGTATCCATGTTGTTCCCGATTGATTCGATGGCCGAGAACGAATCCATTACGACGGTATTTAGCTGTTCGCTGGTTTCGACCGCTTTTGCCGCATGCTCTTCCAGGTCGTTTATGCCTTTGCGCAGACTGTCCCTGATTTTTATTAACGCATGCTGCATATCGCCTATTTCATCAGTTCTGAATTGTTTAATATCGACAGTAAAGTCCATGGCAGCGATGGAATCCGCAACTTTCATTATCTTTTTCAGAGGAATTATAAGCATGCCAAAAGTAAAGAGTATTGATACCAATGTAGCCGCCGCCAAGCCAACAATGCTGATAATAAGCATATTCATAAGGAGTTTGTCTACTTCCGCAAAAATTGCCTTTTTCGGAATTGTTGAGACAAGAAACCAGTTGGCACCGGGTATAAGCGCAGAATAAAGAAAGTTATCTTTGTCCATAATGGAGAAAATATCCGATGAAAGTACCATGTCCTGATACTGTTCAAATCCCATTTCGATAAAAAAATTCTTTTCCATAACTGCAGAAGTATCCGGGTTGGTAATAAACAAACCTTCTCCGTTAAGAAGAAAAATCTGTTCTTCCGTAAATCCCTGGTTGGAGGCAATCATGGTATTCAGGTCGGTTACCAGAATATCCGCTGCTACAACGCCAATATCTCTGTGATTTTCGTCAAATACAATTGTTGACACCGATATTACGCTGTCCCCTGTGTTGGCATCCAGGTAAGGCTCGGAATATGCGGCCTTTCCGTTTGCGGCTTTGGCATCGAGGAACCAGGGACGCTGGGTATTGTTCCAGGTATCGGGGGGATTAAAGTCCGGCGAAGAGAAAGCCCCATAACCGCCCGGAATATTCCATTTTCTGTTATTTGTGTAATAAAGCATTTCTACTTCCGGAATTCGGGTGATCATCATTCTAAAGAAAGAAGCCATATCTTCCTGGGGAATATCGCCCTGCTGAAAGAGGGCAGAAATGCTGAAGGCTGTATTGTATAAAAGTTCCGATTGTTTATTCAGAAGAGCGGTAATATTGTCCCTTAAATGGGCAATACTTTCGCTGACGTTGGTTTCTACTTCTTTGTGAGTTTCCGAACGGAGGCTGGTAAAAAACAACATCGAAAGCGAAACAACAATGACAACAATAATTGATAAAACGACAAGTGTAAATTTTAAAGCAAACGAAGTCTTTTTCTCTTTTGCCATAAAGCGCCACCTTCTTTTTGGCTATATTATTTATAAAAGCAGTATATTGCAAATAGTTTAACATATATTCTGCAATATTTACAAGTGAATATTTTTCGAGCGCTTGATTACAACTATCCGGGAACTGTGTATTGTTTTCTTTTCCTGCTAAGGCGTTTCTTCTTCTGTTGGTTCTTTTTCTATTTTATCGCTAAATGTTGGAAGACCCAGTCCGGAAAGCTTTAAGCCTGTTTCCGTATTCCTTTTAAACTGCCACCCAATACTGATACTGGGCCGGAAAGAGAGGCGGGGATCATCGGTTACACCGCGATAGTGATTCCGGTTTGTTTTTACAAGCCCAAAATCAAGGCCGCCTTCGACATATGCGTTTTTCCAGAAAAAGTACTGGGCAGAAACGCCGAATTTAAAACCAAAATCATAGTTAATAACATCAGAATAATACATTTCGTCACCAGGGAAGGTATCGAAGGCATAGATAGGGAGCATGCCGAAAGCGGCTCTTGCATTTAACTGCCAGTCTTCATTGAGTACCCGTTGATACCGCATTCCGAACACTATTTCGCTGAACAACAGACCGCCAGTGTTATCCAATTTTTTCCTGCCAGGGAAGTCGAGAATAGACATTTCAAATTCAAACCCAAGCTTGTTGTCGCCCCAGTGAAGGGGAATATAGGCGGCACGGAGATTAACCCCGCGGGGGTTAAAAGCTCCAAGCATCTCGTGACCGTCATAACTGCTGGTACCATTAGGAGAATTGTCGATCACCCATCCACAACGATTATACCCGGCCAGCGGGATCATTGGTGACCAGCCAAACGACAGAAGCCATTCCGCCCTGGGCCTGTCCGATACAGGAACAGAATAGTCTTCTCCTTTTCTTTGTCCTTCGGCAACTTCTGCCCACTCTGCCCATCTGCCCGCCTGCCAGCCAATACCTATGCCGGGTCGTATCATAAAATGGTTATGTTTTGAAATATGGGATAATAATAAATCTATTCCCGCTTCAGCATACAGATTCTTCCAGAAGAAATACTGGGCAGAATAACCTAATTGATAGTATATTGCTAAATAATCACCGGCATTATCACTCTGACTGCCATGATAAGAATACCCTCCCCCCACGCCAAACCGGACATTGTGTTGCCAGCGTTCTGACAATAAATATTGGTACAGCAGGTTAATGGTCCCAAAACGTACAGCTTTAAAAATTTGACTATAACCGCCTGGATCCCGGTCCCATTCATATTTACAAAATTCATCTACAATAAAATCAAGCTGAGCTTCCATTCCAAAATTACCAAATCTGGTTTTTACGGGGATAAATCCAAATCGTATATAGTAGCTTCGGGGAGTAAAACGTTCCAATTCCCGGTATTGAACAGGCTCATAATAGTTAAAAATATCATCCTTATCGTACCACGCGTTATCTAAATCAAAGAGGGCATAGGTGGGAGCCCATCCGAAAGAAAGAGTCCAGTCAACCTGGTGTTTTTTTCCAACCTTTACTTCGCCAAGGGTAGCCCAGAGTCCTCCGGGATTGCGGGCAAGAATGTCATATGTACCTTTCTTTAATTTTCCCGGACCAAAATGAAGGGTTGCCTGGTTATCGTTTACTGTAACTTTGTCGGGAATAAAAGCACGTCCATGATCTTCCAGAGTTATTCCGGACCAGTCGGGATTTTTTGCAGTATGTACAAGAACGAACTCGGATTCGGGAAAAAAATCTTCTCCATAAACGGTAAGTGTACCTACTGTATCTTCCATCTCATAGTACAAACCGTAGAAAGGCTGGTAGGTATTCAATACCGGCTGGACGGCCGGATAAACCCGGAAGTCTTGCCATTCAGAGCGGCCTTCCAAAAGGTTCATTCTGTTCCAGGCAGTAATCCTATAGCGGTAGTTGCCGGCCCGCAACGTTACTTCGAATCTGTTCTCAGTGGTTTCTAGCCTGTCAACAGGCACATAACCTGTCCCGATTTGCTGTTCAATTTCCACTTCATAACGAATAGTATTGGAGACAGCAGGAAAAACAATGATCTGATGTATTAAAAACCCTTCCGATGTTTTGGTAACGTAACTGGTACTTTCTTCGGTGTCTTGGGCAAAGGCAGAATACCCGGTTAAAAGTATCAGGATCAGGAGACAAAACTTAAGCATGCGGTTATTGGTTTCCATATAAAGCTCCTGGATTTTGTACTGGGAGGTTTCTGATCGTTGCTTGTCCGCTTGTTATGGTTAAGCGATTCGAAGCGCTGGGCAAGCCATAATTGCCCTGTCTGTCTCTTTCAAATATCTGCCACACATAATCGCCTTCCGCTAGAATTCCGGGGTTTGCCAGAATGTAGGAAGCGATCGTAACTGTTGTTGGCGGAATTACCACTTGTCCATTGGCTCGATACAGGGCATAGCGGTATTCGGAACTTCTTCCTTCCCAACTGAATAATACCTGTGATGTATTTGCCAGCTGACCTGTCGTAATTCTGTATCCATCCGGCGGGAAGTAACCGCCAAGCGTACCTGATGGTGAGACACGCAGCCAGTCGTCGGCAGGAGTCTGAGTTGCAGGCTGCGAAGGCGGCAGCTCTGGTACAGGTGGCGGTGGTGGCGGAGGAGGAGGAGGTGGCGGCGAAGGCTGTGGCTCTGGTTCGGGTGTCGGTGGGGGAGGAGGTGGCTCCGGTACAGGCGGCGGCGGAGGAGGAGGTGGTGGCGGCGGCTCTGGTTCAGGCGGCGGCAGCGGAGGAGGAGGTGGCGGCGGAGGAGGAGGTGGCGGCGGAGCTGAAGTAATTACCGGAGCAGCTGCCGGCAGGTTCCCTGCGCTTATGTTAAAATTTCTTGTCTGAGAAACAACGGGGGCAGCACCTCCAATAGCGCTGACCTGCCAATACCAGGTTCTGCCTTCCTGTATCATATTATCGGGCAAAGTAAAATAATTGTGGTTTACTTGTTGAATTATCACAGGGTTATTCATGCGGGAATTGTCGGCAACTTCGACAATCCAGGAAGTTGCTGCAGAATCATTAACCCACAATAGCCGGTGGCCGGTTGCATCGGCAAAAATATTTCCGTTTTGCGGCGGGTATGTCAAAACCGGCGTCGCAATGACAGGATTACCCCGGACTATGGAAAATTCACTAACAGCTGATGGAGGAATAGTTCCTTTTATCCATGCGGGGTATACCGGCGAAATGCGCCAGTACCAGCGGCCCGGACCCAGTTCCGTTTGAGTAACGGCAGTACCTTCAACCCTGCGCGTTATGGCTGGGCTGCTCATATTTGAGTTTGAAGAAACTTCCAAAAGGTACCCGTTTGCACCTTCTGCTGAAGACCATGAAAAACCAACCGCAGTATTTGTCAGAGTAGTAAATTCCGTTGAAGGACCTGGGGTTATAAGCGTTATTGGATAGGTTGGAATAATCTCCAAAGTACCGGAAGGATACATCTGATTTGCAGGCTCATAGCTTCCGCTGTCTGCAGGATACGCTCTCCAATAGTAATTGCCGTTATCCAGAGAAATGGAAACGGATGTAGCACCGCTGACATCCCTGCTGCCGGCTATGTTTCTGAAATTTCTGTCACTTGCAACTTCTACGATTACATGAGTGCCGGGATTAAAGTTTGAAATATTCCATGAAAATGTAACGGGAGTAGATGGTCCGGCAGTACCAAGTACGCGGGCCGAAGAACCAAAAGAAGTCATTGCTATCATGGGGCTTGTGTTTATTGTGCCCTGTGCGTCAACTGCAAGTATGCTGCCCGACTCCACGGTAGTTCCGTCGAAATTAACCTGTCCTTCCAGAACCGAAATGCCTAACCCTTCATCGCTTTTGTTCAGACTGGCCTGTCCGTCTATCCTGATTTCCGAAGACCCGCTGGATATTACAATGCCTTTGGAACTGGAAGCAACTTCCAGATGGCCGCCGGAAAAATCGATTCTGGCGCCTTCCTGATCATCCCAAAAAATTTGTATAAGCGTATTGGCATCCAGATTGAGGTATGTTACTTCATCCCGGAAGGTAATATGCGCTTCGGACTGTTCTACAGTGCGAATAGTATCACCGTTATACACTGGAGAAGCATACTTAAGCCTGTCCCATACAAGACGATCGATAAACTTGCGTTCGGCAACACGTTTCTTAAAAATTATTGTCCCTATCGGATCTTCGTTGAGCTTTTGCAGGGTACGATTGTACTCCATCCAGAATGCTGTTCCCGAAGCACAGGCGCCGCCAAGACAAAGCAGGATAATTAGAAGATCAGTTACCCTGAATTTTGTATTTTTTTTCTTCTTCATCTGTCTCTACCTTGTCTAAGTCGGGAGCAGAAATTCCCAGAAGGGTTCTTACTTCCGCAAGTGTTTTGGGACCGGCAACATTTTTCATGTTTACAACAGCAAAAATTCGTACCGGTTTTTCTTTGCCTTTTACGGTAACTGCAGGCATTTCTTCTGTAATGAATTTATCCCCGACAAGTTCCCAGGTGTCTTCGGTGATCAGAATATCCGTACCAAAGGGTTTGTTCAGCGCTTCGGTTCTGCTGGCAAGGTTAACCGGGTCGCCAATGACGGTGTATTCCATACGCTGTTCCGAACCGATTTGTCCGGCAGTAACAATACCGCTATTGATACCGCAGCCTATATGTATTTCAGGATTCCCGGGATCTTCTTTTGCACGCGTTGCATTGAGTTCCCTCAATGCTGCCCGCATCATTAAAGATGCTTTAACACAGTTAAACGCATCTTCTGCCGGACTTCCTGCTGTAAATGCCGTACCCCAATGAGCCATAACGGCATCGCCGATAAATTTATCAACAACGCCGCCGGTTTTTTCAACGCAGTCAACCATACGGGTAAAGTATTCGTTCAGCCACATAACAATACGGTTGGATGCTTCGTCTCCGAAAGCCCTGGTAAAGTTTTCCGATTTTTCCGTAAACCCCCTGATGTCGGAGAAAAACATTGTGCCATGTTTTGGAAAACCGCCTGGTTTAATCTCACCTCTCATGGCCCTGACAGCGATATCCTTATTGGTAAAGCGCCCGAATATATTCAACGCACTGGACATCTTGCCGAAACTTTCCGTTAAAAGACTCAATTCATCGTGTCCTTTCGGTTCCAGTTCAACTTCAAAATCACCTCCTTCTATATGCAGGGCTGCATCGGCCAATACCCGTACGGGCTTTGAAATTGTTTTGGAAAAGAACCAGACAAAGAGTATGGCAAGTGCAAGTACAGCTGCGGTCAGAAACAGGTTCTGGCGGGTAATGCTTCGAACCGCTTCGAATACAATGTCGTGAGGTATGGTGGTAATTGCCGTTGTATCCGTACCGGTAATACGGTAATAGGCGCCAAAATAGTTGATGCCTGAATCGTCGGTAAAAGAAATCTGCCGCCGGTTACTGTCCCCTTCCTGCCGCATTGTAGCTACAATAGGAAGTGAAGAAAAATTGGCGCCCCCCAGGACCAAATCGCTGTCCGGGTGAAGCAGTACATCTCCGGAATCGGTAATGATAAAACTTGTATTGGTCCCGGTACCAAAGGATTCGGAAAGATCGTCAGGAGAAAAAAGCACCCGTATTGTTTCGTCTCCTTCCTTATCTTTGCGTTTAAAAACCGCTGTAATCAGAGAAAGCTGAAAAGACGGAGCTGCATTAATGAGTCTGATTGTGTCAGGAACGGCAGCGAAACCCAAAGAAAAATAGTTTTTTATCGCATCAATGCTGATGTTATTGGTGTTCAGGAATTGTTCATTGGAAATCAGGGTTGTATTGTTGAGATATTCAATTTCTATAGCGGCCAGGTTCTTGTTCCTGTTAAAAAAGAACCATTCCATTTCAGGATCCCGCTCTTCTATCGAAGAACTCCGATACAATACTTCCAGGTAGAGCAGTACAGCCGTTTCTACAGCCTTAAAAGAACCTTCTGCCTGAGACCCGGCACGGTGGTTTACGGTGAAATTATTATCTTCTGCAGTACGTTGCACATCCTGGTGACTAAGATAGGATACCAGGAAAGTAACTGCTCCAAGCGATACCAGCACTAAAATGGAAATGATAATAACCAGCTTTGCGCCTATTGGAAACAGGACGCGGATTTTATGATCTTTTTGACCCATAACTTTCCTCTATGAATTGGTGTAAGTAGTATACAATGTGGATGTTGAGTGGTCAATAATTGTAACCTAATAACTCCAATTTGTCGCTGAGCCTGGCATGCAAATTACCGTGTATTAATGCAAAGGGGCAGAAAAAGCCCTGGTAAAAGCGCCTGTAGAATCCATTGGCCGTACTGAACACATCAATCTTCCTATATCGGTGGGGGAAAGAACACCCATTCAGACCATGGCGGTCGAGGCTGCCGTCAACGCACACTTTGGTGTGGCATCTTCTTCACCTCGCCGAATGGTCTTCATGGTTAACTTTCCCCCCACCTATGTGGCAACATTAAACCCGATGGGTTCAGTCCGGCTTTTGGCAATTACCCGACCTTGCGCCCACCCCCTTCCAAAAAATACTGGAAGAGATGGTATACCAGACTAAGCAACAGATTGGATTCTTTAAAAAGCCTGTTTCAGCAGATCATACGCATCGTCGGAAGAAACTGTCCAGGGAGAAAATGCTACAAATTCCAGGTTTCTGGCTGTTTCTGCTGTAGGTACCAAACGATCTAACGAAAGATTATAATCTTTAAAACGTGCAGGCACTTTAAGTATTCCCATACGGCGGCGTATGGAATCTACCGCCATGTTTGCCGATTCTCCAACAGGAGCTCCCATGGTTGGCTCTCCCATCAAAGTTGCTATTTTTGCGAGTTTTTCCGGTCTTGCGGAAACCAGTCTTTCCAGAATATACGGAAGCAGGATTGTTGAACACCAGGATTTTGCAACAGGAAAGCGGCCGTTAAGTGCAAATGCCAGGGCAGTTCCGATGCCTGGAGAAGAAACAGCGCAGCCCAAAGCCAAAAGGAGCCCTGCATTGGTTGCACCGCCTGAAATGTCGCTCATTTTATCATCAATATATGAATCTATCATTTGAGTATAGAGAAGTATAGCTTGTTCCAGCATTGAGTCGGATAAAAACGAAGCCCTGGTAGAACAATAAGCTTCCACGGCAACGCAAAAACCATCAAATGCAGTAGTGGAAGCAAATTTTCCCGAAAGGGTTTCGGAAAGGCCTCCATCTATAATAGCTGCAGTGCATAACCCCCTGGGCAATTTAACAAGTTTAACCGAACGGTCGCGGGGGTCTATTGCAATAAAACTCCGGGAAAAGAGAAATGGATCCCTGCCTGTTGTCGGAATCGCGATGTAAGGAATAAAATTTGTATTTGGATTTGCACCGTCCAGCAGCTCAAATACAGTTAATCTGCTTTTGGCAATTATTGCGGTAATCCGGGCAATGGATTGTACTTTAAGGCCGCCAAAACCTATAATTGCAGAACAGCGCGCTCCCTGAGCCAGCACAGCTGCTGCTTCTGCAACATCCGCTGTAGCCTGTGCGGGAATTTCATCAAAGATTATCGCTTCGATTCCGCTATCTTCCAGTATAGAGGTAAGCCGTTCAATGCTTCTGTTTTCATACAGAACCTGTTCGGTGATGATCAGCACGCGTCCGAATTCATTGCAAATGGTTCCTGCTCTGTTTACCGTATCCAGACCAATGGCAATCTCCGGATCAAGTTGAAACGAAATATCCATAATAATTCCCCTGGGGCTAAAAAAAAGGCGGAACCGGGTACTCCCTTGTTCCGCCTCCCTAATCCCTAATTGATGTTACAGACCAAAAGCGTCCATGATGCGATCCGCTGTGGCCTTGATAATCGTATCGTTTATATAGGAAGGGTCATTTATCTTTGCCTTGAGTTCGGCAACCCTGTCTGCCCTTACATCTTCGGCGGTATTGATCAGTTCCAGAGTCCGATGCAATTCGGCCTTTTCTACCGCTTCGGAAGAGAGGGAGATAGAATCATTTTCTTTTCCCCTTTCAAGTTGACCGCTCCGTCCGGCTTTTTTTCCGGGCTGTGGTGGCTCTAAAGGGTTAATCCTGTCGACCGTCATACTCATAACCTGCCTACCTATAATATCGGCATTTTCCAACTATAGCTTAAACCTTATTTGTAATTATGACCAGATACAAAAAGGGCAAATTCACCCTTTTGGCGCTCTTTTTGTGCAAAAAATGCCAAAATTTCAGCCGCCGGGCCCCGTTTGTATTCTTCATGTACTTTGGTCATCTCCCTTCCAACGCAAATATACCGCTTACTGTCAAGATCGGCCAGATCTTCCAAAAGTTTAAGTATTCTGAACGGTGATTCATAAAGAACAAATGCCCACCCGGTGTTCAGTAGTTCTTTAAGCCGTTTCTTTCGCCTGCCCTGTTTCGGCGATAAAAAGCCTTCGAAAATTACCGTCTTGTCACCGGCCCCGGCTACGGAAACCAGTGCGGCAAAAGCCGAAGCCCCCGGTATTGGGATTACATCGTGTCCTGCTTCTGCTGCCGCTGTAGCCAGAACCGCACCAGGATCGCTTATACCCGGAGTTCCTGCATCGCTGGCATACGCTACAGTCTTTCCTTCGTTAAGAGCAGTAATTATCCGTTCCGCTGCGGTTCTTTCGTTTTGCGCCCGGCAGGAAAGAAGCGGAACTCGTATTCCGTAATGGCTTAATAGTTTAAGGGTAACCCGGGTATCTTCGCAGGCGACAAGATCGGCAGATTTAAGCGTTTCTACAGCCCGGAAGGAAATGTCGCCCAAGTTTCCTATCGGGGTGCCGATAATGTAAAGAACAGCCACAGTTTTTAGTATATCATAATTATTTAGTATATTTTATATAGAAGAAAGGGTTTTTGATGTGGGCCTTTGGCTCACGAGCGTATGGAAATTATAACAGTTTGCCGCAAGGAGGCGGCATGTGCATGGGTACGTTATTACAGGTATTAATCATGATCCTTATCGGCGTAATACTGCTCTATTTTGGCTTTACCCTGTTTTTTGCCGTCCCCGGCGGCATTCCCATGCCTGTCTTCAGGCGAAAAAACCGCAGACTAAAACCTAAAGGCGAAAGCTTCCCCGGCGCACCCCGGACTTGTCCTGTTTGCAGTGCAAAACTGGAAAAGGGCGAACGAGTTAAATCTTCCGCTTTTCCTTCCCTTGGCGGCTATGACCGCTTAATGCATATTTCCGGCTGCTGCTACTGCCTGGAAGGCGACCGCCGCCGCGTATGTCCCGTATGCGGTGCAGTCCTTCGCGAAGAAGAATTTCTTGTTGCCCGCCTTTTTGAAAAACCCGTCCGCTCACATGTCCATGTTCTGGGCTGCAGCCGGTGTAAGATGAAACGACTGTGAATACCCGAAGACCTGACCCGTGACCCGAGATGCCTCATTTTAAAATGTTACCGAAAGTACTGGATGCCTCAAATAGAAAATGTTACCAAAGCTAAAGCTGTTCCCCAGTCTTTACCCGGTTTATTTGAGCGAGCCGTTGCCT
>Ga0082212_10003453_pt1 | contig 22418 bp, 21 predicted proteins | sample TergutNt197P3_FD_71548 | JGI IMG/M metagenome (GOLD analysis project Ga0082212, IMG submission 71548) | Neocapritermes taracua P3 segment gut microbial communities from Petit-Saut dam, French Guiana - Nt197 P3 | ecosystem: Host-associated > Arthropoda: Insects > Digestive system > Gut ...
GCAAATAATGAATAGTGAAAAAATTTACAGTATTCTCTTGTATACAATTGCGGGCGACGCGCTCGGGACTCCTCTCGATGGTTTGAGCAAGGGACATATAGCGTCGGTCCTTAAAGAAATAAACGGCTATGCCGACCCGCTGCCGGCCTTAAAGGGCAAAACGGAAAAGTGGAAGAAACCGGGTCTCTATTCGTGCGTTTCGCAGCTTATAGTCCTTTTTTCGATGGTTTCGCTTTCCGGGCATTTTTCGGTAAAAAAATATATGGAAACAGTGGCACTTTCGCCTGAATTTTCAGATACCGGCCTGGGAATATTCCGCTACCCTGAAAGCGCGGTTAAAAATTTCATACAAAATTGTTTCACAGGCATGAGCGCGCCGGTAACGGTTTTGCCTTCGCAAAGCCTGCCGCTTCTGGTTTTGCATTTGGGGCTTTTTTCAGAAACCCGCAGCCAGGCTATATTAAATTCATGCGAACTGGCGAAGCATATAAGTTCAGATGTAGCAAGTATCGCCGGCGCAGCGCTTTATGCGGCCTTTATATGGGATTTTATGTCTCAAAAAACAGATTCTTTCAGTGATTTGACATTTGCAGCAGGCCAAAGCGCTGCCGAAAGCGCCTCTTTCTTCAGGAATGAATCATCGGCGGTATTTGCAACAGGCTTGAATCCTGATTCGCTTGCCTCGGCAGCCGCCCTTTACGCCGAGGCTTTTACCGGCAGCGAGAGCCGTCTTCTGAATATCATCAATTCATGTCTTAAAACGCCGGCCTCAAGGCTCACGGTTCCGCACCCGCTTGCGCTTATACCGTATGCAGTGCGTCTTTCCGGTACAAACGGCGGCGACCTTTTTAAAATAGCGCAGGAGGGCGGTTCGGTTGCAGCGTTAACTGCCCTTGCCGGTTCGTTTATTGCTCTCACGCGCTCCGTTGACGAGCTTCCATCTGCGCTTGTTGACGGCTTGGTCAACCGCAAGCGCTTGCTCTCTGTTATTGAGTCAATATCCAAAGGCTCTGTGTCCAATCGGCTTATTGGTGAGTTCATAGAGTCAGAGCTTCAACTCACAGCAAAAGCTTTTGAAGAATTAAAGGCTAGAAATAAAAATAAGGAACCCAAAAAGAAAACGAAGACCGGAAAGACTGAACTGCCGCATACGGTTGAGGCCTGGACAAAGCTTGACAAAGCTAAGTGGAAAAAAGAAAAAAGAAGACTGGATGGTAAAAATCAATGAGGTCTTCGCGTATAATTCTTTTAGTGGCATTTACGATATTTGCTTCGTGTTCTGACGATAAATCGATCTCTGAGCGTGAATATGGCGGAGTGCCCTATCCGTACCGCCATTACGATGATGCAGTAAATTTTCTTTACGGCGTTAACGCAGATCATCCCGATATCACGAGCGTAGAGTATATAGGCACAAGCGTGCGAGGGCAGGCCATAGCCGCCCTTGTAATCTCATCCGGAGAGACTGAAGGTAAACCGAGAGTAAGGCTTACAGGCTCAATTCATGGGAATGAATATATATCGGGCGAGATACTGTTTAAGTTTATCGACTACCTTATGTCTGAGTACGGCATTAATTTACGCATAACCGAACTTTTGGAAGAGCGCTGTATTGTCATAATACCTATATTAAATCCTGACGGGCACGAGTCGGGCAGGCGTTACAACGCCAACAATGTTGATTTGAATCGCAATTTTCCATTTTACAGAGACTCACCGCGCAGTTCTTATCAGGGCAAAGCTGCCTTTGATCAGCCGGAAAGCCGCGCGATGAGGGATTATTCAGGCAAGGATTTTCATCTTTCCATCACGTTTCATTCGGGCGAGGTTATTGTGAACCTTCCATTCGATTATGGTAAAAGCAGGGATATTCTCCCCAATGAAAACCGGTTACTATGGGAACTCGGAAGGATTTACGCCGATTCCGGGACAGTGCATATTTTCAAAGAAAACCCGGATATTTACCGGTATGCCGATAGAGGCGTTATAAACGGCGGCGACTGGTATGTCGTTGACGGCTCGCTTCAGGATTGGAGCTATATGGAGGCGGGCTGCATTGATATGACCGTTGAGGTTGCGCGTTCAAGCCCGCCGACACAGGAAGGTATCGAAGAAGTTTTTCTGTATAACCGCGATTCGTTACTTGCCTATATTGAGGCTGCAGGAAATGGCGTATGGGGGAAAGTCATTGATGAGAACAGAGACCCTATTGAAGGGGTTTCCATAAAGCGGACCGGAGTTGAGGACTTTGCGGTATATACCGATAGAAACGGTTATTTTATGCGCTTGCTTGAAACAGATTGTTCCACCACATATCTTCATTTTTTTAAAGAAGGCTATACCGCTAAATCTATTGAGGTTCACAACAAGAGCGAAATTCCGGTTACGCTTGAGCGTTGAGTTTCCTGCAAAGCTTTTGGTTTCATAATTGACAAAAAAGTTAAATAGCGCTACATAGAATGTATGTCGCATATTAGAAAGTATTATAGAATTAATCGGAGTTGGAATCATTTAATAGTTGGTCCTGGAATTTGTGCTGAAAAACAAGTAATGATTCTAACGGGAGATGACAAAAATTCTTTTATTAATGAATGTGAAAGACAATCTTTTAATGAGTTTGTAAATAAAACAGTAAAAGATGAAAGTAGATCTTACATTGATAATTTTGCATGCATTAATCAATCAAATATTACAATTATAAATGCAGTTAAAATATCAGAAGCGTTACGGGGAATTGATATTTTAGATTATAGAATAGATAATACACCATTTCATGTAAGAGGGTTGGATTATATAATTTCAGAAAAATTCATAAAGATTATTGAAAAATATAAATTACCTGATTATAATAAAATAAAATTAAAAATTGAAGGTTTTAATACAAATTATTATTTAATTGGATTTCCCGTAATCATTCCTGAAAAATTTAATTATAAAAAATCAATATTTTATGATCATTGTCTTAAAAAAAATAGAAAATTCAAAAACCATGAAGAATATTATAATGACAATAATTACTTAGATGGGACTGTAGATTATTTTAAAGTGGTATTATTTGATAGATATTCATTCGATGTTTTGCATTTACCAGGCAGTTTATTCTTTTCAGAAAAATTGATTGCTGAAATAGAAAAAATGAATATTATAGCACTTGAAATTAATAAAAAAATAACGGTAGAATGTTAAAAAATATGCGTAGAAAAATTTTCCCTCGACGGGGCGTGGACGGGAAACACGCCCCTCACTGATATTGGAGATTTGATGTGTTCAGTGCGATAAATTTTGGTTTTTAACCTTTTCGTTCGAAGTGCGAAAACTCCATGGAAAAATTGGCGCGGCCCTGGCTGACGCTGCGGAGCGATGTCATAAAACCAAACATCTTTGCCATGGGGGCAGTTGCTTTTACCTGATCGCTTTCGCCCCTGGAATCCATGCTGAGTACCTGCCCGCCGCGCTGGGTTACAAGGCTAATAACATCGCCGACAAATTCTTTCGGCGAAAAAAGGTCGAGTGCCATAATTGGTTCCAGCAAAAAGGGGTCTGCCTGTTTTGCCGCTTCGTCAAAGCCCATACTGGCACAGGCTTCGAAAGCAAATTCCGTCCCGGTAAGTTCGGAATATTCAATATCTGTAACCGTAGCTCCAATATCGATGCATTGATAGCCAAGCAGTATACCGGAAGCCATTGCCCCCCTGATTCCCCGCTCGATTGCTTCAAAAATCAAATCCGGAACCTTGTTTTTATTTTTTGCCGTGCACACATACTTGTTGCCCGATCCCCGTTTTAACGGCTCCAGTTTTATGCCAAGTGCGGCGGCGTTTTCCTTCCCGGCAACAACACGGGAAAAACGTTCGGCCCTCTCTACGGTTTTTGCGATTGATTCGCGGTAGGTTACCTGCGGGTTCCCTGCCCTGGCCTGGAGCCCGTAATCCTTTAATATTTTTGTAACAAGCACGTCAAGGTGCAATTCGCCCATACCGGAAATAATCAGCTGCCCTGTCTCTTCGTTCTCCTTTGCGGTAAAGGTAGGGTCTTCTTTGGAAAGTATCTCCAGAATATCTTTTAGCTTTTCGCCTTCGGAGATAGTCCTTGGCTCAAGCGATACAGAAATAACCGGCTCCGGGAACTGCATGGTATCCAGCAGCACAGGCCAGCCTTCGCTCCCTATTGTGTCGCCGGTCTGGGCAAGTTTCATGCCGATGATAACCCCAATGTCCCCCGCAGTAAGCTGATCCATGGCTTCCGGTTTATTGGAATGCATGCGGAGTATCCGGTTGGCCCTTTCCCGTTTATGTTTGCCGACATTGTATACAGCCGCGCCGTTTTTTATTGTCCCCGAATACATCCTTACATAACAAAGGCTTCCAGCTTCCCTGTCGTTTTGTATTTTAAAAACCAGGCCAAGCGGCGTCCCCTGGGGGTCGCAGGGGATGTTTACTTCTTCCTCTTTTTTAACATGATGCCCGCTTATGCCCCTTACCTCGTCCGGTGCAGGCAGGAAATCAATTACAGCATCGATTACAGGCTGTACGCCAATGTTACGGCGCGAAGCCCCTGCCAGAATGGGGAGTATTTTCCTTGCCAGTACAGCCTTGCGCATTTCTGCCCTAAGCAAAGAAGCCGGGATTGCCCCGCCGGCAAGGTACATTTCCGTAATAGCATCAGAAACGGCTGAAAGGGTATCTATTAAGGCATCACGCCATTTTTTTGCTTCTCCCTGCCTTTCCTCCTTAACAGCCGTACGGACAACTGTTTCCCCTTCCTTCCCTTCCCAATGCAGCTCTTCCATGGCAATTAAATCAATTACACCTTCAAACCCGTTTTCCCTGCCAATTGGGATCTGGATAGCAGCGGTCGTAATCCCCAGTTTCCGTTTGACGTCTGCGAGTACCTGGAAAAAATCTGCGCCCGTACGATCCATTTTATTTACATAGCCTATACACGGCACATGGTAACGTTCCGCCTGATGCCACACTGTTTCGGTCTGGCTTTCAACCCCCTTCACGGCATCGAGTATGGCCACGGCCCCGTCCAGCACACGCAGCGATCGCTCAACCTCCGCAGTAAAATCAACATGTCCTGGAGTGTCAATTATATTAATCTGGTATGATGTCTCCCTGGCTTTTGGGCTTTGACTATCTGCTCCATGTTTCCAGTAGGTAGTTATGGTTGCGCTCTGTATGGTTATTCCACGTTCCTGTTCCTGTTCCATCCAGTCCATGGTTGCTTCGCCGTCATCCACTTCCCCCATTCGGTGGCTCTTCCCGGTATAAAAGAGTATCCGCTCCGTTGTGGTGGTTTTGCCGGCATCAATATGAGCCATTATGCCGATGTTGCGCATTAAACCAAGATTGGCGTTTTCGCCCATGATAAGGTATTGTAACAAGCTCTGGGGGGTAGTACAATGGGCTGACATGAAAACCGAACTATCTTATGTAATGGTAACTCCGTATTCCATTGTAAAAAGCAGGACAGGCGGGGTAATTGCCCGGCTCCTTTCCAGGCTGGATCTTGAACTAATCGGCGCCCAAATAATCCTGCCGGATGAATCGTTTGTAAATGGCTATGCAAAGCTCCTTCGCGAGCAGAATGTAATAGACGATTTTACCATGCTCGCCGACTATGTGGAGCAGAATTTTATTTCCGGCGGCAGGGCCCACCGTATCCTTATACTCCTTTTCCGCGGGCCGGACGCATGCAAAAAACTCACCGACATATGCGGCGCCCTCCATGCAGAAAACAGGGGCATTGAATCACTAACAGGTGAAACTATACGGGACACGTATGCGGATCTGATTATTGCCGCTGACGATCCCCGCAAGGTAACATATTTTGAACCGGCAGTACTTACCCCCCGTACCCAGGACGAAGCCGATAAAGACCTTGAACTTATAGCCCGTTTCCTAAAGGGGAAAGAAAATATCGTTTCCAATATGGAATACCCCGGGACAGCCCAGATAGAAAAAACCCTGGTAATCATTAAACCCGACAACTGGAGCTTCGCTTCTTCCCGACCCGGTACGATCCTTGACATGTTTTCGCGGACAGGCATGAGGATTGTCGGCATCAAAATACACGAATTTACCCGGGAAGAGGCCCTGGAATTTTACGGCCCTGTCGAAGCGGCGTTAAAAGAAAAGCTTGCGCCTGTTTTTGGCTCAAAGGCTGCAGAAATCCTGGAAAGGGAATTTGACCTTGCGTTAAGCAGCGAAACCAAAACACTTATTACAAACAGTTTTGGCCGGGAATATGCGGAAAGCCAGTTTAAAAAACTTATTGAGTTTATGTCGGGAATGCGCCCCGGCTCGGACAGGGACGATCAGCATGTTAAGACAATGATCCTTGTTTACGAAGGGGAAAGTGCAGTACAAAAAATCCGCGAAGTGCTCGGTCCCACGGACCCCCTTAAAGCGCCGGGAGGCACGGTACGCCGTGAATTCGGGAGCAATGTCATGGTTAATACCGCCCATGCTTCCGACTCGACGGAAAGTTTTAACAGGGAAAAAGAAATTGTTAAAATACATGTTAACACGCTACTCGGGATAATCGAGGATTATTTTAAGCAATGCCGGGGATGAGAGTTGAACTCACACGGCCTTGCGGCCAGGGGATTTTAAGTCCCCGGTGTCTACCATTCCACCACCCCGGCATAGTTGTTTTTATCATACCAAATAATTATGTTTTATGATACCCACGCCCATCTTTCGGGGCTGAAGGAACGGGGTTTAGACCCCCATCAGATCGTTAACGATCTTTTTGCCGGGGGGATGTCCGGCATCATAGACATCAGCCTTGAGCCGGGCGACCTTTTTGCCAGGGTAAAGGAATTTGCCGGGTACCCAAAAATACATTTCGCAAGCGGCCTGTGGCCATGGGGCCCTTCCATTGACGGCCGTGAAACCCGTGTAAAGGAACTGGAAGAGGCAATACTCAACGTAAAAAAATCCGAACATGGATCTGCGCTATGCGCCCTTGGTGAATTAGGCCTTGACCATAACTGGAACGGGGAGGGGAAAGATGGCAGTGCGGATTTGCATGGGGAACGGGAACTGATGGAAATGCAGCTCGCGCTGGCAGAAAAAATTAAGCTCCCGGTAATTATCCATTCGCGCGATGCCGCAAAAGAAACAGCAGAAACCCTGCAGCACTTTCCAAATGTACGGGGCGTTGTGCATTGTTTTTCCTATGACAGCATTTGGGCAAAAGTATTCCTCGATATGGGGTATTATATATCATTCGCAGGCAACCTTAGCTATAAAAATGCCCGGGACATTCAGGATGCCTGCGCAGCTGTACCTGGCGACAGGCTGCTCCTGGAAACAGACTGCCCTTACCTGGCACCAGTACCCTACCGCGGGAAACCGTCACACCCGGGCATGGTAGAAGAAGTTTATAAAAAAGCAGCCGAACTCCGCTGGACAAGCGCAGAAGAATTGGCAGGGCAGGTAAAGGAAAATGTTCAGGCGCTTTTTGGGTTTTAGGATTTCGGGGAGCCTGGAACCTTCTTTTTTTGAACCTGGCTTCATGCCCTGCCCGATCATTGATCCGCGCTTACCGCAAGGGGTGAACCACTTTTACCAAAAACCCGGTTTTTCCGGCGCCTCGATCCGGACCGTGTCGCCTGTTTGTTCAACAACATACATACCGCTTTCCAGTGCAAAGGCCCTGGCATCCTTATTAAGTAAAGCCGCTGCCACTGCCCCGTAAAATTTTCTTTTGTCATTCCGTTTGTCTGCATAATTACGCAGAGTCTCCAGCCGCTTGCGGTGCTCTTTTACATCTGTACGGGTAAGCAGGGATTTTACTTCTACTACCATGGCGCAGTCCCCGTTCTCCAGGAGCAAATCAATCTCCGCAAGGAAACGCCCGGTTTCGTCTTCGATACAGTGGTTTCTGGAAATCTGGGTAAAATTATAATCAAGCGCCCTGAATTTTTCGATTATATTGGATGCAGCCAGGTGCTCAATAAGCTGCCCTATGCGGCTGCCCAATTTACTGATTTTCCGGTCCGTTTCCTTCATTTGCCGGTCCGTTTCCTTCATTTGCAGGGCATTTTCTTTGATTAGCCGGTCTGTTTCCTGCCATTTTCTGTCTGTCTCCTGGAACATTGCCCAGACATCATCAAAAGTCAGCCCTTTTTGAGGGCCTTTGGCCCTCGAGTGTAAGGAAGTTGATTTACGTCCGCTGCTGGACGCGGCGTGTACATGCGGTTTTCGGGTTTTTGTTTTGCCCATGTGATTCATCTCCTTTGTCAGTATAGTAGGAAGAAACATGCATGACCAGTACTCCCCCTTTACCTGATACAGGGCTGCCGGAAAAGTATCGCTTGTATTTCATCAAAAATATTTGCTGTACCAAATTTCTTATTATTTGCTATATAACAAATATAGTAAATAAACATATTTGCTATTTAACATAGTATATGATATATTAATCCCATGGACATTCTTCCATTCTGGATCCGTGTAAAAACGCTGATAAAAGCGCACAACATGAATCATGAACAATTCGCCGGGTATATCGATATACCCATAGGGACTTTTTCCGGCTGGATTCATTTTAACCGCCTTCCAGACGTCGAAACCGCCTGCGATATGGCTGCTGCCCTGGGAGTAACGGTACAGTACCTGGTCTACGGGGACGATGGTGAAAAATCCGCACAAAGGTTCAAGGAGCTCAACGCAAGAAGGGCTGCAGGAAGGATAGACAAACTGCTGCTCCAGATTTCCCACGAAACAAGAGCGATGAGGCTGCCATAGGGCGGCGGGCTAAACCCTTCAAAACCCGCAGTATTCTGGTTGTGTTACTTTTTGGCGGCCCTTCGTCATTTGTTCCCTGCATTTACACTCTATGGGCCTACGCCATGTTACATATAGTTAATAAACGCCCTCACCGGTTCGGGCGCTGTTTTTGGGCGGGCCCTTCGTCTTATGTTCCCTTCATTAACATTTTATGGGCCTACGCCATGTTACATATAGTTAATAAACGCCCTCACCGGCTCGGGCGCTGTTTTTTGGCGGGTGGATGACGGGTTTTGAACCCGCGACGACCAGATCCACAATCTGGGACTCTACCACTGAGCTACATCCACCAAGTATAACAAATATTTACAAAAACAGGTAAAAATGTCAATGCCGCGCATTGCCTCATAAATAATCTTGCCAGTCCTGTTTTTTAAGCCAGAATGGTTAGGAGGGCTTCAAGTTATGTAAAAATAGGGATGACAGGCTGTTTTGGCGGGCTCTACAGGGCTTTTTCGTTAGTGTTTTGATGTCATAGCAATGTACAAACCAGTAGTCAGTCAAGATATATTTCCAAATGCCGATGATCTATATGGAGGCAAAGGCATGGAAAAAACAGCGGCTTTTTCGATCATTTTGTTGAAGGAAATTGAGCTTTTGGAAAAAATCCCGCCCCTGCAAAAAATTATCCGTAACGCGGTAATAACAAGGGAATGGGCCGATTATGAGTTTTATATGCAGTCGGTCGGGGAGATCGGTTCCCAGTTTGAAGTTATGGAAACTGAGCGGGAAGCGCTGTTTAAGGCCCTGCAGGTAGGCGAAGAGCCGGAATCTTTTTATGCATGGGCTGCAAAACTGCCAAAAAAGGAGCAGGAAGAACTTTCTGCGCTCTACCGGAAGCTTAAAATGATCACCCTCCAGATCAGGATAGCAAATGACACGCTTATGGAGTATCTGCGCGAAGTAAAAACCGCCGTTTCGGGCCTTTTGGAAAGGGCTTACCCGGACAGGAGGGGGAAAATGTACTCACGCGAGGGCATTGAGCGTGAAGCAGATATGCGCAGCGTAATGGTAAATAAAAATTTTTAGGGTTTTGGACAAGGAGAGCTGCTTATGACTTCAACCTTTCAGGGAATTGAGATAGGGAAACGGGCCGTGGTAGCCCATCAGCAGGCGCTGACTACTACCGAGCACAATATCTCCAACATGAATACCGAAGGGTATTCACGGCAAAGGGTGGATTTAACCGCGTTTGACCCCATCTATATGCCGGGGCTGGAACGGGAAGAAACCCCCGGCCAAATTGGGCAGGGTGTTACCATACAGCAGATAATCAGGCTGCGGGACGAGCTTCTTGACCAGCAGATTGTTGCCCATGCCTCGACAGAGGGGTTCTGGAACACAACGGACCCGTATATCAGGATGCTGGAGCAGATCTACCATGAAGTCGGCGATACTTCCATCCGCGGGCGGCTCGATCAATTCTGGGATGCCTGGCAGGAACTGGCAAATTACCCCGCAGACATACCCCCCCGCACTTCTGTGGTTGAAAGGGGAAAGACCCTCGTTGACACAATACAAAAAAGCTACAAATCCATGAAAGGGCTTCAGGATATGGCCGAGCAGGATATAAGGATCACAACGGATCAGGTAAATTATCTTGCCGCCCAGATTGCCGGGCTTAACCGGGATATACAGCGCATAGAGGCCCAGGGGGACAACGCAAACGACCTTAAAGACCGTCGCGACCTTTTAACGGATAAACTTTCGGCGCTTATAGATGTTACCGTAGACAGGCGCGACCCCGATGAATACATGATCCACACTGCAGGGATGATCCTTGTCCAGGGCGCCCATGCCCGGGAATTCACCCTGCGGAGGAACCAGGGGGACGAAGGTTATTCCCGTGTCTACTGGCAGGACACGGGGCAGGAAATAAAATTCCGTAACGGCAGCCTTGCCGCCCTTTTTGAACTGCGCGACGTTACCATTCAGAACGAGATTAACTCCCTTGATAATTTTACCATGAACTTTATGGACCTTGTAAACGAGATCCACAAAGAAGGGTATGGTTTAAACAACGCGACAGGCAACGATTTTTTTGTCAACCAGCCTTATGTTACCAACGCGGTGGGCAATTTCGACCGCAGCGGGGACGGTGAGTACGATTCAAGCTTTATATTCCGGATAAACGGCACAAACATTCTTGAGCCAACCGCACAAATAGGACTTGAAGGGGTTATTACCCTGTCGGGCCCCAGCGGCAATGTAGAAGTTGAATATTACCCTACCGATCGCGTAATAGATGTCATAAACCGGATCAACGGATCAGGGGCAGAAGTTGTTGCCCGGCTCAATAGGGAGGGGAAACTTCAATTAAAGGGCACCCCGGTGGAGGGCTGGGAGAACCCGCCCTTTGTGATACGCCATGTAGAGGATTCTGGCTTTTTCCTGGAAGGTTACTCCGGGCTCCTTAATGCACGCGGCCCGGAAGGCGCTTTTGACTGGGGCAGAAGCGACGCGGTGGACGTGCTGCGCGGCGGCTCGTACGATTATGCCATAGCGCCCAATGCCCACCCTTCCGGCTGGCTGGAGATCAACCCCAACATACTGCGCGACGTCACCACGGTAGCCGCCGGCTTTGGCGAAAACGGCCGCGCTGCCAACCCGGGTAACGGCGAAGTAGCGATAGCCATGTCGAACCTGCGTTACGACCGTGTTATGGTCGGGAAAAACATGACTTTTACCGAATACTTTGCAGATACCGTCGGCCGTGTAGGCGCTCTTGGGAAAGAAAGCGGGACCGAAAAGGAAACCCATAACCTGACCATGAAAAACCTTCAGGAATTGCGCCAGTCTGTGGCCGGCGTAAACCTTAACGAGGAAATGGCAGACATGCTCCGGTACCAGCACGGGTTTAACGCCGCAGCAAGGTTTATTACAACCATAAACCAGATGCTGGATACGCTGATTAACCGGATGGGCGTTTAACAGGAAGGAGTAAATAATGAGAAGAATATCGTCTGATATGCCGAACACAGATGTCCAGTACAGGCTGCGCCGCCAGGAAGAGGCGCGGGCAAATACCGAGGCAAAACTGTCTTCCAATACACGCATTAAGGAACTTAGGGATGACCCGCTTGGGGCGGCCCATTCAACCCGTTATGACTCGTACCTTACACGTCTTGCGCGTTATGAGCAGAACACCCAGTTTGCCATGGAACATTTTGATTTCCAGGACAGCTATCTGCGCGAATACGTAAACATCCTGCAGAGGATCCGTGAACTTGCAGTTGAGGGCTCTAACGGTCCCTGGGGCCCGGACGAGACAAAATACATCGCAATAGAGATCAACGAACTCCTGAAAGAGCTGGTAGACATTTCCAACAGGGCAGGGCCCGACGCCAAGCAGTTATGGGCCGGGGATAAAGCTTTTACCGAACCTTTCCGTCTTGTCGAAGGCACAATTGAAGGCGGCGGGGAATTAATGGTCGTTGGCGTAGAATACCGCGGCGCCGGTGCAAGCCGCCGTACCGAAATCAGCGACGGTTCCTACATCACCATGGATATAGGCGGGGGGGAAGCATTCTGGGCCGAGAAGATGAATATAGTTTCCCGCTTTGACGCAACCAATTACCGTGTTACCAAAGACAGCGCTTTTTTTGTCGATGGCGTAGAAATTAAACTAACAGCCGGCGACACCCTGCATACTATTGTTGCCAAAATCAACGATTCTGCGGCGCCGGTAAAAGCCTATGTTGATATGGAAACCCACGGGCTTTCCCTTAATGGTACAGACTCGCATTTAATACGTATGGAAGACAGGTTTGATTCAAGCGTACTGCAGGACCTTGGCATAATTCGCCCTTCAAACGATCCATACGCCCCAAACTGGCATGAAACAGCCCTGGTTTCCGGCGGCTCCGCTTTTGACATGGTTATACGCCTGCGGGACGGCTTTTACCGGCATGATCAGGAATTTACCGGCGGGCAGGGGCTTGGCGGGATTGACCTTGCCCTTAATAACCTTGCCGCCCGCCTTACGCTGGAAGGAAGCCGCCGCGAAAGGGCGGAGTATACCTGGAAGCGCCTTGGCGAAGAAATAAACAACGTTACGGCGGCACTTGCAAGGGAACATTCCGTAAATTATGCAGATACAGCAACCGATCTGGCTATGCTGGATTTTGCCCATCGCGCAGCACTTGCGGTGGCTTCCAGGGTAATACCGCCGACTTTACTCGACTTTTTACGGTAAGTGGAAGTTATTCAGAAACTGGAGATTTCCGAATAACAATAATTATTAGGAGTTTTATGTGAAGGTACTAAGCAAGGCTTTTGGGCTGATTGATGTTGATGAACGCCAAAAAGTAAATTTCCCCTCGGGGCTTTTTGGATTTGAGTCTATAAAGGATTATGTACTAATAGACGCAGAAAGGCAGCCTTTCTACTGGCTTCAATCCATGGAGATTGAACATATAGCTTTTATTTTAATCAACCCATTTTTATTCCGGCCGGACTATGAACTTGATATTGATGATGATCTGGTAAGGGAAATTGGCATAAAAAACCCCGAAGATGCCCTTATTTTTTCCATAGTAACAATCCCGCCAACAGGCCCAATGACGGCAAACCTGCAGGGGCCCCTGATTATAAACCGTGACGCCCGAATTGGGAAACAGGGTATCCTGACCGATCCGCGCTGGAAGACCAAGCACGACATTATGCAGGAGCTTAACCAGGACGGGAAAACATGCTGATACTTTCCCGGAAGATTAACGAAAAGATAATGATTGGCGACGATATTTCAATTTCGATAATCGAAATTCGCGGGGATCAGGTAAGGATTGGTGTAGATGCGCCAAAAGTGGTAAAAGTTTTCCGCCGCGAAGTTTTCGACGCTATTATGGCAGAAAATAAAGCCGCAGCAGAATCTGCGCCTGTTTTCCCGGAACTGGATTTTTCTGCCCGTACACCCGGCTGATTGTTTATACTTTGTGATCGGTTAAGTCTTCATAGATCCTGGTAAAATCACCTGCTATATTATAAAACACGTCTATCAGGGCAGGATCAAACTGGGATTCTTTTGACTCAATCATTTTATCAAGTGTCGCTTTATGGCTTAACGCAGGCTTATAGCTCCTCTTCATACGCAGGGCATCATATACATCCGCAATGGAGACAATACGCGCCGCAAGCGGGATCATGTCGCCCTCCAGCTTAAAAGGGTAACCGGAGCCGTTCCAGCGCTCGTGGTGGGAAAGGGCAATTTCCTTTGCCATTGGGTGCGGGTATGTGGAAAGTATAAAAGCGCCGTTTTTTGTATGCTCCTGCATTACCGTCCATTCCCAATCCGACAGCGGACCTTCCTTGTTCAAAATGTCATCAGGCGTGCCGATTTTACCGACATCGTGCATCGACGCCAGAAAGCCAATATTGTCAATAAAATCCGCATCGACCCGTTCATAGCCTTTTTTGTTAAAAAGTTCCATTGCCAGGCGCTTGGAATAGTTATTTACCCTGGTAATATGCTGGCCTGTATCGTTGTCCTTTAATTTGGAAGCTTCCAGGAGACTCATGAAAACGCTGCGGAGCAGGCTCCGGTTTTCTTCTGTAACATCGTCGAACATTACGATAAATTCGTCTGGGTTTTTTTGATTAATGTCGAAAGGGAAAAGAAACACCTTAAGCTGGGTAGTTGCCATTTCCCGTGATTTTATTTTTACTTCGCCCTGCCAGCAATAACCGTTTGTCCCATTAAGCGCAGTTTCCCGGATTAACCTGATATCTTCGAAGTTAAAGAATTTTCCAAAAAGGTCCGTTATGTACTGGCCGGAAATATTGTTAAAACCGTTAAACAGTTTTTCGCTTGCCTGGTTTGCATAAAGAATTTTTAATTTTTTATTGATAAAAAATACCGGGAAGATGCATTTTTTAAAGGGGTTTGTATCGGAAATAAATTTTGAACTATCAAGCGATATGGAACCGGTATTTTCTTCGGCAGAGACATCATCCAGTTCTTCAAGCTCGTCAAGCCCGTCAAGCTCTTCTATAATTTCTTCATTTGCCATCAAGTTTATCCGTTTTTTCGTTTATTTCTGCATCGCTTTTCCTTAAATAAAGCGGCCCTACAGAATAATCGGTTAAATCCCCGTTTATTATAACCTTTTCCCGGGCAAGGTTCAATAATTCATTGGCATACCCGCGCCCAACGGCAGCGTCAGTAACAGTTCCCGGGAAAGACCTTCCAAGCTCATCTATCACAAGGCTAACTGCAGGCCCGGTAACCAGGAGCTTGGGGAAACTGGGTTTTTTGTTTATTACCTCTTGTTCAATAATTTTTTGTAGCCCTTTAATTTCTATATCCATGTACCCGGTAAGCCGTTCGCCCCTGCAATAAAGGGCTGTAAAAACCGACTTTTTCTTTGCATCCATTACCGGCAGGACAAGGCCAGGCCAAAAACCAAAAGGAGATGCCATACAGTCCAGGGTAGGGAAGGGCAGTATAGGGATGCTAAGGGCAAGCGCGAGCCCTTTTGCCGCTGCAAAACCAATGCGGAGCCCCGTAAAAGACCCTGGCCCTTCCATACAGGCAATAGCGCCAAGACTTTCCTTTGCTGCGCCAGCGATACGCAGCAGTGTATCGGCCCCATCCATAATCAATTCTGAATGTTTCTCTGCCCCGTCTACGGCAAGGTAGTAACGGCTGCTGTTTTTCATTTGGACATCATCAACAGAGAGGCCGATTGAAAATGTACCGGCAGCCGTATCTATCGCCAGTATATTCATAAAATAACCTTTCTGCCCTGCGCGTTAAACTGGATATGGCGTTTACTGTCTTCCATTATGTCAATTTGAATAGAGACCGCAGCCGATGGGATTGATATTCGCTCCGGCCATTCAATTACAGATACTCCCCCGCCGTAAAGAAATTCTTCCCCACCGGCAAGGCGGAAATCATCGTCCCCGCAAAGCCGGTAAGCATCTATATGGTAAAACGGCATCGAAGCCGCCTTGTATTCGCTTATGATCGTGTATGTTGGGCTCGTTATTGGCTCTTGTACCCCAAGCGAGGCAGCTATGCCCCTGGCAAGGACGGTTTTCCCCGCGCCAAGCTTCCCTCTAATTGCAACAATATCGCCTGGTTTAAGGGCACTGCCTATTTTTTCCCCGATAACCATTGTTTCTTCGGGTGTGGAAGAAATGAACACGGAACTGTCAGAGTATCCCTCATTAGGTGCTTGGAAGGCCACCAGTTTCATCCAAAACCGATAAAAATTTCTTTACTTCTTTTGTAAGCGGAAGCAGCGGGTAATCGATACTGTCCATGTTATTTATGATAATTTCATTTACACCGGTTGGTTTGGTCTCTACGGTAAAATCGATATGGCTTTCTATAGTTTTATCGACAAGTTCAATTACCAGGATCCCCGAAAAAAGCCTTCTGTAATAAATGGGGACATCTTTGCGTACCAGGTTTTTAATTGCAGTTATTCTCATCTACCCTATCCTAATACGCAAAGCGCTCTTTGGTCAAATACCGTATTCAAAAACAAGTGAATTGATGGCGTTCATGGCTTTTCTTGGCACTTTAAGGAATTTTACATGGATTACCGTATTGGAGATACCGCTGCGGTTAAGCCGCAGGACCTGGCCAAGAACCGCGATAGGCACTGCGCTCCGGGCATAATCAAACTCAATTTTAAGCCTTGAGCCCGCCGGGATTGAAATCGGCGTTTTAATGGCACAGCCCCCTATGGAAATATCGGTAACACTGCCTGTCATGCGGCGGGAGTCTACAATCATCTTGGGTGGCTTCCTGTTTTTTAAATCCTCAACACGGATCATAAAAAAATCACAATTTAAAACAGCACTGGTCCTTCTAAAACGCCGCTGTGTCATGGCCTTGGCTTCCCTGTTGTACGAAAGCTGCAGTGCCGGGCCAAAAGATGTGTCTGCTATCCCAAGAACCTGGCTGTCAAAAGAGAACCCTTTGCTGTTTTTGTTAAAGAATGCCAGGTTAACCCGCGTCCCTTTGGGGAATTTTATAAGGGTACCAATGGCATTACGCGGGCAGTCAACCAGTACATTATCGTTCTTTGCCGAAATAACTTTTACAGAAAATGAATCCTGGTTTACGGAAAGTACGGCTGCCATACCGGACGATATCCTCTGGCCGGCAGGGGAGCCTGCGCTGGTATTGTGTTTAATGTCTATCAAGTTGCGGACCGAAAAGAGCAGCGCCATTTTTTGCTGGGCTTCTTCTTCGGAACCTATACTGTTTTCTATTTGTTTAAACGCCCGTTTAAAATGCTTGTCCAGCACTGTAGGGTTTGCAACTGTTGTTTCCGGATCGATCACCCCGTTGCTCTTTAAAACATATTCCAGCGCTTTTGCCTGATCATGGTTTAAGTTGTAGGTTTTTGCGACACGGCGCATGGCAAAAACAGAAAAACGCCTTGCAGAAGTGTTTTTCTTGGTCCCTTTGCCGATACCCAGCCCATTCTTAAGCAGGTTAGATACCAAAATTATCAGAAGGACAGCGCCAAGCCCGATAAGGATTATTGTACCGGCAATGGGGTCGTCTTCCTTAAAGTAGCTTACCTGTTGCTGGAGCAGAAACATAAACATTATGGTTTTTCTCCCGGATTACACGCATTTAATGCCTGGCAAATTACTCGGAGCCTGGGGGCTAATTCATACTCGGAAAGGTCCCCCACCAGGACTGTATCCTTGTTTTCAAAGGCGGCTATCAATTCTTTAAGAGCTGCGCTGAATTCGCCAAGATATTCCTTTAAGCTTTGTTTTTCTTTCCCGCTCATTGAAACTACCTCAATACTATCAATATCGGTTTTAAAATACTTAAAAAGAATTATTAGCCTGAAAATTTTTTCGACAAACGAAGAAAATACCGTTATTGTCCCGGCTGCCTTGCTGTCCTTGCCTGTCTGCATGTCCAGCGGCAAATCCTCGAGCCTTCCGGCAATTTCTTCTGCCAGTGCTGTTGCAATTTTCATTTCCCCGGCAGGGTTTTCCATTTCCCTTATACGCTCAGCAACAAGCAAAATTACAGCAGAAATTGCTTCCTGGGGCGGGGAAGTAGGCCCGCCAAGGATGCCCAGTACTTGCGTATACAGGAAATTTTCATGTTCTTCCAGGTAGCGGGCAGGGGCAGACCCGGGCCAGTGCCCGGCAAATAGCCTGCGTTCATCCTCATTGGCTTTTTCGAACAGTTCAAGGCCCTGCAGGGCAGCTGCCAGGGCTTCCAGCAACAGGTCTGCCCAGCTGGAGGTTTTTATGTTAATCAGGGAAAGCCCGTCCAGGGGCAGTGGAAAAGCAGTCTCCAAAGAAAGGGAGCCATAACTTTTCCCGTCAATTTCCAGGCCGCTGAGCGAAAACCCGGAACCGGAAAGCCACTGCCCTATACCGGCAAGTAATTCCGCCACGGTTTTTTCACTTTCCAGGGTTATGTCGGCAGGCTTCCCGTTTATAGTTATTTCCATTCTTTATTATCGGCGGGCGTTGTTGTTTGCATTTGCCTGACGGCTAAAATTGTCCAGATCGGTCTGCAATTTTTCCATCCGGTTAAATGCGCTTTCCATGGTGGAATATTGCCGTTTAAGCGACGCCTCTTTGGATTCAAGCTGCCTGTCCAGGGTAGCTATGCGCTGTTCTTCCAGTTTTATTTTCCCGTCTATGGTACCTGTCTTTGTGGCAACAAGGCCGCCGCTCTCTATAAAGGGGCGCGCCAGCCTGTCCAGGACGACGGCAACCCCCGTGTCGGCAATCATGTCGCCGTCCGTATCAAACCCAAAGAGCTGCTGTATTGGCCGCAGGTCCTTCATTAAAGCGGCATCAAGGACTTTTTCGTCAATTTCCAGGTAGCCCCGGAGCTGGGCGGGGTTATACCCTGTTGTAGCGCCTGAACGCCGCATATCTGTGCCTATACCCAATTGAATCAGCATGGACATTTCACGTTCCGCTTCGGTTTCGTATGCGCCTGTAACAGTCTGCTGAAGCCGGCTCTTTAACTGGATTAGCGACATGTCGCCGGAAAAGGCGCCCAGGCGCTGCTTCATTTCCGCTTTTTCGTCCGCAGTCAGATACGTTAATTCATGTATTATGCTTTCATCTACATTTGTGGAAAACCCGGCCGAAGCGGTCCGCCTTGCTGTAAGTACGTTTATCTCTGCAATAAGCCTGTTGTAGTTCCCGACAAGGGTTACTATCGCTTCCTTGATCGCTTCTCTGTCCGGCTCTATGTTTAGCCTTACAGGGCTGTCGGACGGGGCTTTGGCAACGATTGTTACACCGGGGATTAAATCGGATATTTCGTTGGAAGACCTTTTAATTTCGATGCCTTCCATTACGATGATTGCGTCCTGCGCGCTGGAAAGGACATTGGGCGAAAGGGCTTCCCCCGCTTTTGGCGGCGGGTTAGGGTTAAAAACAGACACATTGCGTATGGATAAATCCCTGTTGGTATTGTTGTTGACAATTTCCATCGAAGCAATGGTTCTCCCGCCCGCTGTTTCGTCAAGGTTGATCCTTGCCGGGATAAACCCGTTTGAATCCTGCACAAGGGGGAGGGCGGCGGAAGTCCCGTCGCTGAACCGGAGCGAAAGGAAAGCCATGTCATCTACCCGTGCCGGGGCCGGCGGGGCCTCGAATGCGGGCAGGGGGACAGAGGAAGGGTCGTTGTTTATGGTAATGCCGCCGTAACTTACCGAGCCGCCGCCGGGTATAGCCGGCCCTGGAGGCGACGGCGGGGCTGGCGGAGTGGCTGTTACTTTGGTAGATGTTTCAAAATTAAGGATTATGCCTTTTTGGGCAGAGAGCGCCTGGGCGTCCTGCGTAAAGGCGATTGAACTGCGGCTGCCCGCTTTTATTTCGATGGTGTCGGAGCTTAATGCAGCCCGGTCGGGCAGGGCAGGGCCCTGTTCCAGCGCAGGAGGCCTTGCGCCAAGGCCGGTAGCGCGGGCCAGGCCATCTGCAGCGCCGGAAAGTGTTAAACGGTTCTCCGCGCCGGTAACAAGCGATTCCAGAAGCAGGGACTGCTTTCCCGCTTCTACATTGATGACGCTTGCCTGGATTTTCCCGCGGCCGCGGCGGTTTAATATTTCTGTAAAGTCCCGCAGCGTCCCGCCGCGGTAATCTACGGTAATTTCCTCTTTCCCGACGGTAAAGGTATATTTACCGGCATCGACTTTAAAGTTAAGCTCCAGTGGGTTGGACAGGAAGCGGTCCGCCCTGGCTACCTGTTTGACCGTAAAAGTACGTTCCTGCTCAACAGCCTGGCGGTTTGCCGATGCGACAAGGACAGATTCATCGGAAGAACGGGCGCTGCGCTCCGAAAACGGGTTTTGAAAAGAGTACATCATACGGGCGCTGTCGCGAAGGGAGCCGACCCTGCGGCCGACTTCCTGCCAGTACCCTTTTTCTGCCTGGAAGGTCTCAATCTGCTCCGCAGCCCTGTCCCTGGGGATACGTTCGACAGCCATTAGGTCTTCGATGAGTTTTTCTGAATTAAACCGGCTTTTTACACCGGGTATGTAAATATCGGACATAACCCCCCCTCAAGGTCTCCGTGAACTATAGGCTCCAAATCAACTTGACTGACCCGCTGAAACCAATTTGCTTAAATAACCTCGTCAAAAAGGGCGCCAATGGTTTCCTTGATGCGGGAATGAAGCCTTTGCAGTTCTTTGGGCGGAAGTACCTTAATCACCTTATCGGTCTCCGGATCTATAACCTTTACTGTAATGTCGTTTGATTGGTGGTTTACCTCGAATTTAAGCTTTTTGTTAAAAGCGACGGTTATTTTTTCCAGATCGGCCATTATTTCGGGGAGCGGTTCTTTCCTGGGTTGGGGTATAGCTTCTCTTGACAGCTCCACAAGCCTTGGATCGGGTTTACTGGGAAGAGGAGCCCTTTCCTGTGTCAGTTCCACCGGGGAATATCCGTTTCCCATAGCAGTAACTTGCATACTCATTTTTCACCTCCGTGTGTAATCCCGCCGCACATCTCCAGTATAAGACCGCAGACCCACGGCAGGACATTATCGCCAAAGAAGAAGGAGGGAAGGGCGCGAACTTCCCCCTCCTTACAAAAAACAGTGAAAATTCACGAGCGAAGTCAAAAACTTCAAAAAGCAGGATGATTCAAAAATGAATTTCCGTTGCGTTTTCAAAAGACGACGTCCAGAAGTCTCTTAAAAAACTTTACTTAACCGAGCAGCTGCAGTACCGACTGGGTCCTGGTGTTTGCCTGGGCCAGCATGGCGGTCCCAGCCTGGTTCAGGATAGAGTCCTTGGTGTAGGACACAATTTCCGAAGCCATGTTGGTATCCCTAATCCGGGATTCGGCAGCCTGAAGGTTTTCCGAAGCAACAGCAACGCCTTTGGCAGCCATCTCGAAACGGTTCTGGTAAGCGCCCAGATCTGCACGCTGCTTGGAAACCAATTTGAGCGCCGAGTCCACCATACCGATGGTCTGATTGGCTTCTTCCGGTGTAGCAATAGAGACTACGCCGGTTTCGCCCTGTGCAGTCGCCAAACCAAGGGCGGAAGCAGTCATTGTGCCGATAAAGACCTGTTTGCTTTGGTCCATATTGGCGCCAACCTGGAACTGCATAACCCTGTTTACGGCGGAATTCTGGGCAAAGGCCCCTGTCAGCATGTTCATGCCGTTAAACTGGGCATGGCTTGCTATACGGTTGATCTCATCGACCAACTGGGACACTTCTACCTGAATCTGCATGCGGTCTTCGTCGGAATAGATGCCGTTGGCGGACTGTACCGACAGTTCCCGCAGGCGGTGCAGGATATCCTGGGTTTCCTGAAGGTAGCCTTCGGTCGCCTGGATAAATGACACCCCGTTCTGGATGTTGCGCTCTGCCTGATTAAGCCCCCGAATCTGGCTGCGGAGTTTTTCGGAAACCGCAAGTCCGGAAGCATCATCGCCGGCCCGGTTGATCCTCATCCCGGAGCTGAGTTTTTCCATACTCTTTGCTACATCGAGATTAGTAATCCCCAACTGGCGATCGGCATACATGGCGCTCATGTTGTGATTAATTATCATACATAACCCTCCATGAGTTGTTAACTTTGGCAATCCTTGCCTAAGCCGTTCTATACGGGGAACAAGGGCAGAAGGATCGCGCCGATCCTACCCCTGCTCCGGACAGAACGAAACTGATTACGAAAAGGATACATCCCCTCCCGATAATCAGATCCGAGCCGCCGTATAGTCCCTCATGTGATTCCCGTAAAAACGGAAATCAGGGTATTTTTCAAAGAACAAAGTTCAAACAAAGGAATTGCCTCAAGGGTCTTTGACAGACCCTTGAGTTAAATTCCCCTCAATCTACAATAGTAACCTACTATTGTAAAAGTTGCAAGACCGAACTTGCCCGCTGGTTCGCCTGAGCCAGCATAGCAGTACCGGAGCTAATCAGAATCTGATCCGTCACATATTTGACGGTCTGACTGGCCATGTTGGTATCCCGAATCCGGGATTCCGCAGCCTGCATGTTTTCGGCGCCAATGTCCAGGCCCCTTACAGCATGTTCAAGTCGGTTCTGGTAGGCTCCTAAGTCTGCCCTCTGCTTGTTAATCATTTTAAGGGCTTCGTCCAGAACGCCTATTGACCGGTTGGCATCGTCGGGAGTAGCAATGGTAA
>Ga0082212_10003454_pt1 | contig 22417 bp, 19 predicted proteins | sample TergutNt197P3_FD_71548 | JGI IMG/M metagenome (GOLD analysis project Ga0082212, IMG submission 71548) | Neocapritermes taracua P3 segment gut microbial communities from Petit-Saut dam, French Guiana - Nt197 P3 | ecosystem: Host-associated > Arthropoda: Insects > Digestive system > Gut ...
TAGATTTTAGGGATTTTCGCTTCGTTTGAAGCCGCCTTGCTGACGCAAGGCAATGAAAACGGAGTGAAAAGCACAAAATGTAGCCGACGAGAGGCACGTTGGGTTCGAATCCCGCCACCCTATGCAAGAAAGAGTACAATTCCGGCTACCCCATGGCCAGACACCAACAGTATTATGCCAAGCAATTATGCCAAACTTTGGGCTTGACCGAAGCAGGGCGGCGTTATAGAATATAAGGCGACCGCTGATTAAACAATAAGGAGAGCTGACAATTTATGCTGATAAAAACCCTGCCGGTCGGGTATCTCGGGACTAACTGCTATATCGTCACAGACGAACACACGCAAAAATGCGCGATAATCGATCCCGGCGCCGATTCGAATACGATACTCGACTATATTGAGTCAAATAAACTGACGCCGGTTGCTATTTTTTTGACGCACAGCCATTTTGACCATTGCATGGCGCTGGAACCGGTAATGGAAGCGACCGGGGCTCTAATATATATTAATGGTCATGATATCAACGCGGACGGGCGTCGCGACCAACATAAGCTCAATGACGACGAACGGCTCAACCGCTATGGGGAAGGCGACGTCATGCAAGTAGGCGATCTCGGCATCGCTGTCCTCGAGACGCCGGGGCACTCACCGGGCTCTGTGACGCTTATGTGCGAAAACGCCCTGTTTACCGGGGATACACTGTTTCGCGATAGCTGCGGACGCACCGATCTCGGCGAGGGCAGCATGGACGTCCTGATGGAGTCACTTCAGCGCTTATCCGCGCTCGAAGGCGATTTTGAAGTCTATCCGGGCCACGGCGATTCTTCAACTCTAAACCGCGAAAGAAGTTTTAACTACTACATGAGGTACGCCAACGGAGACAGGTAGCGAAAAATGAAGCTGACTCTTGTCGGTCATGACTATAAATATGCCATAGAGCAGATTATGCTTGCGCTTTTCCCACAGGAACTACCTGATTATTCTTCTGATCCCTCTTCACGTTCTGACGATCTTATAGCCAGGTCATATGTCCGCTTCGGCGTTAAGTATGCGCAGGCTACAACGTCAATCCGTAGCGGCGACAAGGTTTTCCATGGTTATGCCAGAGTTGGGCGCAGGCTTTTGACAGATAAATTAGTATCTGACCGGTTGCTGCAAAGGATCGTCAAGCAGTCTTTTTTCAGGGCGGCAAAGGGTTTTGTGTATCCCCCGCCCGTTTGGGGTTCCCTCACGGGCATACGCCCGGCAAAACTCGCCGCGCCGTTGCTGGAGTCCGGCTTCAGTGAAAAGGCAGCCGCCGGGGTACTGCAAAAAAAGTATTACGTGTCTCCCGAGCGGGCGTCCGCTTGCATCAAAGCCGCGCTTTCGGCTCTTGATCTAAAACGAAAACTGAGCGCGAATGATATCGCTCTCTATGTCGGCGTCCCTTTTTGCCCTTCGCGGTGCGCCTATTGCAGTTTTATAAGCAACAGCGTGGAAAAATCGTTTGGTTTGATTGATCCTTTTGTTCAAGCATTGCTGAGCGAAATCCATTCCGTAGCGAGTTTGGCAAACGAGCTCGGGCTGCGCGTCGTCACTATATACATAGGAGGCGGAACTCCAACTGCTTTGCCGGATGACACTCTCGACTGTGTTTTGGGCGCCCTTAACGCATCCTTCGATATGTCGCATTTGCGCGAATTCACTGTTGAGGCCGGCCGTCCTGATACCCTGACCAAACAGAATCTGGACATAATGGTCAAACATGGCGCCGGGCGCATATGCGTAAACCCTCAATCCATGTCCGACGATGTGCTGGCTTCCATTGGCCGCAGGCACACTAGCACAGATGTAATGAATTCCGTGAATCTCATCCGTCAGAGCGGAGCTGCTCTGACGCTCAACATGGACATTATTGCCGGGCTTCCCGGAGATACGGCAGACGGATTTATGAGCACGCTGGATGCGGTATTGGATTTTGAGCCGGAAAACGTCACCGTGCACACATTGTCCCTGAAAAAAGGCTCGAAAATCATGTTAGAGGGCACGGCTGTACCGACCGGCGGCGAAGTCGCGGCCATGCTGGGATATGCGGCTGCCAGACTTCAGGACAGAGGATATGCCCCATATTACCTGTACAGGCAGAAATTCACCTCCGGCGGTTTTGAAAATACCGGTTGGAGCCAGCCCGGCAAAGAAGGCATATACAATATCTGCATGATGGAGGAATTGTGCACCGTTTTGTCGCTGGGCGGAGGCGGAGTTACTAAAATTATTTCTCCGGATGGCAGGATCCGGCGCGTTTTCAACGCTAAATACCCTCGCGAGTACATTCTCATGCCCGAGAAAGTAATAAACAAATTAGTAATAATCAAAGAAGCATTAGTTCAGTATCAAATGAAATAATCAATAGTAGAACCGGGAGGTGCAAAATGCCATTTCCATACAATTTTGACGCAATCAACAGCCGCGCGGCTACGGATCCTATAGGTTTCGCGCAGGAATGCGAGGCCATTTTCAACAGGAAAGTGGCCGAAGCGGCAGCAATGATTGCCGAACACTCGGTGGCTTTGGGAAACCACGTCGTTTTCCTGTCCGGTCCGTCAGGCTCCGGAAAAACCACAACTGCGCAGAAGATTTGCGATTCGCTCGACAAGCTCGGCGTCCGCGCCCATACCCTGTCGCTCGATAAGTACTTTGTCACGGTCGATCCGGAAACATCGCCCCGCGACGCCAGCGGCGAGTATGACTTTGAATCCCCCTATTGCCTCGACCTCGATTTGCTGAATTCTCACTTTAGTTTGCTTGAGCAAGGCGAAGAGGTGGTGATTCCCCATTACAACTTCACGATCCAGGCGCGCGATCCTTCGATGGAAACGCTGCTAAAACTCGAACGTGATGAAATCGTGATTTTTGAGGGCATCCACGCGCTCAACGATCTGCTCACGCACAATCAGCCGCATGCGTATAAACTATATATCAGCGCCAGGTCGGACATCGAGCATGGCGGCGAGATCTGCTTCAAGAGGACTTGGACGAGGCTTTTACGCAGAGTTGTCCGCGACGCCCTGTTTCGCGGCATGGACGTCGACAAAACGCTCAAGATGTGGGCAAATGTGCGCATAGGCGAGAAATGCTACATTTCGCCATTCAAATACAAAGCCGATCTTCTATTCGACTCGTCTATGGAATACGAGGTCCCTATAATGAAGCAGTACGCTGTCAAGGCTTTTAGCGAGCTCCCGGACGACACGGAGAGGCTGGACGAACTGCGGTCGCTGCTGCCGCAGCTTCTTTGGTTCGAAGATATCGACACTGCGGCCGTCCCGCCGGATTCGATACTGCGCGAATTCGTCGGCGGCGGGATTTATGAGCACTAGGCAAGCGCTGACTAAATCGCCAAGGTGGCCTTTGGCAAAAGCTGAAAGAAAAGCAAGGTGAATTATAGATTATGGAAAAAGAGAAAGACATAAGGCAAATAGTGTGCTGGGCGTCGCCCGGGTGCAAGATGTCGTGCGGGCTTCTAGCTGAACGCGAGAACGGGAGAATCGTCAAGCTTTCGCCGAACCCCGACTATCCCTCTTCCAACAAGGGGTGCCATGACCGGATGCCCCATCATATCAAATGGCTCTATAGCGATATTCAGCTGAAAAAACCGCTGAAGCGCATTGGAGAGCGCGGCGAGGGCAAATGGGAAGAAATATCCTGGGATCAGGCGCTTGACGAAATAGCGGCCAAGCTTCAGGGCCTGAAAGACAAATACGGGCCTGAAACGCTTGCGGTCACTGAAGGCACCTATAGAAGCGACATGTATGGCATACGAACAAGGTTTCTGAACCTTTTCGGAAACCCGTCCAATATAGGCTGCGCGGGGACGATTTGCCGATGCAACGCGATGGCTCTGCAAATGGCGCTTCTTGGCACAGTGAGGGTCGGGATTCAGTCTTCCGAGCCGAAATGCATCGTCATCAACGGATGCGCCATAGCGGATACGTCGCCATTGGTATGGCGCCGGATAAAGGAATTGCGCCGCGAAGGCAAGGTAAAGGTAATCTTCATCGACCCCCGAAAAACGTCGGCCGGCGACGATGTGGATATGTGGATCAGGATCAGGCCGGGCACAGACGCGGCGCTGCTGCTGGGCTGGATCAACATAATTATTCGCGAAGAGCTTTATGACAAAGAGTTTGTCGAAAACTGGACATATGGATTTGAAGAATTGAAGGCGCGGGCGGCGGAATACACGCCGGAAAAGGTCAGCGAGATCACATGGGCGCCAAAAGAGCAGATCATCGAAGCGGCGCGGATGTACGCGACGATTTTCCCTGCGGAACTGAAAGCCGCGTCTTCAACCGACATGCTGGGGAGAAATGCCGTTCGCGTCGAACAGGCGCGGATATGCCTTCGCGCGTTGACGGGGAATCTGAAAATCGGGGGCGCGGAGTCTGTTGAAGGCCCGGGGCCGGTCATAGACGGAAAGTATGCGGTACGCGACTGCATGCTGCAGATGACTGAAGCATTGCCCTTGGAGCAGCGCAAAAAACAAATAGGCTCCGACCGGTTCAAGCTCATGACATGGCCCGGCTATGAGCTGATGGCGCCAATATATGAACAGACATACGGGATCCCGTTCCCGCAAAGCGCGCATACTTTTCTCTCGGTTCAGCCGCTTATATGGAAGGCGATACTCGACAGGGATCCGTATCCGATCACGGCAAATATCACCTGGGGCAGCAACCCTCTGCTCAACGCCGGAGACATCAAGCTCGTATATAAGGCGCTGAAGAGCCCGAATCTTGAGCTTTCGGTAGTCAGCGAACTTGTCATGACGCCGACCGCGATGCTTGCGGATTATGTATTGCCTGCCGCCAGCAAGATCGAGAAGCCTCTGTGCGAGACGCATGAGGATTGCTCCCCCGTGATGCTGGTCGCGGAGCAGGGCGCCACCCCTGTCGGCGAGCGCCGCGAAGAGTATCTTTTGTGGAAAGGGCTGGCAGAGCGGCTCGGTTTTGGCGAGTTTTTCCCCTGGAGCAGCGAGGAGGACCTTGCCGACTATCGCCTTGCTCCCGTGAACCTGACATTCAAAGAAGCTGCGACAAAGGTCTATGCAGTCAAAAGCGACGAGCCCTGGACATACGAAAAAATCAATCCCCGAACCGGCAAACCGACCGGATTCGCAACGGTTTCCGGAAAAATCGAATTGTATTCAAACATTCTTGAAAAACTTGGCTACGATCCGCTTCCGTATTTTGAAGAGCCTCCCATCAGCCCGTATTCAACGCCAGAGCTCGCGGTCGAATATCCTTATATCCTCATTACCGGCGGCAATTTCCGGCCGATGTTCCATTCTGAAAACAGGCAGCCGGGCGTCGGCACGCGCGAGCAGTACCCATGGCCGATCATGGATATCCACCCCGATACGGCAAAAAAACATGGCATAGAAGACGGCGATTGGGTTTTTGTCGAGACGCCAAAGGGCGTTATCAGGCAGCGCGCCCGCGTCGCGGACGGGATCGACCCGCGCGTTATAAACGTCCAGAGCCATTGGTGGTACCCGGAGCTGCCGCACAGGGAACCGTGGCTCGGAGGCCTCTGGGAATCAAACTGCAACGTGCTGACTCCGGCAGACGACCCCGATCTGTTTGATCCTGTCACAGGCGGATGGCCTATGCGCGCGCTGCTGTGCAAAATCTACAAGGCTGTGGACATTTGACAGCTAATGGCAGGCAAGGGTTTCTAATCCCGACTCCCCGACCGGGAAAAAAGTGGCAATATGTAAAAAAAGTGTTACGATAGCGTTTTCCCCCGCAGACAATGCTATACTATGTAATTGTATAACGAGGCGCCATGGCGTCCTTGGGCGGGGGATCTCGTGTGATTAGGAATTTTCTTCGTAATTTTATGGTTGGCAGATACGGGCCGGATCATCTTTCCATTGCCATGATCGTGTTTTCGTTCGCCCTGAGCATATTGCAGGGCATAATCAAGTTCGCTCCGTTAATGTACATATCCTATATAATACTGGCATTGGCGCTGTTTCGGATGCTGTCGCGCAATATTAAGCGGCGCCGCGCTGAAAATGACAAATTCATACGCTACTGGTGGCCGGTCAGAACCAAGGCAAACAGATCCTTTGCAAACATCAAGCACAGAAAAACACATAGATTTCTGAAATGCCCCAGTTGCAGCAACACATTGCGCGTCCCCAAGGGAAAAGGCAGGCTCCAGATCACCTGCCCTAAATGCGGCGAGAGGTTTATAAAGAAAACCTAGGGCATCGGGATTTGAACCAAATGGCGGGTTCGTATTCCGGCGCCCTGTGCTTTCTTTGCGGAAGGGAGCCGAACCCCGGCTGCCCGGCCCATAATAACCGGACAAAGCCGGAATCGCGGAGGATGTAAAATGCTTTCAGATTTGCTGCGAGCGAACAAAAGCCGCTTCAGCGCTCATACAGAACTGCGCGCGCAGGTGAATTCCACGAAACAAGTTACTTTGCTTGCAGGCAGCATGGCAACCAACGCTCAAAGCTCCGTGAGCGGCGTATCAGCTCGCGTATACAGGGGCGGCACATACGGCTTTGCGTCAAGCGCCGGGTATTCGCATGAGAGCATCGCAGATGTTCTGACTGCCGCAACTGACAACGCGCTGTTCATGGACAAGCACGTAAAAAAGGGCATGCCGCCGCTGCCGCAGGCGCGACCGGGCAATTTCGGCCTCAATACCAAAGAAGGCGGCGATATTCCGCAGAGCAGGCTCATCGACTTTGCCAAGGCGCTGGACGGCTTGATAACGGGCAAATACAAAAATCTGGCAAGCCGCACAGTAGTCGCCAATTGCCTGGATATCGAGAAGCTGCTGGTTGTCAGCGACGGCGCAGACAGCCATTGGTACCAGCCGCGAAGCATAGTCTATGTATTTTTGACAGCCGAGACTGCCGACGGCATACCGGTAGAACTCTACCAGACATTTGGCGGATTCGGAGATTTTGACAGCCTGTTCTCAGAGCCTTCGCAGCTCATGGGTGAACTGGACTTGCTCTACGAGTCGCTGATGCATAAACGCGAGGGCGTGTATTCCGATGCGGGCCTGTGCAAATGCGTGATGCACCCCGAACTCGCAGGCATCCTTGCCCACGAAGCCGTTGGTCATACTGTTGAGGCCGATATTGTCCTGGGCGGTTCTGTCGCCGCGCACAATATTAGCAAGCAAGTGGCCAGCGAGCTGATAAATATGACCGACTTCGCTCATTTCGCCTTGGGACAGCAGTGTCCGCTGCCTGTTTATGTCGATGACGAAGGCGTTATCGCCGAAGACGTGCCCTTGATCGAGAACGGGGTACTGAAAAACTTCATGCATTCCAGAGAGACCGCGAGGCAATTCGAAGCAGATCCGAAAGGCAACGCCCGCGGCTTCGCTTTTTCCGACGAGCCACTCATCCGCATGCGCAATACAGCCATTCTCCCCGGAACAAGCAAGCTGGACGATATGATAGCGGGCATCGACGACGGATACTACCTTGTCAAGACCGGCAACGGCCAAGCTGACACGACCGGCGAATTCATGTTCTCTATCGGGCTTGGATATGAAATCAAAAACGGGAAACTGGGCAGGGCGATCCGCGAAACTACTATTTCAGGCGTTGCGTTCGATATCCTGAAAACCGTCGACATGGTTTCAGACGACATGTACTGGACGTGCAGCGGCTTTTGCGGAAAGAAGCAGCCGATGACAGTTGGCATGGGCGGTCCGGCGATCCGCTGCGAAATAAATATCGGGGGGCGCTGATGATGATACAGGACATAGCCGCATATGCGCTTGAGGAGCTCCTGAGAGCGGGCGCGGACAAAGCTTCCTGCACAGTCGCGCGAAGCCGCAAAGAAGAATTCAATATCGAAGCCAATGAGTTTTCGCTTATGCGCACGCTTTTCGACGATTCATTGCGCCTGAAGGCGCTGTGCGGCGGCAGAAAAGGCGTGATGGCTATAAATAAGCTGGACAGGGATTCCATAGCGCAGGCCGTAAATGACTGCATCGATCTGGCAAAATCGGCTTCTCCTGACGATGCCGAGGATATCGCCGGGAAAACCGAAAACAAAACCTTTGATCAGACCATTGGGGGCGCCGATATGGACAGGCTGTTCCTGCGCTCGAAAGAGTGCCTTGAGCAGATCCGCGACGAATTCCCAAAAATAGAGCTGTCAGCGCTTATTTCCGATTTCAACAACGTGCAATCCGCCTATGTCAACAGCAACGGCGTCGAGTTTGGGAGGAACAGGGAATACTACAGCATGGGCACGACATTCTCTGCAAAAGACGGCGAGAAATCGTCGTCGATGAATGGATATGGCGCGAACCTAACCAAGCTTGACTCATCATTCACCGATCTTGGCATACACCGGACGCTGCTCGACGAGGCCGTGAGATCGCTTGATACGCGCATGTTGGACGGGAAGTTTATCGGCAAGGTCATAGTCACGCCGGCATGCGAAGACATGATTTGGCAGACGCTTCTGGATTGTTTTTTGTCTGATTCGCCGCTGGTGCAAGGGACAAGTCGCTGGAAGGACGCATTGGGGTCGAAGGTCGCCGATTCCAAGCTTACTATGCGCATGGCGCCGCTTCACCCAAGCGTCGTAGCCGGCGAACGATTTACGGGCGACGGTTATGAGAGCGAAGACTTTGATTTGATCCGCGACGGCGTGCTGGCTTCTTTCGCGCTGTCCCTGTATGGTTCGCGCAAGACAGGCAATCCGCGCGCAAAAAATACAGCCGCTTCCAATATAGAGGTGGCTGCCGGCGATACTCCGCTCGCAGATATTATAAAGAGCGTCGACCGGGGTATTTTGCTCAACCGTTTCTCAGGCGGCTCGCCGGGGCCCAGCGGCGATGTTTCCGGCGTCGCAAAGAACAGCTTTTTGATAGAAAACGGCGTGGTCACAGACGCTCTTTCGGAGTCAATGCTTTCATTCAATATTCTGGATATCCTCGCTGACATACCTGCCATATCGAGCGAGATATGCACGAACGGGATAAATGCGCTCCCATGGTGCTGCTTCGGCGGCGTAACCATATCGGGAAAGTAGGGTCCGGGTCATAGGTTGTTTTTTTTGCGCCTTATGTCGTCGCCGCGGAATGTGAGCGCCTGGTACGCCCCTTCCAGCCGCGACATTATCTGGCTGGTATAGCGGCGCCGCAGCTCGTTGAGCGTCAGATTTGAATTCACTATCGTTTTCCGCCCGGTCACAAGCCGGGTATTAATTATCTCAAACAGCGCGCTGATGGTAAATGCCGTTGTCATTTCCGTGCCAAGGTCGTCGATAATGAGAAGGTCGCATTCGAGGCATCGTTTCACCTCGTCGCGAGCCTCTTCCGGGTCCTCCGCGCGCGAAAACTTCGCGTCCTCGAATTTGGAAAATATCGAAGACGCCATGTCGTATACTACGGAGTTGCCGTTTTCTGCCACAACACGGGCAATGCACGCCGAAAGGAATGTCTTTCCGACGCCGGGAACGCCGTTGAAAAACAGGTTGAGCGACTTTTCGCCGAAATTGCGCGCGTATTCAAAGCATGTCCTATATATGATCTCCATGCTCCGGCGTGGCGAAATGCCCGTGTCCGGCGAGGGAGTCTCATCGTAATACGAGAGATCGAAGTTATCGAACGTCTCGTCGCCCAGAATGAACAGGCTGCTCAGAGATTTCCTCTGGGCGTCTCTATAGAAATCCATCAGGCATTTGCATATTTCGGTGTTCACATAACCTGTGTCATGGCAATTTGGGCACATATAGGCGTAGTCCAAGTATGTTTCCGGAAAACCGGCCCGCAACAATTCGGCGCGCCTTTGTTCCTGCAGATCCAGGTTTTTGAGGCGGATATCCTCCACCTGTCCGCTGAATTCAAGGCCCAGCGCAGCGCCGACGAGTTCCGACATCGTCGCCCTGATCTCCGCATCCAGCGCTCGAATGCGCGGCGCCTGTCCATAGGCTGTTTCCAGCCTTCTCTCATACATTTCCTCGCGTTGTCTGCGCTTTTCTTCGAGCGTCGCTTTCGCCCGGGCCAGAATCCTTCCGTCAATGGCCATTATTTTTTGTCCTTATCGTCTTTGTCGTTCTTCTCGTCTTTTATTTTGTCCAATATGCGCTGCATACGTTCAATCTCCTCCTGATTCGGGGAGCCGAACTTTTTTCCGCCGGTTTTATCTTTTTCATAGGCGCTGTCCCTGCCCGGCCACTTATCCTTTTCCAATGCTTCGATCGCTGTGTGGATACCCTTGCTGTGCCAGCTTTTCATGATGGAGTCCATATAGCCCCATACCATTTTTCCCGTTTTCACAAGAGTCTTGTCGTACGCTATAGCTATCGCGCCGGCTTCTATTCCCATATCGATCCAACTGTCCACATAGCGTTTTTCCGTCGCGGAAAACTCCCGGTCCTTTATCTGCAGCGCTCTTTTTATCTCCCCGCGCAAGCTTCTGCGCTCTTCCAAAGTCTTGATGTATTCCTCGGCTTTTTCGAGCGTGACGACTCCCTCGCGCTCCCATGTAAACGCAGCTTTTTCGATATATCGCATCGACGGAGCGCGTCCGCCTCCGCTCAGGCGGCTTTCCCTTATGCAGTGGGTTATGAGCTGCAAAATGACTTCCGGAGGCAGGCGCAGGGCGTCGTATATGCCATACAGCCTCAAGAGATCGTCCGGCGACAGTATCTTGCCCAGGCTGCGCTGCGTTTCTTCGACGACTAGCGCGAAATCCGACCCTTCCATCAGTTCGCGTTTCATCTCATCCGTCGTATAGCTGCGCGGCGCTTCCAATGGTTCTTCCTGCGGAATTTCAGGCGGCGGCCCGGAGGCTGAGCTGCCGTCGATCTTGACAAGCCCCAGCCGCGACAGCACTGCCAGGGCGGAAGCCACCCAACCCTTGTTTTTGCCCAGCGCCGATACCGTTTCTTCAGATGTGCTCTGGCCGTGTGTTTTCAGAATATGCAGATAGAGCAGCGCGGCGTCGCCGTCGCCGGCACGTATGAGCTTGTCAATGGTCTGCCCGGAGATCGTGACGACTTCCTGCCCGGGCAGCGAGTACTTCATATCGGACATATGGTAAACCATCCTCCAGCGCCCCGCAAAGCGCTTTTATTCGCGTCAAGCCAGCTTCGCTTTTTGTCCTTGCCCAAGGTGTCGGAATTCGAACCCGGCGCCCTTATCTTATGCCGCTTATAAAACCTTTCAGCGCATCTTCCATATCCGGGTGGCCGATCTCCTGCAAACTGTATTCGACGCGCGTGTTTGGTTTCGAGATATCGATCACCCGCGTCAAATCTATCGGGGTGGCTATGATGACGCTATCGCAGTCGGTACGGTCAATCGTCGCAGACAAATCGCGCATCTGCTCCTCGCCGTATCCCATAGCGGGCAGCAGACTGCCTATGCCGGGGTATATCCTGTATGTCTCGGCAAGCTTGCCGACAGCATACTGCCTCGGGTCGACGATCTCAGCCGCGCCGAATCTTTTTGCGGCTACGACGCCCGCTCCAATTTTCATTTCGCCGTGCGTGAGGGTCGGGCCGTCTTCGATTGCCAATACGCGCTTGCCCCGGATGATCTCCGGTTTTTCAACGCTTATCATGGAAGCGGCGTCTATTACGACAGCGCGCGGATTCACGCGTTCGATATTCTGTCTGACCGTTTGGATATTTTCATAATCGGCGCTGTCAATTTTGTTTATGACTACGACGTCCGCCAGGCGCAGCGTGACTTCGCCCGGGTAATACGCAAGCTCATGCCCCGGCCTGTGCGGGTCTGTCACTGCTATCATAATGTCCGGCTTGTAGAACGGGAAGTCATTGTTCCCGCCGTCCCATAGTATTACGTCGCATCCGTTCGGGTCGTTTTCCGCCGCTCGCAGTATAGCTTCGTAATCTACGCCCGCGTATATGACGTTGCCACGCGCTATGTGGGGCTCATATTCTTCCATTTCCTCTATCGTGCAGTTGTGTTTCGCGAGGTCTTCAATGCTTGCGAAGCGCTGGACCTTCTGCGCTTCCAAGTCGCCGTACGGCATCGGGTGGCGCACCGCGATGACCTTCAAGCCGTTTGCCATCAGGACTTCGGCTATCCGGCGCGAAGTCTGGCTTTTTCCGCAGCCTGTGCGCACCGCTCCGACAGCGACTACCGGTTTTTTGCTTTTCAGCATTGTATTCTTGTGCCCCAACAATGTGAAGTCAGCTCCGGCAGCGTTCACTTTGGCGCCCATGCCCATTACAAACGAGTATGGGACGTCGCTGTACGAAAAGACGCATTCATCCGCGCCAAGGCTCTTTATCAACTGCTCCAGCTCGTCTTGCGCATAGATGGGTATCCCTCCCGGATACAGGCTCCCGGCAAGTGACGCCGGGTATTTGCGGCCGGCGATGTCAGGGATCTGCGCCGCTGTGAATGCAACGACGTCATACAATGGATTATCCCTGTAAAAACAATTGAAATTGTGGAAGTCGCGCCCCGCGGCGCCTATAATTATGATTTTCCGCTTCGACATACTTGTGAACATTCCTTTCTTATTCGCTTTTTTCGGGTTTATCTTCTTTTACTTTGCATACAATATTAAGGATATAAAGCGCGCCCATTATTATTCCCATCGTTATAAATACCCCGATCATTCCGAACAACAGAACTTTCAGGCTTTCAATCACCATGTCCGCGACCACCTTTCAGAAAAGAATAGCGCTACCCCGCCCGCTGCGCGATCAGGCTCATTATCATCCCGCCCGCGATAACGCTTGCTATTTGACCGCCGGCATTGACTCCGGCCGCATGCATCAGAAGGAAATTCTGCTTATCTTCCGCAAGCCCCATTTTGTGTATGACACGGCTGCTCATCGGGAAAGCCGATATGCCGCAAGCGCCGATCATCGGGTTTATTTTGTTTTTCGTGAATAGATTCAGCAGCTTTGCGAACATAACGCCGCCAATCGTATTGAAAACAAACGCAAAAAGCCCGAGCGCGAGAATAAGCAGAGTCTGCAGCGTTACGAATTCATTGGCCTGCATCCTCACGGCCACCGATATGCCAAGCAGAATAGTTATCAGGTTGGCAAGCGCGTTTTGCGCCGTTTCCGACAGACTGCCCAGCACCCCGCATTCGCGTATGAGATTGCCGAACATCAGGAATCCGACCAGTCCGACGCTGAGAGGCGCCACAAGCCCGGCGACGATCGTGCAAATGATCGGAAAAAGGATCCGTACGGTTTTAGGTATGTTTTTTTCCGTATAAGGCATACTTATCATACGTTCCTTTTTGGTCGTGATCAGCCTGACGCACGGTGGCTGGATAATCGGGACCAGAGCCATGTAGCTGTAGGCGGCTACAAGAATAGCCCCTACATATTTGGTGTCGAAGTGGTGCGCGAGGTAGATCGAAGTCGGCCCGTCCGCCGTCCCTATCGCTCCAACTGCCGCCGCGTCCTGCAAATCAAAAGAGCCGGGAAGCACAGAGCCTATCCCTGCGGCAATCAGTATGGTCAGAAAAATGCCGACTTGGGCTGCCGCGCCAAAAACCAGCAGCTTCGGGTTGCTGAGCAGCGGCCCGAAATCTATCATTGCGCCAATGCCTATGAACAGCAGCAGCGGGAAAAGCTCATTGGCTATGCCGGCGTTGTATAGAATGCTCAATACGCCTTCCGGGTTTTCCGCAAGACGGCCAGCTACGAATTGCCCAAGCGCTCCGGAATATGGCAGATTCACGAGAATCGCGCCAAAACCCATAGGCAGGAGCAGCGCGGGTTCCATGCCTTTCTTGATAGCAAGAAAAATCAGGACTCCGCCTATGACCCACATAACGAGCATTTTCCACAGGTCGGCCGGCGACGTCTCAATAAAATGCTCAAACAAACGCTGCTGTATGCCGCTCATTGCTGGCTGTCTCCTTTTTGCGCTTCTTTGCCGCGCTCAAATCGCACAAATGATTATACTTTATCGGCGCCCTTACCGCAATAGTTTATAATAATAAAATATGGCCAAATAGAATGCCGGTATTTTGTTTCTGTTGTTATGTTTGCGTTTTGATGCTATAATTGCCATATTGCAGACTGAGAGAGGATATAAGGCGTTGCTTCTGTTGATTGCCAGCGCCGGACCGCATGATGGAACGCATGATGGAACGCATAAAGAAAAAGCATATACTGCAAAGCTTTGCCAGAGCCCTTATTCTGGTTTGCGTCCTTTTTTTCCTAACGCTACCGCCCCAAGGCACGGGCACTGCCGCTGCGCCGGCGGCCGGCCCGGCGGATCAGGAGCCGGACGATGCAGCGAGGGAACCCAGCCTTTCCGGGACTGCGGCAAGCGGACTTGCGGAAGAGCGCATAACATCAATACCCGTCCGCATGTTCATACCGGAGCTTTCATTGGATTACAGGATAGCATCCTTGGGCGCCGATTCGAGAGGGAATATGATGATAGCGCCCGCCCTTGAAGTAGTCTCGTGGTTCAACTTAAGCGCTATTCCCGGCAACATAGGCAACGCGATCCTTGGCGGGCATAATGCGTGGGGCGGCGCGCGAAGCCGGCTGTTCAACATGGACGATCTCAGGGTCGGAAGCATAATGGAAATCGAATACGAAGACGGCGCAATCCGTGTTTTCCGGCTGGAAAGCGTTTTCGTCTATCCCCTCCTTACAGCCCCGGCGCATATTATCATGAACGTGCGCGGCGAAGCCAGGCTGACGCTCATCACGTGCAAATGGCCGTTCAGCGCGGCGATGGGCACAAGCGAGAACCGGATCGTCGCGATTTATAAAGAAGAGAGTGTTTTCGTGATTCCCGTCCCGCCTGTCCTGCCGTTTCCGCCAATGGAGCCGCCGCCTGAAATCCCCATCCCGCCGCACAGCATGCTGTTTTCAAAAATAGCCGCGGAATAATAAACCCTTACCGGCAATGAGCACAGGTAAGGGTTTTTGCTATTTTGGAATATTTGGCCGGCGGGGTTCTGCCCAAGCGCCCCGGATCAGTACAAAGTCAGATCGTTGTACCATCTTACCGATGCTATGTATGAGTCGTTGACAAATGCGGAATCCATGCGGTTCTCCTCGACAAACTGCGACACTGCGTCCCAGTTTGCGTATTCATAGTTCTCATAGAAGCGCAGCAGGTCGGAGAATACTCCGTTTTTTGTGAGCAGCGACTTGCGTATATCGTCCACGACAGGGATCTCCTCTAACAACTGCTCCTTTGTTACCTCAAGCGCTATATGTATCAGCGAAAGCATGCTGACCAAGAAAATCTGCTGAGGATTTCGCTTGACGCGCAGCTTAGGCGCCAGCAACTCTCCGAACCGCGCCCTTATCAGCGACATCCTGACGATTTCGAGCGGCTTGTCCTCAGCAATCCCTCGCAGCGCAAGCACCGCTATCCATTTTTTCAGGTTTTCTTCTCCCATATAGGCTACCGCGCTTGTGACTGACGAGATATTCCGCAGCCCCACCGCAGCGGAGTTCAGAATGCGCAACAGCTTATATGACAGGGCTACGTCTGACGATATGATCGAGCTGATCTCGCGAAAATCCAGATAATCCTCGGCGCTCGAAAGTTTCAGCAAACGGAAGTAGTTAACTTTCAGAGGGCTGATTTCCTTCGTTTTCGTGCCGACTACCGGCTGGTTGAAGTAGTAGCCCTGATACATGTGGAAACCGGTTTCTTTTGCCGCGTTAAAATCGTTGGCGGTATCAACATCGGTCGCTATGAACCTGACTTTTGGATTTGAAGCGATCAGAGCTTTCCTGCGGTCGAGGTTTCTGTCCAAAATGCTGAATTTGCAGTAATCGGCAACGTTTAGCAATTCCGGCACGAGCGTATTGCTGTTCAAGCCGCTAAACGCAAGTTTATAATTATTCTTTTTTAATGTGGAAAATATCTTTATTTCGCCGAGGATATCTTCTTTTGTGTATTCCGGCGGGATATTGATCTGAATCACAAACTTCTCTCTTGGGAGATTGCGGAAAACGACCGGGTTCAGAAGCTGTTTCGTGTAAGAAATAAAGTATTGCAGATTGTTCGTAATGTCATGAAGGCCAAGCGCGTCCAGCGTACGGTTATAGTCGTCCAGCGTCAGTGTTTCCTCAGCCTCATCGCCTGTGAGCCCGCGGTCGAGCAGCTCATAACCGAATGTTTTTCCGACATTAAGCAGTATAGGCTGGATATAAATATACAAGTCCTTGAATTTTTGGGAGGTGTCGTAGTGGTCTTCAAAAAAGACTATACGGTTGCGGCCTTCAGATTTTGCTTTATAAAGGGCAATATCGGCTTTCCGCAATACCTCCGACAGATTTCTGCCATATTTTGGAAACAAGGACACACCCATGCTCAAAGTGCACTTCAGGTCGATATTCGGCAGAGTGTATGCCCGGAGAGCTTTTGAGAAGATCCCCTCATAGTAGTCCTTCATTTCTTCCTCGGAGCTCGGAACGGATGATCCATCGGCATAGAGAAGAACGAATTCGTCCCCTCCCAAACGGTACAGGTGCCCTGAAAAATCTTTGTCGGCCTCCAGGTGGTCGGTCAAACGGCGCAGTATGACGTCGCCCGTGTTGTGGCCGTAAGTATCATTGATCATTTTAAAATTATCGAGATCGAACAGCGCCACGACTCCGGAGATCCTGTTCTTCTCAATATCATTTTCCAGCTCGGCAAAATCGCTTCTCAGCTTCTGCCGGTTCGGCACGCCTGTCAGCTGATCGATGTACGCCATGTTGAACAGCTGCTCTTTTGCTTCTTTTTCCGCGGTTATGTTTCGTATAAGGATGATGACGGCGCTTTTGCCATCGATCCAATTGATTGTCTTGCTCTTGCCCTCGAATGCCTGACCGTCATTGTATTCTATCTCAAAAGACTCAACAGCCGATTCGTCGATTTTCCCGCCGTTCGGGCAATGGTCGCAGATACCCGGGAAGTATTTGGCGAATCCCGCTTTGCACCCGATCGCCTGCCCATCGGCGGTTTGCATGCGTTCTTTTGCAATGCTGTTGGCATAGAGCACTTCGCACGTCCTGCCGCGCGTGATAACGATTTCGGTATCGTCTGTATTTAGTATTCCGCTGATTTCGTCCAGAAGCGCGATGGCGTCCGTCTTTTTGGAAGGAGGTTTAGCATTATTATCAGCGCCTGATTCAGTTTTTCTGATAATATCTTTTATACCCATATACTATGTCTCCCTTCATTAAACTTCATATTGCATTATATATCATGCCAAAATAAAATGCCATAATAAATTCAAAAAAAGCGCCGCCAATGCGTTTTAATATTGTATTAATATGTATTATCGGCAAATAAATATAAATTTCTCCTTGACGCATCCGACAATAAAACAGTATAATCGGTATAATTCGCGTTTCCATCCGAAATAACTCAGGAAACAATAGGGGGATAATTATGAAACGTTTGCTCACAATCTTTATAGTTTTCTTGCTGCTTGTATCACCTGCGGCCTGTTCAAGCGACGGCAAAACCGTCAAAAGCCCCAGCGACTTCGCGGGCGCGAAAATCGCCGTTCAAGACGAGACCACGGCTGATATAAGCATTCAGGAAATGATCGACGCCGGCCAAAAAATCGAAGTGCTGCGCTACCCTCAAGTCATCAACTGTTTTGACGATTTGAAAGCCGGCCGCGTAGACGCCGTGTATGTCGACAGCGTTGTCGCCGCGTTCTATACCACGGGCAGCTCCGAATACGAGCGCGTCTGGCTCAGCGACGAAGACGAGCCTCTTGGCATTTGCCTGGCAAAAGAATCGGTCAATCTGTGCGCCGCTATCGACGCCGCAGTATCGATGCTCTACTATAACGGCACAATGGCGGAAATAGGCCGCAGGCATTTCGGGAGTGATTTTGATATCGTCCGCAACATTGCCACAGCGCCGACAATACCGGCTATCAGCGACGCGGATCTTAGGACGCCCGGCGTTTTGTCGGTCGGCGCAGATATAGGCTACCCGCCAATGGAATATTATGATAACGACGGTCGCACCCCGATCGGTTTTGATATCGACGTCGGCAAAGAAATCGCGGCGCTTTTGGGCTTGGATTACGTTGTTATCGATACTGCTTGGGACGGGATCTTCGCCGGCGTTGAAAGAGGCGATTACGATTGCATAATCTCCTCGGTCAGCATTACGCCCGCGCGCCAGCAAGTATACCTGCTTACAGACCCGTACATTGCAAATGCGCTCTGCATCGTCGTTAAAGCTTCATAGCGCTGTCGCGTTCTTAGTAAAAGACTGATGTCGGAATGGAGGTTGCCATGGCCGACGCATTCCAACGGATCATCGGCTGGATGCCTGCGCTGCTGGCGGCCAGCGGGACGACGCTGACCCTGACCGTTATATCGGTATGCTGCGCTCTGGTCATTTCAGTATTCCTTGCTTTGGGCAAAATTTCCAGAAACCCTGTCCTTAGCAAGATTTGCGGCGCATACATTTTCTTCTTTCGCGGCACTCCGTTGCTGATGCAGATTTTTTTCATTTACTACGCTCTTCCCATGATACATTCTTCGCTCACTATTCAGAGCCGTTTTCTTGCAGCTGTCATTGCCTTCACGCTGAATATCGCGGCGTATTGCGCCGAAATAATCCGTGCCGCCATTCAGTCGATCGACAAAGGGCAGATGGAGGCTTCCAAGGCTCTGGGCCTCAGCTATTCTCAGGCCATGAGGCTGGTTATCATCCCGCAGGCATACAGGCGCATGATTCCGCCTATCTGCAACGAGTTCATTATGGTGCTGAAAGACGTCTCCCTTGTTTTTGTCATCGGGATCATGGATCTGACGAGCCAGACCCGCAAAATTCAATCCAGCAACGCGACCGCACTGGTCTTTATACCGGCAATGATCATATACCTGATTATGACCTACGTTTTTACGACGGTTTTCAACCGATTGGAAAAAAGGCTGTCACAATACGAATAGGGGTAATAACCGCATGTCAGTCGTCAAAACAGAGAACATCTATAAATCCTTCGGCACGCTTGAAGTGCTTAAGGACGTGTCCCTGACAGTGGAGCAAGGCGAAGTGCTTGCCATTATCGGGCCGAGCGGGGCGGGCAAATCGACTTTTCTGCGGGTCCTGAATCATTTGGAGACGATTACCAGCGGGAAAATCCATATAAACAATACCCTGGTTGAAGAAAGGCGCAACGGGCACGTTGTTTTCAGGCTGCCTCAGAAAAACCACGCTGAAATGATGCTGAAGATGGGGATGGTTTTCCAGCGGTTCAACCTGTTCCCGCATATGACGGCGGCTGAAAACGTCGCGCTCGCGCCCGTGCATGTCAAGGAGATGGACAAATCCGAGGCTCGCGAACTGGCTGTGGCTCAGCTTGAAAAGGTAGGTTTGAGCGACAAAGTAGACGAATACCCGGCAAAACTCTCAGGCGGCCAACAGCAGCGCGTCGCCATCGCAAGGGCGCTTGCCATGAATCCGGAGATCATGCTCTTCGACGAGCCTACAAGCTCACTCGATCCGGAGCTGGTAGGAGAAGTATTGAGCGTCATGAAAGATCTGGCAAAAAGCGGCATGACCATGATCGTAGTGACGCATGAGATGGGTTTTGCGCGCGAAGCGGCCAACCGCGTGGTGTTCATGGTCGACGGGGAGGTAGGCGAAGAAGGAACTCCTGAGGAGCTTTTTGTCAATCCGCAAAACCCCCGCGCAAAACAGTTCCTGAACAGTATCTTATGAAGAATAAAAAACAAATTTTGCCTGAAGAAGATCCCCAGCCTTCGGCTGGGGATCTGCATAAGCGGCGTGTTTTGCCAACTATATTCGCTTTTCTGGCTTCCGCTATATGGGGGGCTACGTTTGTCACGCAAAAACTGGCGGGCGAGCACATGGGGACATTCACCTACAACGGCATACGTTTCGCCCTCGGATGCCTGACGCTGCTCCCTATCATATTTCTGCTCGAAAAATCAGACAGGTCAAAAAACCGCCTTACTCTGAAGGCGGGTCTTATCGGAGGGTTCATCCTCTGTATCGCTTCGAATCTGCAGCAATTCGGCATTGTATTGAGCGCTTCTCCTACTTCGGCCAGCGAAGCCGGGTTCATAACAGGGCTGTACACCATTTTTACGCCGATTCTTGGCTTGGCTTTCGGGCGCAAGGCAAATATTCTGACATGGGTTTCCGCTGCGCTTGCGTTTATCGGGCTGGCTTTGATAAGCGTAGGCCCCGGCGGGCTGTCCTCAATACAATTCAGCGATTTCTATCTTGTTCTTGGGGCAATATTCTGGGCCGCGCATATTCTGGTAGTCGATCATTACGCGCATTCTATCAACCCTATCCGCTTTACGGCCATTCAGTTTGCTATCTGTTCTGTTATCAGCATAGCCGCCGCATTCGTTTTTGAATCGCCCAGCGCCCAGGGAATCCGCGACGGCATTATGCCTATACTGTTCGGGGGCATTGTCGCCTGCGGGGCGTCCTATGTGTTCCAAATACTCGGGCAGCGCGGCGTGGCTCCGGCAAAGGCGGCGATCATCTTTTCGCTTGAGGCTTTATTCGCCGCAATCAGTGAAACGATATGGTTCGGCGAGATAATGACAGCGCAAAAACTGCTGGGAGGGGCGGTAATTTTCACAGGCATAATACTATCGCAGGTCAACCCAAAGAAGAACGGGAGTCAAATCGCACGTTCAAGAATGAAAGGATAAGAAGCGCGGCAGCGGGCACGACCAGAGCCCTAATGCCAAGCTGGATGCCATAACGCTCGGCAATAACGCCAATTATCGTCGGAAGTATTACAGGACCCAACCCTGCCAGCATAAAAAAGTACCCAAAGGCAAGCTTGTATTCGCCGGAGATAGGCCCGACGCCCGCTACGATCGTGCTGTAAACCCCGGATAAGAATAGTCCGAGACCAATTATGGCGACAACAAGCAAGGGTAAGCTAATGTTACTGATAAAGAGCGCCATGAAAACCACAACCCCAATGCTCAGGCAGAGTACCAGCTTCGCGGGAGTCGTGCGGTTGGCAATAAAGCTGCACGCCAGTCTGCCGACCAACATAGACGCCCACAATAAGGTTGCCATGGCGGACGCAAACTGAGCCGTGGTGTGTTGCGCTTCAATAAAGTAAGTTACGAGCCATCCGATTATTGATATTTCCATGCCGGAATAGCAAAACATCGAAGTAAACGAGAGCCAGAATTTCTTCTTCTTGAAAAACGACAGACCGCCGCGTTTTACTTTGTTGGCTACGACCCCTTCCTTGCCAAACTTCATAAACGCCGCAGTAGTGATGCCTGCCGCAGCGGCAATGGCCACGCAATAGTTCGCATATCTCCAGTTGCCTGCGCTTTCGGAAAAATACAGCACGACAAATGGCGCGACGCAGGCGCCAAAAGCAAAGAAAACCCCGACAAGGTTTATTATTCTTGAATCGCTTTTCGTAACGTCGTTTATAATCTGATTTGACAGATTAGCCAATGTCCCGCGAGCGAAACCGATAAAAGCCATGCCAATAATCAAAAGGATAGGATTTCCCGATATTGTCACTGCGACAAGTCCGACTATCACAAGCGCGTGCAACATCGTATAAGCCCGTTTCAGGCCCAAAAGGATCACCATATAGCTTGCCATCAGATTCATGACGATCATACCGATGGAATTAGCGGAAATAAGATACCCGCTCAGTTCATAGCTGATACCGTATTCCTTGCGTATTTGGGGAACCAGAGCGCCCACCATAAGCGAATAAACGCCGAGCAACAAAAATAAATAAAACTCTCCGTATATTATATACTTTTCATCGCGACTGAACTTACCCAACAATTCTTCACCGCCATTTTATCTAGTATTATAGCATTAGCTCCGCGAAAGCACAATCCGCAACAACGAATTGCTCCGGTTGCTTTCCTTATGCGTACGTATTATAATATAAAAACTATTTACAATTCTAATCATTTTTGGAGGGCACGATATGGGCAGCTATTCTTCCGATATCTCGATAATCCGCGATCTGATCGAACGTTGGGCCGTTTACAGAGACTCGTTTATGTGGGATAAATTCCGCACGATATGGCATCCCGATGGCGTAATGGCCGCGACATGGACGACAAATCCGTTTGAAGACTTCATCAGGATAACGGACGAAGGCGTCAAGAAAGGGCTGAACATCCTTCACAACCTTGGGGGCAGCGCAATCGAAGTCAACGGCAGCCGCGCTCTGGCCATCACGAAGTTTATTATTCTCCAGCGAGCAGTCGTGGAGGGCGTACTCTGCGACGCCACCTGTTTTGCGAGGCAATATGACCTATGGGAGAAACGCGAGGGCAAATGGGGCCTTGTTTATCGCGAGACCATCGCCGAAAAGGATCGCATAGACCCTGTCAACAGCGCGGAAACGGTGAAACTCGACGCGGCACTCTTGGATCAATTCCCTGCCGAGTACCGCCATCTGGCTT
>Ga0082212_10003455_pt1 | contig 22414 bp, 11 predicted proteins | sample TergutNt197P3_FD_71548 | JGI IMG/M metagenome (GOLD analysis project Ga0082212, IMG submission 71548) | Neocapritermes taracua P3 segment gut microbial communities from Petit-Saut dam, French Guiana - Nt197 P3 | ecosystem: Host-associated > Arthropoda: Insects > Digestive system > Gut ...
GAAAAGGAATAAAAGTGTTTTGGAATGTTTTTATTTGGGGGATGGGGGGGGGGGGGCGGGGGCGGCCCCCCCCTGCCACAATCCTACGGTGCCAGCTCCAAGTGCGATATCTTGCCGTTGCGTTCGATTTCGAGCGACAAGGGACGTTTGGTTTTGACGGCGTTGTGGAGGACTTCGACGGATGCCCGTTCGCCGTTGATGTGCATGATGCGGTCATCAGATTGCAGGCCGGATTTGTCGGCACGATCGGAAATCACGGCTCCGACGATCAGCGTGTTCGGCTCGGCCTGGCTTTCCCTGTACATGAACCCCTGCCGGACGATCTGATACGCTTCGGTCAGGTCGGTCGGATTGATCCCGTATCGCAGCCATTCCTCCGACTCTCGCGGACGAACCACACGCAGGTACATCATGCGATCCGGTTCTTGATCGAGACACGCAATCATCGCTTCGTCGAAAGCGTCGTGGCTTGCCATGTCACGTCCGTTGAACGTTACGATGCGGTCGTCGCGTTGAAGTCCAAGCTTTTCCGCATAAGAATTTCCAATCACTCTCGCAATCCGCAAACCGGTTTGCTCGTCTGAACCGGCACTGCCGAACAAATTGCCGAGCATTTTACCAAGCGTTTTGCCGCTGTCGTCGTAACCATCAATCTCATCATCTTCAACGGTCAAGCCCATCGTGTCGGTGACCCCAAAAGCGTAAGCGTTGGCGGCTTTTTCATTGTCGCGTCGTACTTCTCGCGGCGAAAGGAATTTGATTTTCGCAAGTTCGTCCGAGTCGGCCAGGTGAAAAACAATGCGAAATGCGATGTCGGCGATCTGTTTCATGCCCTCGAAATTGATAATGTCGAATGTGTCTTCGGGCACATGATAGGGGCAGTCCAGTCCGGTGAAAAACATCACGGCGGGAATGCGTTTCGCATAAAACGACGAATGATCGGACGCCAGCAGATATTCGGTCGAAAACTCAATATCCGGGTCGTCCGAATCAATCAATCGCGAAACCGTTTCGCGAAACCCGGTCGCGATATTGCTGCCGAAAAGTTCGAATGTGTTGTTTTGCAGCGTTCCCACCATGTCAAAATTGAAAACAATTTTGATTTGACTGAGCGGCACCGTCGGGTAATTGGCAAAATGCCGACTTCCAAGCAGCCCGATTTCTTCGGCGTCCCAAAACGCGACGATGATGGAGCGTTTCGGACGCGGTTCGATTTTTTGGAGGGATTCGGCCAGTTCGAGAATCATGCTTGTTCCGCTGGCGTTGTCGTTGGCGCCGGGGTAAACCTCGCCATCAATAATGCCGACGTGATCGTAATGCGCACAAATCATGACGTACTCATTGGCCAAGTCAGGATCACTGCCCCGAACGATGCCCAACACGTTGCGGTATCGCGGTTGATCACCGTTGAATCGAAAACCCTGTAAAAAGCTTCCGACCGTCCCGGCAGGTTCGAGTCCGAGCAAAGCGAGTTGTGTAACGAGATAATCGCCCGTCCGATGTCCCGCTTCGGTTCCTGAGTTGCGACCTTCCTGTGCCTCGTCGGCCAGCCAACCCAGGTGCAACTGCAATTCGTCAACGCGAATATCATCAATTGCCCCCTGGTAATCAAACGTCGCAGGTTTCGGCTGTTTGACCGGTTTGTCATCGGCAAAGACGGTCACGGAAGCCCATGCCGCAATGACGATGGGAAACACATACAGCCAAACGCGTTTGGCTGTGAACGGATTTTTAAGGTGGGGTTTCATAAAACGTTTGTGCAAAAGAGTGAGGAGAACAAACTGCGCAAATCCCCAAAAATCTGCGTCATCTGCGTGCTCGTGATTCACGCAACACATGACCACTTGGGAAAAAACAAAATTCCGATACAATACACTTGCTATTATCACCAGCCGACAACGCAAAATAAAGAGTCCATGTCCAAAAAAGCTAAAAAAAAGAACAAAAACCACGCTGACACCTCGGCCAATGTCCAAAAGCGGCAGCCAAGTTGCTCGATCATCTCGCTGGGTTGCCCGAAAAACCTCACCGACAGTGAGCTGATGATCGGTCGCATGGTCGAAGCCGGGTTTCAATTTCGTGAGAACGCATCGCGCGTTGATGTCATGATTCTCAACACCTGCGGTTTTCTCGGCGATGCCCGGGACGAAGCCCGTGAGATACTTGAGGCACTTTTGCTCGAAAAAAACAACGGGCTGGTCAAAACGCTCATCGTCACCGGTTGTGCCGTGCAACATGAGCGTGAGAAATTGGTCGAAGAGTTTCCCGCAGTCGATTACTGGCTCGGTGTGTTCGACGAATTTCGCATTGGTGAAATTGCGCGACGATTGATCGACAAAACTAGCTTTGCCGATGACGGCCAACATGTTTTTCTTTCTGCCGAACAAAAAACACAGTTTGATGATTCGGCTCGACATCGGCTGACCTTGCCGCATGTCGCGTATTTGAAAATCGCCGACGGTTGTTCGCGGCATTGTTCGTACTGTTTGATCCCGAAAATCCGCGGGCCGTTCGTCAGCCGCCCAAAACAGCAGATCATCGACGAAGCCAAACGCCTGGTCGATGAAGGCGTCCGCGAGCTTGTCGTCATTGCTCAAGAGACCAATTTCTGGGGAATTGACCTGTATGATCGCCCGATGTTGGCCGAACTGCTCGCAGAATTACAAGCGATTGACGGTTTCGATTGGCTCCGGCTGATGTACGCGTACCCGGCCCATTTTTCGGATGAATTGATTGATCAGTTTGCATCCGGAGGCAAGTTGCTGCCGTACATCGACCTGCCGTTACAACATTGCAACGATGAAATACTGCGAAAAATGAACCGCAAGACCACCAAATCGGAAATCGAAACGCTGCTGGGCAAGTTGCGCGAACGAATCCCAAACCTTGCGCTGCGAACTTCGCTCATCACGGGTTTTCCCGGCGAAACGGACGCGATGTTCGACGAGCTGCTCGAATTCGTGCAAACCTGGCGATTCGAACGGGCGGGCGTTTTTCAATATTCCCGCGAAGAAGGAACGGTTGCCGCCGCGATGCCCGATCAGATCGACGAGGCAGTCAAGGCCGAACGTTACCGCCGCCTGTACGAACGGACCGAATCGTTGACCCGCGACTGGGCATCACAACAAATCGGGCAACGGCTCGACGTGTTGATTGATCAACCGGAACGGGACGAAACCGGTCGAAGCGTCCCCGGCGTGTTTGTCGGGCGCACGTTTGCCGACGCACCGGAAATCGATCCGGTTGTCATCGTCACGTCACAGACCGCCGGGCAAGTCGCACCGGGACAGATTGTTTCGTGTGAAGTCGTCACCAACGACGGTGTGAATTTGATTGCCGTCCCGGTGTAAAGCTTTCGCTAAATAATAATATACCCAAACTTACACTGCGGCGGTCACGGCATGACCGCCCTGCTTCAATGCGGGACAAGCCACGCCGCTAACAACACTTTGCGCCTATTAATATTTCCATCCATTGAAAAATTCCGGTTTGATGAACGGTTCCATTTCGGGGCAGTTGACGGCAACCATGTTTTGCACATCCCAGTCGAACGACTTGTGACCTGCGAAAAAGGCGGCGTTGCCCAGGATTGCCGTTTCGGCCATCGGGCCGGAATAGTTGAAATGGCAGGTTGCGACCGGCCCGCCCTTGCAGGCATCGACCCATTCCTTGTGGAAGCCCGACGAATCCGGCACGAAAGGCGTTGGGTACTTGTAATCGGCGAACTTGTCAACCGGCAGTAGTACGTGATTGGAGAACCCGGCCAACAGCATCCCTTTTTCGCCGACAAAAAGTGCGCCCTGATCGGCGGGGAAATTGAATTCCCGCTTAGTTTGCGTATTGATGTATTTGTCCGCCAGTTCGTACTCCTTCTTGGCCGGAACCGCCGTTGTGTGATACCAGCACAAGGTCACGGGCGGCAGTTCACCGCGAGCGGGATACTTAAACGTGCAGTGCATCGACTTGGACGTGCGGTAGTCGTCCACTTCCGGCCCGGTTGCCGCGACATGCACCGGGTAGGCCAAATCAAGTGCCGCGTAAGGAATATCGAGGATGTGACACGCCCAGTTGCCGGTTTCGCCCGTCCCGAAATCGCGGAAGAACCGCCAATCGTAAGGGCAATACTCCGGGCTGTAGGGTCGCGTCTTGGCCGGGCCGAGCCAAAGTTCCCAATCGAGCGTCGAAGGCACTTCCGGGAATTTCGTCGGCATGGGCGGCATTCCACGGTCGCCGCCAATCCAAGCGTGGACTTCCTTAACCTGACCGATCGCGTTCGCTTTGACCAGTTCCGTGACACGGTGCATGTTCGGGTAAGCGTGACGTTGTGCGCCGATTTGGCTGGCAATGCCCATTTTTTCGGCTTCCGTCGTGATGATGCGGCATTCCGCCGGCGAGTGCGCGAGCGGTTTTTCGCAATAAATGTGCTTTTTCATGCGAATGGCCGCGATTGCCGGGTGATAATGCGTGTGGTCGGGTGTTGCAACAACCACGCCGTCGATCTGCTTGTCGAGTTCGTCATACATTTTGCGAAAATCGAGATATTTTTTCGCACTTGGAAACCGCTCGTAGGCGTTACCCGCCTGGACATCGTCAACGTCGCACAGACCGACAAAGTTGACTTGTTTTTCGAGGTTGTCGAGGCTGTACTTGCCCTGTCCGCCGATGCCGACCACGGCAACGTTCAGCTTTTCGTTCGGCGACTGCCCATACGAAAGCAGACCGCTCCGCAGAAGCATGGCTCCCGCACCGGTCACGACCGATGCTTTCAACATTTGACGTCGATTCATTCGTGATGACATGATACTTTTCTCCGCGTTGGAATGAAATGGGAATGGGTTGTTATTTGGGTTGTGTTCTATAATTGACTATTGAGGAATTCAAGCCTTTCGAGTGGAACGGCGATTTGGGCAACCGGAAGGCGTTGTTTCGGAATTGTTGCGGCAAAGGCGATGGCTTCATCAACAATCGTTTTGGCACGCTCCGGTAAAGAGTAAGTGACGGCTTGGTTTGCGGTCACCAAATACGCATTGAGCCGATAGCCGGGATCCGGGATGTCCTCCCGCACGGCCACAAGCAACCGGTCGAGCCAGGCGTTTTTCGCTGCGGCATCCTGAGACAGTTGATTGCCAACCCAGGTCATTCGGTGCAAACATTGAAAACGACCTACTGCATCCGGAACCCGGGCGATGCTCGCTTCGTATCGTGCCAGTCGATCAGCGATTTGTTCCTTGTCCCACAACGAATACTCCCGCGAGAGATTGAACATTGCGTCGAACCGGCTAATCTTTTTATTGGAGTCGTCATTGTCCGTAAGAGTCACTTCAAATGCGGCTTCAAGCAGCGGCATCACGTCGGTATCGGTTTGCTGTTCGCGGTTTGACATGACCAGCAATCGACACATCGCATAGCGAATGTTCGGGTCGGAAATCGCCAAAACGTCTTCAATCGGTTGCGGCCAATGAAATTTCTCTTTTTTCTTTTCAGCCAGACGAAGTAGTTCGGATTTCATCTGCGGATGGTCAATCAGATTGAACAGCGTCATGAAATCATCCGCCCGAAACTCCGGCGATTTTGAATCCTCCAACAGTAATTTTGCGGCCATGTAGTAAATGCCGTGGCTCCAATCATCAGGGATTTGCGGCAGATGGACGAGTTCCAACATGCGATCCACCTTGCCGTGCTGCATACATTTGGAGAGCACCTGCCACACCAGAGTATGGCCGTACCATTTCTCATCCTGTGAGGCTTCCGGCGTCAAGGCCTTTTCCAAAATGGTTGTCAGATCATGGAGCAACGGATCAATTTGCGTCGGATCGGCAAGGACGGAAAGTCTCAGCAAGGAAAACATTTGCTGAACCGGATGGTCGAATTCCAGTGCGGTTTGATGGGCTTTGTGAAACGCTTCCGTATGGATACTGATACCCGATGACGCCCAACTTTGAGCGACTTCGCAAATGGTGATCCAGCGTTTCAGGCGAACTTCCGGGTCGGCTGTTTTCTCGGCAAGAAGCTCCACTTTTTCCGTCAATTCAGGTGCCATGAGCTGAGAATAAATTGCACTACCAGACCAAAGCAATGAACGGTAACAATTGAACAATTTGTCCTCGTCTTCAATGCTCAAAAGGAGTTTGTAAAAGGCATTTCGGGCAATTTCCGCTTCAGTTTCATGTCCGTCGGAGTGATAAAACCGGTAAATCCACAGCATTGTTGTGGCATTTTGCTGATCGCCCTGAAGTGGTAGGAGCAATTCCATGGCTTCCTGTAATGCTTCGAAACGCTTTCGCTTGAAGTCGGTCGGGTCGGTGTCATTTTCTCGTGGAAAATAGAAACCCGCCATACTGAGCAACGCGTCGGCTTTGATCGAAGGCGTATGAATAAGCGATGTCAGGTCTTGAAGCCGCTTTTCCGCCTGGCGGGGGTAGCCGTGTAAAATCATTACCATCATTGAAAAGAGCGACTGATCACGACATGCCGCCTCTTCAATTTTATTCCAGGTTTCCACGGCCTCGTCGAACTTGTCGGTGCGGCAGTATCTTTCAGCGATTTGCGCATAACCCGCGTCCCGAAAGTTACCGGTGAGCAGCAACACCGTTTTTTCCGCTTTGGCAATCATCAGGTCGAATTCCTGCGGCTTGTAAGTCACGGCATAACATTGGCGTCGCAGAATATCAAGCAGCGCAACGTTGCGCAACTCCCGATTCGCAATGTGCCGGGCGGTTATCACGGCTCTTTCGCTCTCGCGGTTTTCGAGAAACGCGAAGGCCAGTTCACGCAATGCCTGGTCGCGGAGATAAAACTCGTTGGCGGAAATCCCGGCATCGTTTTCGTTATATGGATTTTCCAACGAATTGACGGGACTTGCTTCCGAAACGGTCGGCTTGATGGCAGTGAGCGTTTTGAAAGTTTCGACGAATTGTCCCTGTTTTTGCTGTTCTTCGGCGGTTTGCAGGGCGTCGAGCAGTTCGGTTGTCTGTGCCGATGCAGAGGTTTCCCAAAACATCATCGCGCCGATAAGCACGGCAATGAGGATTTTTGGTGACATGGCGTTCAACTCCGTAAAGGCATTTCTGAAACGAGAAAAACAACACAATTAACTCCATTTTACACAATTTGTGCTTTTTGTCAACAATTTTCATAAGGCCTGAATTGATGGGAAGTATGTGTAGAACCAGGTTTTGGCTTCCGCCGGAAAATATCAAGACAGGATTTACAGGATTATTAGGATAGAGGGACTAAGAAATATCCCTTCATCCTGAAAATCTTGTTAATCCTGTCGAAAAAATGAAAAAATGAATTCGTAAATGCTGTCCGATTATTATTTGGCGAAAACCTTTCACCAGTAATGAATCAGCAAAAGATGGAGCGGTCATGCTGTAACCGCCGAAACAGAGTCGCAATCTTACGATTGCGACTGCCGTACCGTGCTTATTCCGCAACAGTCAAGAGGTTTTGCACTTGTAGCACGTCGGGCTGGGTCAACAGGATGCGTTCGGCGGTTTGGCGTTGTTCTTCCGAGCCGACGATGCCTGTGACGGTGACGGTGCCGTTTTCAAATTTTGTTTGAAACGGTGAAAAAAACGAGATTTCCCGCGAACCGGCCAAAGCGTATTCGAGGCGTTTTTCCCGTTCGGCCATGGGGTTGACGGGTGCAATATAAGTCACGGACGACATTTTGTAGTCTGCCGGATTTCCCATGATGTTCTGGAGCGGCATGGGCTGCTGCGGCATTTGGTCACGGAACCAGATGGGATCAACGGACATCGGCGGTTGCGCCACTTGATAAGGGTTACTTGTCCGGGGAGTTGTGCCTGATTGGTTGGCCCCCGCCTGGGCAAGTGCTTCGGCATACTGTGCGGCATATCGGCGGTTACGTTCTTCTTCGGCATCGCGACGGTCGGCGTAACCTTGCATGATTCGCTCGTGATAGTTCTGCTTGGGTTGAGCCGCCGGTTTCGCCGGACGTGGTTGTATCACAACGGTTTGAACTCGACTACGCTGATCTTGTGTGGCGGCACGGGATTCCTGCGGAACGGTCGCCGGCGATGCCGCTTGGGCGGAGGAATTGGCGGGTAATCTGTCATGTTCGTAAGAAATCTGTTCCCATTCGTGGAAGAGGAGATGTTGATCCTCCGGCCAGTATTGCCGCAGACCACTACGGTACTCAACATCGGTGAGATAACCGAGTTTGTCATAATAATCAATTTGCGGGACATAAGTAAGATTGGGGACGCCTTGTTGCGCGAATCGACCGCCTGGCAGATTGCGGTCAACGGCAATGGGTGAGCCATCGTTCCAATTGCGGATGATGCCCCGGTCGGCAAACCGCTGTGGCGTCGTAATGTTTCTTTCCAACGCACCATATTGCCAGTAGCCCAAGCGCGTCCGGTAAGTGTAGTAACTCGGATTGCCGGGAAGGGATTCGCTACCCCACCACTGGGCGCGGGCCGTTGAAACGACACAAAAAACGGCAAGAAAAATCAATAAACCGGAAAGCGATTTCGTCATAACACACCTCTCCACCAAAAGTTGACAAACGATCATTTTTCGTTATCGGTGGATTATTGAGCGGTTATGCACAAAACACGAATTATTCCAAATATTCCAGTTGTGCAAAACGGAAAAACAAGGCAAATTATTTCGCCTTGGGATATTGCGGTGGTGTTATGTCGGGCGCATTGCCAAGTTGGATGAGAACCTGAAGAATCCCATTCAGATGGACAAAACGCGGACCAAACCTGTCAATAAAATCATTGAGCATGAATTCACTGTCACGGATGGACTCATAATTATTCTGAACTTCCTCCGTAATGGCGTTGAGATAGTCAGTTTGAATTCGCCCGAGTCTTTCGGCGGCCTGTTTACAGAAATAGGCCAATTCGGGGTTGGCCTGCTTCCAGGACGCAAGTTCGCCGACGCGTTGTCTTTGCATACCAACTTGTTGCTCGACCAGTTCTTCCAGCAATTCATTTTGCCGGTCTTGCGCTGCCAGCATATCCCGCATCAGGAGGCAAAGCTCATTCAATGCTCCTTGTTGGGTTTGGGGGATCGGCTTGGGGGCCGATGGTGCAACGTCAATCTGTGTAAAAAAGTGCGGTTGTTGATTCTTGTTCATTGATTATGTCATCCTGAAAAGCATCTGATTCATGAAAGTCGTCGAAATTGAGTATGAACTTGCTCAAGTCGGTGAATGATATTCTATGAAAATGACAAGTATTTTTCGATAAAAGGAAACAAGATAAACAATTTCAGTCAATGGCAGGACAAATGACTTACCATGCGATGGAAGTATCGAAACAATTCTGTAAAACTCACAGACCATCACGAAAGAAAAAGGAAAACTATGCGTATATCACATCGAAGCACTGCTCACAAAAATTCATCATAAACGATCATACATAGTATAAACAGAAAAGAACAAAAAAGTCGAGTGGTTTTCCGAAAAAAACAAAATATTCTGCGTGCCCGACAAAGTTGGAATTCAATAGTACACTGTTAATGCAAATAATGTTGATTTTTTGATGACTTGATTTTTTTTGTAATCATTGTGATAAATAATAAGTCCTTTGTGGTTGTTGAAATTCCCGTAGAATAGAGAAAAAGACAGCTGTTGGCAGCTTGGCGTGAAACACTTCATACTCCCATCCCCTCTCACGAAACCGAAACGATTGTGTCGGCTCCCACAAAGAGCAGTCGGGTTGTGATTTGTTCGTTTGTCAAACCGTACATCGAGGTAACGGCTTTGCGGTATTCGGCCAATTGCGGGGCATATTGCTCAACTTTGACCTTGAGTACGCCATCGTTTTCGATCTTGTCCGACTTGTAATCAATCACGTCGGCTGCAATGACACGTGGTTTGGGACCGGAATCATCGTATTGCAACACAAGCCGGTCGATGCAACCCTGAAGCAATACATCGGGTTGCGGTGTTGCCCAAAACCGTCGTTCGTTGTGTACTTCCCAACGCAACGATGCCCGCTTGTCCGCCGGTGCCGCATTGCGATACGTTTCCAGCGACAGAGCTGACTGAACTTGGGACAATTGGCACGAAGCATAAAACGCATCGACGAGGGACTTTGCCGAATCCGTGTCCTGCATAATCGGCGTCACGTGTGTCAGCAATTTCTCGCGTTCCGGCAAGCCCTCTTCAAACCAAGCGATTTGCTCGAAACATGCGTGCATGGCAGTACCCCATGTGAGTTGCGAGTTGCGAGTGACGAGTTGCGAGCCGTGAGTGACGAGTTGCGAAGGTAGGGCGGTCATGCCGTGACCGCCTATTCCAGCTTGACCATAATCTAACCACTTGCCACTGTCTTGCCACTCGCCGCTCGCGACTCGCAATTGCCCCTCCTGTCCCGACGGCGTCATGCGGGTCAGGTTTTTCGACGTTTTTTTCGACTTCGCTGCCAGCGTGATGACCACGTCTTGTTCTGTAGGCGGACTGTCACTCTCTGCGTGTGATCGCTCATCATCACAGAACTGTTGACTTGCCCAATGACTGTCGCCGTTCTCGTATAACACGGCATTTTCAACCGTCGGCGAATTCACCAACGGAAAACCTGCGAGTAACACTCCGGCCATTGTCTTGGGAAAAGCAGGCGTCTCGTTTTTCTTTGCTGAAGCCGATTCCTCTTTCGGCGGGAGAATCATCAGCAGTTCATGCACCGCCCGGGTCATGGCCACGTACAGCACGCACAACGATTCCTCGACTCGTTCGGTATCGCTGTCCGCAACGATTTGCCTGAACCGATCCGGCAAGTAAGGCCGGACGTCTTTCGCCGGATACGCCAGAACTGCCGAGACCGGTGACGCCGGCCCTGCTTCACGACCGGCCACAATTTTCGGCGTTTTGGAGCCGGTCAATTTCCCTTCCAATTCCGGCAACACCACAATGTCGAATTGCAATCCCTTCGACTTGTGTATCGACATGACCCTGATCGGCGATGCGGACGGGCTTTCGACGGCTTTCGCACGCACAAGATGGATGAACGGCGTTGTACGGATTTTCGCTTTGCGCTGATAGTTGCTTGCCATTTCGAGCAATTGAATCATGCGTCCGAGGTCGCGTTCGTCGCAAATGGGAGCAATTTCCGTCACCCAATCATGCAAAACGACGGGATAGCCTTCGGTGATGAGGCGGTCGCGGATGCGATGTGCGACGCGTTGCATGGTCACTTCATAACGATAATTATCGGGCGTGATGCCAAGCGTCGCACCAAGCGGCGAGTGCGCCAGATGATAGCACGCAATGCGATTGCCGGGGTAATCGGCCAAACTCAAGGCCGACAAGATCAACTCGACCGCCGGGGATTGGTCAAGCGGGTTGCCGCCTTCTTCACTGGCTTCGATGCCCTCGCTGCGCAGACCGTAAATGATCTGTTGCACCATTTTGTTCGTCCGTGTCAGCACGCCGATGGTAGCAGTCGGCGACTGGCGATGCCGTGCGATGATTTCGTCAATCACGCAACGCAGATGGGCGAGGCGGCGTTCTTCCGCTGACGGTTTAACCGGCTCGCCATTTTCATCGACTTGCGGTTGCGGTCGTTTCGATGTTCGCAAAGAGCAACAACCCGGCAATTGGGTGCGTTCCGTTTCGTGTCTCTCAAATCGCCTGGCCCAACGGTCGGCGGCTTCGATCAGCGAGGTTTCGTCTGTGTCGCCGTTGAGTGCCGCGTTGTTGCCGATGTCCTCAAACAGCGTGTTAACCGTATCAATGACCGGCGGACAACTCCGAAAGCTCTTGTCGAGCCGTTCTTCCTTGAGCTTGCCGAGGTCGTTTTCAATGGCATCGAAAATCGCGGCCACACCGCCTCGCCAACCGTAAATCGCCTGCTTGACATCGCCGACGCAGAAAAATGAGGGAGTTAGCGGGTTACTGCCTTCTTCGGTCACTCCGTTCGTTTCACTCACTGCGTTCCCGGCTGCTGTTTTGACAATACGTTTCGCAAAGGGTAACAACACGCGCCACTGGTTCGGCGAGGTGTCCTGAAACTCGTCGAGCAACAGGTGGTGTGTTTTGGCATTAATACGGTGGGTGATTTGGCGAAACTGCGAGTCGAGCGACGTCTGCGAAAGCCGGTTCGTGATGTCGCCGAATTCGAACAGACGATAGCGGTTTTTCAACGAATCGACAATGGCGGTCAATTCGCCGAGCAAAGTGCCCATTGCTTCGGTCTGCGTGGCCAGGCGGTTGACGATCGTCGCGCTCACCTGATAGACCATCTCGTCATAAGCATCGCAAAGTGATTGCGGCATCTCGGCATAATATTTATAGGAACCGTCAACGACTTTGAGGCACATCCCCTTGGTGCCGATGGCCTCCCAGGGAATCGTCCGGCCGGCGGCAACGGCGTCACGAATGGCGGCCGCATCCTTATCGCGGGCTTTTTGCATGTTCTGGTGCGGAGTGCCCTTTTGCGTGCGTGCTATCTCCGCCTTTTCGAGTAAATGGACAAGCCGTGCGATTTCGTCGTTATCCAACGGTTGCGCCCGATGATGCAACTGCTGCCACGCTTCCGGTCTCGACTCGTCATACACCATCGCCAGATCGGTCAGCAGAGTGTTGATTTCGCGTGTAACGGTCGAACGGGTTTCGCCCTTGAAAAGCAGGTGCATCAGCTCGACGGTCTTGTCTTTGCCGAGTTGTGCGAGCAGATCGCGGATACCATCGAACAAAAGCGGCGATCGATCGTCCGCTTCCATAATACGCCAATCGGCAGGCATTCCCAATTCGAGTCGCAAATTTCCCGCAATCTGCTGAAAAAAACTGTCCAGCGTCGAAACTCGCAATCGGTGAATACTCCGCACAAGCCGGGCAAGCGTTGCGAGCACTTCCGTCTGGGACAAAATTTCACCCTCACGATTACCGGTCAATACGAAGCGTGAAAGGTCACGACGGTTTTTTTCATCGACCGCCGCATCGGCAAGCCGTTGGAGAATACGGTCGAGAATTTCACCGGCGGCCTTTCGCGTGAAGGTTGTCGCGAGAATTGTCTCCGGTTCCGTGCCGCAAAAGATCAACTGCAAGTAACGGTTACTCAGTTGAAAGGTCTTGCCCGACCCTGCCGAGGCCTTGATCAATGTGTTGGAAAAGGTCATTTTCCTGATTTCTCTCATACTGTTGGTTGTGTCTAGTAGTCATCTCATTACAAATTATACCATTCAGAGCCGCGAGTGTAAACAATCATTTGCTTCCGTTGACAGTAGATCAGGGCCTTGACAACGATTATGCCGGGAGTTTGATACCGATCAAGAAGAGTAAGAGCAGGACGTTGTCGGAGGAGGATAAGGCGTTCCATCGGGAGTTGTCTCGCCGACGGATTGTGATTGAGAACATCAATGCCAGGATCAAGGTGTTCAAGATCATGACACATCCTTATCGCAACCGGCGGCAGAGCCATCTGTTACGGACGAAACTCGTTTGTGCCATGCTCAACGCGGAAATGGCAGGGTGAGGGTTATGGAATATGTCTACTCAAGAGTCATCAACACCGTTGATGACATTGAGTTTGATCAGTACGGCAACATCAGGCATTATTACGTTCTGAAAAGTCATCCCGATACGTTGTTCGTGAAATGACCTTTTGCAGGAAATCAGCTTTGTTGACAACGCCGCCGACTCGCATACGAGTGCGACCGTAAACGCTTCCGAGAGGCATTCTCACAACACAAGGCCGAAGGTCAATACCACGCTCAACACGCACGTTCTGCACTTTGCGTTGACCGCTTACTTCATGCACGGCTCTGATTGTCCGCTCCGTCACCGTCGTGGCTCTGATTGAGCTACCTGATTGTTGGTTTTTGTTACTGCCCTTATCCTTCCTACGGCATCTCGTAGGAAACACTTTGGGGACACGCGACTTTTACCCTATTGTGCTATTGCGGGTGAATCTTTCCGCGGCTTGCCTGGGAGCTGTGAAGCGATTATCAATACTAGGGACGGGGAGTGGGAAAGACCGCCGGGGTTTCTTGGAGCAGGATTTCGCAATCTTACGATTGTGGCTCTGAATTGCGCGTTACAGGGTAACACGGTTATCTGTTCGCCGACTGGCTGTGACCGATGATTCTCGATCTGTTGGTACTCACCTCGCTGACGCGCAATGCCATCGACGACAAGGTTTCGCTCGTTGCCATGTGTGGAGAAAAATCCCCCCCACCCAACCGACAAAATGCCTGCCGATTGAAGGGTTTCAAAGGAGAATCGAGGGGAGTAAAAATCAAGGTGCCATAGAAAGCGAGGCATTTCGTTCGTGAATGATTTCCGACGCACGAAGCTGTGCCTGGGTCAAGTCGGCCAGCATTTTCTTGTTCATTGACTTGAGGTCGGCGATAAGTTCTTTCAAACTGTCGATTTCCGCCACAGTTGCATCGTGTAACTTCTTCACTTCTGCAAATTGACGCAACTTCTCTCGAAGCCGGGCTTCCGTGTCTGCTTTTTCGTTGAAGTAAAACTCGACCATTTTCGTTGCTTCAACTTGAGTCGTCTCAAGTGACTTTTGTTGGCTTTCCAACATTTCTACAATGATCTGCAACTGCTTTCGTTTGTGATTGAGCGATGCAAAGGTTTGTGCCAACGCCGGACGCGGATCATCGGTCGGAGAATCAAATGCTTCCGGCATCTCTTCTGCCAACATATCCTCCGCTTCGTTATCATTTTCGGGTTCCGTGCCGATGTCAGTGTCTGTCGTCGGTTCACCAGTCACGGAACTTGCCACATTGACCTGTGCTTCACGTGGTAACACTGTGTAAACGGCCCACGGGGCAAGTTGAGCAACGCTATTATTGATTCTCGTGATTTCAGCTTCCGTCATCTGATAGACGCTGGTCAGCGTTGCAATATCTTTGTCAACTTTGGTCACCATAAACTCGCCAAGCAAACAACCACTCACTTCAGGCTTTTTCTTGTCGTAAGGCCGCTTGTCAAACAAATACACAATGGTTCCCGGCAAAACGCGGTCTTGCGGCGGAACGGCGGGTGACAAATCCGCACTTGGATCAGGCGTAGCACCTGGGTCGGGTACAGCACTAGGGTCAGGTGTAGCACTTGGATCGGGCGCAGTCAAATCCTCATCGTCGCCGGGCTGGACATCGTCCGGTTGAGGAACAGGTGGTAACGGCGTTGCGTCAACCTGTAATTGGAGCGTCACCGTTGTTCCACGGACAACGGCCTGAGCTGTCGGCAGGCAATTCGGCCATGCACGCGTACTACGAAATTCACGCAGTCGATTGACTTCATTGCCCAAAGAGACGTAACTATCGTCCTGTCCCGTTCCATACAGGAGTTTCCTGTTCATGTCAATTGCATCATCCCGCGCCTTACGGGCATCCACCAGTTTCTTTTGCGAATCGCGGCGCATTTTCAGAGCGTCAGCACCGAAATAAACGAACGCCGCCGCACAAAGAAAAATCAAGACTAGCAATACTTTATTCCAAACACTCATTTTGTCACGCCATTCAAATTTTGGTTGAAAAGACTTCGGCTTCTTAGGTGAGAGAAAGGCTTTCGTGATGAGAAAACATTGCGGAAAACAAACCCGTACAATAACAATGTTATTTAGTGACGCAGCAAAAGTCAAGTTTTATTGTGGGAAGTAAAGCTGAAAAGCATCCATTTTTTATTTTTTTGAATATCTCGTCAAAAAAAAAGAGTTGAGGGAAAAGTCAACTGCTGGTATTTTCGGAATAATCGCTAAAGTTTCGCTAATTTACCGGCGATATATTATTCAGGATAACGGATTCGTTTGTCCTTTGAAACACTTGTCCATTAGTGATGTTTTATTCAAAAAATGTCACAAGACGTTGATATGAAAACTTTTGTTAATTCTTATCTACCGTAGTAAATTGCATCGCTTTTCATAAATAGCCTGCTCGGTGAGCCCCTTGTTAAAGGCAGAGAGAACGACATGACGAAAAGAAAATCGCATCAAAAAACAGGTTCTTTCAGGAAAGTATATCTGCACAGAAAACAAATCGTGTTTCTTATTTTGTTTTCAGTAACGATATTTTTTCCTTTCATGGGGTGTAACCGTCAGCGTTATCGTCATCAGGCTGACAGCGAAGTCAACGAACTGCTTTCGGCGGTCGCCCGGGACAAACGTTGGGAATTGGTCGATTACGGTTTGCATCCGAGTCAGCATTCTCGTTTTTTCGACCCTCACAACCCGGACTGCGAGCCGATGCCCCCCGATGACACGACAGTTCATCGTTACATGCACCAAGTGAACGGTAAAATGAACGGCAATTGGGACGAAAACGGTCATACCAATTTTGTCGAAAACCCGCATTGGCAACAGTATTTACCATTCAACGAAGCCGGTTATGTGACGCTGGACAAGGAAACAGCGTTTCAGCTTGCCCAGACTCATTCGCCGGATTATCAAACGGCTCTCGAAAATCTCTATCTGTCGGCATTGGCGGTATCATTTCAACGATTTCAGTTCGACACACAGTTTTACGGCGGCAGTTCGATGTTTTACTCGTCCAACGGAGCGGTGCGCGACTCGACCTGGCAGAACAGCAACTGGGTCGGTTTCAATAAAAAATTGGCCACCGGCGGTGATGCAATGATTGAACTGGCCAACTCCATCACCTGGCAAGTGGCCGGACCGGACACCCAGTCGTACAACACGATACTCAGTGCGAGTTTTCTGCAACCCTTCCTCCGCAACGGCGGACGCGAATACGTGCTCGAAAACCTGACCCGTTCCGAGCGCAATCTGTTGGCCAATGTCCGACAAATGGCCTATTACCGACAAGGGTTTTATAAGACCGTCCTGTTCGGCGGCAACAACGTCGCCATGCCAAGTGCTTCCGGTTCGCCGACTCCTTCGGGCGGCGGTTCGAACCTCTCGGGCGGTTACATTTCGTTGCTGGCGTCGCAGGTTCGTATCGCAAATCAGAAAAACAACGTCACCTCGAAACGGGATTCGGAACGGCAAGTCAACGCCCTGTTTGAAGCCGGCCGCGTCAGGGAATACATTCAGGTCGAAACGGCCAGAGCCAGTTACCTGGATTCGCAAAGCCAATTGATGTCGCAGGTCAATTCTTACAATTCGGCGGTCGAACAGTTTGTCACAAGTCGCCTCGGTTTGCCGCCGGATTTAAATGTACAAATCAAAGACCCACTCTTGAAAGAATTTGAAATCATGTCGCCGGAACTGACCGCCATTCAAGAAGGGTTGGAAACGCATTATCTTGTTGTTCGTGACAACGTACAACAGATTCCCGATACGCTGATTGACGGATTGTATTACCTTTGCGACCAACTCAAGGCCGAAGTTGCGAATGTGTATGCCGACGTCGATAAGCTGGAATCCAAAATGCCCGAACGGATTTCCAACATTCGCTTTTTGGAGCAACAAACCGAGCAATTTGAGGGGTATGTCGATCCGGCCAGTTTCAGCGAAGAAGCATTCATTAAACGTGTGGCAAAATTGCGTCAAGATATTCCCGAACTGGAAAGTGACCTGCGGATGACGATACGGCTGATTGAAAACGTCAGGAAGATCAACCGCAACGATTTAGTCAAAATGCTCGGTGAGGGACAAACCAATCCTGATGTCATGGAATGTCTTGTCGCACTCAGAATGCACACCGTCCTGAACTCAACGAAGAAAGTACCGGGGTATGGTGAACTCAGGGAGAACCGGGACGACACCGACTCCCTAACCTTGCCCGAAGCACAGAAAGACCCGTATCGATATTTTCTGGCGCAAATCATGCGGAAATTGACCGGCGATGTGCGGCTTTTGTCGCTCGAACAGGCGCGTGCGCGATTGGATGCCATTTCAATGACGCCGATCGACATCACGCCGGAAACGGCAATCAAGGTTGCGTCGCAATACCGACTCGACTGGATGAACGCCCGGGCCGATCTTGTCAACAACTGGCGGGACATTGAAATTGCGGCCAATCAGTTGCAGAGCGTTTTGAACTTTCGTGTCAACGGCGAACTCGGAACCCGCACGAACAATCCGGTGGCATTCGACAGTCGCAACGGCAGAATCAGTGTCGGCGTGGAATGGGATGCTCCCTTAACACGATTGATGGAACGTAACGCTTACCGCACGGCTCAGATTAATTACCAACGGTCGCGGCGCAATTACTACAACTTTGTCGACGGTGTCAACCGGACACTTCGCGACTCACTGCGGAACATTGACAACGTCCAATTCGACTTCGAAGTGCAGCGGCGTTCGGTTCTTGTCGCCATTTCACGGGTGCATTTGGCTCAACTCGCAATGGAAAAGCCGCCGGAAGTCGGTCAGACCTCGGAAAGCATGAGCAACACGCTAGCCCGCGACTTAGTGGAAGCCCTCAACAGTTTACTGAGTGCCCAAAACCAATTTATGACGATTTGGGTCGATCATTACGGGCTGCGGTCGGCACTTTGCCTTGACCTGGGGATCATGCAATTGGATGAAAACGGTATTTGGCTTGATCCCGGCAGTGTGCGTGAAGCGGATTACAACCAATTGGTGACACGCGATTACGGTGACAGGGGAATGACCATTCCGGCGGCACCGACCTTGCCTGTCGGCATGATGCCGCAACTGACCCTCGATGCTTCGGAGGTGGACGGCTTAATATACCCGCAAGAATTGCGGCTGGCTCCGCCTGCACCCAAGGCACTTCTCCCCGGCGAAATGTCGCCCCCAAGCGTAACGCCGCAAGGAATGCCGGCTCCTCAAACCGTGCCGATTCGCATGTCGCCGTCGCAGATGTTGTCACCGTCGGCTGAAATGACTGAGACGAATGCTGATTCGGCACCGACACTATCCTTGCCGGAAACGCCGTCGGTTGTTGCTCCGCCGGCACCAAAACCCTCGACATATCCCGAATCGTCCGATGACCAATCGATTCCCATATTACCGGAAGCAGTTTATGAGACGACACAAAATCCGATTCCGCAACGTCGTCTTCCCCCGGCGGCACTGAGGAACGCATTAGGAGTGGAATCCGTCCACCAACTTCCGACCGTCGAGGAAACTACCGATGAAACAGCAGGAGAAGAGAATCCGACATCAGTCACAATATCGACAGCAACGCCAAATGCTACGTCGGTAAGCACTCATCATTCGGCACAAATCGGGACAGGTCAGACGTTGCAGACAGCAACTTCCCCTGTCTCAATCACTATTGCCCAATCTCAATCGTTGCCGGTTCCGTACTCACCCAACCAAGTTGCCCCGTCCATCGAACAGGTCGGCTACCATCGGTCGAGAGGAACGGAGAATGCGTCGAATGTGACAGCTACCAATCAAAACAAGACCGCCGTTTACATCAACAACGCACCAAATCCGTAGGGAATGTTGTTGCTTGGGAGTCATGAAAATGCCATTGATGGTGAACAGGAATAGGAGACGTTTTCGTTGCTTGTCTTGCATTTTACCGGTTTCATTTTGTTGGTTGTCGAACATGGTGTTGGCTTTCATCGTGCTTTTTCGCTTCTTCGTGGTGAACATCCTTCCTCATCGTCGAAAGCAACGACCGCACGCGGATTTTAACGGCACCGAGTTGCGTGCCTTCGTCGATTTTGAGCAACGTGTGAACCTTGCCGCAGGAGGTCAAAATTTCGTCCACCTGTTCGGCGGTCACGGCGTCCAGGCCGCAACCGAACGAGGTCAGTTGAATCATTTGCACCTGCGGATGCTGTGCTGCAAAGGTCGCGGCGCGGTACAATCGTGCGTGGTAACCCCATTGATCGACGACTTGCAACGGGAAAAGCAGGTCTTGTCCCAGGTGGGCAATCGAATCGCCCGACAGGACAACCGCTCCGCCGGCGGCGATGAGTTCGGGAATGCCGTGATGAACGAGCGGGTCGAGATGATACGGTCTGCCCGCCAGCACGATCGCCGGATCGCCTGACGCGGCCAGTGCGGCCACGGTTTCCTCGCCCTTGCAACGCAAATCGGCCTTATACGCCAATTGCGCATCGTTCGCGGCGACAAGAGCTTCTCGAAGTGCCCGTTTCGTGACGCCGTAAGGTTTCAGCAATGGCAACAATAACTTGAGTTGTTTCTTGGCATCATCGCAGGGAAGGAACGGTGCAATAAGTTCAAAGTTCAGAGTGCAAAGTTCAGAGTGTTTTGCTTTGTGTTCGGCACTCTGCACTCTGAACTCTGAACTCTGAACTCTGAACTCATCCGTGTTCAGCCGCACCACTTCGGGATACGAGCCGACGACGGGACAGTTGTAGCTGTAAACCGATTCCTTAAACTCGGCGCGTTCGACGGGCAACGCGGGATAAAAAATCCGCCGCACACCGCGTTCGATCAGATCGGCGATGTGGCCATGCACAAGTTTCGCCGGAAAACACAGCGTTTGCGACGACACGCTGTCGAGTCCCTTGTTGTACAGCGTCGAGGTCGAGGGGCTGCTCAACACGACGCGAAACCCAAGCCGGTCAAACAGCGTAAACCAATAGGGGTAATTCTCAAACATGTTCAGCACGCGCGGAATGCCGATTTCACCGAGCGGTGCATTTTCCAAGTCGCGTGGTTCGTAATCGAACACACGCTCGTATTGATAGCTGAACAAGTTGGTTTTCGACGTGCTACTTGTGCGACCGAGTCCCTTTTCGCACTTGTTGCCGGAGATGAATTTTTTACCACCGGAAAAATCATGTACCGTGATGAGGCACTTGTTCGAACAGGCACCACAGCGGCGTTGCGTGGTCGTCGACGTAAAATGCGGCAGTTCCTCGCGAGTGATGAGGTTAGCGCGGGGGCTTGCCCCCGGTTGATTCGTGCCCGCGCAACCGGGGGCAAGCCCCCGCGCTAACGCTCGTTCCTTCGCAATGAGTGCCGCACCATACGCTCCCATCATGCCGGAAATGTCAACGCGATACACTTCGCGTCCGATCAGCAGTTCGAGTGCCCGCAAGACCGCCGCGTTGTTGAAGGTTCCGCCCTGCACAACGATATGCTCGCCGAGCTGTTCGACATCGGAAATTTTGAGTACCTTGTACAGCGCGTTCTTCGCCACGGAAAAAGCCAGCCCCGCCGAGATGTCGGCCACGGAAGCGTTTTCCTTTTGCGCCTGTTTGACCTTCGAGTTCATAAACACGGTGCAGCGCGTGCCGAGGTCGATGGGGTGTTTGGCGAACAACGCTTCTTGTGCAAAGTCCGACACATTATAACCCAGCGATTGCGCAAAGGTTTCAATGAACGACCCGCAGCCGGACGAACAGGCTTCGTTGAGCACGATCTTATCTATGAAGGAAGGGGTGAGGGGTGAGGGGTGAGGGGTGAGAGGCAAGTCTCCCCTCTCCCTGCGGTGCGTTCCCGGTTGCTGTTCCTGCACTCTGCACTCTGCACTCTGAACTCTGAACTCCCCTCGCCCCTTTTTCACGTAAATGCACTTGATGTCCTGGCCGCCGATGTCGAGAATGAACGACACATCGGGCACGAAATATGCTGCCGCGCGATAGTGGCACAGCGTTTCGACTTCGCCGTCGTCGATACCGAGCGCGGCCTTGAGAATCATTTCGCCGTAACCGGTCACGCAAGAGCCCGCGATGGGAGCGCAGAGCGCAGAGCGCAAAGCGCAGAGATTAGAGTGATTCTCATTCAACTCTGTACTTTGCACTCCACACTCTGCACTCTGCACTCTGCGCTCTGCGCTCTGCGCTGTCGGCAGGTGCTCGTATATGTCTGTGAGTATCCCCAACACGGTTTGCACCGGATCGCCTTGGTTCGAGCCGTACCACGAGCGGACGATGCGGTCTTGCGAATCGATCAACACGGCCTTCGTGGTCGTCGAACCGGAGTCAATACCAAGGTAGAGGGCTTCGGTTTCGCGCATAGACACAGTTGTTAGTTCAGAGTTCAGAGAGCAGAGTTCAGAGTGTTTTATTCCACATTCCTCACCACTCTGCACTCTGCACTCTGCACTCTGAACTCTGCGCTTGGCACGTAGCGACTGATGTCGCACGGCAAAAGCGTCGTATTCGTCGATGGAGGAAAACAGCGGTCGCATTCGTTCGGTTTCGCGAAAGTCCCCCTGCCGATGCACGTGCCGCAAACGCTGCCGCAACTCATCGGCGGTGACGGGTGTGTAATCCGCCGAGAGTAACGCAGCCCCCATCGCAACGTAAAAATGCGCGTTCGACGGCTGCAACTGATGCGCGGGATCAAGCCGCAATGTTTCGGAAAACCGTCGCCGCAGTTCGGGTAAAAAGTGCAACGGCCCACCGAGAAATGCGACATGTCCGCGAATCTTCCGACCGCAGGCCAAGCCGCCGATGGTCTGGTCAACGACCGCTTGCAACACGCTGGCGGCCACGTCCTCTTTCGTCGCGCCGTCGTTGAGCAGCATGGTCACGTCCGACTTGGTGAACACGCCGCAGCGCGCGGCAATCGGATAAATCGTCTTGTGCCTGCCGGCCAACTGATTGACGCCCGCCGCGTCGGTCTTG
>Ga0082212_10003456_pt1 | contig 22408 bp, 16 predicted proteins | sample TergutNt197P3_FD_71548 | JGI IMG/M metagenome (GOLD analysis project Ga0082212, IMG submission 71548) | Neocapritermes taracua P3 segment gut microbial communities from Petit-Saut dam, French Guiana - Nt197 P3 | ecosystem: Host-associated > Arthropoda: Insects > Digestive system > Gut ...
ATGCACGGCAATATCCTGCGCGAACATGAAAAGTATTGAGTTTGACGGCAAAACAAGGCGGGCTTGCGGGGGGACGATGCAGTTTAAATGGTTGCCGTCCGAATTTGAAAATGTACGAAAAGTAGTTGCTGCCGTAAGCGAAGTTATTAACGGCTGATAAAAATAATTAACATAGAAATTAGGTGTTTTCGGAAGTTGTGCATTGTGAACCATTGGCAGGTTAGTAGTGGTAAACTAAACAACGCACCGTCAAAAGCCGGTGGGTTAATATGGCTAAAGCCGCGACTGAAAGTCGCTATTCGTGAGTAAACTCACTCTATGATGTTGAAATTATCTCGTGTTTCCGGCATTTCTTGATTTTCCACATACAACCGGATAGTTTCTGCATCAACACTACCTACTGTGGCACAAAAATACCCTCGCGCCCACAAATGCTGACCCCAGTAACGTTTTTTCAACTCTGGAAACTCATCTTGTATTAATTTTGATGACCGTCCCTTGATATACTGCGCTATCTTGCTTGGCGACAAATCCGGCGGACACGAGATTAACATATGCACATGATCTTTGCTGATACTTCCTTGGATTATCGTCATTCCTCGCGCTTCACAGCCTTGACGTATCAGTTCTCGCAAGCGTTGGGCGATTTTGCCCTCCAAGACTTTGTAACGATATTTCGTTACCCATATTAAGTGGTATTTTATGTTGTATGTGCTATGGCTGCCTTTTCGGTATTCTGCCATTTTTTCACCCCTGAAATATTATACCACATCTAAAGTACAGCGTCTATACCTACTAAAAGTTTTTCGCCTTAAGGCGAAGGTTTCATACCTGGAGATTGAAAATGAACTGTCTACAAATTTTGTCTCGCAGTATGGTTCAATTACTAACGTAATACACTTCTCAGTCAGCTTGTCCCATACAGAACATATTCCGATTGGTCGCATTTTGCCTGTTTTTCCTTTGGGTATATGCGTCCGTCGGACATAGTCCATTTTCTTTTTGATTAATCTGTCTTTTACTATCTCGGCTAATTCGGCAATAGAATAATTTTCTAATGTTTCGTAATTTGTACCATCTATACCTTTTGCCATTTTGCCTTTACTTTTACTAAGCTGTCTTACTGCTAACGCTACGTTATTCGGTTCGTAAACCATTTCATGTAGATTTCGCATATCTATACTGTCATTTTGATAGTTCTCAAATCGTTTTGCCATATCTATATAATAGATATTATTGGTACTCATGGTTGGTTGTCGCCTCCATTTCCGTATGATTAGTCTCTTGCGTCTAATGTTGGCGAATGATTGTTTTACCGTTCAAATTAAGACTGAAGCCCTTCGCTCTCACATATTTCTTTATATGAGATGTGTATTTGGCTATTTCAAGCCGAATACTCGCTACTATGGCTCCTCTGATTACCTGCTCATAATCTTTCTGGTCTTACCCTTTCGGTGCAAACCGTCCCCGATTATTACAATATATCAATCTAAATTAACATATTGTCAGGCAATTCACCTTTATCAATATGGCTGCCTTAATGCTGCACTTAGAACTCCCTCTGCTCCGTAAACTTGGATTTCTCCGGTTGCCCGGATTTTTCCGATACGTTTTGCACGTATTCTACGGCGACCTTAACGCCGTCCCCCATAACAACAAGCACATATTGCGTGAGGTAAGTTTATTTGTATATCTTCTCTTTTCAGAGGTCAGATATTAGTGCTAACGAAACGTAAACAGGAAATTATATTCATATACAGCGGAATCCGAAGTGTACTGTTGCCAGCAGGGTCTCCGTCTTCACCTATGCTTCGCGACTATACATTACTGCATAGCCGGCAGGAGTATTAATCGGAATCGGATACATGAGATATTATGGCTCTCATGCCGTTCCCAGCAAGGAATTGTGACGGAACAAAGTTCCGTATTATTCCTTTTACGTCAACTTTTATTTTGACGTAACATATCAATGACCTACAGAATTTCTCTATAGGTATATAGCGGTGTTCTCGCAACTACGCGAGCTTTTACGCTATATTTAAGGTCGCACGTACTCTCATATTCTTTACTTGCAATAAATTTAATAATGGTTGCACATTACCGGTAGAAAAGCGTTTTGTTTGAAATTTGCCATATTTACAATTTAAAAATGTTGATAAATAGTATGGATTGAAACATTCGTTTAATTTTTTTATCGTTGCTACATTCCTATCAGTATTACCTATAATATTTTTATTGAATACTGCGGCTCTTCCAACTGTTCCGACGATTGACATTAATACATTTTCGTAAATTAAAGCTGAACGCAAATTTTTATTATGCAATTCAAGAGCGCAGTATCTGACATCATCAAAATTAATCATGTTTTCAAGGATATTATTGCCGGATAAATAAACTATGTTACTATTATCATCTAATATAGGTGAGCCATGTTCTCCATCTGTGACAATCGCAATATCAGAAATTTTATAACATTCTTTTATTCTCATTTTTTTATCTAACTCAACAAATGTCTTTTTAAAAAACTCACTATCAATTCTAAAATATTCATTTTCTATTTTTAAATCAGATAACTTAATCTCCACCGCTTCAAGCCTGCTCATCAGCGAGTTATATTTAACCTCGTCAAATGGCAGGCTGTCTAAAAAAAATTTAGCTTTTCCTTTTTGGCAAATTCTATAAACGCTTCCGCTATGCCGTCCTGCGTCAATCCGTCATGGTTGAATAAGTCGTGTTTTACGATTAAATGCCCGTGAGTATCAAGTAAATTTTCGCCGTTTTCAGTAGTTACATATATTTTATCGCCCGAATTATCTTTGCCCTGCTCCTGCATTGTAGCGAAGAATATATTGTAATCATCAACTTTCGGGCATAGCGTATCGTCCCATTTTTGCACAAATAATACGCTTGTCTTTGTGCCTGTATGCGGTTTGAATGTGTTGCCGTGAAGTCCCACGATTGCAAGTATTCGCGCCCTCTCCGCTATAAAATCGCGGATTTGCTTGTCGCTCGAATTATTAAATCTGCCCTGCGGTAACACAATCGCCATTCTGCCGCCGGGTTTCAAAAAGTTTAGGTTACGCTCGATAAATAAAATATCGCGCCCGACTTTCGTCTGCCATTTATTGCTTGAATTTTTGCCGAGTTCATAGCGCGAAATAATCTGATTTTCTTTTATATCTCCCGCAAACGGCGGATTTGCCATGAGTATGTCAAATTCAAATTCTTTATAATCTTTCGCACCTTTGGGACGGATATTTTTTAACTTTTTAAAGCCTTGATTATATGTGTCATTCCAATCTTCCTGCTTTGTTACTTCGTCCCAGCGCGAATAATCAAGCGTGTTTAAATGCAGTACGTTTGTTTGCCCGTCACCCGCAATCAAATTGAGCGTCCGCGCAACTCTGACGGCTTTTTCGTCAAAATCTATCGCAAACACTTTATTCTGCACATAATTTATTTCGTCGTTGGTGCGTTCCTCTGCTGTAAAATTATCTCCTGTGGATAATCCTTTACGCTTGCGGATTAAATCCCATACATAAAAAATTGAATGGACTGTAAAGCCCGCGCTTCCCGCGGCGGTGTCTATGACAAATTCGTTTTCTTTAGGGTTCATCATTTTAACGCACATATCTATTACATATCGCGGCGTGAAATACTGTCCTTTTTCGCCTTTGCTCGATTTGCTCATCAGATATTCAAAAGCGTCATCAACTACGTCAAGGTTAGAATTGAAAAGTTTTACGTTTTGTAAAGAAGCAACACAAACAGATAAATGTGACGGGGACAACATAATTTTGCTGTCTTTCGGAAATACGCCGTCCCATTTTTTCATTGCGTCCTCAAATACTTCTGTGATTTTTTCTTTAAGTTCAAAGTCTGTATATCCTGCGTTTCTGAATTTCAAATGTGCTGTGGGTTCTCTCGCGGTCGTGAGTTCGTCATAAAGTTTGGTAAATATCAGCTTAAACACTTCCTCGAATACGTCAACCCCTGCATTTGCCAAAACTTCATCTTCCATTTCAAGGATTAAATCTTTGAGCGATTTCTTTTCTTTTTGGAGTTTGTCAACACGCTTTAAATCCTCGTATGTAAATTTTTCGTTTACTATGTCGGAGAGTTTTTCAGTAGCTTTCGGTATATCCGTTATATCCTCAAAATAATTCGGGTCTTTGCGGTTATAGTAGGATATTTGATTGCCGTTCGTCCATACTCCGATTGGCGAGCCTGTTGCGTTACAGTATGATTTTAACTGTTCTTTGCCGTCTGTAAGTTTCGGTTTTTTCAATTCAACGATTATATATGGAACAGTTGGGCGGTCTTTATCGAAAATGACAATATCGGCTCTTTTAGTTTCACTTCCGAAACTGACAGGATATTCAATGGCTATTCTATCGACAGGGTAGCCGTATTTATTAATTAACTCGTCCAAAAAAAGCTGACGGACAGCTTCTTCCGGCGTGAGTTTTATATCTTTTTTGCGTATTAAACAGTCTACATACGGCACTTGATTATTTTTGACGGTTTTCATTGTAATTCTACTTTCAAGAGCCGCTATTTCCGTATCTGTAAACTGTGTATCTTTATAATTCGTATTTTTAAATATTTCATTTAATTGCATTTTCTATTCTCCTCCATTTTTATAGGCTTTATATATATCAGGAACCGTCAATCGTATTTTTTTTATAATCGCCGAGCTTCATATTACAAAGATTAATTATTTATTTTAATAATATTTGTAATTATAACATAAAAATATAAATAAATCTGCTAATATTATATAATTTTTTTAGTTTTTTGAAAGTCTTATGCTAAAACCGCAATTTATCGACATCAACAAGAGAGATAACTTCATCATCAACGGTATCAGAAACCGTATAATCGTTGAAACGCCTCTTTGCGAAAATATATACACGGCTGTCATAATATACGTTCTCAAGCATAACTGCCATTCTGATTTTCGCAAGCTCATCTCTCTTGCAGTTTTCGTGAGGGTCTGCGAAAATCTTGACGAAAATCGCCTTGTCGCCGTTTTTCGCTATTGCGTCGAAATCGTAACTGAACGTATCTTCGCTGATAGTCTGCGGCGAATACGTCATATTCGGCTTGATACGAAAGCTCGCCCATACGCTCGAATCCCATATTTTTTCATTGACATACGCAAATGCTCTCTGTAGATGAAATTTGTGGATTTCTCTTTCTATTATGTTTTTAACGATATTTTCTATTAATTTCTGATTCCCAAGCTGTATATCTGTACGATTCATATACACATATAAATGCCATAGCCGGAAATAATTGTTTGCGAACCTGTACGCCGTTTTTTTAGCTCCTCTTTTTGAGGTTGCTTTTTCAGCCTTAATAATGTCGCACGAAATAAGCGCGGAAAGATAATTGTCGCATTTGTTGTACGCATACCCTGTAAATTTGCCAATCTCGCTTACGCTGTGATTGCCGTTCGCTATGGCGTAAAGTATATAGTGATAGCCTTCGGTCTTGCGGAAATATTTTGACAGCAGTTCCGGCATAAAATCAAGAAAGGCGGACGAGGGCTTAAAGAAGTCATGCAGATTATCTTGAAAACTTTTACTGCTGTCATACTCGCGCAAAATTGCAGGAATACCGCCGCTCACGGCGCAAAGTCCCAGTATATCGAACTTTGACAGCGTTGGATAGGTTGTCATCACTTCCGGCACGGAAAAATAGTCAAGTTTTATCGTATCATATTTATCGGCCAATCCGCTCAAATCATCTGTCGGCTGTTTTATCAAAACGACAAACGGGCGTGCATCTATATTCGTTATCATGTTTTCATAAAACGATTTACGAAACCGTTCCGATGACAAAACAGACGATATATCATCAAATAATATGACTTTATATCGTTTAGAAATAATCGTAAACCCGTCTTTCCAGCCGTTTATTGTTTTTACTGTCTTTTCGCTCACATAATCCGCAAACACTTTTTCGGCAATATCATCACATAATCCCGCAAAAGAGAAGTAAAAAACAGAGTTACCGTTGAAATGCTCCAATAAATATGTTGTTTTCCCGCTGCCCGACAACCCCTCCACTACACAAACCGTTTTCGGAGTTTTCCACCGACTATTTTTGTGAATACAGCTTAATAACCTTTCGTGTATAACTTTTTCATATACTGTTCTTTTCGTAATCTCCATCAATCTTTATTTCCTCGTATTAAAATATGATAATATTAATTATATCAAGTATTTTTCGTGTTTTCAAGTAATTTTTACTGAAAACACGATTTTTTCATTTCGTGAAACTATCGGTATAATGGGACATTTGCTCTATTCATAAAAATTTAACAAAAATTTCAGTTCATGTTTTATTCATAACCAGTGGTCAAACGTCCGTGAGCGGGTATATGTATGAGGGGGAATATATTTATTTTTTAACAGAAATACATCTCTGTTGAAGTCATTTCACTACACTAAATAAATATGTAAAGGAGTTTTTCCATGAACCAAAATATTAACGAAACCAAAGTGAAATTATTGACAATCAAAGAAGCCGCACAACTTGTGGACGGCTTGACTGAATATCGTATCAGGCAATTATGTTTGTCAGGAAAACTGCCTTGTTTCAAGGCGGGTAAAAAATATCTCATTAACGAAAAAGCATTGATTCGGATTTTGGAAGAAATATCATAGTGAATACTTTGACAAATACGAAAAGGAGGAAATACAAAAAATGACAGAAGAAAATGCCGTATTAGATATTGCCCGTAAAGCAAAAAATGGCAGTAAATTCATTGCGCTGTATGATAAAGGTGATATAAGCGTATATAATCACGACAAAAATACGGCTGATTTGGCTCTGTGTAATATGCTTGCGTTTTATTGCGGCGGCAATTTTGCCGAAATTGACAGACTGTTCAGGCAATCCGCATTACACCGCGACAAATGGGAAAATGAAGATTACCGCACAAATACGATTAACAAGGCGATTAATTTATGCGGTGGCAATTTCTACACTCCACGAGGTAGACCGAAAAATCCAAGCTCGAATACAAAATCAGACACGCTTACTATTGGCGGCGTAGAGGATTATTTAAAATCAATGGGCGTAACTTTGAAATATAACGTCATTACTCGAAAAGCTGATATTCATGGACTTGACGGCAAATACAGCAGAGAACACACCGCCGATATTCTGCCAATTATTCTATACGACGAATTAAAGCTGTTATATAAAAAATGCTCCAAAAATTATATACAGGACGCTCTGACTGTTATTGCGGGTAATAACAGATATAATCCGGTGATTGATATGCTAAACTCTGCGAAATGGGACGGTTTTGATAGGTTATCAGAATTATATAGTATTTTAAACGTGAGCGATAGCGATAAATTAAGCAGAAATTTAATTTATAAATGGTTGTGGCAATGTTTGAGCATGGCGCGTAACAATTTAGACGGTGCGTATGGTGCAGACGGTATTTTAGTTCTGCAAGGCAAACAAGGCATAGGGAAAACGTCATTTGTCCGTAAGATTGCGGTGAAAGATGAATTTTGCGGTATTGGCAGGAGTTTGAATTTTCAGGACAAAGACACGTTAAGGCGTTGCGGGAGCGCATGGATTGTCGAACTCGGCGAGATTGAAACGACATTCAAAAGCGACAAAGAAAAACTAAAAGCATTTATTACGGACGAAACAGATTTATACAGACTGCCCTACGGCAGAGAGGACGTTCACCTTGCGCGGCGCACTTCGTTTGTCGGAACGTGCAACAGCGACGAATATCTTATTGACGAAACAGGCAATCGTCGCTTTTGGACTGTGCCTGTAGAAAAGATTAACCTTGAGGCTTTATCAATTTTTAACGTATTGCAGTTATGGCTACAAATTGACGAGCAGACAAAAGATAATCCGCAAGGCTTCCGATTAACAGCAGAGGAACGCGAATTATTAGCAGAGCGTAACTCTACGCACGAGAAGCCGTTGAAAGGCGAGCTTGAAATAAAAGATATTATTGCCACCGCCGAACATAATGGCATTGCGTTTGAGTATATGACCGTCACGGAGTTCAAACAAAAATTCGACACAGTATTAAAAAATTATTCTGTTAATCAAATCGGCGGAGCGTTGAAAAAAATCGGCAGACCGACGCAGCAGAAAAGTGTAAACGGCGTAACTCGAAAGTTAGCCTTACTGCCATCGTCACAAATTGCGCCTCATAAAATGCTGCTTAATAACGACTAAGCAAACGAATATCGACGGTTTTTCTATTGTGTCGATATACAGTTATATAAGGTAAAACGCCATATATATGAGTATCAATATCAATATATCGACAGTTTATGTATATAGAGTAATAATAAATAAAATGAATATATTTATTTATATATAACAATAGAAAAACGTCGTTATCGTAGATATAGTCGATAGAGTTCATTCTTTTTTCTGCAAATAATTTCCAGAAAAACAAAAAAAATAACAACCAAAAGGAGAAAAAATATGTCTACAACATCAGAACCGAAATTTAACTTTGGACTAAAAACATCAGAAGAAATCAGAGCAAGCAATAATGCAAAAGTATATCAGATACAAAATATACAAATTACTAAATTACAGCCGTTCCGAAATCACCCGTTCAAGGTCTATGAGGGGCAACGCTTTGACGATATGTGCGACAGTATCAAGGAAAACGGCGTACTACTGCCAATCATTGTTCGTCCAGTTGAGGACGGTAATTATGAAATATTGAGCGGACACAACCGAACGGAAGCCGCGAAAGCCGCAGGACTGACAGTAGTTCCGGCAATTATTCGGGAGAATTTAACTGACGATGAAGCTCTGCTGATTGTCACGGAAACAAACTTAATTCAGCGCAGTTTTGCGGATTTATCGCATAGCGAACGGGCTGTGATTTTGACAACGCATTATAATACCATAAGACTTCAAGGCAAACGTACAGAACTTATGAATGAGATAGATGATTTATTTAATAACCCTGAAAAAATAAGCAATAATGCGGATTTTGAGGCTGTTTCCCAAGTTGGTAAAAAGGTAAACAGTATGGTGAAGCTCGGCGAAGATTATGGCTTATCAAAAAATTCTGTTGCCCGTTATCTGCGAATAAATATGCTTATAGACCCGCTAAAAATTCGGCTTGACGGTAAAGAATTTGGACTTATTCCGGCAGTTGAAGTTTCATATTTAACCTGCGAGGAACAAGATGATTTAAATATGCTTCTTGACAGCCCAATATATAAGTTAGATATGAAGAAAGCCGCGCAGTTACGGGAATTTTCAGCGAAAAAAACATTGGACACAGATACAATCGAGGAAATATTAGCAGGACTTGTAAAAAAAAGACGTAGTAATGCGCCGAAAATTGTTATGGTGAAGCTAAAGCCAAAAAAATTAGCGAAATATTTCACGGCTGAACAAAAATCTGATGAAATCGAAGCAGAAATCTTTGAAGCGTTAGCATTTTACCGGGCGAATAAGCCGAAAATCATTGATAATTTAAATGAATGATACGAAGCAGAAAGAGTATAAATCTTTATTTTTTCTCTGAAAATAATACGTTTTATACGAAAAAATGCTATTTTTATGAATAAAGATTTTGACGGCAGGAATAAGCGTCGGACACAGCTTGTAGGCAAAGCCTACAACAGTCCATTTTACGCCAATTATATGAAAAAAAGCTGTCGGACAAATGGTGTTTTCGTCAGACAAATGTCGGACAGGCAAAAATGCTGTCACAATAGATGATTTCGGTAATGTAAATTATGGCTTGCTTCTATTGATTTTATTTATATAAAATGATATAATGTAGTTGTAGGAGTAAGTCATAATAATTAAATTAATTTATACAGAAAGGATTTAATTATATGGCTACAATAAGAAAAAGAGGCAACACATATCAAATTCGTGTTTCATGCGGTTACGACGTGACCGGCAATCAGGTTTCACAAACAATGTCATGGAAACCCGATAAAAATATGACCGCAAAGCAGATAGAGAAAGAATTAAACAGGCAAGCAGTATTATTCGAGGAAGCGTGTTTAAAAGGCAAAATAATATCGTCTGTGAAGTTTGAAACATTTGCGGAGCAATGGTTTAAGGAATATGCAAAAGGCAATCTAAAAAATACATCTCTTGATAGAATGTTGAGATTACGCGAAAAAGTCTATACCGCAATCGGACATTTGCGGCTTGATAAAATCACGGCAAGGCATATTCAGAATTTCGTAAATACGCTCGCTAATACAATAAGTGAAGCAACGGGGAAGCTGTACGCACGAAAAACGGTTGTTCATCATTTGAGCTTCATCTCAACAATATTTGGATATGCGATAAAAATGAGTATGCTCACAGACAATCCCTGCCGCAGAGTAACCGTGCCGAAAGGCGAGAAAGCAGAAAAGCAAGTTTACACGCTCGAAGAAACTGAGCAGTTCCTCGCGTTGCTCCAGTCTGCACCGTTACAGTATCGCGTATTTTTTACGCTGATTATATACAGCGGCTATAGGTTAAGTGAAATGCTTGGGCTTGAGTGGAAAGACGTATGTTTCACCAGTTGTATAATAAGCGTTCGCAGAACATCTAACTATACTATTGATACAGGTTTATACACCGACACAACCAAAACAAAAAAGTCTATGAGAAGCCTGAAATTTCCGCAGTTTATTATGGACTTGCTACAAGAGTATAAAACGGCACAAGCCGCCGAAAAACAAAAACTCGGTAATAAATGGGAAGATAATGACCGATTTTGTGATATTCACAGCTTCCGACATCTTAACGCAAGCCTGCTGATAAATGCTGGAATAGACGCAACATCAGTATCGGCGGCGTTAGGACACGCACACACTTCCACTACTCTTAACATTTATTCGCACTATTTTCAAGAGGCGCAAGCAAGGGTAAGCGATGCTGTTACGAACGCTTTAGATTTTAATAAAAGCCGAAATATACAGCCCCAATAAAGCCCTATCTTTACAAAGGACAAATAAAGGACAGGTTACGAAAATTCTCTTTATAAGAAATGCAACAGCCTCGAAAATCCCGGTAAAATGGCACTTTTTATGCTGGATAAATTTGGAAAATGGTGGAGGCGGCGGGAATCGAACCCGCGTCCGAAAACCGTCGTCTAAAACTTTCTACGGGTGTAGACTACGTTTTAATTTCCCTCAATAACTGTCCGCCCGCAGTCAGGCTTACAGCGAGGTAGCTTCATGCGCCGAACTATGTTCGGCTACAAATTAAACCGCAAAGCTTAAGTTTAACCCGTTCACTGCTTAAATGACGCCCCTGACGGAGCCGCAGTACTCTGCCGCAGGGACGGCAGCGGCTAAGCCGCTGCTGCTAATTTATTATTGTTAGCGTTTAAATTTTAATTTGCTCGAATTTTAAGTGATTCCGCCTCACTACCCGCTTATTGTAGACTCAAGTCCCCGTCGAAACCTTTACGCCCCCCTTTATTCTCTTTCACGTTCTTTCCCATACCTTTCACCCTCGCGTCTGAGCGACTTCTGAGCCGCCGCTTCGCGTTTGTCATAAAGCTTTTTGCCTTTGCACAGGCCAATTTCGATTTTCACGCGGCTGTTTGAAAAATATATGCTTAAAGGCACAAGCGTGTAACCGTCTTTTGACACGTAATAAAACATCTTTATAATTTCTTTTTTGTGCATTAACAGCCGTTTTAATCTTAACGGGTCTTTGTTAAAAATATTGCCTTTTTCATACGGCGATATATGAAACCCCGTGACGAACAGTTCGCCTTTATCGACGTAACAGTACGAATCCGAAAAATTTATCCTGCCCATTCTTATCGACTTGACTTCCGTGCCGAAAAGTTCTATGCCCGCCTCAAAAGAATCCTCGACGAAATATTCGTGACGGGCTTTTTTATTCTGCGCGATAATTTTCCTGCCGCTTTTAATATTTTTATTTTTATTGTCGGCGATAACCGTCACTCCCTTTCGTAATTATAATTACACTGTAACTATATTATATCACATTTTTTAGCTTTTGTAAACAATAATTTTGCAGAAAAAATCTTGAAAAGAATATCAGACTGTGTTATAATACAGAAAAACAGAACGAAAGGAATAGATTTACATGGATTCAGGCGAATATATAACAAGAACAATGCACTTGCTGAACACAGCCTCAAAAGAAAACCCGAACAAAATCAAGCTCGCGTTCACAGGGCAGTCAATCACCGACCCGAATAATACATGGCCCGCTGACCTCACAGAATGGCTGAGGCAAAAATACCCGTTTGCGGAAATCATATATAAAAATTTCGCGATAGGCGGATTCTCGACTGATTGCTTATACAAGAGAATGCCAAACGATATAGCGTCTTTTTATCCCGATTTAATCGTCTGCTACGATATGGGCAGCCATATATTTTACGACAGAATGATTAAATGGGTCCGCGAAAACACAACAGCCGAAATCATGATTCAGACTGAGCACTACACGCAGGAAAACGACTGGTCGGATACTATGTCGTATCAGCACCTGCCCGAAATCGCGAAAAGATATAGCGCGCAGATTTGCGATATTAGAACGCCGTGGAAAAACTATATCAAAGATAACAAGCTTGACGCGAACTTACTGTTAAGCGACGGAACGCATTTAAACGATAACGGACAGGAATTCATGCTTGAACTTATGAAGCAGTTTTTTGTTTACCGGGAAGCCCTGCCGCGTGATGAATATACTACGGTAAAGCGCGAAGACTGGCAAAATAATAAATTAACCCTGCCGTTCACGGGAAACCGCGTCGAAGTCATAGGCGGCGTCAAGCAAAAAATCAGCGTTAAAATAGACGGCAAAAAACCCTCGGAAATAAAAGAAGCGTATATCAGAACTCCCGAAAACACGGGCATATCGACCAGAATGGGTATTATAAATTATAAAGCCCCGCCGCTTGAGCAGACTTTTACAATAACGGTTAAAAGTTTCCAGGACGCTGAAAATTTTATTTATACTGCCGAGGGCTCGGAAACAGGCTTCGAGGGAACGTCTGACGAACACGGCGTATTAGACGGCAAATATTTATACATGACGGGCGAATCGTTTATTTTTCACCCCGCAGTTGAAAACCCAAAAGCCGGTGAGCAATACACATTTCAGTCAGTGCTGAACGGTACGGATTTTTACGACGGCGCTAACCCGTTATTAATTTCCGGCATACCCGTCGGCGAACATGTTCTTGAATTAGAAACAGAAAACGAAATACCGGATATAAAAGCTATCAGGATTTTTAATCCCAATGATTTTCGAAAGGAATATAAATCATGAGTAAAATTAAGACGGTGTTTTGTCTGCAAATTATAATTATTATTGCGCTTATGTTTACGGCGTCAGCTTCTAACGAACCGGATAACGGCATATGGATTGACTTTTCTGAATACTCGGGTTCTTCTGGCGGACTCACATCAAAAATTTACGGGAACGGCATAGATATAAGCCCCGGCGGCGACGGGGAAAGACCCTCGATAGATAAATACGGAAATCCTGAAACATGGTGCGTTAAGGCGGGTGATTTTATTTATTTTTACATAACTGACGAGAATATAAAAGAGTGCGAAACAGTAACTATGGAAGTCACTTTTTATGACGACGCAACCGGAGGGCTGCGCCTCGAATATTGCAGCAGCTATCCCGGGGATTTCGAGGACGGCTATCATTTATTTTATCCAATCGGCATAGACGGCGGCGGCACAAAGCAATTCGCGTCAACTATGCTTACGCTCGAACGCTGTAATTTTACATACGGTCACAATCAGGGAGCGCAGTTCAGATTCAGCGGAAACGCGGCTGTTCAGAGCGTCAGGATAACGCCCGGCGCGCTTCCCGACCCATTAGAAGAACAGCCGCCGGAATTTTCCCCGCAGACTGACGCGAATAATATAATCGGCAAAGGAATCACGGGTTATCAGGCATGGTTTCACGCGACCCCAGATTCAAGCGGCTGGACGCACTGGGGATACGGCAATTCAAGGCCCGTTCCCGGAAGAACCAACGTAGAAATGTACCCCGACGTGTCAGAGTACGAAGAAGCGGGCGCGGCTCTTTATGATACAGGGCTTGCGAATCTCGGCGGCGGCGGTTTGTCAAGACTGTTCAGTTCAAAAGACGAAGCAGTTATAGACACGCATTTTAAATGGATGAGCGAGGCGGGTATCGACGGAGCGGCAGTGCAGAGATTTTTCGAATCGACTTCCCCGACAAGCTCAACGGCGCGAAATCATCTTGAGATAATACGCGACAAAGCTGAAAAATACGGACGCTCTTTTTATATCATGTATGATATGTCTGCTTCCGGGAGATACGAGCCGGAAGCAATGATAAAAAGATTGCAGCTTGATTTTATTTATAACGTCGAGCGCAAAAATCTTGTAAGTTCGCCGTCATACGCCCACGCTGACGGCAAACCCGTAGTGTGCCTCTGGGGAATACACGGCGTCGAGGGCGCGGAAAATAACAGGTATCCTAAAATAGACGATACGGTAACGCTTGTAAATTGGTTTCGCGAACGCGGCTATTATATAATAGCCGGAGTTCCCGACGATGAGTTTTACACGCGCAAAGGCAGCGGCAAAGACATGTTCGCAAGCTTTGATATGATTTCCCCGTGGTATGTCGGGCGCGACGTCAACGCGATAACAGGGACAAGCGGACGCATGAAAAAGGCGATGGATTTCTGTGACGGTAATAATATTGATTTTCAGCCCGTAGTCTGGGCGGGGTTCGCGTGGACTAATATGTCGGGCAATACGGGCGAGCCAAACGCAGTCCCGAGAAAAGCGGGACAGTTTCTCTGGAATCAGATATATAAATATATAAATCAGGGAGCAAAGAGTTTTTATTTTGCAATGTTCGACGAATACGACGAGTCAACTGCATTAATGAAAGCGGCGCGGGATTATTTTGACGTTCCGACAGACCAGTATTTTCTAACGCTTGCAGCCGACGGCAAATGGCTTTCGTCAGATTATTATTTAAGAGTAACCGGAGCGTGTATCGAAATGATAAAAGGAACGTCCGAACTGCGTGAGACTGTCGACTTGACGCATTCCGAAGGACCGGTTTACTGGCGCAACAGTTTCGAGAGGCGCGACGGCAGACAAAAAACCGGCGACGGGAACAAGCCGACAATAAGGGAAAAGCCGAATCTTCCCCTTGACGTATGCGTACCGAACGGCGCGGTAATCGAGGCGAAAACATCGGGCATAGAAACTTCGGGACGGATAAACGAAATGACAAAAGACGGCGCGAGGTCGGGAGAATCTTCGTTCAGGTTAGGCGGGACAATTAATGCCGCGAACGGCTGTTACTATTATAAAATCGCAGATACTGAAATCAACGTCAACTCAGCAATGAACCTTACGTATTCATTAAAATCCGAGAACGAATTGGGACGAAACGTCTATGTCGATTTAATTCTTGACGGCGACGAATATCTAAACGATATATTGTCCGGATATGCGAGCGTCGCAAAAGGGACTGCGGGAGAATGGATTGATGTTGAAATAAATTTGCCTGATATTCACGGCAGAAAAATCATCGGCGTTGTAATAGCATACGCGGGAACGGCTTCGTCAGGCAGTTTTTCAGCTCTTATCGACGACATAAGCATTACTGCGGACGGGTTCGTTGGCATACAGCATCTCGCGGAAATAATAGCCGAAGAAGAAATAGTTGAAACTGAAAGCGAAAATCAAACGGAATCAGACGAACCAACAGAAATAAAAACAGAAACAGAAGCGAAATCAAACGTAAATATCATAATAATATGCGTGACGTTAATATGCGCTACTATTACGGCGGGGCTTTTGATATTAAATAAAATCAATGCAAAAAGATAAATTTTTGTCGAATGTTTTTAATTGACAATAAGTGTTTTTTGGAATATAATGATAATATATACTTATAAAATTTGAAAAAAGGGGCAGTCTTTTGAAATTAAACATAGATGATTTAAGCGTAAACTATACGGTTAAAGGCTCTGGGGATTATATTTTTCTGCTTCACGGCTGGGGCGCGAATCTCGAACTGTTCAAAAATATCGCCGATATTATGTCCGAAGCGTACACGGTAGTATCGCTTGACTTTCCCGGGTACGGACAAAGCGACGAGCCTAAAGACGCATGGGATATTTTGCGTTACGCCGAATTTGTTATTGCGTTTATAAAGCATTTTAACTGCGATAAAGTTATACTTCTCGGACATTCTTTCGGCGGACGGGTTATAATCAAGATGTCAAACATTCCGGATTTGCCTTTTTTAATCGACAAGATAATATTAGTAGATACCGCAGGAATAATGCCAAAGAGAACGTTAAAATATAAAATCAAGATAAGAATATATAAAACCGGCAGGTTTATTTTAAACATGCCGTCGATTAAAAAATTATTCCCCGACGCTTTGGAGAATTACAGAAAGAAAATGGGTTCGTCGGATTACGCGAACGCCTCTGAAATTATGCGGCGGGTTTTAGTCAAAACAGTCAACGAAGATTTAACCCCGCTGCTTGAAAATATTACCGCGCCGACGCTGCTTATATGGGGGGAAAACGATACGGACACGCCGGTGTCTGACGGGAAGCTAATGGAGCAGAAAATCCCCGGCGCGGGCTTAGTAGTATTAAAAGGCGCGGGGCATTATTCTTTTCTCGAACAGCCGTATGCTTTCGGCAGGGTAATCAAATCTTTTTTGGGAATAGGTGTGTAAGATGTATTTATATATTATCTGCGTTGCAGCGGGTTTAGCGGTTTCAAGTCTGGCAGTTTTAAAAAATATGCACATGTTTCAGTTAAATTCTTACGCCCCTATGACGCATTTTAGATGGCTGAGAAAAAATTTTATAAAGCAATGGCCGCAGGCGTTGATTTTAATTCTGACTGTACTGTCGGGCATTATCGACAGCGATATTTTACATATAATTTTAATAGCAAGCCTGTTAATCTTACTGTTATTCAATAAGCCTATAAAAAACGCGAAAAAGCCCCTTGTATATACGAGCAGGGTCAAGCGAATGTTAGCTACTGTTTTGATTTTATACGCGCTTTCCATATTTTTTTCGTTTGTCTTTGATTTAAAATATATAATCGTCGGCTCGCTGTATGTCCTGACTCCTGTTATGCCTGTTATCGCGAACTCAATAAACTTCCCCATAGAACTCTCGGTGCGCCGCTGGTATATAAACGACGCGAAAAAGATTCTTAAATCGTGCAGCAATCTAATAATTATAGGTATCACAGGAAGCTACGGCAAAACAAGCGTGAAGTATTATCTGAACACATTGCTGAAAGCCAAATATAATGTCCTGATGACCCCCGAAAGTTTCAATACGCCAATGGGAATTACAAAGACAATACGCGAATCGCTCAAGCCCACGCATGAAATTTTTATATGCGAAATGGGTGCGAAATACAAAAAAGAAATCAAAGAACTGTGCGATATTGTCCGCCCGCAGCACGGTATAATAACGTCGATAGGTCCGCAGCATCTTGAAACTTTTAAATCTATAGAAACTATCATAAAAACAAAATTCGAACTCGCGGACGCCGTAAAAAACAAAGGCATGCTGTTTCTAAACGGCGATAACGAAATAATCATGAATAATCTGCACGACCAAGAGTATCAGACATACGGCTTGAATCAAACAAATCAATATTACGCCTACGATGTATCGACTACGCAAAAAGGGACGACTTTTTCTGTAATCTGTAAAGATAATAAACTTGAAAATTTAAACACGCAGTTAATCGGTTATCACAACGTTTTAAATCTCGTCGGAGCTATTGCGTTAAGTTTATTTCTGGACGTTCAGCACGAAGACATTGCGCGGCAGTTAAAAAAATTAACTTCGCCCCCTCACAGACTGCAACTGTTAAAAAACGACGGAACAATAATAATTGACGACGCGTATAATTCAAATCCAAGCGGCTGCAAGGCTGCATTAGACACGCTCGGATTATTCGACGGGTATAAAATTTTAATCACGCCCGGAATGGTTGAATTGGGAGCGCAGCAGGATAATTTAAACTACGCGTTCGGCGAACAGGCCGCCGCAGTGTGCGACTATGTTATTCTAATAGGCGAGAAACAGACAAAACCAATATATAACGGATTAATAAACGCGAATTTCGATAAATCTAATATTTTGATTGCGAATCAAATCAAAGACGGGATAAATCAAGCGTATGCTATAAAAACAGAGAAACAAAAAATTCTGTTGCTTGAAAATGATTTACCTGATAACTACTAAAAGGAGATATTTATATGAAAATTAATCTCGCTGTTTTATTCGGCGGCAGAAGCGTAGAGCATGAAATTTCTGTCATTACGGCTTTGCAGGCTATAAATAATATCAATAAAGAAAAATATCAAGTTATTCCCGTATATATAAACAAAAAAAACGAATTTTTTTACAGCGAGAATCTTCTGGATATTAAAGAATACAAGAACATACCTGAGCTTTTAAAAAAGAGCGTGAAAATAAATTTTATCCCGGAGGGCGAGAAAACTTTTATTTACCCATGCGAAAGAAAAACGTTTGCAAAACACAAACCCATAGCGGCTGTTGACGTAGCTTTCCCGATAGTTCACGGAACAAACGTCGAGGACGGAACGCTGCAGGGATATTTAAAAACCCTGAACCTGCCGTTTGTCGGGTGCGATGTGTTGTCGTCAGCCGTGTGCATGGATAAGTTTAACACAAAAGTAATGCTCAAACACGCAGGATTTCCGGTTCTGGACTGTTTAAGATTCACGCTTGAGGATTACAAAAACATAAATAATATAATCAAATCAACCGAAGAAAAGTTTGAATATCCAATAATCGTTAAACCCATAAATTTAGGGTCAAGCATAGGAATCGGCAAAGTCAAGAACAAAGACGAGCTTGAAGAATCAATAAACTCTGCGTTTATGTTCGCTGATAAAATAATTATAGAACCTGCGGTAGTTAATCTAAAAGAAATAAACTGCTCAGTTTTAGGCGACTCGGAAACAGCCGAAGTTTCAGAATGTGAAGAGCCTGTCGCTTACGACGCGATACTGAGCTATTCAGATAAATATATAAGCGGTTCAAAAGAGAGCGGCGGGGGCAGTAAAGGCATGGCGGGGTTAAAAAGAAAAATCCCCGCTGATATTTCACCCGAACTAAAAGAAAAAATCCAAAAGATTTCAGCAGAAGCGTTTAAATTTTTAGACTGCAGCGGAGTGGCGCGCATAGATTTTCTCGTAGATACCGGTACAAACGAAGTCTATCTGAATGAACTGAACACAATCCCCGGCTCTCTCGCTTTTTATTTATGGGAAGCCGTGGGATTAAGCTATCCCGAATTATTAGAAAAATTAATTGCGCTCGCGTTAAAACGGCAGAGAAAACAAGAGGATATTGTATATTCGTTTGACACAAATATTTTATCGCTCGACGGAAATTTCGGCTCGAAAAATAAAAAATAAATATATATAAAAAGGATAAAGAATATGAAAGAATCAAAAGGATTTAAATTAAACGGCGAATTAGGATATTTTAAGAATAACGGCGTTGACGTTATGGCGTTTACAGATTTTTACCCCGAGGGACATCAGTCCGGCGTAAGCATAATAATGCACGGGAGCCGTATAGCGACAAACGGCGATATAAGATTCGAGCAGACCCCCGGGCAATGGCAGCCCGTGCCGAAGCAGAACAACCGCGAATTAGACGAAGCCGCTAATACAATCACAACTTCGCTGAGTTATCCGAACACAGCAAGGCATTTAAACGGATTTAACCCAATGATTTATCCCGATTTCCAGTTTGACTATAAAATCACAGTCAAAGGCGAGGGCGAATCAATAATTGTCACGGCGGATTTGGACAGACCGATACCGGAAAAGTTCGCCGGTAAGCTATGCTTTAATCTTGAATTATTTCCCGGGATATTGTTCGGGAAGCCGTGGATTATGGATAATAAGCAGGGAATATTCCCGCAGCAGCCAAACGGCCCTGTTTTATCACAGCAGCCCAACTATCCACACACAGGCGATTACACTGAGCGGAGCTCAGTGCATGCTCCCGACACTACAACCGACATAAAAAATCTGTCCGGCGGCAACAAAGGCTATAACCCGATTATCGCCGACGATTTAATTTCAGAACCCTATGCAGTCGGCAAGCGTTTCACAATATGCCCCGACGACGAATACAGCCGTATAACTATCGAAAGCAAAGGAGCAGAACTGAAACTGTACGACGGGCGTATGAATCACAACAACGGCTGGTTTGTAATAAGCAGTGAAGTTCCAGCGGGAGCAACTCAAAACGCTATAGAATGGATTATCACGCCGAACGTCGTAGAAGACTGGATTTATAAGCCGGTAATTCAAACGTCGCAGGTCGGTTATCACCCAAATCAGCCGAAAATCGCAATAATCGAGCTTGACGGACGCGAAACAAAACGCGAGAAACCCGGGCTTTATAAAATAACGGAAAACGGCGCAAAAGAAATCTTGACTTCTGATATACAGGATTGGGGACAGTTCCTGCGTTATAATTACTTAAAATTTGACTTCACAAATATAAAAGAAGAAGGCTTGTATAAAATTAAATACGGCGCGTCCGAGTCGTCAATTTTTCGAATCGCAAAAGATATTTACGACAGGGGAGTTTGGCAGCCCGTGCTTGAATATTTTTTGCCGGTGCAGATGTGTCACATGCGCGTAAACGAAAAATATCGCGTCTGGCATGATTTATGCCATGACGACGACGCCCGCATGGCTCCCGTAAACTGCAACCACATCGACGGATACATGCAGGGACCGTCAACGCTCACAAAATACAAACCGGGAGATTCTGTTCCGGGATTAAACGTCGGCGGCTGGCACGACGCGGGAGATTTTGACCTGCGCGTAGAATCGCAGGCAGGCGAATTTTATATATTAACGATGGCATACGAAGCCTTTAATATAAACTACGACGCTACTGCTATCGACCAGAAAACAAAGATAACAGAAATTCATCAGCCCGACGGCAAAAACGATATATTGCAGCAAATAGAGCACGGCGTTTTATCAGTAGTTGGCGCGTATCGAGCTCTGGGACGGTTATATAGGGGAATTATCGCGAATAATCTGCGCCAGTATGTGCTGCTCGGCGACAGTTCTGCAATGACTGACGGAATCAAGGGCAACGCGGACGACAGATGGGTATTTACAGAAAACAACCCGCCCCGCGAACTCACGACAGCCGCGCACTTAGCCGCCGCTTCACGCGCATTAAAAGGCTTTAACGACGAATTAAGCGCACACGCGCTTGAAGCTTCATGCGAACTTTATAAAGTCACGGCAGTGAATAACGACCGCGCAAAATCAGCTAAGATACACGCCGCGACAGAATTATTTTTAACTACGGGCGAGCAGGAATACAAAGATTTTTTACTGGACGAAACAGAATTTATAATAAGCGCAATAGAAAGGACGGGCTGGTTTATCGGACGTTTTGAAAAAGCAGTAAACGACGCGGAGTTCACTAAAGCAATCCGCAACGCTTTGCCCGCGTTAAAAGAACAGCTCGCTAAACAAAGCGCGGAAACGCCTTACGGCATACCGTACCGTCCGCACATATGGGGAACAGGCTGGAATATCCAGAGGTTAGGCTACGAGTATTATTTCCTGCATAAATCTTACCCGGATATTTTCGGACCGGAATTGATTTTCGACGCGCTTAATTTTGTTCTGGGCTGTCACCCGGGGTCAAATAACATGTCGTTCGCGTCGGGAATCGGTACGAAGTCCGCGACAGTCGGGTACGGGCTGAACCGCGCCGACTGGTCGTATATCCCGGGCGGGGTAGTTTCCGGCACTGCCCTGATACGCCCGGATTTCCCCGAACTTTTAGTATTTCCGTTTTTGTGGCAGCAGGTTGAATACGTAATGGGAGGCGGTTCGTCGCACTATATGTTTTTAGTGCTGGCGGCGCAGCAGATACTGAACGGATAAAATCAGGCATAACGCTGAATAATATAATACAGTAAAATTTTAGTCAGGAGTATATAAAAATATGTTCACGCCAATTAGCATACTGATGTATCTGGGAATATTCTGCGCCAAGCTTGTAGAAGTCACGATAGCGACCCTGCGGAATGTGCTGATAAACAGGGGACAGCGCAAAGTCGGGGCGGTTCTCGCGTTTTTTGAAGTTGGCATATGGCTGTTCGTCGTCAGCATAGTTTTAAACGATATAACGTCTGATTATTTTAAAGTGTTTATTTATTGCTTCGCGTTTGCGTGCGGGAATTTTTTAGGTTCGGTTCTCGAGGAAAAACTCGCAATCGGCATGTCGGTCATGGAAATCTACGTCACGCACGAATCGGCGGGGCAGCTCGTTTGCGCGCCCAGGGAGGAGGGGGTCGGGGTGGAA
>Ga0082212_10003457_pt1 | contig 22399 bp, 15 predicted proteins | sample TergutNt197P3_FD_71548 | JGI IMG/M metagenome (GOLD analysis project Ga0082212, IMG submission 71548) | Neocapritermes taracua P3 segment gut microbial communities from Petit-Saut dam, French Guiana - Nt197 P3 | ecosystem: Host-associated > Arthropoda: Insects > Digestive system > Gut ...
AAACCGCCGTCCAAACGGACAACGCCCGTAAACGACATAATTAGCAGACTGATAAGAATACCCATTACCAGCATACTCGCCGTAACGGTAATGATACTCAAAAATTTGGCAAACAGTATGGTTCCGCGTGAAACAGGGTTGGACAGGCAAAGCGCCAGCGTGCGGTCTTCCTTTTCACCCGATATGGCGTCGTAAGCAAAAAGAAGCGTTACAAAACCAAGTATCATCGACACAATAAACGACCAGTTAAGCGCCTGTATCTGTTTCATCAAGGGATTAACGATGTTTTGGCGTACCGAAAAGCCGAACACATTGTAAGCGCTGTAATTAAACTGATTGGGTAATGCCTGTTCTTTGCAGTCGGAAATAAGGCTGTTTGCTTGAGGCGAAATAATATACGGTGTTTGCCCCGTCACAAGTCTTGATACATTTTTTGCCCTTTCCTCAAGGATAGTAAACTGTTCCTGATGATATTTGGTGTAGTTATCCCGTATCTCTGAAAACGATTTGACAAACGATATGCTTCCGATAATAAATACCAGCAACACAATGATAAACGATACCTGAAAACGAAGACTGTACAGGTAGCTTTGAATTTCGCGAATATATAAAGTTGTAAACATAATTATTTTAATTAGGAATTAGGAATTATAAATTAGGAATTACCTGACATCGTATTTGATAAATGAAATAATCATGGCGCCCAGTAAGACAATACACAAGGTAATCAATCCGGCCATGCGTCCCAATGAGTCGTTCATAGCAGAAGAAACGGTTGCCCCTTTGTATTCGAACACAGGTACATCATCTAAGTTGAGCGGGGAATAATAGTTGCGTTCCCACTCCGGATGTTCAGGAAATTTTCCTGTTTCTCTGTATGTTGCAGATATTTGATCCCAATCAATAGTTTCAGGGATCGTATTTTCGGGCATTGGCGTGACATAACTGAGCGATTCGAACAGTTTTCTGTCTTTGAAATAACGGATAATGCTTTCACGATACATCCGGAGATAGTCCATATAGCGATGGAACGAGGTCTGACCGGTGTGACATTGTATGTCGGCTATCTGTTCAAAAATTCCTGCAGGCGACAACCACGAAAGATAACCGCATACTTTTTCCTGATATATCAGATCATCCAAATATTTTTTCTGTATAGCCCATTTCTTATCGGCATAATCAATCCGCACAGGTTCTTTCCAGGCGTTTAGCGTGCGAAGAAATTCGAATGTTTTTCTGTCGCTGCCAATAACGATTTGCACTCCGTCAGCGCCTCCGGACGAATTCCAAGTACTCCAGCCGCTCATATTCATTTCATTTTGAATGGCCGTCCGTTTTTCTCCATCTTCCTTTCTTAATTGATTGTCCAAATCAAGCAATACTGTTTGCACATTGTCGTACATTTCCGTTTTGACAAAACTTTGTGCAAGGTACGAAGCAATATTGGGCATCAGGAACAGAAACCAAATCCAGCACAATAAGCTGATTACAATAGAAGTAGACGAGCGTTGTACCTTTGTGGATATAAACATACCCAGCAGGATAAATACGGCCATATAGAGTAGCGACGAGAGAAAAAGAAGTGCCACTCCGCCCCATTCACTTGCGCTGAACTGCACCGCCGGCGACACGGCAATGACCAATATGCCCAACAGAAAACAGAACAACAGTATGGGAACTAATGTGACAAAAATACCGAGCATCTTACCCACTCCGCCCCATTCACTTGCGCTGAACTGCACCGCCGGCGACACGGCAATGACCAATATGCCCAACAGAAAACAGAACAACAGTATGGGAACTAATGTGACAAAAATACCGAGCATCTTACCCGTCAGGAAAGCGGTACGGCTCACTCCGTTGGCAAGCGACGCCTTCAGGGTGCCTTCTTCGCGTTCGCGGGTAAAAATATCGTACGAGAACACTAACGCCAGCAACGACATCAGTATGGCAATAACCGTTGCAAAGTCGATAGAAAAGAATGCATTAAGCAGCGGGTTATCGCGCGTGGCGGTATGCCCCGACGGAAACAGCGGGTACTCGCCCAGTTGTATCTTCATGCGGTTGCCGATATTATCGCTGATACCGCGACTGAAGATACTCAGCGGTTCGGGCGGAGTAACAATTTCGGGACGTACCTGAGAGTACACTATAATTTCTTTTTTAGCCTCTTCCACCTCTTTTTCGTACACCTGATACACCCGTACCCGGTTTTTGTAGTGATCAACGCCCACTACCAGCGTAAAGGGTATCACCGCCAAACACAGCAGAAACCCTATCACAAACCTCGCCGAAAGCAAATTCAGCAAGAAATCTTTTTTTGCAATTAACCAAACCATAATAATTAGGAATTAGGAATTAGGAATTAAGAATTAGGAAATTTTGATTTCATTGTTTTGATTATGCTTCCGATAAGTTTGAGAATTTCATCATTATCTGTTAATATAGATTCGGACATTTTCCTGTCAAGAAATTCTGTATCTCTCAATAATCGTAACCAATAATTGGTTTCCCTTGCCTCTTTATAAGCAATATGCAGTTTTGAATAAAAATCCTTTTCTGATTGCCCTCCTACCGCTTCTTCAACATTTGCTCCAATAGATGTTCCACTCCTAAGCATTTGTTTTGATATAATAAACTCTTTTTGCTCTGCATTCAAATATTTGTAACAGTTTACTATTCGTATCGCAAAAGCATAAGTTTTTTCCACTACAATATTATCTTTCTTCATAATTTCTAATTCTTAATTCCTAATTCCTAATTAATTGACATTGTCGCTTCCTGCATGTAATCCAAATAGATGCGTTCGAGGTCGTCCTGCAGGAACTGTTCGCGGGTACGGAGCATCACCAACCGTCCTTCTTTCATAATGCCGACGCGGTCGGCTACGGATTTGGCGCGGAAGATGTCGTGCGTGCACATCAGGATCGATTTGCCTGCATTGCGCATTTGCATTAACGCCTGCATCAGTTCGGCGGCGCTCTTGGGGTCTAAGCCAGACGTCGGTTCGTCCATCAGGATATTGTCGGCATCCTTGATAATGGCAATGGCAAGCCCTACCTTTTGTCGCATTCCTTTGGAAAAGGTTTTTAGTTTTTTCTCGAAAGCCTCTTCCTGCAATCCTACCTTGCGCATGATGTTGTGATAGTCCTTTTTCGTCAGGTTGGTTTTGCCGCCCAGCCGTGCAAAGAAATCGAGGTTTTGCCGCGCGGTGAAATTGCCGTACAGCATGACGTTTTCCGAAACATAAGCGATATGCTTTTTCGTTTCCAAGGGTTGCTCCATCACATCAATACCGTTGATAATCGCCTGTCCCGACGTCGGCTCGATAAAATTGAGAAACAGGTTAATGGTCGTCGTTTTCCCCGCGCCATTCGCTCCCAGTAAAAAGAATATTTCGCCCGGCTTAATATCCAGACTCAAGGCATCCAACGCAAGCTGCCCGTCTTCATAACGTTTTGTTAAATCTTTTGCTTGTAACATAATATTTTAAATTGATAATTTATACCTTTCATAAATGATTGAATAATAGAGTAACTGAATAATAGAGTAACTGAATAATTGATTAACTGAATAACTGAGTAACTGATTTATCATTTTGTCCTGTCGAATTCGTCCTGTTCGTCCTGCCGAATTTGCAATTCGGCAGGACAGTTATTTTTAGTCTGATAGCTAAAAACTAATAACTAATAACTAAAAACTAATAACTATTTCCTGCTTAACTTCATCCCGAACCAGATAATGCCGCCGACTAAGCCGAGCAGGGCGAGGATTAATAATATCGTGCCGAAGACGGAGGTGGCGGCGTTTACCTGTATGCGGACGGTTTTGTCTTCGGTCTCTACTTTACGGTTATCGGCCATGGCTTCGGTTTTGATTTTTACTTCCTGTGCGCCTACGCCGCCGTCTTTTGGCGGGATGATTTGAATTTTGACGACTTCCTCTTTTTCGGGATCGAGCGAGCGGATGACGTCGGGCGTGATAACCGCTTGCCAGCCCAAAGGCTTTTCGGCGCTTACCTTGATATTATCCAAACGGCGGCGTCCTGCATTGCGGACGGTGATATCCATCGACACCTCTTTCCCTGTTGTTATTTCGTGGTACAGACTGTTGGCGCGAACTTCAATCCGTCCCCGTCCGCGCGGGATGATTTCCAACTCTTCCGACCCGCTGATCGCGGCTTTCAGGTCGGCCAACGAAACGGAAGAAAGGTCTAAACTTTCGATTTTCCTGAATTCTTCGTTAGTCAAAGCAAGCGCGTGAAAATGAATCGGTCTGTCAATCACAATCTGTTCATCGTCGCGGTCGGGCAGGTAGATTTGCAGGCTTAGCCGCTTGACGTTTACCCCCTGCGCAAACCTGATTTGGGAAACTTTGCTTCCGCTGTCGGTGAAATCGTACGTGATTTGACGGGGCAGGTTGATGACAACCAAACGATACACATCGTCGGACGTCGAAAAACGCTCCAATGATAGTTGATAGGTCGCGCTCGAACTGAGGTCGGCCTCCTGCGAGAACTGCATGGCGGCAATATCAATGACATTCGAGCTACCGCCTTTTTTCAGGTAGATGTTTTTTTCGTCCTTTTTGTTGTTGTAGTTCAGGGAAACGGTCAGCGATTCAGTATCTTTGAGCAACTCAAAATCGGCCGTTCCCGTTTTTCCGAGTTCGATAAACGGTATCCTGTATTCGTATGGCGAGCCGATAATGGTCTTCGTCTCATTATCGACCAACGAAACATAGATATTGTATATCTTCCCCGAACGCATTTCGGGTGTAAAGACGTCGAAATGGTCTTGAAACTGACTCAAATATTCTTCATTTCCCTCCAACGCGCTGTTAAGTGTAACCTTAACCTTTCGTTCGCCACGTTCGTTTTGGTATTTAAGCGCTTGCTCAACTGTGATATACGACTGTTGCGAGATGAGTTTCAGAATCAATTTCTGATAATCGACCTCATAACTCAGCAGTTCGTTTTTCGACTTGTTCAGGTCGTTCTGAGAAATGGCTTTCTCGTCGTACAGTTTGCTGTCGTTCTCAAATTTTTGTTTAGCCACTTCGTAATTTGCCCGCACTTTCTTCAAATCCAGCAACAAAGCCGCTTCCGAATCCCCCTGTGCAAAAACTGCCGTAACGCTTGCCATCCACAGGCACACACACATTAAAATTATTTTTTTCATACGTTTTATATTTTTTGTTTTATTTTTCGATTTAAGAGGGCGACCGCAAGGGTACGCCCCTACAATTTTTTAGTTTAGGCTGTAGTTACATAGATTGTTGCAAATTGTTCCTTTTGGAACAATATATTGGTAGAAAAAAGGAACGTATTACGTACCTTACGGCACGTTTTTTTATCCCGAAATTTCGGTTCTACCAATATATTATCCCTATGGGATTCATTTTTAATAATATAACACAATAAATAACAACACATAATTAATTCTATAGATTTGAATTATTGGGCGAAAGATTTTTCGCCCCTACGAGGCCTCTGAAAATTCTTAATTCCTAATTCCTAATTCCTAATTAATAAGGTAGCTTCTGTTATTCTCAAAATCAAACATCGTCTTGCGGCTCAGGTTGGCAACCGACAGGCGATAGGTGATATAACTCTCTATATAAGCGAGTTGAACCTGAGATAGCCGTTCCTGTGCAAGAAAAAGTTCCTGTGTGGTCATATCGCCGTTTTCAAACTGTAACAGACTGATTCGATAACTCTTGGTTGCCACCTCCTGATTGCGTTGGTTGACCCTGAATCGCTTTTCCGCTTCCTGCACGCTACGTACAATCTCACGGATTTCACTTTCAATGAAACGTTTTTCATTTTCAAGGCTCAATTCGTACTGTTTCAGCCTGACCTGTTCGCTTTTGACCTTATTTTTGGCGCGTCCCCAATCGGCAATCGGATACGCCAACGTAAGGGCGATGCCGCGATTCGACGGACGGTCTGCCATATTTTGAAACGAAGAACCGATCAACTGTCCAACCGTACCTTCGCCTTTCGTACTAAGTCCCGTAAAGTCGTAATATGCAGATATTTTACCTTTCAATTCGCGTTCACGTTTGGCTCTTTTCACTTCTATCTCCTGCAATTCTATATCCACCTCATCCTGCTGTATTTCCATCCGATTGGCCAATGCTTCCTCAATCGCCCGTTGCATATCTATCGCAAAAGTTTCAAATTCCATTTCGGCGTCCAATTCTATTTCTTCTTTTAAATCCAATCCTATCAAGAGTTTAAATTCATCTTTGGCTGTATTCAGTTTGCCCTCGCTTCCCATCACAAGTACTTCGTTTTGAGCCGCATTGACCTCCGCTATCAACAGTTCGCCTTCAGCCAGATTGCCCGTTTCCTGTTTCAGTTTGGTGATACGTAACACTTCCTGCGAATTGCTAAACTGCTCGCGGTTGATTTTATGCTCATAATCCAATTTGTACACCTGATAGAATTTAGCCGTCACATTATATACAATATCCATCTGTGTACGTGTAAAATAGCTTGTACTCCAGCGATACCTCAGCGCTGCCGCTTTCATATTTTCCTTCAATATATTGGCTGTAAATACAGGCTGATCGAACGAAAGCGCAAAACGCGAATAGACCTGATCGCGCTTCAACACCCTGTTGTCCATTTCGGAAAGTGTCGTACGGTAATTTTCCCAACGCATATTCGATGTCAGCGAAAAATCCCCGCCCGTAGGCAGTACATACTTGAAATTCAGGTTTCCGCCTGCTCGCAGCATACTTGTCGAATTATACACAGGCAGTCCGTCAGCCTGATAAATCGTCGATAACTCCTCAACCCACGAAGGCGCAGACAGGTCAAAATTCAATAGCGGTTTGAAGTTCGCTTTCGTGTAAAGATACGAAAAGCGGGTGGCCTCCATCGCTTCCTTATAATACTGTACGGTATAGCTTTCGCCCAGTGCAATTTGGATCGCCTCCTCGTAGGAAATCGTCCGCACCTGACTGTGAACGGTATGCGAGAAAACAATCATTAAAACCGACAACCATTTTACTTTCTTTATCATTGTCTTTCTATTTATATTATACGTACATTTGGGTAACATATTACCCGATTCCATATTTTTTTATTCATTCTATATGTATTCCTGCAAATATTGTGCCAAATTTTTTATATAAAAGAATATCAGTGCATTAATAAAAATTACCACAATCAATAGAAGTAAAATTAACATTACCCATTACCCATTTTGGGTAATTTATTACACATTTTTGCTCTGAAAGAGTTTAGTTTCTTCATTTCTTCTTTGCGTCCTTTGCGTAAAAAACTTTGCGTCTTTGCGTTAAAATGTTTTTTATGTATTTACACACTTGCATATTTGTAAGATTTTCATACCTTTGTACGCAAACAAAGATTACTGACTATGGAAAATGAAACTAAAAAACGAAAACCCTACGCATTTACCTCGCCAAGGCAATACGAAGTAAATGAGCCGTATATGGAGTATAATGGGCCGGAGTTGGTTTTAGATTTAACCAAACGCTATACGTATGCCGATTACCTGACCTGGTTGGATGATAAACGGCGGGAATTGATCGATGGCTTTATCCATTTGATGTCGGGGCCTGTGCGCCGACATGGTCGTATCTCGTCAAAAATAAACAACCGAATTTATAACTTTATCGAAAAGAATAAAGGAAATTGCCACGTTTATTATGCTCCTTTCGATGTTCGCCTTCCCCCCCTTGACTCTACGGACGATGATAAAATATATAATGTCATTCAACCGGATATTTGTGTGGTTTGCGATCTGTCAAAATTAGACGATAGAGGATGTTTAGGCGCACCCGATTTAATCATTGAAATTTTGTCGCCTACGACTTTAAAAAGAGATTGGAACTATAAATTCAATCTCTACGAAAATGCCGGGGTAAGGGAATATTGGATTGTTGATCCAAAGGCAAAGATGGCCACTGTATTTTTATTACAGCCTGACGGTGACTACGATATGGGAACAATATATGAAAGCAACCAAAAAGTGCCGGTCGCGATTTTTGAAGGGTTGGAAATTGATTTGAGCGAAGTATTTGAAGATTGACCATAACGATATGCATACGAAGAAGTAATTTTAGCAGGCATTTTTATACAGACAAAAACTTATTTCTACATAAATAACTACTTGTAAAATAAAAAATTTATCTTTGCATTTTATTGTTATACTGAATTGATTTATTATGGCAAAGTATTTAGATCCTAAAGTTGATTTTCTTTTCAAAAAAATATTTGGGGAAAATAAAGATTTATTAATCAGTTTCTTAAATTCATTTTTGCCGTTGGAAGACGAGCAAGAAGTGATAGAAATTGAATATTTATCGCCAGAAATGGTGCCCGTCACGCCACTTGGGAAAAATTCGATAGTCGATGTACGGTGTACTGACAACCATGGTCGGGCCTTTATTGTTGAGATGCAGTCAGAATGGACTAATATATTCCGCAAACGATTGATAGTAAACGGTTCAAAAGCGATAATTAAACAGATGGATAAGAAGTCGGTAAAAGATGAGGCCAAACTGTTTCAAGATCTGCAACCCGTTTATGTGCTTGCTGCGGTAAACAGCACGTTTTCAGAAGGAAATGACTGGTATCATACGCTAAAAATTATGAACCCTAAAAACCACGCTGTTGTTTTAGAAGGTTTGGAATTTATTTTATTGGAACTGCCAAAATTCAATCCTGAAACATGGTCGCTTGCCCAGAAAAAATTAGCGATATTGTGGTTGCGATTTTTGAAAGAAATAGACGGCTACTATAATGAATTGCCGGAAGAATTTATAACAAATAAATTAATATTCAGCGCAATACAGAAGTGTGAGGAAGCAGCATTAACTTCCGAAGAAAGAGAAGCCTACGAACGCTCAAAAGAACAGGTAATGTGGGATCGTAGCATAAAAGGATTAGAAGATGCAGTTGTTGAAAAAGACAAAATCATTGCCGATAAAGACCAGGCATTAGCCTATAAAGACCAGGTATTAGCCGACAAAGACCAGGCATTAGCCGACAAAGACCAGGCACTATCCGAGAATGCCAAAACTATTGCAGAGCAAACCAAAGAACTCACCGAATTGCGAAAAATCTTATCAAAAATCAAAATTTAAATGAAGCGACCCCATGAAATGAGATGTAGAGAAAGTAATACAAGAGCAGGCGTACCTTTTTACCCTAACTAACATGCCGCTTTCAGTTAAAAAGAAAATACAGCCTCAGCCTGATTTGGGCGTTTTGTTGTCGGAGTTTAACCGTTCGTTGATGCTGATAGCAGACAGAACGCTGCTGATTAACAGCGTAATAGTCAAAATCCAACAATTGTGCCCTGTTGAATCCGTTTATTTTTTCCTGTTAGACTACAATACGGATAAATTCAAACTGCAAAATCCCGATGACAAAACGCCTGCCATTTCGTTTACCGAAAAGGGACGGTTAATCAACTGGCTTTCGGTCAATGAAAAGGAACTGATTGTTTCGTTGCATTCCGATATTGTCAATTATTTCACATCCAAAGAAATAAATACAATTTCCCAACTGAATGCCGAAGTGATTTTTCCGTTGACCGTGATGAACCGAATCAGTGGAATGGTCTTTTTGGGAAAGAAAAACAATGGATTGCCTTTTACACAAGAAGACGTCAATATGCTGTCTTTACTGTTTAATCAGGCTGCTTTTGCCATCGAACATGCTATGTTGTACGAGCAACAAACAGAGCGTATTAAGAAGATGTATCGCACCGACCGTTTGGCTACGCTTGGCGAATTGGCAGCCGGTGCAGCCCATGAAATCAGAAATCCATTGACGTCAATCAGCAGTTCGGTACAGTATCTGAGCAAAGATTTTGCGGATAATCCCGAAAAATCGGAAATGATTGGCGAAATACTGACGGAAATAGAGCGGATCAATAAAATATTGCAGGGGCTTCTTTCCTTTTCTCGTCCGGTGGCGCTCAATAAGACGGACGTCAACCTGGAACAGTTAATCAATCAGACTTTATTGCTTACCAAAACATCCGTTGAAAAACTGCGGATAGATGTTCAGTTTGAGTATTTTGCAGAAAATACCACCATACAGGGCGACGCCGAGCAGCTCAAACAGGTATTTCTCAACATCATACTCAATGCCATCGAAGCAATGAAGGACAACAAACCCGACCGTCCCCGCACGTTGATTATCGGCATGGAAAACGGCGCTTCTATTGATTTTCTGAGCCGTCATCTGATTGTCACATTCGATGATTCGGGCAAAGGCATTGAAGAAAAAGACGTCGAAAAAGTATTCAATCCGTTTTTTACGACCAAAGAAGAAGGTACGGGATTGGGACTTGCCATCTGTTACGGTATTATCAACCGTCATCAAGGCGAAATAGGCGTGATAAGCGTTTTAAACAAAGGCACAACCATTCAGGTAAAATTACCGCAACGGATAGTTAATTAGGAATTAAGAATTAGGAATTAAGAATTAAATTGATGTTGTAGGGACGAAATGCTTTCGCCCAATCATTCGCCCAATAAATCAAACAAAATGTAGGGGCAAACCTGCGTGTTTGCCTAAATAAAAATCGAAATGAATATTATAATTAAAATACTCCGTATGAATAAAATACGAATAAATCCTTCGGGCCAATAAATGATTGATATATGAATAGGAAAGCAAAGATACTGATCGCCGACGATGAAGCAAATATCAGAAAGGTAATCACACTGCTGCTGAAAGAGCAGGGATATGAAACAAAGGCGGTAACAAATGGACGGGAAGCCGTTGAGGCGCTGTTGGAATTTCAACCCGATGTGATTTTGTTAGACCAGCAGATGCCTGTACTGACAGGTGTGGAGGCTTTGGAGGAAATCAAACGAAAAAATCCGGATCAAACGGTGATTTTTGTCTCGGCCTTCGGTTCGATTTCCTTGGCTGTCGACGCCGTCAGGAAAGGCGCGTACGATTTTATAGAAAAACCTTTCGACAATAACAACTTAATACTGACCGTGAAGCGCGCCATCGAACACAGCCGCATGAAAGGCGAAATCAAAACGTTGAAAGACAAGCTCAACCAACCCCACCACACAATCATAGGCGAAGATTCAGGATTAAAACATATTGTAACGCAGGTCAGGCAGGTAGCCAAAACGCAGGCAACGGTATTGATTCAAGGCGAAAGCGGGACAGGCAAAGAGCTGATTGCAAGAGCCATCCATCAGCAAAGTAATCGTTGCGAGGGGCCTTTTGTGGCAGTCAATTGCGGTGCAATACCCTTGTCATTAATGGAAAGCGAATTGTTCGGGCACGAAAAAGGGGCTTTTACCGATGCCAAAGAAACGAAAGCAGGTACATTTGAGCAAGCGCATGGCGGCACCATTTTTTTGGACGAAGTGGGCGAATTGCCCTTAGATGCACAGGTAAAATTGCTCAGGGTATTGGAAGAAAAAACCGTTACCCGTGTCGGAGGCAGGAAAGCCATCGCGGTTGATATCCGTGTGGTGGCGGCCACCAACCGAAAATTAGATGAGGATGTTGAACAGGGACGTTTCAGGAATGACCTGATGTATCGCCTGAATGTATTTACCATTACCCTTCCTCCTCTGCGTAAACGCAAGGAAGATATCCCTTTATTGGTTGACTACTTTATCAGGAAACATAACAGGGTGCACAACCTGTCTATCCTGCGTATCACCCCTGAGGCAATGGAAAAAATCGAAGCGTATGACTGGCCCGGCAACGTCCGCGACCTTGAAAATGCCATCCAAAGCGCCATGATCCTTGCTTCAACAGACGTCATTCACACCGCCGATTTACCACTCCGCGTAAAAGGCTACGAGCAAACAGAACCCTTACTGCATATAGACGCAACATCAAATACGATAAAAACCAACCATACGCAAGCAGAAAAAGAGCTAATCCTCAATACCTTAAAGAAATACAACTACAACCGCACCTTAACCGCCGAAGCCCTCCAAATCAGCCGCAAAACGCTATTCAACAAGATGAAACGGCATGAGTTGGGTAGTTGATGAACGGTTTTTCTATTGATCTGCCTTGCGCCGTCGTCTGAATAATTCGGTGAGGCTATTGAAGTCTTTATTGTACATAAGACCAACGCCTTGTCTTGTTTGCGCTTTTTTCGTATACTGGTACATGTCATTGGCATGATTATATGCTTTTAGTCGTATTTCGCCACTCGGTATCAGTTTGTATTCCAGGTCAAATTCACCGATAAATGTGTTGTTTATCATTGAATTATTTTTATAGCCGAAATTCCCGTTAAATAACAAACGGTTGTTTAATAACTGGCTGGATAACAGCATTTCGACTTCGGTATCGGTAATGCCGTCCTGCCTTGTGCGGATATTGGTGCCGATTTGCACCTTGTCTGTAAGGCTGTTTAGCAAAGAAGATAACTGAGCAGACAAAGCCGACGATGCCATCCTGTTAAATTCGTTTGTACTTGCTCCCTGCGAATAATCCGGCGTATAAAAACGGTTAAGTACCAATAAATATATAATCTGACGCATCATCATTTCGTCGGTATTGATCACTGATTTTACCTGCCTTTCCAATTCGCTTGTCGAATTGGGGAATTTCATATCGAATGTGATGTCCGGACTTTGTAAACGACCGTTCAGGTTCAGGATACAATTGACCGGAACACTTGTACGAAACGATTCTTTCGCTAACTGCATTTCAAGGTCTTCTACGTTGGCTGTCAGCGTATAAACAGCGTTGAGATTAAGGATAGCCTCCAAAGGGTCGCCGCTGAAATCAACACGGCTTCCGTCGCTCAACTGAAAGTCTTTGTGAATAAGTTGCTGTAAACTAAAATTGTATGTTCCGTTTTGAATGGTATAGCCTCCAAACATGGCTAAATCTGTTTTAGAACCATAGTCTACGCGGATATCCCCACTTCCGGTTCCTTTGATTTTATCGCCGGTTGAAGGGTCCATCATCAATTCGATATGGGCATCAGGGGTTATTTCTATCATACAATTGATTCGGTAGTCCGTGCCATTATCTTGTGAATTAGATATTTGAGCGACCAATGATTGTTCGGAACCGAAACCTGATGCCTCATCAGCCGAAACAGGTTCCTTAAATACGATAAAATCATAATTATCCACCTCGTAGTTGTTCATAAAATTAAATCCTACTGCTGTTCCGGAATTGCTTCGGACGGTAGCCTGAACATTGATAAATTGTTCGGTTCCTTCAATCCGCACATTGCCGTCGCCATACACAACCCCGTATATCTGAGGATTAACTCTTTCAGGTGTGTCGTATATCAACAGATTCGGGGTTTGCATATTGATATCGAAATAAATATCCCTTAAAAATGTATGTGTTATATTAAAAGTCAAGTTTCCTGTGTTGCCGTACTTGTCATGTATGGTGATATTATTCCCCTGAATAGAAGCCGGATAGACAAAGATTGAATCTGAAAATGTGTAATCGGTATGTAGAAAATCCACCCCAATCCGGCCATCCTGTACATATACATTTCCTTCGAAAGTGGGGTTGCTAAATGACCCGAAAAAACGGAGTTTTCCGTAACCTCTTCCTTCGACTATTTCACTGAACGCATCCACATAAGGATGAAGCAAGGCTAAATCGAAATCAGTCGCATCAAAATTTAGCGATAACCCTTCTTTTTCACCCATCGGGTAAATAAATCCTTCGAAATCCGTCCAGACAGAATCGGTTTTATAGATAGTTCCCATCAACAAAATCCCCTCTTCTTCATTGTCCCATTGACTATACAGGCTTAATTTACCCTGAACAACCTGATTAAACGAAAAATTTTGTACGATTAATTCGTCCGTTTGAAGAATACGGCTGCCAAACAAGTCGGTTAAACGGATGACACCGAACGCCTTGCCCCCAAATTGCAGTATGGGTTTATTGATGATATCAAAAATATAACTTAGTTCGATATCGTTCAGGTCGACCAGCAAACTCTCTCGTGGATTTTGTGCAGATACAGCGCCATTGATCCGCAGGTATTGATTTTGTTTCGAAATATAAAAATTATCAATGTGTGTGCTTCCATTGAGAATGGTGATCGATGCCGGTTCTAAATTCCAGATAGAGTCTTTAAGGGTAATATCGGTCGGATTCAGTGTGATTTCAGTACGCAATTGCTTTTTATTGCCCGGTTCGTTTTCAGCAACAAAGAGTGTAGAAGTCGACAAATTCACATCAATACTGTTATCACGGTCGTTTTTGAGTGTAAACAAAGCGCTGATTTGGTCATCAATAGCATCCACATTCATATTGATCAGGTTATGCGATCCGTTTTTATGCAAATGATTGATTGTGGTTTGTAATTTAATCATATCCGATTGATTATCACATACGATATGCAATGGTTCAAAAAGCGCTTGCCCGAATTTCACGGCAGGAAATAGTGCGTCAAGTCTGAAAAGATTGTCATGATTATTGTAATGTCCGGTGATTTCCCCCTGTTTAAGAATGGTGACCGGTAATTGTAAAGTCTTTGAAAACGTTTCTGTATTTTGGAATGTCAGCTTCAGCGAAAAAATATTATCCTGTGTCGGATGGTTTTCAGGCAAAGCGGCTGAAAGTGAAGGTAAATAGTGTTGACTGGTATGTACGAAAGAAGAAAGTAATGTGGAAAATGAATAAGCGCCGGTAATTTCGCCATTGAGAAAATCAGATTGTATGGCCAATGTACGGTCGGTTGCATCACCTTCTGTTTTGATGTGAAATGTATTTATGGATAAACTGTCTGATTGTGTTTGGAATGACAGGTTGTCCACATTGATAAATCCCTCAAAATTATCAATATGATTCCCTTTGAAATCCGCTTCTATCTTACATGAGAGATTCGGATTTATATACCGGTCAGTCAAATTGAGTTTGTCGGCTTTGAAATCGGACAAACCGGCTGAAAAGTTAAATACTGAATTTGCACCGTCATTTTTAAATAACCCCGATGCTTTCAGTTTTCCGTTTATATCATCTATCTGAATCGAACCGTTAAATTCATTTTCTTTAAATCCACCTGACAGCGAAATATTTTCGTATGTATATTTATTGAAATCGAAATCGTAAATATCGGCCTGTACATTGCCGGAAAACTTTCCGTTTTCAGCGCGAATGGCGTCAATATCAATATCGAAACGGACTGAACCATAAGGGTTTTCGCCCTCAAATAAACGGTCAATTAACAATTCGGACGACATGGCTTTTCCTTTGGCAAAGAAAGTCACATTTTCTGCATTGTCGTATCCGAACAGCATATCCATCGTCAATGATCCTATTTCGGATTGAAGGCTTCCGTAAGCTACCAAGTTGTCTAAAAAACCGGCTATCTCGCCTGTAAACTGTAAATCACCCAGTTGGGCAACCGGATAGGGCAGGGGAACAGGTTGTTCCTGCAGGCCTGTCATGATCTTTTCCAATCCGCTCGCAGTCAAATTCATACCTGCATTGGCAAACAAATAGGTTTTTTCAGGTTGCATGATCTCTTTCACATTCAGTTTGCCTGAAACCGATAATACACCGGTTTGTTGTACAACCAACCCATCCAAAGATAAGTCATTGATAAACCCTGAAATTTTGGCCGAGAACTGTAAAATATCCGGAAAGCGTTGAAGGACAGGCGCAAACGCGGAAAAGTCTTTCGGGCTGATTTGCGAAGGTGCAATCCGAAGATAGACAGGCGCCCGGTCGGAAAATTGCGAAATACTATCTATTTCATCAAATCGGATGGAGGCTTTTTCAAGGAGTAATTTCGTGTGAGGCAGACGGATATCTAAATCATCTATGGAAAGACTGTCCTTGTTTCCGGTCAAATTCAACGACATCCTGCTGAGACTGAAACCGGAGTGTTCGTCAAAACTCAACTTTCTGATTTGGGCATTGATGCTATCCCTGTTGAATACATCCAATGAGAGTTTTCCGTTTAGATTACTGATATTGATATGTTTAGAGTCAAATTTTGAATTAATGGCCGGCGAGTTTGTTACATCAAAATTCACATTTCCCCCGTTAATCAAAACAGCGTGCATTTGCAGGTCAATATTCGATTGTTTCGTAGAATCTGCCGACGAAAAAGCATCAATCACAAATTGCAGATTTAGCCTGTCATCCGGCGTATCTTTTGTAAGATTCAAGGTGAATCCGTGTAACCGGATGGAGGTAAAGACCCATTGTTTTCGCAAAGCGGGCAGCAATTTAAAACTTGCCGACATGGTTTTGGCTTTGAATAATAATGCTCCGTTTTGGTCGTTCAATGAAATATCTTTCAATACCAACCGGCTTAGCCAATCAATATTTACATTCCCTACTTCGACCGGCACATTCAAGCGGTTCGATAGATTTTCACTTACATTGGCAGCAATATATCTCTGTACAGACGGAACCTGAAAAATTATCACCGGCAATGCAACAAAAAGCAACCATAAACCCAGTAAGGCGAATACTATGTACTTAATTACTTTAATCGCTTTTTTTAAAAATAACCCCACAAAATTAATCATAATCGCAATAGATTTTGTTATTTTGCAGAATATTTTTTATTCATAACACGCAGATGACACAGATGACACAGATTTTTACAGATTGTATTTACCTGATATTCAGGATTAACGTATGATCTGCGTGCCTTATTAATAGCCTCTTGTTGATAACAAATCGGAAAAATAATGAGTATAACCATATTAGGCATTGAGACTTCGTGCGATGATACATCTGCGGCTGTTATTCGCGACGGTTTGTTGTTGTCGAATGTGATAGCCGGTCAGGCTATTCATGAAGCGTATGGCGGGGTAGTGCCCGAATTGGCCTCTCGGGCACATCAGCAAAATATTATTCCGGTGGTTTCCGAAGCGATCAAACGTGCCGGAATTGACAAATCGGAATTGAGCGCCATCGCTTTTACACGCGGGCCGGGCTTGTTGGGTTCGCTATTGGTCGGTACATCTTTTGCCAAGGGATTGGCCGCCTCTCTGCAGATTCCGATGATTGAAGTCAATCATCTTCAGGCACATGTCTTAGCCCATTTTATCAAACAAAAAAGAACTTCACAAAACCCCGATGAAGAGCGTCAACCGGCATTTCCATTCCTTTGCTTGCTTGTTTCGGGCGGTAACTCTCAAATAATCAAGGTCAATGCATATAATGACATGGAAGTGATAGGTCAGACAATCGACGACGCTGCCGGCGAAGCATTTGACAAATGCGCCAAAGTCATGGGGTTGGGATATCCAGGCGGGCCTGTTGTCAATCGTTTGGCCAATGAGGGTAATCCACGCGCATTTTCATTCGGCAAACCACATATACCCGGTTACAACTATAGTTTCAGCGGCCTGAAAACCTCTTTTTTATATACACTCCGTGACGCTTTGAAAGAAGAACCTGATTTTATCAAACTGCATACAGCTGATTTATGTGCTTCCTTACAGGCTACTGTCGTTGATATCCTGATGGATAAATTGCGCAAAGCCGCCAAAGACCTGGGATTGAAAGAAATTGCCGTTGCCGGAGGCGTGTCTGCCAATTCCGGCTTGCGCGATGCTTTTCGCGATCATGCCGCAAAACTGGGCTGGAATATCTATCTTCCGCCCAACGCCTTCACAACCGACAATGCAGCGATGGTGGCTATCACCGGTTATTATAAATTTTTGGCGTGTGATTTTTGCCCGATGGATGCAGTACCGTTTGCAAGGGTACAGATTTAAAACGAAGTGTTGTCGACCGAGTTGAAAACTTTTCATTACGTATGGGGCGCGTTTTCGTACAGCTTTAATTAGATGTTTAGTCAACCGTACCCGCCAAAATCCGATTTCAGTTGATTTCGGTCAAATTACATTGATTTATATCGAAAAAAATTATATTATAATGAACGCAGCAATCATAACAATAGGCGACGAACTGTTAATTGGACAAGTTGTTGATACCAATTCGGCCTGGATTGGCAAAACGCTGAATGATAACGGATTTAGAGTTGTGCACAAAGCCACGGCAGGGGATAACAAAAAGGGTATAATGTCCGCAATTGATGCGGCAAATAAGGCGGCGCCACTTATTTTGGTAACAGGAGGGCTTGGGCCTACCAAAGACGACATAACCATGCGAACATTAGGTGAATATTTTAGTTGCCAATTGGTTTTTTCGGAAGAAGTGTATCAAAATATCGAACGGATTTTTTCGAACAGTGGCCGCACAATGAACGAACTGACCCGAAACCAAGCCGTTGTGCCCGACGGGTGTGTTGTAATCCAAAACCGGGCCGGAACGGCGCCCTGTACTTGGTACGAACGTGATGGTCGTGTGCTGATTTCAATGCCCGGCGTTCCGTCGGAAATGAAATGGCTGATGACCAACGAAATAATTCCCCGATTACGCGGATATTTCAAACGGGATTTGTATATCCGGCATCGCACATTTTGGGTAAAAGGATATTCCGAATCGGCATTGGCTATCCGGTTGTCCGATTTTGAAAACGATTTGCCACCTTTTGTCACATTAGCTTATTTGCCTCAAATGGGTATTATGCGCTTAAGACTATCGGCTTATGCACAAAGCAATAATGAAGCCGATAGAGCGCTTTGCAATCTTCAAATTCAATTGGAAGCGCTTTTGGATGGAAATATCATGCCGGATGGCGATACAATGCCGGAAGTATTAGTTGGCGAGAAACTGCGCAGTTTAGGACAGAGCATCGGAACAGCCGAAAGTTGTACCGGAGGCTCTATTGCGGCTTTACTGACCTCTGTTGCAGGCAGTTCTGATTATTTTAAAGGTAGTATTGTGGCGTATGCTAATGATGTTAAACAAAATGTATTGGGCGTGTCCGAAAGTGATTTGAAACAATATGGCGCTGTGAGCCGTCAGGTTGTGGAACAAATGGCCAAAGGGGCGCTCCGTGTATTGGGTTGTGACAGGGCTGTTTCGACTTCGGGGATTGCAGGACCCGGTGGAGGAACACCTCAAAAACCTGTAGGAACAATATGGATAGCGGTAGCCGATCGCAACGAAGTCATTTCAAAACAATTTTGTTTCAACACCACCCGCGAACAAAATATTCAACGAACAGTGAATATGAGTTTAATGTTATTGTTGGAAAAACTTAGTTAATCGAGTGCATTTCAACTGATAAAAGAAGAAATAGAAGAATTATAATAGCACACAGATAACGCAGATTTTTGATATTATCTGCGCAAATCCTTTCCATCTGCGTCATCTGCGTGCTTCAAAGAGAAGCCGGCCATCCGGAACCAACAGCATCCTATAAGTTGACTGATTGAGCATTTTTCTTTTCTTTATAATATTTATATAATTCCTCTGTTGCCAACGCTATTTTTTGAATCTTATTTGATTTGTCCGGAACAAAAAACAGGGTATCCGAGCCGGATGAGATGCTGATTATATCTTTTCCTTTTAAATATGGAAACTTGTATTCAACATGAATACTGTAAGTGTCAATGGCCTTACGTTCCAAACAAAATGGTTGACCGTTAAAATAACCGGCAACCTTGATACCCTCCATATTCTGTTCGAAATCGGCTGTACCCAAATCAATGAATTTCTTAGGATGAGGCATTGAATACGCCTGTGAAGAAAATGAAAACGCATAATGTCGGTTCTCTACCTCTTTTCTTACCTCCCTGCGCTGCCATTCGTACCATTCCGGAATTGTCCGGAATTTGGTTTCGCCTGTCGTACATTCCAAATCGCCGTTTTCTTTCAATATCCAGGAAGATGTACAATGATAGCAAAAAATAATCTCTCTTGCGCTATCTGTTTCAAATTCCTTGCCGCAATGCTGACATTTATAAAGAATTTTATGCAATCCTTCTGCCCTATATTTTTCTTTAATCAAAATATGATGTTCCTTTTGATAATTATATTCGTTATATTGAAATTCTTTGTTTATGATTGTATTGATTTCAAGGGCGCTATATTTCTGAATATCCTCCCGCGTGAAGAGTGGTCGCATTTCCGATTGCAATTTCACTTTCCTGGATTTTTTTGCCCACGATGGCAATTGTAAATGATGACCTTCAAATTTCAACAGTACAACCGGATATTTTAACAGTTTGATCAACTTTCCCAACGAATCGGGTAAAACGGAATTGGTGCCGTCGAAAGAATAGCGTGCTTCGGGATATAAACCCACAATACCGTGTAAATCAGATAAAACGTAATTGATATTTTTAATCAGGTTGATATCATTGTTGAATTTCCGCTTAGGTACCGAGCCTATTGCTCTCAACAAATACGGACTGATATTATAACCATCAATCGAAACGATGTTATTGATGCGATAAGGGAAATTGGCAATGGCCGAAACCATGAAATCGAGAAACTGTGTGTGATTACATAATAAGATATAGGGTGGTTTTAAACCTTTTACCTTCTCTTTCCGTATTTTTACCTTGTATAACTTCAGAAAAAAAAATGAAATAACCCAAATGATGGGCAAAGTCCACCAAGCCTGACGTCGTGGAGTCCGGGCTACATCATAAAAAACTGTTTTGTCCGAATAGTTTATTTTCATCGGTTTTTTTTTGGCAAAAGTAACCAAAAAAACTTTAATTTTACCCTTTTTTGGTCTCAATACCGGTAAAACATCGAAAATCCAGTAAAATTACCGGTAAAAAACATCGAAAATCCCGTATAAATACCGGTACATTTTCGTTTGATTTTTTGTACTTTTGCAGCAAATTATTTACTCTTATTTTAAAAACCTATGAAACCAAAATGTTTTTTAATGTTAGCTATTGTTTTCGTGTTAGCGTCGTGCACCTCAACATCGAAATTGTATAATAGCGGGAGATACGAACAGGCTGTTATCGGCGCTGTTCGCAAGTTGCGCTCTTCGCCTGATAATAAAGAGAATCAGGGTATTTTGTTAAATGCTTATCCAATGGCTGTGCAATCGGCACTGCGTAATATTAACAACGCATTGCAAAGCAACAACGTGACTAAATACGACGTTGTAATCAATCAATATGAGCAATTGAACAATTTAGCTGCCGAAATTTATGCCTGCCCGAAAGCCAACGAACTGATACCTGCACCGCAGGAATTTCATGCTGAACTGCAAGAGTCAAAAGAAATTGCCGCCGCTTATTATTATGACCTGGGTGTGAATGCTTTAAACGAGCATACTGTCGAACAGGCACGCAATGCGTATCAGTATTTTGTTTCGGCCAACAAATATGCAGGCAGCTATCGCGATGTGATTTCAAAAATGGATGAAGCCCTGTATGCCGCTACGTTGCGTGTAGTGGTTGAAGCGCCCCCGATGCCTGAGCGTTATCAGATTTCGGCAGCGTTTTTCTATTCCAACTTAGTCACGGAAATGAACAAAACCAATCAACAGCGTTTCGTGTTATTTTATACACCCGAAGAAGCACAAAGCGCCGGGATGAAAAATCCGCATCAGTACATTGTGCTTGATTTCCTTGATTTTTCGGTCGGAAACCTCAACGAATCGAAAAGTTCGCAGGAGATAAAACGCGACAGCGTACCTATTCAGGTCGAGCTGAATGGCCGTCAAACCACAGCCTACACAACGGCAAAAGCTACGCTTACGACTTTCAGGCGTCAGCTGACTTCGGGCGGAAAACTGCGCGTTCAAATCATGGATGCCGCCAACAATCGTGTAATCGAACAACGCACATTCGATGGCTCGTATGTATGGACAAGCGTTTGGGGTAGCTACACCGGCGACGACCGTGCACTGTCGAACGAACAAAAAAGAATTGCGGCACAGGAAGCAGCGATGCCGCCCCCCAATCAGGATTTATTTATTGAATTTACAAAACCGATTTATTCGCAGGTAGTAAGTTACGTAAGGAATATTTATCGCAGATATCAATAGGTATTTTTTAAATTGGCAATTCGACGGTCGCTTCCGTTCCTTTGCCCGGCGAAGAAGTAATATCAATTTTGCCTTTGCCGGATGTGACGCGGTCGCGGATGTTTTGAAGGCCCCTGCCTTTGACGACTTTCTTTTCGTCGAAACCGCAACCGTTGTCCTGAACGATAAGGGAGACATGTTTTTTGCTCTGTACCAATTGGATATGGATTGCTTTTGCGCACGCATGTTTCATTGCATTGTTGATTAACTCGACAGCGCAACAATACACCACATACTCCGTTGTTTCCCTGATGCGTTCATTTTCGCCGAAAAAATGGAAGTGCAGGTTATTGATATGTACGCATAAGTCTTCCAGCGCCCCTTTCATGCCATATAAATGCAACGAACGCGGCATTATGTTATTCGTAATATCGCGCAGTTCCTTGATGCACGCATCTAATTTTTCATCAAAGACGGGCAGGGTATCCATTTCTTTCAGCCCGATTTTGATGGAAGAAAGACTACTGCCCAACCGGTCGTGCAAGTCTTTGGCAATACGTGCACGC